>OOAI01000439.1_pt1 | contig 26956 bp, 20 predicted proteins | sample 1671191 | NCBI WGS metagenome assembly OOAI01 (sample SAMN06348131, study PRJEB24527) | human gut metagenome | biome: human gut; feature: ankylosing spondylitis patient; material: feces | host: Homo sapiens | place: China | collected 2015-10 | reverse complement strand
GTCAGGCGGTACGCATGGCAATATTACGGTAAGGATGTGATTTGATTGAAAAAACAGTCTGATCTTTCCCGGCTGATGAGTTATGCCGGGAACTACCGATATTTCACCTACGCTTCGTGGGTGCTGTCTGCGGTCAGCGCGCTGGTGGCACTGGTGCCCTTTGTGTACATCTGGAAGATCCTGCGGGATGTGTTGAACGCCGCGCCGGACTATGCGCAGGCGGTGAACATCCCCCATTACGGCTGGATGGCAGTGCTGTTTGCGGTGCTGTCCTATCTCATCTACATTGCGGCGCTGATGTGCTCCCACCTGTCGGCGTTCCGGGTGGCGACCAATCTGCGGCTGGCGGTGTCGGAGCATCTGGCGGTGCTGCCACTGGGCTTTGCCGAGACTTTCGGCAGCGGTAAGCTGCGCAAGATCATCCATGAGAGCACCGGAGCAGCCGAGACCTATCTGGCCCACCAGTTGCCAGACCAGTACAACGCCATCGCTACCCCGGTGGGGCTGCTGGTTTTGCTGCTGGCGTTCGACTGGCGGCTGGGTCTGCTGAGCCTTGCGCCGGTGGTGCTGGCTTTCCTCATCATGGCGACCATGACCGGCAAGCGGATGGCTGAAAAAATGCGGCAGTACGGCAACGCCTTGGAGGCTATGTCCAACGAGGCCGTGGAGTACGTCCGGGGCATCCCGGTGGTCAAGACCTTCGGGCAATCGGTATTTTCCTTCAAAAAGTTCAAGACCACCATTGATGAGTACAAAAAGTGGGTCATCTCCTACACCAAAGACCTGCGCCTGCCCATGATGTTCTATACCGCCGCCGTCAACGGTGTGTTCGCCTTTTTGATCGCGGGCGGGCTGCTGTTCACGACACACGGCGTGACCCCGGAATTTCTGCTGAACCTGCTGTTCTATATCATCATCACGCCGGTGATCTCCCTGACTTTGACCCGTATAATGTACATGAGTGAGAACAAGATGGTGGTAGCGGATGCGCTGGCACGCATCGACTCGGTGCTGGAGGCGGCTCCCATGCAGGTGCAGGCTGTTCCGCAGCACCCGAAGGATTCCTCTGTCACGTTGCGGGATGTGCATTTCAGCTACGACGGAAAAACCGAGGTCATCAAGGGCGTTTCTCTGGACATTCAGCCGGGACAGACCGTAGCTTTTGTAGGCCCCTCCGGCGGCGGCAAATCTACGCTGGCAAACCTTGTCTGCCGGTTCTTTGATGTGCAGAGTGGCAGCGTCCGGGTGGGCGGAGCGGATGTGCGGGCTATCCCCAAGGAAGAGCTGATGGATACCATCTCCTTTGTGTTCCAGAACAGCCGCCTGCTCAAGGGCAGCATTCTGGATAACGTCCGTCTGGGCAGACCGCAGGCCACCGAAGCAGAGGTGCTGGCGGCGCTAAAAGCTGCACAGTGCATGGATATTGTGGAGAAATTTCCGGCGGGCATCCATACCGTCATTGGCACCAAGGGCGTGTATCTTTCCGGCGGCGAGCAGCAGCGCATTGCCATTGCCCGCGCCATGCTGAAAAATGCCCCCATCCTGATTCTGGACGAGGCCACCGCCTTTGCCGACCCGGATAACGAAGCTAAGGTGCAGGCAGCCTTTGCGCAGCTTGCCAAGGGCAAAACGGTGCTGATGATCGCGCACCGCCTGTCTACCGTCGCCAACGCCGACTGCATCTATGTAGTGCAGGATGGGCGTATTACGGAGACCGGCACAAAGGACGAACTGTGCGCACAGAACGGCCTGTTTGCCCGGATGTGGCAGGAGTATCAGGCATCGGTGCAGTGGAAGGTCGCAAAGGAGGGGTAAGGAATGATCGAAAAAATTCAACACGCCACAGCCAGCTCCCCGGAGGGCGCAAAGGGGCTTGTAAAGGGCGTTCTGGCCTGTGCGTTCCAAAACATGGCGTTCATGCTGCCCACCGGGCTGCTGTATCTTCTGGTAAAAGATTTGCTGGCAGGCTCCGCGAGCGGGAGAGCCGCCTTTTATCTGTTGGGGTGTGCAGCTTGCTTTGCGCTGATTTTACTGACCACATGGTTCCAGTACAACGGCACATATTTTACGACCTATAAAGAGAGCGGCACCCGCCGCCTGACCCTTGCGGAGCGGCTGCGGAAGCTGCCTCTGTCCTTTTTCGGCAAGCGAGACCTTGCCGACCTGACCAGCACCATCATGGCAGACTGCGAGGTGTTGGAAAAGGACTGCTCCCACTTCATCCCCGGTCTGTTCGGCGCCCTCATCTCTACCGTGCTCATTGCCCTGAGTCTGTTCGCCTTTGACGGACGGATGGCGCTGGCAGCGCTGTGGGTCATCCCGGTATCCGCTGCCATCGTGATGGGCAGCTACCGGGTGCAGGACAAGGTGCAGGCCAAGACCATGGCGGCGAAAATGGCCTGTGCGGACGGCATTCAGGAGTACATCGAGACCCTCCGGGACCTGAAAGCCAGCAATGCGGAGCAGCGGTATCTGTCTGGCCTTTCCGGCAAAATTCGGGCTGTGGAAAAGCAGTCCATCGCAGCAGAACTGGAAACAGCGCTGTTTGTGTCCTCTGCGGGCATGGTGCTCAAGCTGGGCATTGCATCGGTGGCGCTCACCGGCTCGGTGCTGCTGGTGCAGGGCAGGATCGACGTGCTGACTCTGTTTCTGTTCCTGATGGCGGCATCCCGGATGTACGACCCTATGCAGGGCGCGTTGCAGAATCTGGCGGCGGTCATTGCCATGCGCACCAATGTGGGGCGGATGAACGAGATTCTGGACGCTCCCCTGCAGACCGGCAGCGAGCAGCTGACCAATCAGGGCTGCGATATCGTGTTCGACCATGTGGGCTTTGCCTATAACTCCGGCGAAACGGTGCTGCGGGATGTCTCCTTTACCGCAAAGCAGGGGGAGGTCACGGCACTGGTGGGCCCCTCCGGCGGCGGCAAGACTACCGTTTCCCGACTGGCGGCACGGTTCTGGGACTACCAGAAGGGCAGCATCACCGTGGGCGGCATGGAGGTTTCCCGAATCGACCCGGAAAAGCTCATGAGCCTGTATTCCATCGTGTTTCAGGATGTGACGCTGTTTGACAACACGATCCTGGAAAACATTCGTCTGGGGCGCAAGGGTGCCACCGACGAGGAGGTTCTGGCGGCGGCAAAGCTGGCAAACTGCGAGGAATTTGCCGAAAAGCTGCCGGACAAGTGGAACACCAACATCGGCGAGAATGGCTGCGCTCTTTCCGGCGGCGAGCGTCAGCGCATTTCCATTGCCCGCGCCTTCCTGAAGGATGCGCCCATCATTCTGTTGGACGAGGCCACCGCCAGTCTGGACGTGGAGAACGAAACTGCCATTCAGGAGGCTCTTTCGCGGCTCATAAAGAACAAAACCGTCCTCATCATCGCCCACCGGATGCGCACCGTAGCCGGTGCGGATCAGGTGGTGGTGCTGTCGGGCGGCATCGTGGCCGAGCAGGGCAGCCCGGCAGAGCTGTACGCCCGGAAGGGCTTGTATGCCCACATGGTGGATCTGCAGTCGGCAAGCCGGAATTGGACGATCTGAGAATGAGGGCGGCTTTTATAAAGATAGCGACAAAAAGCTGTTCGACATCGTTCTGGTCTGGAAGCTCGACCGCTTTGCCCGAAACCGCTATGACAGTGCCCGGTACAAGACCCAACTGAAGCGGAACGGCGTGAAACTGGTATCGGCAACGGAAGTCATTTCGGCTGGTCCGGAGGGCATTATTCTGGAATCGGTGCTGGAAGGCTACGCCGAATACTACTCGGCTGACCTGTCTGAAAAGGTCGTGCGTGGCATGACCGAGAATGCTCTCAAGGGCATTTATAATGGTGGCACGATTCCGTTCGGCTACATGATCGATGAGACCCGGCATTATCAGCCCGACCCGTTGTTGGCCCCGTATGTGGAGCAGACGTTCCAGAAGTATGCAGACGGTGCGACCATGACTGACCTGCGGGATTGGTTAAAAGCACACAACATCAAAAATTCAATGGGCGGGGAGATGACCTACAATACGATTCAGCGGATGCTGAGTAATCGCCGGTACATCGGCGAATTGCGCTTGCGGGATGTGGTACAGCCTAATGCGATCCCGGCACTGGTGTCAGGTGAACTTGTCGGGGCAAGGCCCCTCCATCTTGCTACGCAAGACCGTTCTGTCGCTTAAAAGCCCCACTGGGGCTTTCATTGCTCCGCTTCGCTGCGCAAACGCGAACCTGTTCAACAAGGTGCAGGAAAAGTTGGCGAAAAATAAAAAGGCCCCTGCCCGTCATAAGGCAGAGGAAAGCTATCTGCTCACCACCAAGCTGTACTGCGGCAAGTGCGGTGCGCTGATGTTCGGAGAAAGCGGTGTCAGCCATACCGGGAAGATGTACACCTATTACAAGTGTGCTGCCGCCAAGAAGAAAAAGACCTGCGACAAAAAGGCAGTGCGGAAACAGTGGCTGGAAGATCTGGTGGTCAACGAAACCATGAAGCTGGTGGAAGATGATGCTTCCATGAATGCCATCATTGCCAAGGTCATGGAGCTGCAAAATCAGGAAAGCACTGACCTGCCTATCTACGAAAAGCAGTTGAAGGAAACGGAAACCGGCATCACCAATATGCTGAACGCTATCCAGATGGGCATCCTGACCAGTTCCACGAAAGAGCGGTTGGAGGCTCTGGAAGAACAGCGGAAAGAACTGCAAGCCCGCATTGCAGAGGAACGGCTGGCAAAACCGAAGATGAAAGAAGAGTTCGTCCGGTTTTGGCTGCTTCGCTTCCGCAAGCTGGATATGACCCAGCCGGAGCAGCGGCAGGCACTGGTGGATACCTTCATCAATGCCATCTATCTCTACGATGATAAGGTACTTATTACCTTTAACTATAAGGAAGGCACGGAAACGGTCGCTTTCGGGGAAGCCGTGAAAGCGGAGAAAAGTTCGGATATGAGTGCGCGAGGTGCACCAAATTTTGAACGTCAAATCGTAAGATTTGGCGTTCTTTTTTGTTATGTAACCCCGAAAATTCGGGGCTTGCACGGTCAATGCACGGTTTTTGCACGGTCGGCTTTTTCGTGGGAATCCTCTGCATGGGCTGGAATTGCTTTGAAATGCGTGGTAAATTTTGCATCAGGTCAGCAGTGCCAGACGGAGCTGAGCCTTTACTTCGGGGTCTGCATTCTTCAGCAGTTCCAGCAGAGCAGTCATAGAAATGGTCGGTTCGCCTGCGGCGGGTACAGCCTGCGGGCTGGGGCTTTCCTGTTTGGCGTAGAACCCCTCCTCAAATTTCCTGCCCAGTTCTACACGGGAGGACTGCTGGATATGGGCGTAGGTGTTCACCAGCATATCCGCCGTAGCGTGACCTGTGGTTCCCTGAACAGCCTTCACATCGCCGCCGGAGATCATCAGCTGATAAGTCGCACTGGAATGCCGCAGACCGTGGAACACGATCTGCTCAAACTCCGGGTGCTCTGCCCGCCATACGCTCGATGTTCCGCAGCACCTCCCGGCTCATGTCGCTGACGGCTGTGCCGAGGGCAAAGACGGCATCCGGGGTGGAAAAATTGTAGATTGCCTGAAAATCGTCCTTGTCGAACCACCCTGTCGGCTCAAAGCCGCAGCGTTCCAGCAGCGTGTATCGCTCTATGTATTCGTCTAAAATCTCCGTATTGATGACAGCCGCGTGTTTCAGGTAAATCAGTGCATGAGCTTCCTGTGCAAGTTGCCGCAGGGGAATCTTTCCCATCGAGTAGAGCGTAATGCCCTCCTCGTAGCGGATATATTTCTTTTTCTTCCCAGCCAGTATCTTTTCCAGTTCTGGAACTGTAAAGGTCTCTGTTTTTGGTGTCATGCCATTCTTCTCCTTTGTCAAGGGTCGTGGTATACTTGTTTTATCAGGATATAGAAAAAGGACACTCCACTTTCAGCATTCGCTGATGGTGAAATGTCCTCTTGGCTGTTTTCTCGTTTACAGTTCTCTGCTGGTAGCCAGAATGTGAGAATCCGTCTGTCCTAATGGGGATTTTTCTGCATCTCCGTCACTCCATGCGGAAATCCGTCAAGGATGTCAGCTTTCTGACATTTTCTGTGTCGGAATCCGCGATGTATTTCATTGTCGGAGACACAAAGATTACCACGTAGCTCAGTTAGATTCAGGGCGCATCGTGGGGACAGGTCAAGGAACACGCATGAAAGGCTTTATATTCCGTTATAAGCCTACTCATGCGGCTTCCTTTTTGTCCCGTCCGTACGTTACCCTACGCAACTCTCCACAAGTTACCGAGGATTTGGTGTAAAAGTGGTGTAGTGGTTGGTGTAGTAGATTTCAGACCGAAATGCCCAGTTTACCGTTCAGATTTGCAAAGGAATGGGCTTTGGCTTCCTTGGTGGCTTCTGCGTAAATCTCCATCGTAGTGCTGATGTCCTTGTGTCCCATGATGTCCTGAATGATCTTCAGGTTGGTCTCATTTTCGCACAGCCGGGTGCAGAATGTGTGCCGGAGATTATGGCAGGAGAAGGGCGGCAACAGCTGCGGCTCCCGTTTTTCCTTTTCGGCCTTTTCCAGTTCGGCTTCGTTGTATGCCACACTGATGCGCTTGATGGCACGATTGACCGTCTGCGGGTTCTGCGGCTGGCCGAAGCGGTTCAGGAATACGAAATCGGAGATTCCGTCGATTTCGTATTCGCATACCAGTTCAAGCTCCTGCTGGTTGGTGCGCTCCTGCTCCAGCGCCTTCCGCACTTCGGGCAAGATCGGAATTGCCCGCTTACCAGCGGCAGTCTTGGGGGTGGACATGGTGAAATAGCAGCCGCCCACCTCGTGGTCATGGTACACCAGATTGTGCTGGATGGTGATAAACCCACTCTCGAAGTCGATGTCACCCCAGCACAGGCCAACCGTTTCCGAGATGCGGCATCCGGTACCCAGCATGAAGGTGAACATCGGGAGCCAGTGCTGGAACTTCGGCGTTTTCTTGATGAAATTCAGAAATGCCTGCTGCTGGGGCAGGGTCAGAGCGTGGCGTTTGGGCGTTTCGTACTGGTGGGCGGCTTTAATGGCCGTCAGGACACCATCCGTGGGATTCACACGGATGTACTCATCGTCCACCGCCACCGCAAAGACCTGATGGAGAACATTCTGAGTAGACTTCCCAGCACCTTGCCCGCCCACCAGACAGAGCATGGTTTCAAATTTACATCCCGGCTGGAACACCCGCTTGACGGCTCCTAGCAGAAAGATCTTCATGGCTTCGCAAGTGTACTCGTCCTCCGCAGCACCGAGAAAGTGGCGCAGGACGTGGGCTATCCGCTCTGTTCCATCCCATTTCAGGCCGTTCAGGTAATCCCGAATGGGATGATAGCGGTTCTCGTTGGCAACAATGCGGATGGCGGATTCGATTTTCTTTTCACTGGAGATGCCGTACTTCTCCATCCGACGCAGGATATACTTCATGTCGGTGTCGTTCAGCGTCTTACCGGAGCGGGGCCAGCCTACGGGCTTTACAATGTCGATGCGCTCGCTCAACAGGTTCAGCCGGATGGCATCGGCAAGCACATGGTCGTTCTGCAGAATCGTGATGCAGTTTTGGATCGTCCGCTGGATCTCGCCGTTGGAGTGCTTGGTCAACATTTCCTTCACATCGGCAACGGTTCGGGGAGTGCGTTCTTCGTTGACTTCTTTGCTCAATAAACATCACCTCGTACTGTTATTGAAAACGATTTTCTGACTTTTCCGCAGTTGAAAGTGCAGATGGATTCCGCTGCGCCTGTTCTGCCTGCAAGCGGTTCAGCAGTTGCAGAACGGAATCCCGTGCTTTCTCCTTGACCTGCTCCTTGCCTTTCTGCCGGACTTCCGGCTTCAGGAGCTTCTCCTGCAAGCGGGTGGCGGTGGTCTGCATGGTCTTGAGGAACTTGTTCAGCACATCGTCCAAACGATGGGAGGCATATTCCCTAGTAGCTTTGGGAGCTTTTCTCTCTGGCGATAACACCCACTTTTTCGTGTCCTCGATCATCCGCATATCTTCCTTGCGAGTCTCGGTGCGTACCACATCGGTCACGACCTCCACAGCCTTGTCGTAGGCTGCTGCCGAAATATCTTCCAGCAGGGTCTCCATGTCCGAAACTTTCAGGGTCAGCGCGTCCAGCCTGTCCTGCTGGGCGGCAAGCTGCTCCTTTTGCTTGGCAAGGATAAAATCCTGCTTTTCCAGATACTTGCGGTTGCCGTACTCCGCTTCTTCCTCCAGATCCAGCCCATGCCGCTTGGCAATCTCGAACAGCATCTTCCGGCAGGCTGCATCAAAGGTGATTTTGCGGTTGTTGCGGCGGCTGAGGGGCTTGTCCGGGTCGGGCAGCTCAAAACTCAACGCTTCCAGTGCCTTTTCCTGCTGGGGTGCCACCTCACCATACTTGTTCTCGCAGTCGAACACATGACGTTCGTGGATATGCGGTGTACTTTCATCCAGATGCAATGCCCAATCCAAAACATGAACATGGTCTCCGAACCTTGCCTTGAACTCCTCGATGAATTCGGTCACGACCGCCAGAAGAACTTCGCCCGAAGCATGGTCGTCCTTTGTTCCCAGCTGATAGATGGTTTCTTCCGGGCAGGTCTTGCGGCTGGACAGCAGGTCAGGAATGGAGCGGTTACGTTCCGTGTGCCGGATCTTTGCGTTACGCTCGTTCTGGTTTTCGATGAAGGCCGTGTAGTGGGTCTCGTAGAATTGCCGTTCCACATCTGAGAAGGTCGCTGCCAGATCATCCGGGTCTTGTGGGACAAGAGCCGAACGGAAACCGTGAAAGCAGTCCCAGTAAATGTTGCCCTTGGCTCGTTCGGGGGCGATGTGCTCGCTGTTGGTGAGGTCGAAATTCCGGTCGTTGTGCTTGAGGTTATAGGTGCCGTGTTTTCCGGTTCGTCCATTGTGTCGTGTCAGCTTCAGATAAACATCCCTCCGTTTCAACAGCTTGGTGGGGAGAACGCAGCAGCGGAGCTGCTGGATCTGCCGCCGTTTTGCGCCAGATAATACCCAGTAGGATATGACGCACAGCATCATATCACTGGGCAAGGCGTTCCCCCTTGACTCCCTTCAAAGGGCTGCGGTCTCGCCTGTCGGCTCGGTCGGTGCTTCAAAATGCCTGCGGCCTTTTGAGGTCGCCGCAGGCGATCCGCACCCCTCTGCACTTCTGCACCGGGCAAGCTGACAGGCAATGATTTGCGAATCCCTGCCCGCAGCTCGTCCGGCTTTTTCAGTTGGTCATTTTGACCACCTGATTTGGCAAACTGTCAACCTGACACTTTGCCAATACCCTCCCCCCCTATATGGCGCGTTTTTGGACAATCGCTGTGTACGTGCGTACAAAGAAAAGGCATCTGCCGCGTACGCACGTACGCAGCAAAACGCCAAAGTTCTCCTTTATAGGGGGTCATGCCCGCCAGCTATTGGTGGTAAGGTCGGGCTGCACAAGGGCTTCAATGCCGACAAATCCCCGGACCCGCCGCCCGGACGAGTTGACGATGTTATTGGTAGATTCCAGATTATACCTGCGCTGGTTGGCGATCAGCGCATCGCTGAACCCTCGTGCCTTGATCGCATTCAGGCTGTTCTCCTCACACCACATTCGATAGACCTCATACAGCTCTTTCGAGCTGGTGCAGGCATCCGCCTTCAGGCGGATGTAGCCCTCGGATTCAAGGAAATCGAACACATTGTTGTTGTCCCGCTTCACCAGTTCCCGGTTCCGCTTGGCACGGTCACTCTCGGTGAACTGGAAGCCATTCTTCACCAGCCGCTGCAAGCCCTCAAATGCCCACAGCAGGATGCCCTCGACCTCTGCCGCCATCTTCTCGGCAATGTCCGGGTCGTCTACACGGGACAGGGGTTTGTCCTTGGTAGTCAGGACAAGCTGGCGGCGGTAGAAACCGTCCGAGCGATCATACAGAGCCTGCAAGTCACCGTTGCTGAATGCCAGCAGACGAGCGTACATCCAGCCCTGATAGCTCTGCTTGCCCTTGCGCTCCAAGTCCATCTGTCCCTGTGCGGTCACGATGGACTTGACATAGTTGGTCTGACGCAGGGCTTCCATCCGCATATCGTCGTCCACGCAGAGCAGGGTGTGCTCCAGATCGGCACGGGCAAAGCGGTTCTCCAAGATCTTGCCGATGCTGCCATCCTTCATGTTGCAGCCGAACAAGCGGGACAGCACTACACCGATCTGCGATTTTCCCTCGCCGCCGTTGCCCTTGATGACCATCATGCGCTGCCCCTTGTTGCTGGGGATCAAACAATAGCCGATAAACTCCTGCACCGTGGGAATGTCCTCCGGGTAGAGCAGGTCGGATAGAAACCGCAGCCAGTGGACGGGCTGGGCGGCTTTCGGGTCATACTTGACGGGCAGGCGGTTGCGGACGATCTCCGGCTTGCCTTCCGGAAAAGTGTCATCCAGATACAGGGTGCCGTTTGCCAGCGCAATGCGGTCGGTGACGGGCGGGAAGTCCTCCACCTGTGCCGCCAGTTTCAGCACGTCTACCACATTGGTGACCTTCTTGGCAAGGTTCGCTCCGACGTATTCACGCATCATCTCGAAGATCTCACACCGCAGGGGCATGGGGTCCACCATTCTGCCGTCCGGGGTGAAAAATGCGCCATTCGAGTAAAGCAGTTGGTGGCTGCTCAGGAAATCGTCACAGAACAGGGATTCGTTGAAAAAGCCTTTCTTGAACCATGCAGGGGTAAAATTACTCATAGGCATTCCGTCCTTTCATTGGCGTTACGGTAAGAAAATGTGGTCATTTTGACCACATTTTCTTACTCCGCAACTGGGGAATCAACGTCCTGCCGTTCTCCCTGCATGGCTTTCCTGCCCCCTTCCGGCGGCGTTTTCCGGCTCTCCTTCTCAGGGTCATCGCCGGGTATCCCATGCAGACGGTCATGCGGTTTTCAAGGTCCAACGGGCAAAACGGCAACAAAAAAGCCGTCACAAAACAGACCAGCTCTGCCTTCGCTTTTTCTGGAAGGTCATGCTAGTCGGTTATGTAACGGCTGAAAGCCAAGATGTTCGGCCCCGCAGGGTCTGAACGAATATGTAAAAATATGTTATATTCAATTGTTGAGATAGATTACCACAAAAATCGAGCCGTGTCAACAAAAAGTTTCGAGAGTATGCCACTTTCGGCAGCTTGCAAGAAAAAACAATGAAAACTTTGGCAAAAAGAGAGAGGGCTGGATGGTACCAGCCCTCTTGACAGGAGTGATTCATGCTATGTAGATATAATCCATCCCGCTTTACAGGGTATAACATTCTTTGTACTTTTCGATAATGCTTTCTGCAAAGGAAGATGCCTCTTCATAATAATCTTCCTTTTTCCATTCAGCTAACTCCTCAGGCGAAACAGATCGAATGATATATTCGCCATGTACAAATTGCTTTGCGACCTCCATAAACTCATCAAAACTCGAAGTCATGCCTCTTGCGTCGACATAATAGAGCCGATTTGGTTCATTAACTTGACAGAAGGCATGGAATCCTTTTCTTCCAGTCCATTCTGATCCTAAAAATTCCTCAATCACGTATAGATTGTAGCCTAATTTCTTTTGCAATGCTACTGCAAAAATATGGCAGGCACCACAAAGTAAAACATCTGCATAGTCATATGCAAAATCGATATCTTCTGGTCGCTTAAAAAAATTATCATAACATATCTCACCTAAAGATTTCATGAAGTTCACATCATTATAAAATCCTTTGTGACGGACGGCATCATCATTATATGAACAGCACAAATTTGCTCTATCGCTCACTTCATCCTCTCCTTGCTGTTGTTTTTTCTGCGGCCATTTTATTCAAAACAAATTGAAAACCGTATGGCCACATTCCTTACTCTACCATAATATCTTCTGCCGTCAGTGTAGACACATCTTCATTGTTGAGATATGGCTCATTGGCAAGTCTGTTCGCCTGATTGACAACCGTTTTTTCAAAGAAATTGCGCACCTCACGACCATTCGCAAATGTTTCATCTCGGTTTGCGTATTCTTCTTCAAAATGCTTCAGTACCAAATCTCGTGCATTCTCCGTAGCTATAAGCCCGGACTTCTTACACATGGAATCGAAGATTTCCAGAAGTTCTTCCGGCGTGTAGTCCTCAAAGTAAATGTACTTGTTAAATCTCGATTTCAAACCGGGATTCGAGTTCACAAAACGTTCCATTAAATTAGGATAACCGGCAACAATGACTACCAAATCATCTCGGTTGTCTTCCATTGCCTTCAGGATCGTGTCAATCGCTTCCTGACCATAGTCGTTAGAATCGTTGCCCCTAGCCAGTGTATACGCCTCGTCAATGAACAATACTCCACCCAGAGCCTGCTGAATAACTCCCTGCGTCTTGATTGCGGTCTGCCCAACATAGCCACCAACCAATCCTGAACGGTCGACTTCGATTAACTGACCTTTAGAAAGAATTCCCAGTTCGTGGTAAATTTGTGCCAGCAGTCGAGCAACTGTTGTTTTGCCTGTGCCGGGATTGCCAGAAAATACAAGATGCCGGGAAACAGGAAGTTCTGGAAGTCCCTTTTCTTTACGAATCTTTTGAAGTTTTAAGAGATTGATAATTGAAGATACTTCTTTCTTTACTTCCTGCAACCCTGTAAGATTTTCAAGTTCACTGAACAAGCTGTCAGTCAAAACGCAATTTTTATCGATGGGAAGCACTGTTTGGTCTGCATCTTCTGCGAAAACGGAATTCTCGTTGGCTTGATCGTGTCCAAATAGAGAATCAGTTAAAATCTTAGTAATTACTTCCATATCAGACGGCATCGATGAATCCAAAAGGTATAAGTTATCATTGTCATTGACAATTTGAACTGTTGAGCTCAAATGGGGCAGGCGTTTCTGACCTGTCTTTTCATAATCAGAGCAAATAGCTTCCATCATATCGCCGGAGGTGAAACCCATAGCATGCGTGTAATCGTAATAGAGAATGCCTTCGGTGAAATTATATAGGGTGCTAAAGTCTCCCTTAAATCCTTTTTTTAAACTCGGATTGCTTTGAGCTAACCGTTTTGTCCTCTGAGATTCAAGTTTGAAAATATAGTCATATTTTTGTTTTATATGGGCAAATGCATCAGATTTCAATCCAATAAAATACAAAACGCAAATGTTATGTATTATTTTAGCCGCAAGCTCTAACTCACCAGTATAGCGACTTTCATCGTAGTCTGCATTTAGAACACCGTCTTCATTTAGTAGTTCGAAATAATAAGAAATCGCGCGATTCCAGTCTCCAGCGATAACACTGTTTTGTGCCATTATCGCCAGATAATCCATATGAAGTGCATTGTTATCTTTAATAGAATCTGATGCCACCTCCATTACTAACAATGCTGCTTGCTTTTTGTTGGCAAATATTTCCGCATCGGAGTATTCATCTTCGTCTACTATTCGATTTTTATCTTCAAAAATATAGTACTGCAAAATATCTATGACGTTATCAATGCACTTCAAATCGTGTGGATTATTTTCATAATTTTGAAGTATCCCTTGGTATACTGGCATAGTAATGCTCCACTTGAACAAACCTGTTGCCGGAAACAGCGGCTTAAAATCGCATATATGTGGCATTTAATTTCCCCCTTACTGTAAGCAGCATATCGACTACCATAAACCAACCCCAAATATTGCAAGATACAAATAAACCCAGCAAACACTTCATAGCCACTATAAAGCGTTTGCTGGGTTTCATTCTATAGGTTTGGCTACTACACCAATCCGCTTATTCACTTGTTACACCACACAGCTCTGTAAGGCTCCTTTTCGAGAAAACGTCCCAAAATTGGTGTAGTTGTGGTGTAGTACCGCAGATGTTGTCTGAAATCCGTTCATGATTTCATCATATCTGCGTTTTAATTTTACGTTTTACTGCTCAATCGGCTTCATCGTGGGGAACAGCAGAACATCGCGGATGGAGGCGCTGTCGGTGAGCAGCATGACCAGGCGGTCCACACCGAAGCCCAGGCCGCCCGTGGGGGGCAGACCGTACTCCAGAGCGTTGACGTAGTCGTAATCCACCTGAGCCTTGCAGTCGGGCTCAATGGCCTTGCGCTCGGCGACCTGACGCTCAAAACGGCCCTTCTGGTCGATGGGGTCGTTCAGCTCGCTGAAGGCGTTGCCGTACTCGGTGCAGTCGATGAAGTATTCAAAGCGCTCGGTAAAGGCGGGATCATCCGGCTTGCGCTTGGCCAGCGGGCTGATCTCGACAGGGTAATCATAGATAAAGGTGGGCTGGATCAGCTTGTCCTCAACAAAGGCATCAAAGAACTCGGCCAGAATGGCACCCTTGGTGGGAACCTCGGGCAGCTCCACATGATGCTCCTTGGCAGAGGCAATGGCATCCTCGTCGGACTTCCAGTCGTTGAAGTCCACGCCGGAATACTTCTTGACAGCCTCCACCATAGTCAGACGCTCCCAGTGACCCATATCGATCTGCTTGCCCTGATAGGGAATGACCATGCTGCCGCAGATCTTGAGGGCCAGGCGCTTGTACAGCTCTTCCACCAGATCCATCATGCCGTGGAAATCGGTAAAGGCCTGATACAGCTCGATGCTGGTGAACTCGGGGTTGTGCTTGGGGTCCATGCCCTCGTTGCGGAAGATGCGGCCCACCTCGTACACGCGGTCCATGCCGCCCACGATCAGGCGCTTGAGGTACAGCTCGGTCTCGATGCGCAGCACCATATCCATGTTCAGGCTGTTGTGGTGGGTGTAGAAGGGGCGGGCAGAGGCGCCGATCTCAAACGGGGTCAGGATGGGGGTATCCACCTCCAGAAAGCCCTTTTCGTCCAGATAGGCGCGGATCTCCTTCAGGATCTGGCTGCGCTTGACGAAGGTATCCTTCACCTCGGGGTTGGCGATCAGGTCCACATAGCGCTGGCGGTAACGCATCTCGGTATCGGTCAGGCCGTGGAACTTCTCGGGCAGGGGGCGCAGGCTCTTGGCCAGCAGGGTCAGCTCGGTGGCGCGAACACTCAGCTCGCCGGTCTTGGTGCGGAACACCTCGCCCTTGACACCGATGATATCGCCCACATCCAGCTTCTTGAAGGCAGCATAGGCCTCCTCGCCCAGCTCGTCGCGGCGGACATACAGCTGGATATCGCCCTTGTCATCGCGCAGGTGGGCAAAGCTCGCCTTGCCCATCACGCGCTTAGACATCATACGGCCAGCCAGCGCGACCTGCTTGCCGCTGTCGGTCTCGTTGGGCAGATCCTTGAACTCTTCCTTCAGGTCGGCAGAGTATGCGTCCTGCGGGAACTTGGTCAGGGTGAAGGGGTCGTTTCCGGCAGCCTGCAGGTCGGCCAGCTTCTGGCGGCGCACCTGCACCTGCTCGCTCTCAGACAGACCCTGAGCGGGGTTTCTCTTTTGTTCTTCCATGGTTTCCTCCCGTTCAGGCTCAGTTTGCGGCGTGGGTAATGGCCAGCACTTCGTACTCGACGGTCTGGCCGGAGGGCAGCAGGACCTCAGCCTTCTCGCCCACGGCCTTGCCCAGCAGAGCGTGGCCCACGGGGCTCTCGTCGCTGATCTTGCCGTTGATGGGGTCAGCCTCGGTGCGGCCAACGATATCGTACTCCTCGGCCTCATCATCGCCGATCATCTTGATGGAAACGTGGGTGCCAACAGAAACGCTGTCCACGCTCAGCTCGCTCTCGTCGATGATCACAGCGTTCTTGACCATCTGCTCCAGCTCGGTGATGCGGTTCTCCACCAGACCCTGGGTGTTCTTGGCTTCATCGTACTCGCTGTTCTCAGAAAGGTCGCCGTGGCTGCGGGCTTCCTTGATCTCCTCGGCCAGCTCCTTGCGGCGGACCGTCTTGAGGTATTCCAGTTCGTCCTGCATCGCCTTCAGGCCGGAAGCGGACATCTTGATTTCTTGTGCCATTTTGGATCTTCTCCTTGTCTATTGGATTGACGCAGCCGCAAAGCCGCGCACGAATGCTATTATGACTGTTCTATTATAATAGCAAGCCGGGAGCTTGTCAATAAAAACCACGGCGCTAGAGCGGAAAAAGCGGCGGCGTGTTTCCTCGTTTTTTCGTTGAAATATGCCATGTTTTATGATATAGTAGTAGTCGTTTTTACGTTTCACTCCCCTATTCTCCCTGCGGAAAGGAAGCATCCATGAACCTGACAAAGCAGTTCTTCAAGTATGTGTCGCAGAATATTTTCGGTCTGATCGGCACATCGTGCTATATTCTGGCCGACACCTATTTCATCGCCCAGGCGGCGGGCACCGACGGCGTGACCCTGCTGAACCTCTGCCTGCCCATGTACAACCTGATCTTTGCCTTCGGCTCGATGATCGGCCTGGGTGCGGCCACCCGGTACGCCATCCTGCAGGCGCAGGGCGAGGCGCGGGCGCAGCGGTATTTTTCCAACGCCATCCTCTGCGCCTGCCTGATCTCCATTCCATTCATGCTGGCAGGCGCGTTCTGCCCGGGCACGCTCCTGCGGCTCATGGGCGGTGATGGGGACATCGTGGCCTTGGGCCTGAACTACACCCGCATCTTCCTGCTGTTCACGCCTTTCTTCATGTGCAACTACATCCTCTCGGCCTTCGTCCGCAACGACGGCGACCCATCCCTTGCCATGGTGGCCACCCTGAGCGGCAGCCTGTTCAATGTGGTGTTCGATTACATCTTCATCTTCCCCATGGGGCTGGGCCTGCCCGGCGCGGCGCTGGCAACCGCCATCTCGCCGGTGCTCAGCATCGCCATCTGCAGCCGCCACTTCTTTCAAAAGAGCAACACGCTCACCTTTGTCCGGCAGGTTCCCTCGGCCCGGCTGCTGGTGCAGAGCTGCCAGCTGGGCATCTCCGGTTTTGTCGGGGAGCTCTCCTCTGCCGTGACCACCACCGTGTTCAACTTCCTGCTGCTCCGGCTGGCGGGCAATGTGGGCGTGGCCGCCTACGGCGTGGTGGCAAACTTTGCGCTGGTGGCAACAGCCATCTTTAACGGCGTGGCTCAGGGTGCCCAGCCGCTGATCAGCCAGTGCTACGGCAAAAACGAGATGACCGGAGCAAAAAAGCTGCTTCTGCTGGGCTGCGGTACCGCGCTGGCGCTGGCGGCGGTGTTGTACGGTGCCGTGTTTGGCTTTACCGATACCTTTGTTGCCCTCTTCAACAGCGAGAGCTCTGCTCTGATGGCCGAATATGCCCACAGCGGTATGCGCATCTACTTCCTGGGCTACTTCTTTGCAGGCTGCAACATTGTTGCGGCAGGCTATCTGGGCGCGGTCAACCGCCCCACCGAGGCCACCATCACCTCGGTCAGCCGGGGCGTGGCCGCCATCGTCACCTGCTCGCTGATCCTGAGCGCCCTGTTCGGCATGAACGGCGTGTGGTCGGCCTTCCCCGCCGCCGAGGCCATCACGCTGGCCCTGACGGTGTTCCTGCTCAAGCGCCCGCAGTCTGTGTGCGGCTGAACACCTCCACGGAAAAGAGCCGGGTGCTGCCCCGGCTCCTGAACATTTTAAATATACAGTGCCTGCTCCCGCTGGCTTTCCGCCGGACTGAGGGGCCGCGCTGTCTGACCGGCCAAGGCCCGCCACTGTGCGGGGGATTGGCCGGTCTCTTTTTTGAACACCCGGCACAGGTAGTTGGCCCCTGAGAAGCCGCACAGGCTGGCAATGACATCCAGCGTGTATTCCCGGTGCAGGAGCAGCCGCATGGCAGCTTCCACCCGCACGGTGGTCAGGTAGCGCCCCGGAGGCACCCCCACGGCGGCAGTAAAGGTGCGGACAAGGTGGCTCTTGGAGACTCCCAGCCGCTCACTGAGCTCCTCCACGCCGTACAGGCCAGCGTAGTTCTGGCGGATATCCTCAATGGCGGCCTCCACCAGCGGCGGCAGAGGCGGGGCGGCGCTGTCGGCCCCCGCAAGCTCACAGAGCAGGGCAAAGGCCAGCTGGCTGGCAGCCCGGCTGCGGGGCGTGTCGGCCTCGGCGGCAAGGCGGCCCAGCAGCTCTGCGGCGGCGGGGCAGGTCTCGCCCCGGGCCAGGAACGGCAGCTCCGTCAGCCCGGCAAGGAACTGCACCGCCGCCTGCCCGGTCAGCTGGATGCAGAGCAGGTGGCTCTCCCCTTCCGGGGTCAGGGTCAACGGGGCGCGGCTCAGCACCAGATGGCCCGCCGCCGCGCTCTGGGGCGGCAGGATCAGCGCGCTGCCCGCCGGGGAGGGCGAGGCATCGGTCAGGCTGGCGGTGCATCTGCCGCTGGAGATCAGGCAGACCCACAGCCCCTCGCCGGTCAGGGTCAGGGGGTCTTTGGGCTGGATATCCCGCACCACGCCAAGGGCTGCGGTGCTTGTCCAATCATAAAGCAATATCTGACACCTCAAATCAATAAAATGCTATTTTATATCACAAAGTTATCTGTTATTATAATACCAACGAGAGCGTGCACCGTCAAGGTGCCGTAACATAGAAAAATTTTAATGGAGGCAATGACCTATGGCTTCGATTAGCTGCCAGCACATCTACAAGATCTATCCGGGCGCTACTGCTCCTTCTGTTACCGACTTCAACCTGGAGATCCAGGATAAGGAGTTCATCATCTTCGTCGGCCCCTCTGGCTGCGGCAAGTCCACCACCCTGCGCATGATCGCCGGTCTGGAGGAGATCTCCAAGGGCGAAATGTACATCGGCGGTCGCCTGATCAACGACGTTCCTCCCAAGGATCGTGACATCGCCATGGTGTTCCAGAGCTACGCTCTGTACCCCCACATGACCGTTTATAAGAACATCGCTTTCGGTCTGGAGCTGCGCAAGACCCCGAAGGACGAGATCGACCGCCGCGTTCACGAGGCTGCCAAGATCCTGGAGATCGAGCACCTGCTGGACCGCAAGCCCAAGGCGCTGTCCGGCGGCCAGCGTCAGCGTGTTGCTCTGGGCCGTGCAATGGTTCGTAACCCGGCAGTCTTCCTGCTGGACGAGCCCCTGTCCAACCTGGATGCAAAGCTGCGTACCAGCATGCGCACCGAGATCATCAAGCTGCACAAGAAGCTGGCTACCACCTTCATCTACGTTACCCATGACCAGACCGAGGCTATGACCATGGGCGACCGCATCGTTGTTATGAAGGACGGCATCATCCAGCAGGTCGATACCCCGCAGAACCTGTACGACATGCCCTGCAACATGTTCGTTGCCGGCTTCATCGGCAGCCCCCAGATGAACTTCCTGGACGGCACCGTGACCAAGAACGGCGATCAGTACGCCATTGACCTGGGCGGCGACACCATCCCCCTGCCCAAGGAAAAGACCGCTGACGGCAAGCTGGATTCCTACGTTGGCAAGAAGGTCAAGATGGGCATCCGTCCTGAGGATATCGACGACGAGCCCGAGTTTATGGCAAAGCACCCCGACTGCCACCTGGAGGCTCAGGTCGATGTGTCCGAAATGATGGGCGCTGAGATCTACCTGTACCTGGAGTACAAGGGCAACAAGATGACCGCCCGTGTCGCTCCCACCTCCAAGGCACGCAACGGAGACACCGTCCGCGTTGCATTTGATCCGCACAAGGTCCACGTCTTTGATGTCGAGACCGAGCAGACCATTCTGAACTAAGTTCTCCAGGGATCATCTTTTGATCCTCCTAATAAGCAAAAGCCGCCGGGAAGCGATTTCCGGCGGCTTTTGTCTAAAAGAACATACATTGGAACATTATAAGGGAGATTTCACCATGGAACACATGATGCTTCTGGTCACCTACCGTATGCTCCCCGGCCAGCGGGACGCTTTTCTGCAGGAGGTCGCCGCTGCCGGCATTCTGGCAAAGGTCCAGCAGGAGGACGGTTTTGAGCGCTACGATTACTACCTGAGCGCCGCCGACCCGGACGAGCTGCTCATCGTTGAGGAGTGGGACTCCGAAGCCCAGCAGCAGGCCCACGTAAACACCGACCACATGGCCCAGCTCCGCGCCATCAAGGAGAAGCATGTCGCCTCCACCGCAATGCAGCGCATTGCCAAAGCCGACTGAGCACGAGAGGATAGAAAAGCACCCGCGGCCTGCTGGCTGCGGGTGCTTTTTCCGAAGGAGAGAACGGAATGCTCAGCCCTTGACACCGCCCAGTGCAACACCACGGACGATGAACTTGGACAGCAGCAGATAAACAATGATCACAGGCAGGATGGCAATGGCCACCAGCATATAGACCTTGCCCATATCGAACTTGAGGAAGTCGGCACTGCGGAGCTGTGCAATGAGGATGGGCAGGGTCTTTTTGTCTGCCGTATCCAGCACCAGTGCGGGGATGAAGTAGTTGTTCCAGCTGGACACAAAGGAGAAGATGGCCTGCACCGCCAGAGCGGGCTTCATAATGGGAAGCACGATATGGTTGAAGGTGTAGAACTCCCCTGCGCCATCGATGCGGGCAGCTTCCACGATCTCCATGGGCAGGCTGGCATCCAGATACTGCTTCATAAAGAAGAACACCGCCGGGGCCGCAATGCTGGGGATGATGAGGGGAATGAAGCTGTTCTTCAGGCCCATCTTTGTGATGAGCTGCAGGAAGCCCAGCGCCGAGACCTGGGTCGGCATGGTCATAATGAGCAGGATGATGGCAAACGCCGCCTTTTTGAACCGGAAGTTATAGGCGTAGATGCCGTAGGCTGTCAGGGCCGAAAAATAGACACTGAGGGCAGCCGAGCAGCCGGACACGATCAGGCTGTTCCGCACACCGGTCAGCACCGGGATGTTGGCATCTGACAGCACATTTTTCAGGTTGGTCATCAAGGATCTGCCCGGCAGAAAGGAAAAGCCCTTCTGGATCTCAAAATGGGTGCGGGTGGAATTGATGACCAGCACATAGAAGAAGAACAGGCATAAAAAGCTCAGCAGCACCAGCGCCGCATAGCACACCGTGCGGCGGGCCGCAAGGGTCGCTTTTTCGGATTTTGTCTTGACTGCGTGTGACATTATGCTTTTCCTCCCTTCACCTGTTTGGCCGCCTGCCTGCGGGCCTTGCGCTCGGCCTTGCTCAGGCCGTCGTCCTCCTTGGTCAGGGCCATGTAAACGATCACGCAGAGCACTGCGCACACCAGGAACAGCACCACCGAGACCGCGCCGGCCATGCCGTAGTTCTTGCTGAACAGGTGGTTGTTCAGGTACATGATCATGGTGGTGGAGGTGCGGTCGGGGCCGCCCTTGCCATTGGTCAGGATCTGCGGCACATCGAACATCTGCAGGCCGCCGATCATCGAAGTGATCATCACATAGACCAGGATCGGCCGGATGAGCGGGATGGTGATCTTCCAGAACATCTGGTTCGGGGTGCAGCCGTCCAGCTCCGCTGCCTCATACAGGGTGGGGTCCACGCCCATGATGGCCGCCATCAGCATGATGGTCGTATTGCCGAACCACATCAGGAAGTTCATCAGGCCGATGAGGCCGCGGTTGCCCCAGACACTGTTCAGGAAGCTGAAGGGCTCCTTGAGGATGCCCATGCCCACCAGTGCAGCGTTCACGGGGCCGTTATCCGAGAACAGGGCAAAGAACAGCATGGCAAATGCCGAAGCCATAATGAGGTTGGGCATGTAGATGACTGTCTTGAAGAAGGTCTGGCCCTTCAGCTTCAGGCGCAGGTCGGTGAACCAGGCCGCCAGCAGCAGCGAGATGGCGATCTGCGGGATGAAGCCGATGATCCAGAGCAGCAGCGTGTTGCCAAAGTATTTGGGCAGGTCGGTTGCAAACAGGGTGATGTAGTTCTTCAGGCCCACAAAGGTGGGGCCGATGATCTTCAGGCCGCTGCGGTAATATTCAAAAAAGCTGTAATAGATCGTAGACCCCAGTGGGATGAGCTGGAACACCGCAAAGATGAGGAAGAACGGTGCAATGAAGATATAGCCCCACTTTGCATAGCTGATCGAGCCGTTCTTCTTTGGTTTTGCTCCCATAGTAACTGCCCTCCTGACGTACACTGCCCAAAGCAAAACGGGGCGGGCGGGATCAGCGTCCGGCCCGCCCCATTCAGATTCGGTTCAAAAGGTTTTCAGGTTCCGGCTGCGCTTATGCGGGCCAGACCACATCGGTCAGCTCGGGGTACTTTTCCTTGATGGCGGTCTCGAAGTTTGCCTTTGCGGTATCCTCGTCCACCGTGCCGGTAAAGTAATCCTTGAAGGCATTCTGGAAGCTCTCGTTCAGGCCCTGATCGTACGGGCCTGCGTTGGACATATCGATCTTCTTTGCAGCTTCTGCAAACAGGGCGATATGGTTCTGGCCGCCCAGGAAGTCGGAGGCATAATCGCTGTTTGCGATCTCTTCCATGGCCTTCTCGTTGTTGGTGTAATCCTGCGTATCCAGGGTGATCTGCTTCATAATGGCTTCGTCGCAGGTCAGCTTCTGCATCACGTCGCGGATGATATCGGTATTATCGGTACCGGCTGCCGCGCAGATCCAGGTGCCGCCCCAGTAATAGGGCTGAGGACCTTCGCAGACTGCGTAATCGCCGTAGATGCCGTTGCCCACTTCTTCCTTGCCGCCCTCGGCCACAGGGGTCTCCAGAGAGTTGCCCAGCAGGGTGAAATTGATGCCCCAGGTGGAGTAGAAGAAGCCAAACACCTTGCCGCTCGGGCCCTGATCGGCTGCCCACTGGCTGTCCCACAGGCTGGACTTATTGTTGTAGCCCTTATCGGTGTACTCCTTGGTCTGATCGACCCACTTCATAATGTTGGGGTCTACCTTGACGGTCGTGCCGTCCACCCAGGGAGCGTCCACGTTGTTGGAGAAGGTGCGGTAAGCATCATCGAAGCCGGACAGCATCTTGTAGCCCTTTGCATAGGCCTGTGCAGCCACCTCGTTGAACTTATCCCAATCGGACAGATGGCTCTGCACCTCGGTGGGATCATCGGTGCCCAGCACTTCCTTGGCGATGCTGCGGCGGTATGCGAACAGACCGGGGGTCGCCTGCCAGGTGGTGCCGCGCTGGCTGCCGTCCACGCTGACAATATCCTTGGTGTACTGGTACTGACCGGCCAGATCGGCATCGGTCAGGCCGATGTCTGCCTTGACATCCAGCGCGTAATCGGAATCCACATACTTCAGTGCGTAGTCAGCCTCGATCAGGAAGATATCTACCTTGTCATCATCGGCGGCGGAGTCCTGATTCAGCAGGGCCTCATCCAGCTTATTCTGGTAGTTGTTGTTCTCGTTGGCGTTGATGGTCCACTTGACAACGGTGCCATCTTTCAGGGTGGTGGTGGATTTGTCCTCAGCGATGGAGGCGACCTCGGGATAATAGTTATTGAAGCGGCCCTGGAACTCGTCGTTCCAGCACCAGATATTCAGCACCTTGCCCTGAGCTGCCGGAGCATCGGAAGCGGCGGAAGAAGCTGCGGCAGAGGATGCCGCGCCGGTAGAAGAAGAGGAGCCGCCGCATGCGCTCAGCGCTGCACTGATGGTAACTGCACCGGAAGCCAGCAGGAAATTACGACGCGAAATCTTTCTCATAATGAAAAACCTCCTTCAATGGTTTTCGTGAAAAAGCGTTTCAAATTCAAGGCTCCGGTTCGCCCGGAACCAAATCCAACCCATTCATTCGATGCTGCGCACCGAGCCGCCCTCCAGCAGTTTTCCTGTCACTGGGATCTGCTCGGCCAGCGTCACACGGGGGTGCTCGATCATCTGCACCAGCTTATCCGCTGCCATCCGGCCCAGCATTCTGGTGTTCTGCTGCCAGGTCACCAGCTGGGGTTTCATCACGCGGGAGAGGTAAATGCCGTCATATCCCATCACGGAAATATCCTCTGGAATGCTCAGGCCCGCTTCCTGCAGAGCGATGCAGCCGCCCATGGCCGAGAAATCATCGGGGAAGAGGATGCAGGTGGGTCGCTGGGGCAGTGCCAGCAGGGCCCGGGTCTCCTCGGCACAGCGGTCGGGATCGTGATACACACCGCAGCGCACATATTCTTCGGGGACCTGCAGCCCCAGCTCCGCACAGCTCTTGTAGAAGCCCGCCAGCCGGTTCTCCGTCACCGCCGTGCGCTCGCCATGGATAAAGGCGATGCGGCGGTGGCCGTTGGCGTAGGCGTACCGCACCAGCGCCGAAAGCCCGTTGACATTATCGGAAAGGACCGCCATCCGGTTGTTGAACACATGGTCGATGGTCACCACCGGCACATCACTGTTGACCAGCTCCACCACCTGCGGATCGTTGAAATCCACGCAGGCGATCACCGCTCCATCCACGCCCCGGTAGTGGCAATGCTCCAGATAGGTCATTGTTCTGCCGCCGAGGTTCCGGTTGACAAAGGTGATATCATAGCCCAGCTTTTCCACCTGCACCTTGAAGCTGTCCAGCACCGCCGAGAAGTACTCGTGGGCCAGGCCGCTCTGCCGCTCGTCCACAAACAGAACGCCAAGGTTGTAGGTACGGTTGGTCTTCATTGCGCGGGCCGCCATATTGGGCACATAGCCCATCCGGCGGGCCGCCTCGCGGACACGGTCGCGGGTCGCAGCAGAGATGTCCGACTGGCCATTGAGCGCTTTGCTCACCGTTGCCACCGAGACACCGCATTCACGCGCCAGATCTTTTAAGGATGACATTTCGCCGCCCTCCCTCACAGGAACCCGCTCAGGGCTCCCGAGCGAATCCTAAATCGTTTTCGCAATTTCAATATAGCGCACTTTGCACTAAAAATCAAGCAGAAGAAGAAAAGTTTTATCCTAAAAGTCCGCATTTCAGCAGGTTGCGAGATTTCATTTCCTCAGAATTATGCAGTCTGTATCGTTTTCGTTACATTTCGTTACCGTTCGATAATTTTTTCGTTCCCATACCGGTTTCCACCCCCGAACCAGCCCGCTGCACCCTTGTTGTATATTTCAGGTCCGCTCTTGATTTTTCCCGCAGGATAGACTATTCTTAGGGTGACAAGTGCCTTTCCCACCCTTGGGCCGCAAATTCTAAATCGTTTTCGCCATCAAATGATTTCAGCATTTCCGGTTTACCCTATAAGGAGGAACAAGGCTATGAGATTCGGACATTTTGATGATGCGCGCCGGGAATATGTGATCGACACGCCCCGCACTCCCCTGCCCTGGATCAACTATCTGGGCAGTGAGGACTTTTTCAGTCTGGTGTCCAACACCGGCGGCGGTTACAGCTTTTACCGGGATGCCCGGCTGCGGCGGCTGACCCGCTACCGCTACAATAATTCCCCGCTGGACATGGACGGCCACCGCATCTACATCAACGATGGCGGCACCATCTGGAACCCGGGCTGGCAGCCCGCCAAGACGGAATTGGACAGCTACACCTGCCGCCACGGTCTGGGCTACACGATCCTGCAGGGCGAAAAAAACGGCGTTGCGGCCGCTCAGGAACTTTTTGTGCCCCGGGGCGATGCCTGTGAGATTGACCGGCTGACGCTGGAAAACAAGACCGCTGCCCCCCGCACGCTGGACGTGTTCAGCTATGTGGAGTTCTGCCTGTGGGATGCCATGGACGACAGCTCCAATTTCCAGCGCAACTTTTCCACCGGCGAGGTGGAAGTGGTGGAAAGTGCCATCTATCATAAGACAGAGTACCGGGAGCGCCGGGATCACTACGCCGTGTTCTGGGCCAACGCCCCTGTTACCAGCTTCGACACCAGCCGGGATGCCTTCTGCGGCGTGTACGGCGGCCCCGCCGCACCGGAAGCGGTCAAAGCCGGTCACTGCTCGAACAGCATTGCCCACGGCTGGGCTCCGGTGGGTGCCCACCATTTCCATCTCACGCTGGCACCGGGTGAAAGAAAGAGCATCATCTTCGGGCTGGGCTACATTGAAAACCCGGTCGGGGAAAAATTCAGTGCTCCCGGCATCATCAACAAAGCCCGGGCCGAGGCCATGATGGCCCGCTATGCCACCGACGCACAGGTGGATGCCGCCCGCAGGGCACTGGCCGACTACTGGCAGGAGCTGCTCTCGGGCTGGCAGCTGACCTCCGGCGAGGAAAAGCTGGACCGGATGGTGAGCCTTTGGAATCAGTATCAGTGCATGGTCACCTTCAACATGAGCCGCAGTGCCAGCTATTACGAGAGCGGCATCGGCCGCGGCATGGGGTTCCGGGATTCCTGTCAGGATCTGCTGGGCTTCGTCCACATGATCCCTTCCCGCGCACGGGAGCGCATTCTGGACATTGCTGCCACCCAGTTTGAGGACGGCAGTGCCTACCACCAGTACCAGCCCCTGACCAAAAAGGGCAACAGCGACGTGGGCAGCGGCTTCAACGATGACCCGCTCTGGCTCATTGCGTGCACCGCCGCCTATCTGCGGGAGACCGGTGACTGGTCGATCCTGGACGAGCCGGTTGCCTTTGACAACGACGTGACCAGAGCACAGCCCCTGATGGAGCATCTGCGCCGGAGCTTCCGCTACACCCATACCCATCTGGGCCCCCACGGCCTGCCGCTGATCGGCCGGGCCGACTGGAACGACTGCCTGAACCTGAACTGCTTCTCGGAGCACCCGGGCGAGAGCTTCCAGATCACCGGCCCCAGCGAGGGCCCCGTGGCTGAGAGCGTGTTCATTGCGGGCATGTTCGTGAAATACGGCCGCGAGTACGCCGAACTCTGTGACCACCTGCACCTCACCGAGGAGGCCGCCAGTGCCCGCACCGCCATTGACGCAGTAGAACAGGCCACCCTGACCGCCGGCTGGGACGGCGCATGGTTCCGCCGTGCCTACGATGCCTTTGGTGCCCCCGTAGGCAGCAGGGAATGCGACGAGGGGCAGATCTTCATCGAACCTCAGGGCATGTGCGTGATGGCCGGGATCGGCCGAGAAACCGGTCAGGCCGAAGCCGCACTGAAGAGCGTGGAGGAGCGGCTGGACACCCCGTACGGCGTGGTACTGCTCCAGCCCGCCTACACCACCTACCGGCTCAATCTGGGCGAGATCTCCAGCTATCCCCCGGGCTACAAGGAGAACGCCGGTATCTTCTGCCACAACAACC
>OOAI01000432.1_pt1 | contig 27258 bp, 19 predicted proteins | sample 1671191 | NCBI WGS metagenome assembly OOAI01 (sample SAMN06348131, study PRJEB24527) | human gut metagenome | biome: human gut; feature: ankylosing spondylitis patient; material: feces | host: Homo sapiens | place: China | collected 2015-10 | reverse complement strand
ATCGCCGATGATAGTTGGTTGTATTTCCAGTGAAAGTAGGACATCGTCAGGCTCACCATTCCAAAAACCCCGGTTTCGAAAGAGACTGGGGTTTTTGCTTTTCTGCGCCTGCTTGTCTTCTGTCCTGCGACATCCGTGACTGCGGCTCAGGAACGGCTTGCTGGCGCTGTCTGCAGGGTGCTCATGGACATCTTCGGCGCGGGCGCAACGTTCTGGGTGCTCGTGGGACCGTCATCTGAGGCTCTTCAGAGCGCAACTGCGTGCGACCGCAGGGTTTCGTGCGCACCAAGGATGAAAAGAAGGGCGGTCTTCTTTCGGAAGACCGCCCCGTCTGGAAGCTTTGCGTCAGGATGCTTAGCGCGTGCCCTGAAGGAGTTCGACCTGTTCGCCGAGCTGATGGCTCAGGAGCGCCTTGGCTTCATCCTCCCTGCCAGCCTTGATGGCCGTGAGCAGAAGGCGTTCGTTCTTCGCGATGTCGAGGAAGAACTGGGGATCGTTCTGCGGGAGGTTCTCGGTCGTCTTCTCGAAGTACGTTACGAGTGCGGCGGAGAAGACTTGAAGCACGCGGTTGCCACAGGCTTCAAGAAGGAGAAGGTGGAACTCGCGGTCCCAGCGGTCAGCTTCGGCGGAATTGCCGGCGTTTGCTTCGATGCGGCTGATCGCGTCCTCAAGGCGGCCGAGCAGGGCGGGCGTCATGCGGCGGATTGCGAGCGGGATGATGTTCACCTCAATGAGCTGACGGGCCTCGATGAACTCGCGGATGTCGAAGTTCGCGATGTCCATCTGAACCTGAATCTGGGCGGAGAGGTTCTTGGGACCGAGCGCATTGACGGTCATGCCACGCTTGGGCGCACGGTCGACGACGCCCATCTGGGAGAGAACGCTCAGTGCCTTGCGCACCTTGTAGCGCGTCACGTTGAAGCGGGTGGCCAGTTCGGTCTCCGTATCAATGCGTTCGCCGGCCTTGGCCTGGCGAAGAATGTGGTGATGAATGTCGCGAAAGAGCGCCTCTTCATCCATGGAAAGCTGATCCTGTTTCGACACAATGACTCCCGGGAGATCCGAAACGTGAAAATTCTGATAATTTTAGAGGTTTTTTGAGGGTTTGCAAATTCGGGCGCACAATCCTGCCGCCGGTCGCAGGTTCCGGTTCGTCCCGAGCCTGCTGAAAACTTTCTGTTCTGCGTCAGATGCCCTTGGCGGCCTTCACGGCCTCCTCGCGGATTTCGTAGAGCTTCGCCAGAGCCTCTCTCGGCGTCAGACTGTCGACGTCAAGGCCCGCAACCGCCTCCGCAAACTCGCGAAGCGCGGGATCGGGCTCGGCAGGGGCTTCGAGAACGGCGGCGGACGAGGTCTGCCCCTCGAAGAAGAGGCCGTCGCCGAAGAGGTCGGCTTGAGGCGAGTCGATGGCGGCCTCGCGGTTCTCGAGCTTCGTGAGCATGGCGCGCGCACGGCGAACGACGGGTGCGGGCACGCCCGCGAGCTGGGCCACCGCAATGCCGTAGCTGCGGCTCGCAGGACCTTCCTCGATCTCATGCAGGAAGACGATCTTCGAGCGGGTCTGAGCGGCGGAGACATGCACGTTGGCGGCCTCCTTGAGGTTGACGGCAAGCTGCGTGAGCTCGAAGTAGTGGGTCGCGAAGAGCGTGAGCGAGCGAGTCGTCTCGACGAGTTCCTGAGCGATCGCGCCTGCAAGCGACAGGCCGTCGAACGTGGCCGTGCCTCGGCCGATTTCGTCCATCAGCACGAGCGAGCGGTCGGTTGCCTGATGAAGGATCGCGGCAGCCTCCGTCATTTCGACCATGAAGGTCGAGCGGCCGCGGGCAAGATCGTCGGATGCGCCGATGCGGGTGTGAATGCGGTCGACGGGACCGATCGTGACCGATTCTGCAGGCACGAACGAGCCCGCCCACGCCAGAAGCGTGATGAGCGCTACGGCGCGCATGTAGGTCGACTTGCCGCCCATGTTGGGGCCCGTGATGATGAGGCAGCGGCGGCCGTCTCCGAGGCGGCAGTCGCTCGGCACGTAGGACTCGATCGTCGTCTCGACGACGGGGTGGCGGCCCTTGATGATCTCGATGCCGGGACGGGCGGTAAGCGTCGGGCGAACCCAGTGGTGCTCGACCGCGTGGCGCGCGAGCGTGCCCACGACGTCGAGCTGGGCGAGCGCGCGAGCGGCGGCCATCAGAGCAGGCACGTGGCCGGCGAGCGAGGCGACGAGGCCGTCATAGAGCTCCTTCTCAAGCGCGGCGGAGCGCTCCTTCGAGGAGAGTGCCTGATCCTCGTAGTTCTTGAGCTCGGGCGTGATGAAGCGCTCGGTGTTCTTGAGCGTCTGTCGGCGGTGGTATTCGACGGGGACGGACGCGGCCTGTCCCTTGGAGACCTCGATGTAGAAGCCGTGGACGCGGTTGTACTCGACGCGAAGGCTCGTGAGCCCCGTCTTTTCGCGCTCGCGCTTTTCAAGGTCGAGGAGGAACTGGCCCGTGTTGTCGCGCATCTGGCGCAGGAGTCCCAGCTCCTCGTTGAAATCGGAGCGGATGACGTCGCCCTCGCGCAGAAGCGTGGCGGGCTCGGGAAGGAGCGCGGCCTCGAGATTCGAGAAGATTTCGGCGGGCAGGGAAAGCGTCTTCGCCGTCATGCCGAACCAGGTCTCCTCGCGGGAGGCGATTCCGGCATTGAGCTCGCCCACGAGCGGAAGCGCGTCGCGAAGCGCCGCCAGTTCCTTCGGACGCACCGTTCCAAGTGCGATGCGGCTTGCGATGCGCTCGATGTCGGGTAGCCCCTGAAGCCTCGTCTCGACGAAGCTCGAGAAGTCCTGATTCTCGGCGAGCGCCTCGAGGGCGTCGTGGCGGCCGCGGGCCTCGTCGGCCTTTGTAAGCGGCAGGTTGAGCCAGCGGCGAAGCTCGCGGCTGCCCATCGACGTGCCGCAGCGGTCGAGCACGGAGAAGAGCGTGGGGCCCCGGCCTTCGCTTCGGATCGTGTCCGAGATCTCAAGGTTGCGTCGACTTGCGGGGTCGATGATGATGTATTCGGATTCGTCCGTGAGCTTCAGCGGGCTGATGAACGGAATCATGTCGACCTGAGTCTCGGCCGTATAGTCGAGAAGCGCGTTGGCGGCTGCGAGCACGCCCGTCTTGCCTGTCACGCCCCAGGCGTCAAGGTTGTCGAGGCCGAACGTCTTCTTGAGAGCTTCTTCGCCGTGCTCGGCATCGAAGTGCCAGGCGGGCATCGGCGTCACGGTGAGCTCGGGGTGCGTCTCCCTCATGGCATCGCGGAGCTTTTCGGAGACGAGGACCTCGGAGGGCGAAATGCGCGCCACTTCGGAGTCAAACTGCTCGTCCGTCACCTCGGTCGCGAAGAAGTCGCCGTTCGAGAGCGTGAGCCAGGCAAAGCCCCAGACGGCATTCTTGCCTGCAGGGCGGGAGACGGAGAGGAGCACCGCGTCGTCCTTTTCAGGAAGAAGCGAGGTGTCCGTAAGGGTGCCTGGCGTGATGATGCGAGAGATGCGGCGTTCCATCAGGCCCTTGCTCGGCGTGCCGAGCTGCTCGGCGATAACGACGGACTCGCCGAGTCTCACGAGGCGGGCGACGTACTGGTCAAGCGAGACCATCGGAATGCCGGCCATCGGAATCGGATCGCCGTTCTTGAGCTTGCCGCGCTTCGTGAGCGTGATGCCGATCAGGCGGTTGGCCTTGGCGGCGTCGTCGAAGAACGTCTCGTAGAAGTCACCCATGCGAAACAGGACGAGCGTCTCGGGGTACCGGCGCTTCACCTCAATGAACTGACGCATCGCTGGCGTGAAGTCGTTGAGGTCAAGGTCTTCGTCGTGAATGAAAGTCTCGGTCATGGGATCTTCAGGGAAGGGAGAGCGCGGATGCGGGATCCGGTGATGAAAAAGGGCCGGACGACGAATCGGTCCGGCCCGTCAGGCTGCTGGTGCAGTCGAGGTATTAGGCCTTCTGGGCTTCGCCGGCGGCGGGCAACTTGCCCACGAGCGGCAGGAGCTGGGCGAAGATGCGCGGCGTGCCGGCGCAGACGCGGCCCTGTTCAAGCCAGTCTTCGCCGCCCGAAAGGTCGGTGATGAGGCCGCCCGCTTCGAGAACCATCAGGCCGCCGGCGGCGATGTCCCACTTGCTGAGGCCAGATTCCCAGAAGCCGTCGTAGCGGCCGGCGGCAACCCAGGCGAGGTCAAGCGCGGCGGAGCCCGGACGGCGGATGCCGGCGGTGCGTTCGGCAACGCGCATGAAGCTCATCATGTAGCCCTTGAAGTCGTCCGAGCGGCGGAACGGGAAGCCCGTGCCGATGACGGCGCTGTTCATGTCCTTGCGGTCGGAGACGCGGATGCGGCGGTTGTCGAGGAAGGCGCCTTCGCCCTTGGCGGCCGTGAAGAGCTCGTTCTTCGCCACGTCGTAGATCACGCCGGCGACCACTTCGCCGCGGTAGGCGAGGGCGATCGAGACGGCGTACTGCGGAATGCCGTGCATGAAGTTGAGCGTGCCGTCGATCGGATCAACGATCCAGAGGTAGTCGCTCTTGGCGGCGCCGATGCGGCCGGCTTCTTCCGTCAGAATGGCGTGATCGGGGTAGGCGTGCTGCAGGCAGTCGACGATGGCGGCTTCGGCGGCGCGGTCGGCGGCGGTCACGAAATCGTTGACGGACTTGTTTTCAACTTCGAGGGTGTCGAGGCTCGTGGCGGCGCGGGTGATTTCCGAGGCGGCGCGGCGGGCGGCCTTGACGGCGACGGCGATATAAGGCGATTTCATACGATGAGAAACAGTGTGGGATGTAAAACGTTGCGGCGCACGACTGGGGAGCAGAGGGCTCGACCCTTGTCGGCGCAAACAATTATTTTAGCCGATCAAAGGGATTGCTGAGCAAAAAAACAGGCTTGAATTGAGGCCTTCGGCGAGGTGCGCCTTCCTCCGTCTCCCTCTGCCGCACGGGCGCCGCGGCCGAATTTAGGTAGAATGAGCGGATTCCCTGCGGCGGATGCTCCCTGCGGTCCGCCCTCCCATTCTGCGCCACCTCTTCATCTTGTGCCGCAGCCGCTTTCGGATACATCGACATGGACATTCCCCAGCTCGCCTCCCGCGTGCGCTTCGTGCTCTGCGAGCCTGCACATCCCGGCAACATCGGCTCCGCCGCCCGCGCCATCAAGACGATGGGCTTTCGAGACCTTCGCGTCGTCACACCCCGCGAGCCGGGCTACCGCACTCATGAAGAGGCGGTCGCCTATGCGACGAGCTCCGTCGACGTGCTCGAGGCCTCCCGCATGCACGACACGCTCGCCGAAGCGCTTGAGGGCGTGACCTTCGCCTGGGCGCTTACGGGCTACGACCGAGAGTTCGGTCCTCCGATGAGCCCCCTGCGCCCCGCCGCCGAGCGTTCCGTCGCCTGGCTCGACGAAATGGAGGGCGACATCGCCTTCGTCTTCGGCACCGAGCGAAGCGGCATGACGAACGAGGAGGTCATGCTCTGTCAGGGCTGCGCCGCCATCGCCGCCGATCCGGCGAGTCCGAGCCTCAACCTCGCTCAGGCCGTCCAGATCACGGCCTACGAGATGCACATGGCGCTCATGGCGGCCGAGGGGCATGAGGGAGAGCTCTACGACTGGCAGTCCCGCTTCGAGCACGAGCAGCCTGCAAGCGTTGAGGCCGTCGAGGGATTCTTCCGCCACTGGGAGGAGGCCATGACCGCCTGCGGCGTGCACGATCCCGCCAATCCCAAGTTCCTGATGCCGATCACGCGAAGGCTCTTCGGACGCAGTGGCCTCACGCAGACCGAGATTGATCTCCTGCGCGGCATCTGTGCGGCGATCATCCGTCCCAAGCGCGAGCGCAAGGGCTCGAAGACGGGGGCCTGAGAGGATCCGTCCTGCGAGCTCCCTCGCTTTCTGCCACAATAGAATCTTCGGCCCGCGCGGCGGGCCTCACCTACAGAGACACATCCATGCTTCAGTACGCACGTGAACTCATCGCGACCATCATGCAGAAGGACCCCGCGGCTCATTCCCGCTGGGAGGTCGTCCTCGCCTATCCGGGCTTTCACGCCGTGATGATCCATCGTCTGTCGCACTGGTGCTGGACACAGGATTGGAAGACGGTTGCGCGTGTCGTCTCGCACGCGGGCCGCTTTCTGACCGGCATTGAAATCCACCCCGGCGCCAGAATCGGCCGTCGCGTCTTCATCGACCATGGCATGGGCGTCGTCATCGGTGAAACGGCCGAGGTGGGCGACGACTGCACGCTCTATCACGGCGTGACGCTCGGAGGTACGAGCCTCGCCGAAGGCACGAAGCGCCATCCCACTCTCGAACCCAACGTCATCGTCGGCGCTGGAGCCAAGGTGCTCGGTGCCTTCACCGTGGGCGAGGGCGCCCGCATCGGTTCCAATGCCGTCGTCGTCAAGCCCGTCGCCGCCGGCGCAACCATCGTGGGCGTGCCCGGCCGCCAGGCGGGCGAGAACAAGCCCGACGAAGCGAAGCGCTTCGAGGCCTACGCCGTTGAAAAGAGCGACGACCCGTACTCCGTCGCCATCAAGGAGCTCGTGCGCGTGACGCACGAGCAGAACGCCGTCATCGAGAAGCTGAGCGAGCAGATCCGCGAGCTCGGCGGCAAGGGCGTTGAGGACATCCCGAAGGTGAACGTGGGGAACATCGGCGTCTCCACGCGCCGTGCTCGTCACCATAGGCAGAAGAAAAAGGCTGTCGAGACGCCGCAGGATCCTCAGTCCTGACGTTGCAAAGGCGCCTTTCGCTGCAGGGGAGAAGGTTCTAGGAGCCTCCTCCCCTTTTTTCGTCCGCCTTTTCGTATCCTTTTCTCTTCGCCTGCGGGACAGTGGGTTCGAGGAAGGTGTCGTAAATAAATGTTTGGAGGTTGTTGCCAAACGCAAAGTCCGATGCAGTGTCAAAAAGGGGAGCCGTGACGCGGTGTGTCACCGACATAATGAGGCATCGGGCGAAGGCTGCGGTGAGCGGATGTCCCTTCCAGACGCCGGTCTTCCGACGTCCTCTTGCCGGAATCGTCGTCCGTCCGACCGGAGCCATGCTCCGGCCCCTCAACGCCCGGCTTCGTGCCGGACTCACCGGATACGCGACATGCAAAGGCTCACTCATCTCTACGAGCGATCGGTCTTTGGCGGCGCGGAGCTTACCAGAAACGACTCCGCCGTCCTCAAGGCACTGGCCATCCTCCTCATCGCCGCGCACAACTTCTTCCATCAGGTCAAGCCCTTCCCTGGTGAAAACGAGATGGCCTTTGGAGAGGCGACCTTCCGAAACACGGTCGAGCAGATTGCCGCCAATCCCCTTGACGCCTTCCACCCGCTCGTCTCCTTCTTCGGGCACTACGGCGTGCACGTCTTCATCCTTCTTTCCGGCTACGGCCTCATGAAGAAGGCGCTCGGCATCGCCTCGAGGCAGGGCGGTATTTCGACGGCCGATCTCTTCCGCATGGCGGGCAACCAGATTGCCAAGATCATGCTTCTCACGGTCGTTGGCGTCTCCGTCCTCATCCTCTACAAGCTGATGGCCTACGGCGGCCTGCCCGACGCGGAGTTCTTCAGGAAGTACCTCGTCTTCCTCACCTTCACCGAAAATCTCCGCCCAAGCGATTTCGGCTACTTCGTGACCGTCTGGTGGTTCATGGCGCTCATCGTGCAGTGTTATCTGCTCTTCCCGTTTGTCTATAGGCTTGCCACGGGCAGCGCCTGGGGCGCTGCGGGCGTCGCGCTCCTTTCGATGACGGGCGCCTACGCCTTCTACCAGCCGCTTCTGGACGCAGGCGTCCTCGTCTATGCAACGCCTCTGGGCCAGCTGCCGCTCTTCCTTCTCGGCGCATGGCTTGCCGCAGGCCGCCGCATTCCCGCGACCGTCGTCTTCGGGCTTGCCGCCGTGCTGCCGCTCACTTTCGTCGATCCCGAGTTCTTCCACCTGAGCTTCCTCTCGGTCGTGACGGTTGCCTTCCTTCTTTACGGCATCTTCCGGGAGAAGCTCTCGGCCTCGAGGTTCCTCGTCTGGACGGGCGGCCTCTCGATGTTCATCTACATCGTTCACGGCGATCTGCGATGGCTCATCATTCCGATCGTCAACGAGACGCAGAACGTCTGGTTCGCCTATGTTGCCTTCTTCGGCTTCATGACGGAAGTCTTCCTCTTCGCGCTCCTCGCACGTTGGATTTCGGAAAAGACGCGCCTCTTCCGTCTTGTGCCCTTCAGAATGAAGGGTGGAAGTCAGACTCAGGAAGCGCCCTCCGCACTTCCTGTCCGTCCCGCCTTGCAGGGAGATTGAGTCTCTCCTCAGGCAGCAAAGGCAAAGCCGCCCGGCAGCGTGTGACTGCGGGCGGCTTTTTCATGGCGCGAGTGCTTCTTCTTTTATTTCGGCGGTGCCACTGCCTCAACGAGCTTCGCTTCGACCTCAAGGAGCGTCTCGTCGTCGGAGAGCACGGGGCCGTCGATGAGGAAGACGTCTTCGGCTCTCTCGCCGAGCGTGGCGATGCGGGCCGTCTGCAGGTTGATGCGGTATTGGGCCAGCACTTCGGAGATGCTGTAGAGCAGGCCCGGCCTGTCCGTGCAGATGATGTTGAGGATCCAGGCCCGGCCGCTTTCGTCGGGCAGCGTCGTCACGACCGTGCGGGTCGGGAAGTGGCGGGAGCGTCTGGAGAGCTTGCCCTTCGGGGCGGGCGGAAGAGGGCCGTCGCCCGTGAGGAGCTTCATCATCTCCCGGGTGATCTTTCTGGAGAGCGCTTCCTCGTCCTCCCGCTCGTAGCGGTCGGTGACGAGGAAGGTGTCCAGCGCCCAACCGTGGCGGGTCGTGTGCACGCGCGCATCGACGACCGAAAGGCTGCACTTGCCGATCGCCGCTACGGCTCTCAGGAAGAGGTCCTTGCGGTCGGGGAGGTAGAGAAGGATTAGGATGCCGCCCATGCGCTCGCTTCTTCTGACTTCGACGACGGGTTCTGTCGTGTGCATGCGCTCGGCGAGCGATGCAGTGTGCCAGGCGATTTCCTCGGGCGTGTGGCGCATGAAGTAGACGACGTTGAGCTCGCGCCAGAAGGCCTCTCGGACCTGATCAGGAACCGTGTCGCCGAGAATTTTGAGCGCTCGGGTCTTGCGTTCGGCCTGCGTGTGTTCGGTCGAAACGGCTGTGTCCTCGCCCTGCAGCATGGCGAGGGTCGAGTGATAGAGCGTTTCGAGAAGCTGGGCCTTCCAGGGCGACCAGACCTTGGGGCTCGTCGCACGGATGTCGGCGACGGTGAGAAGGTAAAGGGCGTCGAGTCGCGTCTTGGTCTTGACGACGTCCGCGAATCTGCGCACGACCTCGGGGTCGGAGATGTCGCGCTTCTGGGCCGTAAGGCTCATCGTGAGGTGCTCCCTCACGAGGAAGGCGATGAAGTCTGTCGTTGAATCGTCGAGCCCGAAGGCGCGGCAGAAGGCCGTGACCTTTTCGGCGCCGATGATCTCATGGTGGCCGCCGAGTCCCTTTCCGATGTCATGGTAGAGGCCTGCGAGCGCCAGACGCCAGTTGTCGGGAATCTCGCCCATGATCTGGGAGCAGAGAGGATACTCGTGCCCGAATTCACTGCGCGCGAAGCGGCGGATGTTGCGCACTGTCCTGAGCGTGTGCTGGTCGACCGTGAAGATGTGGTAGAGGTCGTGCTGCATCTGTCCCACGATGTGCCTGAAGGGCGGCAGGAAGCGTCCGAGCACGCCCCACGTGTTCATGAGCTTGAGCGAGTGGTAGGTTCCCTTGGGCATCCTGAGGATGTCGAGGAAGGTCGCCTGATTGATCAGATCGTGCCGGAAGGCGTCGTCGATCGTCGGGGCGGCGTGCCAGAGTGCGCGCAGCAGGCGCGTTGAGAGGCGAGTGAGCTCGGGATGCGAATGGTAGACGTAGAAGAGCCTCAGCATCGCGTTGGGATCGGTCCTGAAGACGTCGTCTCCGGCGATGTCCATCTCGTCTCCGCGAGCGACGAACGCGGCCTCGAGCCTGACGGCGGGCACGTTGTCGTAGCTGCCGAACAGACGGTCGGCGATTGCCTGAAGCTGAATGACTGACATCTGCACGACGGCCTTGGCATTGAGGTAGTAGCGCTTCATCAAAGCCTCGGAGGGCCTCAGCTGTGCCGTGGCGCTGTAGCCGAGTGCGCTCGCAAGCGCCTCCTGCACGTCGAAGAGCAGACGGTTTTCCGGACGGTGTGTGAGCAGATGCAGCGTGATGCGAAGCGACTCGAGATGGTGTTCGCAGGCGACGAGCGTATGCATCTCGCGCTCGGTGATGAGGCCTGCGGAGGCCATGTCGGAGACGGACTGTGCAATGCCTGCGGCCTGGGCGCACCAGAGAAAGACCTGCAGGTCGCGAAGGCCTCCGGGGCTCTCCTTGATGTTGGGCTCGAGCGAATAGGGCGTGTCCTCGAACTTCTGATGGCGTCGGGCAAGTTCAAGCATCTTGTCGCGGAAGAAGCGCCTGGGGTCAAGCGTCTGCGCGAAGTGCATTCTCGCCTGGGCGTAGAGTCTGCCGTTGCCCCAGAGGCAGCGGCTTTCGAGATACGTGGTCGCTATTGAGACGTCCTCGGCGGCCTCGGAGAGAAATTCAGAGGTACTGCGCACCGATGCGCCGACCGTGAGACCGAGCTCCCAGAGTCTGGTCGTGAAGGTGGCGAGGGCCGTCTGACAGGACTCGTCCTCCTTGACGGACTCGTCCGTGAGGACGAGAAGGTCGATGTCGGAATAGGGATAGAGCTCGCCGCGGCCGTAGCCGCCCACGGCCGCCACCGCAATGCGGTCGGCGGGCAGGCCGCTCTCGGCGAGCATGGCGAGAACCGCCGTGTCGAGCACGCTCGTGTGGGCTCTTAGATAGGCCTCGCTGTCGTGCTTGGCCTCCCATTCGCGAGCGAGCCGCTCGCGTTCGCGGTCGAAGACCTCGCGGATGGTGGGGGCGGGTGCGCCTGCGGCGTCAGGTTCGGGAGCGGTCATCGGATGGACTCCTGGACGGATGTGCTTGAGGGTGCTCGGAGCCGAGTCCCGGGGCGGGCGACCAGCCCGTGGAACGGGAGATCAGCACGGCGGGGAGCCTCGTGAGCATGATGATGAAGAGCTTGGCGCTCATGCCTGCGATGCGGAGCGTGTCGCGCACGGGCTGGTAGTGGGAGACGCCGTCGGCGGGCGGTCTGGGATCGACGGGAAGCTCGCGCAGGCGAAGTCCCATCCACATGAGGCGCACGAGTGACTCGAATTCGAATTCGGCGCGTCTGCCGAGTCCGATGCAGGCGGAGAGCTGCGAGACGGCGGCGAGCGGGTAGCCGCGCAGGCGGCACATGACGTCCTTGGGCGCAAGACTGAGTGCGGCCAGACATGCACCTGCGTCGGCCATGCGGCGTGCGAGACGTGCGCGGGCGGGATAGGCGCTCGACGTGCGGGCATAGCCGCAGACGAGGTCGTTGGGATGCTTGCGGGAGAGTTCGAGAAAGCTGCCGACGGCGGCGGGATCATGCCTGCCGCCTGCGTCGAAGACGAGCGCGTGCGTGAAGCCCGCCTGCCTTGCGGCCTTGAAGCCCGTGAGGATGGAGGCGCCCCTGCCGCCCGTCGACTGACGGCGGACGAGGTCGGCGCCCATGGCCCTGCATCGTTCGCAGGCTTCCTGCGCGGGCGGGTCGGAGGCGTCGTCGACGAGAAGGACGGGAGTGCCCGTGGAGAGCAGGCGTCTGACGACGTCCTCCACCGTGGCGGGATGGTTGTAGACCGGGATTACGATGACCGGCCTGTATGCGGCGGGTTCTGCGGGCATGCGGAAACTCCCACGGGGGCGGGGCTCCTGCGCGGACTGGGCCGTTCAGGATGCGGTGCAGGCCGTCGGAGACGGCCTGCGGAGGTTTTAGGCTCAGAGGCCCTCGGGCTTCTTCCAGCCCTTGACGAAGTCGGGCGGCTCGGGTGTGCCCGCGGAGCACGTCAGGATGTCGTAGCCCGTTTCGGTGACGAGGACCATGTGCTCCCACTGTGCGGAGAGCGAGCGGTCGCGCGTGACGACGGTCCAGCCGTCGCCGAGCATCGTGACGCCGTAGCGGCCGGCGTTCACCATGGGTTCGATCGTGAAGACCATGCCCGGGACGAACTTCGGTGTCGGGTGGTTGATCGGGAAGTGGTGGACGTGGGGCTCCTCGTGGAAGCCGCGGCCGATGCCGTGGCCGCCGTAGTCGCGCACGACGGAGATGCCGTTCTTGTCGGCGAAGGCCTGACAGGCGACGCCGATGTCGTTGAACGTGCCGCCAGGACGCACGGCCTCGATGCCCGCCCACATCGTCTTGAAGGCGAGGTCGCAGAGGCGCTTGCCCGCGATGGTCGGCTTGCCGACGACGAACATGCGGGACGTGTCGCCGTGGAAGCCGTCCTTGATGCTCGTGACGTCGATGTTGACGATGTCGCCGTGCTTGAGCTTCTTTTCACCCGGAATGCCGTGGCAGACCACGTGGTTGATCGAGATGCAGGTGGTGGCGGGATACGGCGTCATGCCTTCGGGCTGGTAGCCGAGGCAGGCGGGGATGCACTTCTGGACGTTGACCGTGTAGTCGTAGGCGAGCTTGTCGAGTTCGCCCGTGGTGATGCCCGGCTTGACGAAGGGCGTCAGGTAGTCGAGAAGTTCGGAGGCGAGGCGGCCGGCGATGCGCAGGCCCGCAATCTCCTCCGGCGTTTTGATGTGGATGGCCATGATGTGCGGAATTTGTTGCTGTTTAATAGTGCTGCATGACCGCAGGCGGTCCCTGCTGTCGGGGCGGCGGGCGGTCCTTATCGGCGATAGTACACCAATTCGACGGGGGCAACTGCAGGCGGACGCCCCGAGGGCGGACGGGAGGCGCGTGATGGACCGAAGAAAATTGCCCGCGACGCTTGCAACGCCGTTCAACCCTCACGTATAATCGTGCGCTTTCAGATCCGGAGCCTCGTGCCCCGGAGTTTTTCATCCTGCCCGGTGAACCTTGGTCGGTCCCGGGTGAAATCAGCGCACGTTCTGTTCCGAGGTGCTGTGCAGGCTTGTCCTGCGCTCAACTTATCAGGACGTGTCAGACTCTAAACCTTGGAGAATTAATCATGGTCAGCATGCGTGAAATGCTTGAAGCTGGTTGCCATTTCGGTCACCAGACCCGTTTCTGGAACCCGAAGATGGGTCAGTACATCTTTGGCGCCCGCAACAAGATTCACATCATCAACCTCGAAAAGACGGTTGCCAAGTTCGAAGAAGCCTGCAAGTTCGCCCGCCAGCTCTCCGCTCAGGGCGGCAAGATCCTCTTCGTCGACGCCAAGCGCGGCGGTCGCGAAATCATCGCCGCCGAAGCCCAGCGTTGCGGCAGCTGCTGGGTTGACCAGCGCTGGCTCGGCGGTACGCTCACCAACTTCAAGACGGTGCGCGGCACGATCAAGCGTCTCAAGGACATGGAGCAGCAGCTCGAAGACGGCTCTGCTGCCAACCTGACGAAGAAGGAAGCCCTCGACTTCCAGCGCAACGTTGAAAAGCTCAACAAGTCCATCGGCGGCATCAAGGAAATGTCCGCTCTTCCGGACGCTCTCTTCATCGTTGACGTCGGCTACCACAAGATCGCCATCCAGGAAGCCAACAAGCTTGGCATCCCGGTCATCGGCATCGTCGACACGAACCACTCTCCGGATGGCGTTGACTACGTTGTTCCGGGCAATGACGACTCCTCCAAGGCTGTCGCCATCTACGCCCGCGGCATCGCTGACGCCGTTCTGGCCGGCCGTGCCGACAGCCAGACGGAAATCGTTGAAGCCGCCGCTGACGAAGAGTTCGTCGAAGTGGCTGCTGAAGCCGAAGAACAGCCCGCTGCCTAATTTCGGTTGAAGCGGATTCCCTGCACCGGCGGTCGACATACATTACAATGTCGACCGTTCGCAGAGAACCGCGACTCTGTCCTTAAGCAGGAGCCTCTGGCAGGCCGAATTACTTCTGCCCCTCAGGTCTCCGGCTGAAGAAAGGGGGCGACATCATGTCACCCCCTTTTTTCGTGATTCTGAATTCTAAAATTTTCTACTGATACTCTAGGAGAGTGAACATGGCTGCTATTACCGCCGCGATGGTCAAGGAACTGCGCGTCAAGACGGACGCCCCGATGATGGAATGCAAGAAGGCCCTCACGGAAGCTGACGGCGACATGGCCAAGGCTGAGGAAATCCTTCGCGTCAAGCTCGGCAACAAGGCCACGAAGGCCGCCGCCCGCATCGCTGCCGAAGGCGTCGTCGCTGTCTACCTTTCCGACGATCGCAAGCTCGGCGCCATCCTCGAAGTCAACTCCGAAACGGACTTCGTTGCCAAGAACCCGGAATTCCTGCAGATGGCTGCTGACGCCGTCCGCGCCGTTGCCGAACAGAACCCGGCCGACATCGAAGCCCTCGCCGCCTGCAAGATCGGCGATGCCACGCTTGAAGAAGTCCGCAAGGGCCTCGTTGGCAAGATCGGCGAAAACATGACGTTCCGCCGCTTCACGCGCGTTGAAGCCAAGGGCGAGCTCAACTCCTACATCCACGGCTCCAAGATCGGCGTCATCGTCGACGTGATCGGCGGCAATGCCGAACTCTCCCACGACGTGGCCATGCACATCGCCGCCGCCAAGCCGAAGGCTCTCGACGAGACCGGCGTTGACCAGGCCCAGATCGAAGCCGAACGCCGCATCGCCATCGAAAAGGCCCGCGAAGCCGGCAAGCCGGAAGCCATGCTCGAACGCATCGCCGAAGGTACGGTCAAGAAGTTCCTCAAGGAAGTCACGCTCGTCAACCAGCCGTTCGTCAAGGACGACAAGAAGTCCGTCGGCGAACTCGTGAAGGCTGCCGGCGCCCAGATCGGCGGCTACACGCTCTTCGTCGTTGGTGAAGGCATCGAAAAGCGCGTTGACGACTTCGCTGCTGAAGTCGCCGCCCAGGTTGCCGCCGCCAAGGCCTAATCTGACGCGTGCACGAATCAGCCCAAGCGGCTGATTCAGCCTCAAGTGAAAACGGGATGCCCTGTTGCGGGACATCCCGTTTTTTCATGGTGGTCAAGCAAGCACAAACCGTGCCGAAACGGCTCGTGGGCAGTGTCCCGCAGGCTTTGTCTGAGTCTCGTCAGGGCCTCTGAAAATATTGTTTGCGTAAAAATCGGGCTAGCTTATAATTAGATAATTTTGCCTACGGGACGTACCTTTCGACGCCCTGCAGGCATGATTGACAGCACAAATTACAGTTTGACTTTCGGAGTGACGACATGGATCAGACGGCGGAAACGGCGGCCAAGCCCGCCTACAAGCGCATTCTTCTCAAACTTTCCGGCGAGGCCCTGATGGGCGAAGACAGCTTCGGCATCAACCGTACGGTTCTTGCCCGCATGGTTGAGGAAATCAAGAGCGTCGTCGAGCTCGGCGTTCAGGTCGGCATCGTCGTGGGCGGTGGAAACATCTTTCGCGGCGTCGCGCTCGGCGCTACCGGCATGGACCGCGCCACGGGCGACTACATGGGCATGCTCGCCACGGTCATGAACGCCATGGCTCTCCAGGACGCCTGCCGCAACAACGGCGTCGAGGCCCGCGTTCAGTCCGCCCTCAACATCGAGCAGGTCGCCGAGCCGTACATCCGCGGCAAGGCCCTCCGTCATCTGCGTCTCGGCCGCGTGGTGATCTTCGCCGCCGGCACGGGCAACCCCTTCATGACGACCGACACGACGGCCGCCCTGCGCGGTGCCGAAATCGGCGCCGAGATCGTGATCAAGGCCACGAAGGTCGACGGCATCTACACGGCCGACCCGAAGAAGGATCCGACCGCCACGATGTTCGACGAAATCACCTTCGACGACGCGCTCCGCTCCAACCTCAAGGTGATGGACGCCACCGCCTTCGCGCTCTGCCGCGAACAGGGCCTGCCGATCAAGGTCTTCAACATCAACAAGAAGGGCGCCCTGCGCCGCGTCATTCTCGGCGAACAGGAAGGCACGCTCGTGCATTCCTGATATTTGGCTAAAATATCAGCATGACGTGAGCCTGCAGACCTGACGGCCCGCAGGCTCTTCAATTGATTCAATCCCCTAGCGTCGTCCGCCTATGTCGGGCGCCGCGTTTCTGCCCGTCCGCGAGGGACCGTGCGGAAATCCAATCAGGAGCTAAAAATGACTGTTGCTGACATCATCAGCCAGACCCAGCACAAGATGGGACGCACCATCGAAACGCTTCGCGAAGACTTCACGAAGATCCGTACGGGCCGTGCCTCCACGGGTCTTCTCGAACACATCATGGTCGACTACTACGGCTGCCCGACCCCGCTCACGCAGGTCGCCCAGCTCGGCGTCGGCGACGCCCGTACGCTCACGGTCCAGCCGTGGGAGAAGAACATGGTCGCCGTCGTTGAAAAGGCCATCCGCAACTCCGACCTCGGCCTCAACCCCGCCACGAGCGGCATGGTGATCCGCGTTCCGCTGCCCCCGCTCACCGAAGAGCGCCGCCGCGAACTCACGAAGGTCGTCAAGGGCATGGGCGAAGACGCCAAGGTTGCCGTCCGCAACCTCCGCCGCGACGCCAACACCCACGTTGACCGTCTCTGCAAGGACAAGGAAATCAGCGAGGACGACCAGCGCCGCGCCGAAACCGAAATCCAGAAGATCACCGACCGCTTCATCGGCGAAGTCGACAAGGTCGTTGCCGAGAAGGACAAGGAAATCATGACGGTCTAACCGTCCGCTCGAGTCAGTTCGAACAAGTGCGATTGACGAAAAAGCCTGCAGAACCCAGTTCTGCAGGCTTTTTTTCGGTTCATCTCGGAAGTCCGTGGAACGCGGCCTTGACTTTTAAGAAAAAGTCTGGTCGGCTCCCTCCAAGAAAAAAAGTAGCGCTCACTCCCAATTTCAGGCAGATTCAAGTTACTAGAGAAGAACCGCGAAAAAAGGATGAGCGCTATGACCAATATTGTAGGGCAACTTTTCAAATCTCTCGATCCATGGCCCGGCTTCCAGATCACTTCTTTCAAGATTCAAGTCTCGCCCGTAGATGGCAGGAAGACTCTAATTCTTGATTTGCGACCTGTCGAAGGATCAATGCCGATATGTTCGCGCTGCCGCCATGAGGCACCGCTCGTTCACAGCTATGTTTCCAGAAGAATCAAGGAGTGCTCCCTTTTAGGGTATTTTGTTGAGCTCAACGTGACATTTCGACGAGTGGACTGCCTTCATTGCAAAGGACATCCAATGGAAGCCGTAGAATGGCTTGAGCCGTTCAAGCGGCATACCGAGCGCTTACGCGAGCACGTTGAGCACAGAACGCTTGAAGAAACGGTGGCTTACGCTGCTCAAGAAACGAATCTTTCCTGGGATACAGTGAAAGAGATCGACAAGGCCCGGTTGCGGCGATTGTACGAACATTTCCATTGGGATAACTCTCGCCGCTTGGCTGTGGATGAATTCGCCATTCATCGCGAGCATCGTTACGCCACAGTTGTGTACTCCATTGATACGAAGAAAGTCCTTTGGCTTGATCGTGGCCGCTCCAGAGCTACGCTTCGAAAGTTCTTTAACTTACTTACGCCAGAGCAAAAAGCTGGAATAAGAGCTGTTGCCATGGATCAAAACTCTGCCTTCGACCTTGAGGTGAAAGAGAACTGTCCCAACGGCGTGGTTGTCTACGACTTGTTTCATGTCCTGTCCAACTTCGGCAGGAAGGTGATCGACAGAGTCAGGGTGGACGCGGCCAATTCCCTCAGGCATGCGCCTTGGTTAAGAAAAGTCGTGAAGAGCTCCCGGTACCTCTTGTACAAGCGCCCTGAAAATCTCTCGGAGAAGGAGCATACAAAACTGGCGGAGCTTTCGAAACTTAATACGCCGTTGCTCAAATGCTATCTCATGGGAGACGAGCTTCGACATCTCTGGAGTTTGGGAACACGCGGACAAGCAATTGCTTTGGTTATGGACTGGATTCACCGAGCCACTCACAGCAGGATCAAGCCCTTGGTAGATTTCGGCAAGAACCTCAGGGGCTATGTGCAGGGCATCATTGCAGCCGCGGACTTTAAGATCAACACCTCTGTACTTGAAGGTGTCAACAATAAAATCAAGCAAATTAAGCGACGAGCTTATGGCTTCCGAGACGATCAGTACTTTTTCTTAAAAATCAAGGCCGCGTGAGTCGGAAGTCATGAGCGTACTCGTTCCTCTCTCCATGTTTGCGACTGATCCGGATGCTTTCCGAGCACAATTCCTCGAAGAGAGAGGGAAGCGTTTCGTCAGACTTGAGGACGCCATCACCAAGGGGAAAAGTCCTGCTCGCACCCCCTTGTCAAAGTGGCGCGTGACGAGAATTCTGCCGGCGTCCGTTCAATCCGAGTTGGGGCGTTGGCAAGAGGACTACAACGCTGAGCGTGAACGACAAGGCGTTGCATGGCCGAATCCGACGAGCCTTACTGTGGACTTCCCGGAGGGCGTATTGGCGCGCTACAAGGCCATGAAGGAACTGGCACCAACCACTGCACAAGCTCGCGCAACGGTGCTCTTTGAGGGTTTCTCAGTCCATCGTGAGGTTGGCCATACCCAAGCCTATTGCCGTAGGCACTACACGCCCGGATTGGCCCATCCATTGGAAGGACTATGAAATCGGCCTCGTTGACCTGATGAGCATTCCCAGGGCGACCGCGCTGCTCGGTGCTGACTATCTCAGGAAGACGCCGTGGCGTCTAGGAAAGGAAGATGTGGCTTGGTGCAGGGATGAGTCCGTGCTCCATGAGGTAAAATTGAGCAGGGAGTTCAGGATTCTGTTGGGGATCCAGAGGGGGCCAGTTGACAAATCTTGACGTTGGTCGAGACGGCCAAAATGCACGGCTTCAACGCCGCTATGACGTTGGAGTGGCTCCAGGACTTCGGCCGGGCATACCATTTGCACCGGGCCAACGCCACGCTGACGCATGAGGTCAACAACCGCGGTCGTAGACTCGACAACAAGCTGATGGGCTTCACGCCAGAATCGGCTGAAGGGTTCGATGTTGAACCCTGGTTGCCGTGGAGTTATCTTGCCCTGAGAGGCCGAGAGGGCTGATCGCAAAATGGCGCTGCATCCGCAGCGCCATTTTTTTCGGACTTTTCATCGGCAAACCACCCGATAGGGTGCTTACTTACGCTCAAGACCTTTTTGAAAGTTGGAATGGGTTTGGTACGAAAACGCCTTGTGTGTAGGCGTTAACGGATATAGAATCGTCGCTGTCAAAACGACGGTCTATGCGCTAGGAAGAACGCCGACTCAGGTATTCGTTAGTAGCGTTCTCCAGAGAGTCATGGATTGGAACGGTCTCAATGGATCTGTTATTTGCGGAATTATTATTGAGATGTCAATTTGCTTTAGCGATTCTTTAATGATGTTAAAAATGAATAATATTGCCTTACTACGGAAGGTCCAGTCTCGACTAGTATGGGGGGATTCCTTAATAAAATTAGGAGATTCTGACAAGGTATTGTCTCACGGGGTTCTTGGTTTTGTAAGTTCACTATATATCAATAAAAAACTTCAACCCCGCAGCAAAAAATTCAACCTGACAAAGCTGGCTTCATTAGTAATCAGTACGTTTGGCTTTTCTTCTTCGTTTGCCATCGACATCACCCATGAACTCTCCCAACCAGGTGAATACTCCGATGTAAATGTCAGCATTACGTCGCCAGTCGACATTGATGCCATCAAACCATTGTTTGACAGCTCAAACTCGAGCTTAAGCCAGTCGATTATTCTGAACGGCAAGACAAATGTCATAGCCAACGGCAGTGCCATCATCGGCCTGAGAGTTCTCGATCAAAGAAGCAGCTCGAACAACTACCGAATTTCCTTGATTGCCAATGATAATGTCACCATGACCCTCAAGGGCAGCAAAGGCGTCTTCGGTATGGTGAACGGCGCGAACTACGGGTTTGGCAGTCCGGACGCCACTTACAATCAAGGTAAGATCGAAATAAACGGCGCCCTGAATTTATCCGTTTACTCTGATACCCGTGCCGGCGGTGTTATTGCAGGTTCGTGGTTCGGCAACACTGGGGCAGATTCTACAACTGGAAACATCAAATTCGGACGTACCAGTTCAGTGAACGTCATTGACATCAGTGGTGGCCACCGAGATTCCTTGAACGGTGCAGACGACGACAAAATGGTCGGGATTCTCGGCTATTCCACCATGTCTTCTGAAAAGGCCGTGATCAAGGCATTGGGCAGCACAAGGATCTCCGTCGACACTCGAAAGAGTTCTAAGTGCACAGATGTTAACAGAGGCACGTTTGGCGTTTATGCAGCCTCGAATTCTGAGATTTCCTTTGAGGATGCAACCGGAACTCTTAGCATTGACATGACGAGTTCGTCCGATAATCGACGACGTCTTGATGCCATTTCTTCCGGGTTGTACGACGTTGTCTTTGGTGGAAATTCGTCAGTTACTGTTAAGCAGAAAAACACCGACATCTCCTTCGGTACTGCTGCAATGGCCATTGGCATTTCAAGTTATGCCCACTCGATAATCGCTCTGGACACGGATCTGACCATCAAAGGGACTGACGTCAATAGCATGACGGGGCTCCTTGCCACCCACTATGTGACCCCATCTTATACGGGAGGATATGCCAATGCCGGCGGCAAAATCACTCTGAAGGGCGGATACACATTCTCCTTGCCCGAAGGCGCTGTGCCTTCGGAATCTCGCTGGAAGGCTATATCCGTTAATGCCTATCAGGAAAATGATGAAAAGAAAGCTCACGTGACGGTAGACGGCACGGGATCTGTTTCTCAAATCAATGGTGGCATCTACGCCATTCACGGCGGCATGGCTGATATTACGCTTGACGGCGCGAATTCATTTATTCAGGGGCATATTGACCAGCGCGATTCGCTTATGGATGGATCACAAGCGCTCGATTCATCTACCTGCGGAAAGATCAATCTGACCTTGAAGAACGGAGCAGCCTGGATCAATACCGACTACCTCTCGTCCGACACTTCGAAGTTTGGGGATGGATTTAGCACGGCTGATACGGTTACTATGGCCGGCGGCACGATTGACATGAGCTCCGCCAAAGTCGAAGGCTGGCAGCGTTCGGCCTACCAAAAAATTATTTTGAACAGCCTCAAAGCTGATTCGGTCGGCACACGTCACGGTCACATGGTTTTTGACATGAACCTGGCCGAAGAAGTTAATACGTCGGCAACGGAAAATCATTTCAAGGAGAATGCCGACCAGTTGATCGTCAAGGGTTCTGCCAAAGGCAACTATAGCGCGGCAATCAACTTCGTCAATCCTTCCGTGCCTATCGATCCGAGCAAAAAGTACAGCGAAAACTGGCTTATTCACCAAGGGCTGGGAAGCGACATGACCGTAACCAATCTCGCGGGTGGAAATACTTTTTACGGGTCCGGCATGCTCACCGTCTGGTCTTTGGTATTCGTTCCGGCAGGAATGCAGGGGCAGCTCGATGACGACGCGATTAGAGGACAGCTGACCAATGTAGGTAGCGGTGAAGGGTATTGGCATTTGGTAAGAACGGATGAGCCAGTGCCTCCTGTGACACCGCCGGTAACGCCGCCTCTACCACCTGAAGTGAATGACAACATGACAATCGGCACGTCTGCCGGTCAGGCCCTCGCTTATCTTGCAGACCTTGAGGATCTTCGCACTCGTCTGGGCGAAGTCCGCTATGGCTCTCAGGACGGAGCTTGGGTTAAAGCCTTTTCAAAGAAGGACACGGTCAAGACGTCATTCAAGCAGGACGCATACGGCATCAATCTCGGGGCTGACGTTCTGGTGAACTGCAGCGAAGAGAGCGCCTGGCTTTTGGGCGGTGCTTTCCGCTACGGCAAGGCCGAACAGGACGGCTTGGGCAATGACAGTGTCACAGGGCAGCTTGAAGAGTACTCTTTCAAAGCCTATGCTGCCTGGATGAAAGACAACGGTGCGTACGCCGATTTTGTTGCTCAGACCGGCCGCTACGAACAGGAACTCAATGGCGCTGACAATACTGGCCTTGGTACAAGTCGAGCGAACTTCAGCACTTACGGCTACGGTTTGAGCGCGGAAGTCGGTCACATGCTGACAATAGACGACCCCGTGGACGACCGTCGCTGGTACAACCACTGGTTCATTGAACCACAGCTTCAGCTGGCCTACTTCCACGTTCAGGGCCAAGACTACAAAACCTCCACCGGTCTGGCCGTTTCTCAAGGTAACGCTGATTTCCTGACCGGACGCGCCGGTCTGGTGTTGGGCAAGAAGTTCAACTATGGAACGATTGACGATCTGGATCGCCGTTACTTCCAGGTCGCCCTGTTGGGCGGCGTCAAGCATGAATTCCTCGGCGGCGATCAAACGATTTCCTATACGGGTGTCGACGGCGCCAAGGCGAGCGTTCGAGCCGGCGACATCGATGGCACGCGCTTCTATTACGGCGTCAATTGTGACTGGCAGGTGACTGACAACTTCCGTCTCTATGCGCAGGCAAGCCGTGAAGAAGGCGATCGCTATACGAAGGACTACGACATCAGCGTCGGCGGCAAGCTGCTGTTCTGATGAGTCCTCGGGCCGTCCCGATCTGTTCTCGACGGCTGTTCAAACAATAGAGGCTGCTCCTTCCTGTCGAGGATGGCGGAAGGAGCGGCAGAACCATTGAATAGGAATGAAAATGAGCTGTAGAAAACAGGCATTGGCGATGATTGCCATTGCAGGCATGTCCGCCAGCATTTGGGCGTCGGAAATGTCCCTTGAAGATTGCGGACGGACGGCCGAAACGTTTGCTTTTGTGGCCGATGCATCCGGATCCATGATGCAGACTGTAGGGCATATGAAGTCCCAGGCGCAAAACGAGATCAAAGATGCGCGCAAGCGTGGTGAATCGCTGCCGAAAATCCGTCTTTTGCCTCCTGCCAATGAAGAGATTGACAAGCTGACTCGTCTTGAACTGACGCAGCGCTTCATTGAGAAGACCGGCATCTATGCGATTGAAAAGGCCGGGATGAAGTCGTCAGTTCTGACTGTGGCGCCTTTTGCCCAGCTGGTGCCGATGAAGGAGCGCTCTTCTGAAGAGTTCAAGACCGATCTGCAGAAGAAGTTCGGCGTTCGTCTGGAAGTGTTCGGACGATCGACGTGGGTGGGAAGCCGTGCATTTGAGAGCTTCTCTGAAAAGCTTGCCAAGTCTCAGGCAACCGTTCTCGTGACTGACGGCAGCTTTGAGGTCGATCCCGATAAGAAGCATTTGGATCCGGTAGCGACACTGAAGGCCTTCTATGAAGCCAATCCGAAGTCCTGCATCCATATCGTGTCGGCCGCTTATACGGAAAAGGAGCGAAAGGCCATTGATGAGTTGGCTTCGGTTTCCACCTGCGGCCGTATCGACGATCTTGAAGCTTTGATGACTGATGAGGCCCTGTGGAAGAGCTTTGTCGAAGAAGTCTTCTATCGTGAATGCCAGAAGGCGGCCACGATTGAAATTCAGGGCATCAACTTTGCGTTCGACAAGTCGAATCTTCCGGAAGAAAGCCGCCGCATTCTGGACAAGGCTCTGGCGGTCATCAATTCGCGAGACAAGTCTGAAAGGATTGAAATTCGCGGCTGGACTGACTGGACAGGCAGCGACAAGTACAACGCCGGCTTGTCCCAGCGTCGTGCCAACGCCGTTCGCAATTACTTCATCGAGCATGGCGTTGATGCCGATCGACTGACTGCGCGCGGCATGGGCAAGTCCTTCAAGTATACCAACAAGACCAATGACGGCCGCTGGATGAACCGTCGTGTCGAATTGATTTTCGAAGGCGGCCTGCAGTCGAATGACTCGGAGAAGCGTTACGACACAGATTCTCTGAATTGACAATACACCGCCCCTCCTTTGCCAAAGGCGATGCTTAAGGCGCTTCCATCGGTTTGATGCCATGAATCGATGCCGGCATTCGGATAGACATTGCAGGCAAACGGAACGCGCCCTAGTCTCTCGCAATAGACGTAAGCACCCTATCGGGCCAAAACAACCTGATAGGGTGCTTACGCCGTTTCGATTGACTCCTAGAGCTTCGGGGCGGCTAGTCCCAAACCGTGAAGACGGAGGGTTTTGCTTTCGGCTGAAAATATTCCGCAAATTCAGCTTCACACCCCGGCTTTGGAACATGCTTGCCGAGAGGACGGTAGCTTTTGTATGTTCGTTCCTTGCCATTGAGTTCATAGGTCTCTTCTCCGCAGTAGACAGTTCCCTTCAGAATACGACGTGTCTGACAGATAGAGAGTCGGATTTCAGAACCTTCGACCTGCACAATCATGGCGGTTACCCCCATAAAAGCAAGCGACTTAATTAAGTAGGTTAAAAGTCAATGAAAAACCGCCACTTCCCAGAAAATTTGTTGAAAAGTGACGGGTGGTAAGCGTGCGTCCTAGGAATTGAATGAGGGCGCGCGTTTTGGGTTGCGCGCCCTCAGGGGAAGTCGTATCCTAAAGGCAACATCCAACCCTTGCAATTAGGGCTGACCATGTATTCAGGTTGGAATATGAAAACGGCCGACACACCCCGTTAGTTTCCTTCACGAATCGTGTCAAACTAAGGAGACAACCGGCTCCGGTGAAGAAAGTCGTCCGAGTCATCTGACAACAAGTCCAATGAGGAGTAGCCATGAAGGAACAAAGAGAGCCACGTTGCCGCCCTAGGAAGTGCTCCCCATCGCCGTTTCTTGCCGCCGTTCTTCTGACGATCGGCGCCGCGCAATCGGCCGGTGCGTACGAATTCACCAAGCCCCAAACACCCACGCTCCCGGACAATCTGCCCACTCAGAAGCTCGAGGTGACTCCGGACACGTCGAAGTACGCCTCCCAAAACCCCAACGGCTCAGGCTATGACTGGTACGGTTCCAACGGGGCAACGGGCTACGACGTTCACGTCACCCGAACCTCCGATACGGCATACGTCTTTGGCGGTTGGTCCTCTGACGGTACAACGGTTCAGGGCAACCGGATCGTTATCGAAAAAGCGGGCACAATGGGCAAGATTTTCGGCGGGTATTCCAAGCAGGGGGACGTCGTCGGCAACATCGTGGAAATCTACGGGGCAACATCGTCTACGGACATGCCGGGAATCCGTGCCGGGGCGACGGTAACTGGCAACGCCTCGAAGAACATGGTCTTCATCCGTTCCGGGGGTAAGGCTTACGGCACGGTGACGGCAGGCTACGCTTCCAACGGTACCTCCACCTCCTCCGGCACGGCAAAGGACAACATCATCGTTGCGGAAACCGGCTCGTCCATCGGTAAGGAAGGAGAGGTAACCGCAACCGTAACCAGTGGTTTGGGTACGTCGGCCGACAACAACATCGTCTTCATGTACGGCAAGACGTACGGCAACATCTACGGCGGACAAGCCATGAAAAGCACTGGAACGGCCAACCGCAATCTTGTCTATGTCGGCTCCGGTGCCCTGGTATCCTCGAACGTGTTTGCCGCCTATGGGTATTTGTCGTCACTCAGCGACGCCTCCAACAACGTTGTCGTGATCGAGGACGCGACCGTTGAAGGCCACGCGGCGGCCGTGAGCACGAACAACTATACGGGTCAGGGCAACGAACTGCATCTGCTCGGAAGGGCGGTTGTCCTTGGAGGTGCCGGCGCCAATTACGACGGTTGGCAGAACAACGGTTACCGCGACACGACCACGGGGCTCGTTCATGTCAAAGGGACGGCTCAGGTCGGCAGCCTCGAAGGCTTCAACGAACTCGTGTTCGAACTCACCGACGAGAACGCGACGACCGCCGCGCTCACGATCACCAACAACCACAAGGTGCTCAGTAATCAGGATCCGGTGCTTGACCTCACCTCCGTTGCCACTCTTGTCGACGGCAGCGATCTGACCGACCCCGGCAAAGGCGCCTCTCTGATTGCGTTGGCCTCGGGGCAAACCATCTGTCTCCTGATCAACGAGAACACAAGTTTTTCCGACGAGACCAGCGTGTTCGTCGATCAGACCTGGACCGTCCCCGAAGAGATCTCCGCCGCAGGCTCACTCGAAACGGAGAACGTTTCGATCAATACCAATGGAGAACTCGTCTCGTCTTTGAACGGAGTGGAAACCATTCTCGGTCGGAAAGCGACAACGGCCTCCACCGAAAGCAAAACGCTGGCCGAGTCGTTCCTCGGGACCATCGCCTTCATCAATCAAGGCGCGGAATTCGTTGCCGACGAAGGGCTTCGAGCGATGCAGGCGGCTGCCGATCCGGACGGGTTCAGACTCTTCGGAGCCGTGCACGGCGGCACGTCTCGCTATCAAACCGGCTCTCACGTCGATGTCGACGGCTTTACTTTGGTCACAGGGGCCGTGACCGAGTCGAACGGCCTCCTGATGGCAGCTTTCGTTGAAGCTGGTTGGGCGCGCTCGGAAAGCCACGTTCGCGGGACCGAGGGCGACGGCGACCACGACTACTATGGGATCGGCGCGGCCATGCGCTACCGATTCGAATCCCCCGTGTATGTCGACGCTTCCGTGCGGTTTGGGAAAACCTCCACGCAATTCAATGGGAGCTACGCCGACGCCCTTGCTCGGTACGATGCCGACGGACTCTATGGATCCATGCACGTGGGAACGGGCGTGGTCTTTGAGTTGACGAAAGCGCTGAGCCTTGATCTTTACGGTCGCTACGTGCTGACCTATCTCGAAGGGGACAAGACGGGCCTTCACACGAGCGCGGGCGAAACCTTCGATATGGACGACACGCTGACGCACGCCATGCGTATCGGCACCCGCCTCACCGGAACCTTGTCCCGCACAACCGATTGGCGGGCGGGGATAGCCTACGAGCACGTGGCCGATGGCGACGCCGAATCGTCCGTGATTCTTGCGGGAGCCCGCAGCGCACTGGAGGTCCCGACGCTCGAAGGCGATACGGGAATTCTTGAGCTCGGCCTGACGGTCAGACCCTCTGAGACGAACCGTTGGTTCGCTGATTTCAGCCTCAAGGGTTACGCAGGAGATCGTAAAGGCATATCGGGCAACACCTCTCTTGGCTATACGTTCTGACGAGCCTCTGTCGACCGGGCTCCGACAATCCAATTCCGGAGCCCGTCTTTCGGAAGCCTTCTTATCCGGTCACTGCGGCTACGCAAACGGGCGCCTCCCAGCCTGTGTCGGGTAGCGGGCGGCCGTTGTGTTTGGGTAATACCGGCTTCAGACGAGCTCGTAGGTGGTCGACTGGATGGGCTATTAACCTGAAAACCGTGGAATCTACACTCAGTCAGATTCGTCGAAGAAGAGCTCGAGGA
>OOAI01000424.1_pt1 | contig 27568 bp, 18 predicted proteins | sample 1671191 | NCBI WGS metagenome assembly OOAI01 (sample SAMN06348131, study PRJEB24527) | human gut metagenome | biome: human gut; feature: ankylosing spondylitis patient; material: feces | host: Homo sapiens | place: China | collected 2015-10 | reverse complement strand
CTTGCACCCTACGTATTACCGCGGCTGCTGGCACGTAGTTAGCCGGTGCTTATTCTTCAGGTACCGTCAGCAGACCATGGTATTAACACGGTCCTTTTCGTCCCTGACAAAAGCAGTTTACAACCCGAAGGCCTTCATCCTGCACGCGGCATGGCTGGATCAGGGTTGCCCCCATTGTCCAAAATTCCCCACTGCTGCCTCCCGTAGGAGTCTGGGCCGTGTCTCAGTCCCAGTGTGGCTGGTCGTCCTCTCAGACCAGCTACCGATCGTCGCCTTGGTGAGCCTTTACCTCACCAACTAGCTAATCGGGCATCGGCCGCTCCAATTGCGCGAGGTCTTGCGATCCCCCGCTTTCACCCTCAGGTCTCATGCGGTATTAGCCACCCTTTCGAGCAGTTATCCCCCACAACAGGACACGTTCCGATGTATTACTCACCCGTGCGCCACTCGCCACCCGGGAGCAAGCTCCCTGTGCTGCCGTTCGACTTGCATGTGTAAAGCATGCCGCCAGCGTTCAATCTGAGCCAGGATCAAACTCTTTAGTTCAATCTCTGTTTGTCGCTCTTCGCCGGAATTGAAAGAGAAGGAATTAACCTTCGTCTTTCGGCTTTTCCTTCAAAGCGCGAACTTCGTAAGTTTTTTGAGTGCTTTTGAAAGTCACTCCTGAAACTGCCGATGTTCACACTTATCGGTTCGTTGAATTCTGATTTTTAAAGAACAGCGCTCCTAAGAGCACAGAATTGAGAGCTTACCAACTCATCAACTCTTTGTCAAATTTATTCGCTGATGACTTGGCGTCGTCAGCGAAGGATTGGAATTAAACACGACTCCGGCACGTTTGTCAAACATTTGCGTCAAAATCCGTATTACTACCTAGAAAACCTCCTCAGGCCATCATTCCCCGTCACCCGATCTTTCGCCGCGCATGGACTTCGACCGCATTTGGAGGTATCTTCTTCTGGACCATTCCGGAGGCGCCCGCGCGCCTCTTCAACAACCACCACCTTCATGACTCATCTCAAGCCCATTGCAGTGCTCGCCCTGATTCTTGCCGCCACGCTCGAGATGCGCGGTCCGATCACGGCCGTAGGCCCGCTCGCAGGGCGCCTTACCTCCGAGCTCGGCCTCTCCGCCTCCGAATACGGCCTTGCGGCCGCCCTTCCGGTTGCGGCCTTCGGGCTCTTCTCGTTCGCCGCCCCGGACGCAGCCCGCCGCTTCGGACTCTACGGCGCCGTCATCGTCTTTCTCGGCGTGCTTGCCGCCGGCGGATTCGTGCGCACGGCGCCGAGCTATCCCGCGCTCCTTCTCGGCACGCTTCTCATCGGCGTGGGCATCGCCGCCCTCAACGTCCTCATGCCCGTCGTGGTCAAGACGCAGAACGAGGCGAAGACAGGTGCGCTCCTCGGGATCTACACGGGCGTCGTCGGCCTTTCGGGCTCGATCGGCGCACTCACCTCGCATCCGCTTGCGGCCCTCACGGACTTCACCCAGTCGGCCTTCCTCGCGTGGGCCGCCTTCGGCGCCGTCGTCCTCGCCCTCTGGCTCGCAGCCTTCGGCCGCTCGTCGGGCCCCTCCGCCATGCTCCTTCGCGCCCCATCCCTCAGGCGCCATCCCGGCGCATGGGCCGTCACGGCCGTCATGGGGCTGCAGTCGCTCCTCATATATACAGTCGCCGCGTGGCTCCCGCCCTATCTCCAGACACAGGGCGTCAGCGCCGACGCCGCAGGCGCTGCCCTCGCCCTCTATCTCGTCTCGGGCCTCCCCGCCTCCATCCTCACCGACCGCTTCATGAAGCACTGCGGTTCCGAATGGGCCTCAGAAGCCCTCATGTCCCTCTCCTATCTCGCAGGCCTCTGGTTCTGGACGCTTGGCGGCCCCTGGATCTTCCTCGGCAGCATCCTTGCGGGCGCCCCTCAGGGCTCCATGCTCTCCGTCGCCTTCATCCTGATGGCAAGGAAGACGCGCTCCTCGGCCCACATGCTCGGACTCTCGGCGCTCAGCCAAGGCGTGGGCTACCTCGGCGCGGGCCTCGGTCCCCTCGTCTTCGCCGCGCTCCTCCCCGCAGGCTGGGGCGCCTCGCTCTCCTTCGTCGGATTCATCATCGTCCTCTGGGCCCTCGCAGGCCTTACGGCTTCCCGCTTTTCGGAAATCCATCCATAAGGATGATCCGTCCGCCCTAAGCCTGCGTTTTCTGTACACTGTCAGCGCCCGGGCGAATCCTCCTGATCCGTCCCGAATCCATTCATCTTCAATACGGTCCGCCTCATCATGTCCCCAATCGAGAAGCTCAGCAGCACCCCGAACCCCGCCGTGCTTCTGCTTGACTTCGAATCCGCTCCAGCCGGACTCGAGGAGTCGCTCGCCGCGACGCTTCCCGAGGCGACCCGCAGCCGCATCACGGCCTTCTGCCACCCCGTGCGCCGCCGCCAGACCCGCTGGGGCCGCATTCTCGCAAGCGCCGCCGCGCGCATTCTCGACGCCGAACTCGTCGAGGAGCCGCCCTACGCTCCCTATCTTCTCAAGGACGGACGCCGCACCGCGCTCTGCATCGCCCACACGGGCACGAGCATTGCGCTCGGCATCGCCTCCGTCAAGGATCCCGTCATGGGACTCGACCTTGAGACGATGCGCCCCGTGCGCAGCATCGAGGGCATGTCCCGCATGAGCTTCGGCGAGGCCGCCTCCGCCATCGTGCGCCAGTGCGCCGAGAGCGGCGACTCGGAACCCTTCTTCCGCGCCTGGGGCATGAAGGAGTCCGAAATCAAGCTCAACCGCGGCGGCTCGGGCTGGCGCCTCACGCTCGACGAAGAAAGCCGTCCCGTCGTCCTCGATCCCGAGGGGCGCTCCGTCCTCGCCACGCACGCCGCCTTCGGCAGCCTGCGCCTCACCGTCCTCACAGGCGCATGCGCGCCCGTCATCGGACGCGTCACCCCCGCCGACATCTCCCGCACGCTGCTCTGAAAGCCTCCGTCGCCGCCTGCGCCCCATTCGATTTCAGGCAAATGGTTTGAGGTTGCAACTGATGCCTTGCGGGCGCGCCACATGGGCTACACTCATGAATTGGCCGGGCCCTGCGTCCGGCACGTGTTCATCACTCCGAAGGATATACGCCGTGCGCCGTTCATTGACCGCCGTTCTGGCGCTTTCACTCTGCTCCGCCTCCGCGCTCGCCGCCGACACGCTCAGGATCGATATCAAGGGACTTGACGGTGATCTGGCGGCCAACGCCCGCGCCTGGGTCGAACCACTCGAGAAGGCAGGCTACACCGATACGCCCGCCGCCCGCATGAACGTCGACAAGGCCGTCAGGCTCTCCCTGCGCGCACTCGGCTACTACCAGCCCGCGGTCTCCATGACGGTCAAGGACAAGCGTAGTCTCGAGATCACGGTCGTTCCGGGCGAGCCCGTTCTCATTTCCGACGTCGACGTGCACGTCACGGGCCCGGGCGCCGACGAGCGTGTCTTCAAGTTTCTTCAGAAGCGCCGCGTCCCCAAGAAGGGCGACGTGCTCAACCACGCCAAGTACGAGGAGTTCAAGAGCTCCCTCACGAACGCGGCCCTGCAGCTCGGCTACTTCGACGCAGAATTCGTCAAGAGCCAGCTCGGCGTCTCCATTCCTCTTCGCGAGGCCGTCTGGTCCATCGACTACGAGACCGGCGAGCGCTGGCGTTTCGGCGACGTGACCTTCTCGGGCTCGCAGATCGACGAGGAGCTTCTTCGCAACATGACGCCCTTCAAGAAGGGCGACTACTACAACGCCGACGTGCTCGGCGACTTCAACCAGAAGCTCGCCTCCGTGGGATGGTTCAAGTCCGCAGTCGTCGCGCCCGACTTCCAGGCCGCGCGCGATGCGGGCACGACCGAGCTGCCGATGAACTGCGACGTCACGCCCCGCGCGGCCAATATCTTCGAAGTCGGTCTCGGCTACGCCACCGACACGGGCCCGCGCGCCAAGTTCGGCTGGAAGAAGCCATGGATCAACAGCCGCGGCCACAGCCTCTCGTCCTCGACCGAGGTCTCCTCGGACGAGCAACTCGTCGACCTCTCCTACAAGATTCCCGTCGTCGCTAATCCGCTTGAGGAATACTGGCTCGCCCAAGGCGCCATGAAGCGAGACGTCGTCAACGACACCGACTCCAACAACATGACGCTCGCGCTCTCGCGCAACTGGGAGTTCTCCACAGGCTGGCAACGCTCGATCGGCGTCCACTGGATGTTCGACTCGTTCACGCAGGCAGGCGTCTCGAGCAACACCATGCTCGTCTATCCCAGCATCAGCTTCTCGCGCACCCGCAGCAGGGGCGGCATGATGCCCTACTGGGGCGACACCCAGCGCTACAGCATCGACACGGGCACCCATTATCTCGGCAGCGACGTCGACTTCATCATCATGCAGGCCCACGGCACGCTCATCCGCACGCCCTGGCGCGGACACCGCTTCGTCGTGCGCGGCAGCGCGGGCAAGATCAAGACGAACGACTTCGACGAAGTCCCGCCCGACCTGCGATTCTTCGCGGGCGGCGACCGCTCCGTGCGCGGCTACAAGTACGAGTCCATCTCGCCGCGCGACAGCGAGGGACGCCTCACGGGCGCATCCTGCATGGTGACGGGCAGCATCGAATATCAGTACAACCTCACGGGCAAGTGGTGGACGGCCGTCTTCTTCGACGTGGGCGAAGCCAGCAACAGCTTCGCGAGCTTCGACTGGAAGCGTGGCGCCGGCGTCGGCATCCGCTGGAACTCCCCCGTGGGTCCCGTCAAGCTTGACGTCGCCAAACCCGTCGCCGCAGACGCCGGCGAGGACGACGGTCTCCAGTTCTACATCGGTCTCGGAGCTGAACTATGAGACGTTCGGCCAAAGTTCTTCTCAGCGCCGGCGGCGTTCTCGTGCTGACGGCCGCGGGCCTCGCATGGCTCGTCGCCACGCCGTCGGGCCAGCAGATGCTGCTTCGCACGGCCCTTCCCCTCGTGCCCGGCCTCAAGGCGGGCTCGATCGAGGGCGGCTTCTTCGACCTCACGATCACAGACCTCTCCTACGAGATGCCGGGCCTCACTGCAGGCGCCGACCGCATCACGCTGAGGCTCGACCGGGACGCGCTCCTCTCCGAGCGCCGCATCGCCGTTACGAAGCTCGAGATCCTGCACCCGCACGGCGTACTCGACTCCGCATCGCTGCCGCCCTCCGACCCGTCCGCCCCCTCCGCCGATACGGGCCCCGTCACCATGCCGTGGCCCGTATCGCTCGACAACGCCGAAATCACGAGCCTCGACTTCACCGCCGACGGCACGAAGGTGACGCTCGCCTACTTCGGCGCCTCCGCCTCCTGGATCGGAGAGGCGCTCTCCGTCAACCCCCTTCGCATCCGCTCGCTTGCGGTCGCGCTGCCCGGCTCCGAGAAGACAGCCGAGGAAAGGGCCGAAGAGGACAGGAAGGTTGCCGAGCGTCGCGCAGCCGAGATCAAGGCCAAGTTCGAGGCCCGAAAGCCCGTGATCACGTTCGACGCGACCGAGCTCAACAAAATGTTCGCCGCCCTCTTCTCGAAGCCGCTCCTCACAGAGCTGCCCGAGGTGAGTCTTCCCTTCTCGCTCGACGTCTCCGAATTCGAGGCCACCAACCTCAAGCTTGCGGGCGCCTCGCCCGTCGTCATCGACGAACTCAGGCTCGACGCCTCCATGAAGGCGAGCGAAGTCGAGATCCGCCGCCTCGACCTGAAGATGCCCGAAGCCACGGGCTCCCTCAAGGGGCGCGCACGTCTCTCGGGCAAGTGGCCGCTCGACCTGCGTGCGAACACCAGGCTCTCCGTCGCGCCCGTGCGCGGCGAGAAGGCCGACGTGACGCTCGTGGGCGAGGTCATGGGCAAGGTTTCGCTTGCGGCCGTGGCCGAAGGTCCCGTGCCCGCCAAGTTCCTGCTTGCGGCCGATCCCGCCACTGCGGGCCTCCCGTTCTCCGTGACGCTCGTCTCCCCCAGCCTCAAGCTGCCGCTCGAAGGTGCAAACCCTGCCGACCTGACCTCGCTCTCCGCCTTCAGCCTGCGCATGTCGGGCGACGTCCGCAACTGGAAGCTCGATGCAGGACTTGGCGTCAAGGCGCCGGGCACTCCGTCCGCCACCGCCGGCCTCAAGGGCCGCGGCACCCTCACCTCGCTCACGCTCGACGAGCTCACCGCGAAGACTGCGGGCGGTACGGGCCGCGTCACTGGCGAGATCACATGGGTCGACGCGCTCCGCTGGCGCGGCGACATGAAGCTCGCAAACCTCGACGTCTCCCACTTTGCGCCCTCCGTCAAGGCCGTCCTCTCGGGCAGCTCCCGCACGTCGGGCCGCATCGACAAGAAGGGCTGGTCGGTCGAGCTTCCCGAATTCGACGTCAAGGGCAGGATCGATAACGCCGCCCTCGACGTTCACGGCTCCGCCATCGCGCAGAGCCCCATGAAGGTCTACGTCCCCGACGTGAGCGTCTCGCTCGACGCCAATAAACTCACGGGCCGCGCCATGCTCGACGGCAAGAACATCAAGGCCGACATCAAGGTGGACGCGCCCGATCTGGGCAGAAACATGAAGGAGCTCGCAGGCAGCGCCTCGGGCTTCGTGACGATCGGCGGCACGCTCTCCGAGCCCGTCGCCAAGGCCGACCTCACGGCCACGGGCCTTCGCTACGGCGACGACGTCAGGCTCGAGGCCCTGATGCTTCGCGGCGACATCTCCGCAAAGCCCTCTGGCGAAGTCGGCGGCTCGATGATGCTGCACGCCTCGAACGGCGCCCTCTCCGAGAGCCTCGTCCTTCATGACATCGTCGCTAGGCTCGAGGGCACCGACCGAAAGCACGAGCTCACGGTGAATCTCTCAGGCGAGCCCGTCAACGCCGAACTCAAGCTTGCGGGCGCCTTCGACACGAAGTCCCTCGTCTGGAAGGGCACGCTCTCCAACGGCACCGTCTCGACGCCGATCGGCAGCTGGCATCAGGACAAGGCCGCGGGCCTCGTCTACAAGGCCTCAAGCTCCGAGGCGGTGCTCGAACCTCACTGCTGGGTCGGCAAGCCGGGCGACGTCTGCATCGACGACAAGCTGCGCGCAGGCGAAAAGGGCTCGGCCACCCTCAGACTGCGCAAGTGGGAACTTGACGTCCTCAAGCCCTGGCTGCCGCCGCTCACCACGGTGGCAGGCACCGTCAACGGTACCGCCAAGGCGAAGTGGGACCTCTCCTCGGGCAGCCTGCCTGAAATCGATGCGCTCGTCGACGCGGGCGGCATGACCGTCACGCAGATGACGGGCGAGGAGCCCCTCGTCGTGCATCTCGACACCGTCAGCCTCAAGGCGCGCACCGACAAGTCGCGCGCCTCAGCCGAGCTCGACGTGAAGATCCGCGACAACGCCGACCTCAAGGCAACGGTCGCCGTGATCGATCCCGCCAAAACCCGCAGGCTAGACGGCCGCATCCTCTTCAACGGCGGCGACCTGTCGATCGTCAACACCCTGATCGGTTCGGACGAAAAGGTCGAGGGCAGGCTCAACGTCGACGTGGCGCTCTCGGGCACGCTGCTCAAGCCGCTCCTCAACGGCGGCATCGCGCTCACGGACGCAAGGGTCTCCGAAGGCGCCGTGCCCCTCGTCATGAAGCCCTCGAACATCCGGATCGACTTCGCGGGCGACACGTCCACGCTTGAAGGCCGCCTCGAGACGAGCCAGGGCGCGCTCGACCTTGCGGGCGACGCGCAGTGGCGCGACATGGCGCACCCGACGGCGAACGTGCATGCCTCAGGCAGCGGCATCCTCATCACGGTTCCCCCGTACGCCAAGGTCACCGTCTCGCCCGACGTCTCGCTTGCGGCCTCGTCCGAGCGCGTGACGCTCAACGGCAGGATCGAGGTGCCCGCCGCGCAGATCACGGTGGCGGATCTTCCCGCCACAGCCACGGGCGTCTCGTCTGACGAAGTGCTCCTTGACCGCCACATGAAGCCCAAGGTCTCGAAGACCGCCACGATTCCGATCGACAGCAACATCGTGGTGCACATGGGCGATCAGATCTTCATCGACGCCTTCGGCCTCAAGGCGAAACTCTCGGGCGACCTCAAGGTAACGCAGGACGCCAGGCGCGGCCTCGGCCTCAACGGCCAGGTCAACGTCGACGACGGGCGCTTCCACGCCTACGGCCAGGACCTCATCGTGCGCACGGGTCACGTGATCTTCGCGGGGCCGCCCAGCCGTCCGCAGCTCAACATCGAAGCCATCCGCAATCCCGAGGCGATCGAGGACGACGTGACGGCGGGCATCCGCGTCACGGGCAACGCCATGCGCCCGAAGGTGACGGTGTTCTCCGAACCCGCACTCTCCCAGCAGCAGGCCCTCTCCTATCTGCTTCGCGGACAGGGGCTCGACACGTCGAGCGACGACAACTCGATGATCACTTCGGCGCTTGTGGGGCTCGGCGTCTCGCAGACGGGCAGGATCATCGGCGCGATCGGCAATGCGGTGGGCATCAAGGATCTCGGCGTCGACACGGCGGGCGTGGGCGAAAGCTCGCAGGTCGTCGTGTCGGGCTACATCCTCCCCGGCCTTCAGCTCAAGTACGGCGTGGGCATCTTCGACTCGCTCGCGACCATCACGCTGCGCTACCGCCTGATGCCGCGCCTTTACCTCGAAGCCGCCTCGGGCGTCAATCAGGCGTTCGACGTGCTCTACAGCTTCGAGTACTGACGACTGAACGCATCGAGGGCGCCTTCCTTTCGGAAGACGCCCTCGATTGTTCTTGAGCTTATGGACTCGACCGCAGGTTCCGGTTCCTCACCGGGAGGCCTGCGGGCAGGATTCACGACTTAGAGGTCGGCGTTCTGCGTGCGCTTGGCGGGACCCTTGTAGCCTTCGGTTTCGATGAAGGCGGTGTCCATGGCGGCGACGCGCTTGCCGTCGACGTAGGTGTGGAGCCAGATGTCATAGTTCGCGCCGGCGAGCATGTTCTGGGCGAGGCCCTTCTGCGTGAACGTGAAGACAATGTCCTTCAGACCGTCGCCGTCAACGTCGCGGGCTTCCGCCTTGACCGGCTGGGCGAGCTTCTGACTCATCGTGATCTTGTTGCCAATGGAGGCGCGGCCCACACCGCCCCAGGTCTGCTTCGGATCGGCCTTCGTGGCGTCGAGCTTGCCGCTCGAGAAGAGAACCACTTCAACCTTTTCGTCGCTCTTCGGATTGATGCTGTCGGCCATGACGGCGAGCGTCCACGGAGCCTTTTCCTCAAGCTTTTCAGCAACGGCGGCCTGGGCTTCGTTCAGCATGCGGACGTTGTAGGCATGCAGATATTCGACGGCCTTTTCCTTGGAGACCTTGAGAAGAGTCTTGGCATGAGCGGTGACGGCAGGAACATCCTTTTCCCAGCCGGCTTCAAGCTTCTCGACAAAGGCGCGAACATCCTTCTGGTCCTGACGCTGGAAGTCGTACGTATTGGCGGCGGCGACAAACGTCGTGACCGGCCATTCAGAGCGCCAGCCGAAGTATTCCGGCGTGCCCTTGAAGTGTTCGGCCGTGGCCTTGTCCCAGCTCATGAAGGCCGTGCCTTCGGCCGGACGAGCGAGCGGATAGAACGGGATGTACGGGGATTCGCACGGACGAGCAAGTGCGCGATAGCCGGTGATGAGGAGCGGATTGGCGTTCATTTCGAACACTTCGGACTCATGCGTCGTGGCGCGGCAGATGCCGAGGCTGTTCGTATGCGTCCACTGGGCATCCTGTTCCTGGATGTCGTGTTCGTGCGTGCGCAGCAGGTCCTTCACGTCGTCAACCGTCCACTTCTTCGTGGCGACGGCGGAGTACGGGAACTGTTCCGGATCCGTGATGTTCTTGCCGATGATCTTGTTCCAGGCGAGGTTGTTGCGGCTGGAGTTGTAGTCGGCGGAGCGGCGTTCGGCCGGAGCGACGGCAACGCGGTAGTTGAAATCGCTGTAGACGCCTTCCTTGGCGGGCTTGTAGCGACCGTTCTTGATGGCGCGCTCGATCATGCCCGGAGCAACGATGACGTTCTTGGTGTCAGTTGCGTCAACCTTGTCCATCATGAAGTTGTTCGGAATGTAGATAATTTCATTGTCCTGCACGCGCCTTGCGACCCACGTATTGCCCTGATGAATGGCCAGCTGCCAGGCTTCGTTCGGGTCAGCGATCGTATAAGTGCGGCCTTCCGAGAAGTAGCCGTACTTGCCGAGAAGCTCGATGGCGATGTCGACGGCGTGACGGGCGCTCGTGGCGCGCTCGGCCATCAGGCGGCGGATGCCGTAGCCGATGCCGCCATCCTTGGTCGGCATGATGTCGTCCTTGTAGATGCCCGTGCAGGCATTCGTGACGATCGTGACGCCGTTTTCATTGACGAAGCCGTCGGAGAAGGAGGCGCCGGTCGGATCGAAGGTCTGCGACCAGAAGAAGCCGAAGGTCTTTTCAACCTGCGGAATGGAGGCGGCAGCCTCTTCAAACTTGATCATTTCGCCGGCCTTGTGAGTGGCAGCCGGGACCCAGTGCTGAGCAGTCAGAATGCGGCCGCCGTTGTCCTCATTGTGGCCCACGAGAATGTTGCCCGTGGCGCTGGCGTCCTTGCCGACGATGACCGTCGAGCAGGCGGAGGCGTTGAAGGCCATGGAGCCCATGGCGGCACCGATCGCGAGAACGGCAAGCTTGGTCTTGAAGTTCATTTGATTCTCCTCAAAAGATTCAACTGCCGCGACGAAGTGGTCCTGTGTCGCTTAAAAGCAGTTGAGCAGCAAGTTTACGCATGGTCCTCATTCCTTACCAGAGAGTTTTTCCTTAGCGAGCAACCCCTAGAACTTTCGTTCTAAGGGGAAACCCTATTGTCGCTCGAACCCTGGTGCAGCAAATGACGCTCCCCGTTCCGAAATCTTCAGAGCTTCCTGACCCGGACAGCGAAGCAGCGAAGCGCCGCCCCGATCTTGATGGCCTTCTTCTCCTGCTTGAAGTTGCCAATCCCGGTTTCCTTCACGGAATGGAGGACGCACTCGAGGCAGCTCATCCGGACGGCCCGCAGGCATATGGACGTCCCCGATCAGGTCGTCGACCTCGGAAAGGCGGCTTGTGGACATGGACGCCAGAAAATGGCTCTCAGGAACGCCGTGAACAGAAAGCGCATGCCTTAATCATCGGCTCCATTAATGTATCTCTGCAACAGCCTTTGAGCAAGTTGAGCGAAATATTTATTTCATGAGATTGAGTTTTCTGCCCCTCTTTTCCGAGCCAAAAAAAGGGAAAGCCTCCGGAAAAAAGGCTTTCCCAAAATGACGCGGCTCTTTGTTTGGGGACCAGAGCCGCGATCCCACTAGACTGCGTTTGAATTGCTGATGCGGCCTCAGGCAGCCTTCGCACCTCTTGCGAGCGCATCGATCTGCTCCTCGAGGAGCGAGGCGATCTCGTAATGGTTGACGAGTTCGCGGAGCACCAGGAGGTAGGAGAGATGGAACTCGCAGCAGCGGATGGTCATCGAACCGCGGGGCTGGGCCTCCATCAGGCGGCGCTGAAGATCCTCGATGCGGGTGATGACGTCAGCCGCCCTGTTGCGAAGCGCCGTAACGTCGGCATGATCCTCACGGGCGTTGACGAGCGTGCGGATGTCCGCGACGAGCGTGCCGATGTCGTTCGTGATCTCGTTGCTGCCAACGCGGTGGCGGTTGGCCACGTGGTCACGGGCAAGCTTGGCGAGGTTCTGCAGAGAGCGGCTCACCTCGCGGGTGTTGGTGCAGGCGCGCAGATAGAGGTAGCGGGCATCGAAGTCGGCCTTGGAGGGTGCGGCCTCGGCGGCGGCCATGCGGTAGTAGACGCTGCGGGCCTCGATGGCGTCCTCGAAGACGTCGGTGGCGCTCGCCTTGACCTTCGTAAGCTCGCGCTCACAGTCGGCCGTGAAGTTCTCATGAATGCGCGAGAGCACCCGGAGCGTTTCGGAGAGGCTCTTCTGCACGTGCTTCGAGAGAAGCTGGCCCACGTAGGCGGCGTCGTAGACGGATCGGCTTTCGTCGGAGAGCGTCACGTCGTCCTCGCGGGTCTTGAGGTTGGAGCGCACGAGGAGGAAGATCGCGCCGAAGCCGAGGATGATGGCGGCGGCCTCACCGCCCCAGAAGACGAGCACGGCGACGACGGCGGCGAGCGAGCTCGCGGAGAGCGCGGTCAGGAACCAGCCCGAAATCACGGTGAGCACGCCCGAGATGCGGTAAACGGCGGACTCTCGGTCCCAGGCGCCGTCGGCGAAGCTCGAGCCCATGGCGACCATGAAGGTCACGTAGGTGGTCGAGAGCGGCAGCTTGAGGCTCGTGGCGGAGGCGATCAGGATGGCGGAGACGATCAGGTTGATCGAGGCGCGCACGTAGTCGAAGGGCAGCGGAATCTCGCCCTTGACGACGGGGAGCGGCTCGAAGCGGGAGGCGATGCCCCTCTGCATCGGCATCGGGATGATCTGGCTGATCACCTTGCCGAGCCCCATGGCGCCGCGCACGATCATGCGGCCGGGCGCGGAGGCGCCGAACTGTTCCTGCGTGCCGGAGCGGCTCGAAGAAAGGTTGATGGAGGTCTGGATGACGCGGTGGGCCTTCTTGGAGAACCAGAGCGTGAGAACCATCACGAAGCCCGAAAGGAGCAGGAAGGCGGTCGGAGCCGTGGAAGGCTTCAAAAGGCCGCCCATCATGAAGGCGTTGTCGGCGGCACCCGAGGCCTGCCATTCCTTCCAGCTGTCCCAGGCGGCGAGCGGCACGCCCACGAAGTTCACGAGGTCGTTGCCCGCAAAGGCGAACGCGAGGGAGAACGTACCCGCCAGAATGATGATCTTGAAGATGTTGACGCGGAAGACCGTGATGAGCACCTGGAAGAGCACCGTCAGGCCCGTGAAGAGCGAGAAGAGGATGACGGCCGTGTTGGCGTTGATCCACTGGATCCACTCGGGACGCATGAAGCTCGCGCCCTTGGCGCCCTTCATCACGAGGAAGTAGATGATGGCCGTGAGCGCGATGCCGCCGTAGATGGCGCCGATGCGTCGGTAGGCCTTCTCGAACTTGAAGGTGAAGACGAGGCGGGCGAGGTACTGCACGACGGCGCCCGAAATGAAGGCGACGACGACGGAGATCAGAATGCCCGAGACGATGCCGAGCGACTTGCTCGAATTGATGTAGTCGGCGACGTCGGAGAGCGGAGCGCCCGCGTCGATGAGCTTGAAGAGCGCGGCGGCAAAGGCGGCGCCCATGAGCTCGAACACGATCGAGACCGTGGTCGACGTCGGGAGACCGAGCGAATTGAAGGCGTCAAGCAGGATGACGTCCGCCACCATGACCGCGAAGAACACGATCATCAGCTCGGAGAAGGTGAAGAGCTGGGGATGGAAGACGCCGGAGCGGGCGATCTCCATCATGCCCGAGGAGAACGTCGCGCCCGCGAGCACGCCGATCGAGGCGACCCAGAGCGTCGTGCGGAAGGAGGAGATGCGGCAGCCGAGGGCCGAATTCAGAAAGTTGACGGCGTCGTTCGAGACGCCGACGAAAAGGTCAATGACTGCGATGACCCCGAGGAAGGCCAGCAACACCAGATAGTATTGTTCCATGTCAGATGTAAGCGTTGGTAAGACAACGCCCGCATTCTGACCGCTCCGCGTGACGGCTTCGTGACGGAATTATGACAATTTGATGACAGACGTCATATTCGACACCTTCTCCTGCGCCGCGGACGTCCTCAGGCGGCGTCCTTCTGCCCGGGACCGTCTCTCGCACTGTCGTTTCAACCCGTTCATCTCATTTGTGTGACACGACGGCATTCACGGTTCCCGAACGCAGAAACGCCCGCCTTTCGTTTGAAAGGCGGGCGAACTGCATCCTCAGCACGACCGTTTGAGGGCGGTCACCCCTTGACTTGTTTTGACCTGTTCGTTTTAGAGAAGGGGCAGGAAGCGCGAGAGCATGCGCACGCGGTTTTCGATCGTGTCGACGCGGAGGCATTCGCGTTCGGAGTGGAAGCAGCCACCGGCAGGGGCAACACCGTCAACGACGGGAGTGCCGGCTTGGGCGATGCGATTGGCGTCGGAACCGCTGCCGGCGTCGACCCAGCCCGCTTCAAAGCCTTCGAGGCGGGCGGCTTCGTTGATGAGTTCGACGAGTTCGCGCGTCTTTTCCGTGCAGGGCATGGCCGGGGAGACGGAGGCGCGGCGGGCGTCGACGGTGATGCCGTCGCCCCAGTTCATGGCGGCGAGCTTGATCGGGTAGGAGGCGTGAGGGTACTCACGCCGTCCTCCCACACCACCTACCGTACGGATCCGTAGTGGGCGGTTACCTATGGTTGCACTAGCCGCTGTCTTGCACGATAGACAGCAGTTAGGCTCACCCATCCTCTCGAGAGTAGAAAGTCGTTCGTTAGGGATTGTACAAGGACTCGGCTATTGGAAATATGCCAACTCGCTTTACGCGTGTTGGCCCATTGCCATGCCAATTCTTCCTCGATGCCCAGTATGCGGAGAGCCTTATATCGCGTCGAGATCCTTTTCCACTGCTTCCAGTAGATCTTTCTGATGCGACGTCTCAGCCATTCGTCTGTTTTCAAGGCGAATTTCGCCATCGACGAACGTCCAAAGTACCCAATCCACCCATATATGTATGCCTTGAGCTTTCTTCGAAAGGCGTCGAGGCCTTGCCCCTACTCCTCGAAGTCAGTTCCTTGAGCTTACTCAAGCATTTGTCACGGAACTTCTTGTGCGGCCGATCTCGCACGATCGACTCCCCGTTTCCCTTTCGCTGAATCCAGAATCCAAAACCAAGGGATTTGACGTCGGGGGAGCCGATTGGGCGAACCTTCGTCTTGTCCTCGTTGATCTTCAGGAACAGCTTTCAGCCTTGCGTTTGAGATGCTCCACAAACTCACCCATTCCCCTCCGTTTTTGTCGACCGTCCGAAGCAGCGTTGAAAAGATCGGTAATTGTTTTTCTCAATTTTGATCGTGCCCCTGATCTTTCTGGACGACTGCGGTCATGACGGCGGGAGCAGTGCTGAGGGCGGCCGCTGCGGCGGCGGATCCGAGGAACTGACGACGATTGAGTTGCATGGTTTTTCTCCTGTTTGTGTCTTGAGGGCCGGGAGCGCCTGGTCCGTGCTCCTCATCCCTGACATCGAGTCTAGGCGGGTCCGAAGGCCCCCTCTGTGACAAAGTTCACAAAGACGGGTTTTTGCCCAGACCCGCCCCGCAGCCTTCCATAGGCGGATCCCCCTAAGCAAACCACCTGATGCACAAGCGAAGCCTTCCGCGCTATGCTGTTTCCATCATGAATACGCAGATCCTCCTTCCGACCCCTTCCGCTCACCATCACCTTTGGTGGCGCTCCTTCTCTTTCTAGAGCGGGTCGGGCGAGCTTTGCCCAAATTCCAGTCCGAAAGACCCGCACTCCCGCGGGTCTTTTCGCATCAGGCGCGCAGAAACCCCGGGACGGCGGACAAGACACAACGAAAACGTCCACAGAGGTTCCAACATGTTCAGAAGGCTCAACGAGCGCGCAAGGTCCTGCAGCAGGCGATGGCACAAGGAAGACGTCCGACTTCGATCCGTCCTCCGACAACCATCACCCGACAGGCACCCGACATGACAACGCTTCGATTCCACGGCTCCGCCGCCGTCCTTCTTCTTCCGCTCGCGCTCTTCGTGGCCGTCACGGCCATGCTCTTCATCTCCGAGGCCGCCTTCGACCTCACGGGCCTCGCAGCCGCAGGCGTCCTCACGCTCTTCTCGGGCTCGCTCCTCGCGAAGTCCCCGTCCGAATACTGGAAGGCCGCCGTGCGCGGGGCCTCGTCCGAGCTGACGGGCACGGTCGTGCTCATCCTGATCGCCTCGGGCATCTTCTCCGCCATGATGAAGGCCTCGGGCGTCGCCGACGGGCTCGTCTTCCTCGGAGGGATGCTCCACCTCACGGGCCATGCCTTCACGGTCTTCGTGCTCCTCGCCTCCTCTCTGATGGCAGCCGCCACGGGCTCGTCCATCGGCACGCTTCTCGCCGCCATGCCGATCTTCTTCCCTGCGGGCGTCGCACTCGGGGCGGATCCCACCATGCTCGCGGGCGCCGTCCTCTCGGGCGCCATCTTCGGCGACAACCTCGCGCCCGTCTCCGACGTCACCATCATCTCGTCGGTCACCCAGCGCTTTCGCAACGGCACGCCCGCCGACATCGCAGGCGTCGTGCGCACCAGGCTTCCCTACGCGCTGATCGCGCTCGCCGTCTCCCTGCCCGTCTACGCCTTCATGGGCGAATCCCTCCCCGTCTCCGAGGCGGCGCTCTCGGGCGACGCGTCCGCCCTTCTGATGCTCGTCCCCGTCGCCGTCCTCATCGCCATTGCGGCCAGAACCCGCGACGTGCTGATGGCGATCTCGGCGGGCGCCGTGACGGGCACGGCCACGGGGCTTCTCATCGGCCGCCTCAGCTTCGCCACAATCTTCGCGGCCGACGACGGCAGGCTCTCGGGCTTTCTCATCTCGGGCATCAGCAACGTCTCGCCCATCATCCTGCTGTGCGTCACGCTCTTCGCCTTCACGGGCATCGTACGCGAGGCGGGCGTGCCCGACATGATGGCGAAGGCCCTTGAAGCGGGTTCGGCGGGCCGCCCCTCCGCACTTCGCACCGAGCTCTTTCTCTCGGCCGCCACGCTCGTCGTGACGACGCTCTTTGCAGCCGTCACCTCCGCCTCCGTCGCACTCGTCGGCTCTCTCACCGACGACATCGGCCGCGCCTCGAATGTGCACCCGTACCGCCGCTCGCACATCCTCTCGGGCCTAGCGAACAGCCTTCCCGTCCTGATGCCGTTCTCGGCCTTCGTGCTCATCACGATGGCCGCCGTCTCGGGACTCGAGGGCGCGGCTGCCGTCACGCCCTTCACGCTCATGACCGCCGCCTTCTACCCGATCGCGCTCTTCCTCGTCTTCGGCTTCATGGTGCTCACGGGCACGGGCCGCATGATGGAAACGCCCGAACCCGAAGCTGCAGAGGCCAAGACTGCAACCGCCCTCTGAATAACGCCAGACATTCAGGATTGACAAACAGGAAACAGACGATGACATCTGACGACACGTTCGAACTCTACGACCTCGAGGTCACCGTTGAAGGCGACGAAAAGGACTTCGTCTGCCGCCACCATGCGGGACACGCGTTCAGGGTGGAAGGCGAGGACCTCGTCTTTCCCGAGGGCGGGCGCTTCTCGATGTATGCGCTCGCGGCGCTCATCCCGCTACTGCCCGCCAAGGAACGCCCCACCTCCCCGAACGACTGGATGACGACCGATGCGCTCATCGCCTGTCCCGATCCCAACTGCGGAGCAAAGTTCAGAATCCGACGGACCGCAAAACGCATCCTCTCGCACGCCGAATGCACCGTCGTGCCGCTGGGCGAAAAGGCCTGAGCGGTCCGGCAACCGTACAAACAGGAGTACATGATCATGACCCAAGCGCCCCTCATGGACCGAATCCGAATCACTGAAGACTATGACGTGCCGCGCGTCATCAACGGCGGCTGGCAGCTTTCCGCGGGCCACGCGCTCGAGCGTCCGCTCGATCTCGCCGACGCGTCCCGCGCCTTCAACCGCCTCATCGACATGGGATTCGACACCTTCGACTGCGCCGACATCTACACGGGCGTCGAGGACTTCTTCGGCGGCATCATCCGCGAGCGCCGCAAGGCGGGGCTTCGCCTGCCGCAGATTCACACGAAGTTCGTGCCCGACCTCAACGACCTTGCGAACGTGACGCCGGCTTATGTCGAGAACATCATCACGCGAAGCCTCAGGCGCCTCGGCGTCGAGCGGCTCGACGCAGTCCAGTTCCACTGGTGGGACTATTCGGTGCCGGGCATGGTCGACGTGGCGAGCGAGCTCGTGCGCCTTCAGGAGAAGGGCCTCATCCGCCTCATCTCCACCACGAACTTCAACGCCGTCGAGCTTCGAAAGCTCTTCGACGCAGGCATTCCCGTCGCCACCAACCAGTGCCAGTACTCGATCCTCGACCGCCGCCCCGCCATGCGGCTCGAGCGCCTCTGCCGCGAGACGGGAGTAAAACTGCTCTGCTACGGCACCGTCGCAGGCGGATTCATGTCCGAGAAGTGGCTTGGCGCGCCGAAGCCCGATCACTTCGAGAACCGCTCCCTGGTTAAGTACGCGCTCGTCATCGAGGATTCGCTCCGCTGGGAAGGCTTCCAGGCGCTTCTCGCCCTCATGAAGGAGATCGGCGATCCGCTCGGGCTTTCGATTGCGAATGTCTCGACGCTCTGGACGCTCTCGAGGCCCGAAGTCGCCGCGGCGATCATCGGCACGAGAAGCTCAAGGCACGTCGACGGGAACGCCGCGCTCATCGGCCGCACCCTGCCGCCCGAGGCCGTCGCCCGCATCGACGCCTTCCTCGCGGGCTTTCCGACGGTCGACGGCGACTGCTTCGACCTTGAGCGCCTCGACGGCTCGAAGCACCGCGCCATCATGCGCATGAATCTGGTCAACAGCGTCGACGGGAAGTGATTGCTGAAGGCAATTCCATTTGAGAGGGCGCCCCGACCGGCCATTCGGAGCGTCCCCTACCTCTGAATCTGAACTGTAAGTTTGCCCCGAAGGCTTGACCTTCCGCGCCCTGACTGAGCTTTGCCTTGAAAGCCCTTTCTCAAAAGGATTGGGCGGCACCTATAATGCATCTACGGCAGAGCCGGACCCTCGAAAGCACTACTGCTTTCGCATGACCTCCGCATCCCGAGAAGACCATTTTGAAGACGGGACGGAGTCCGCCCCTCGCATGCCGAATCAAGGAGACAACACATGGCCATGAAGACCTACGACTTCGCCTACGGGCGCGGTCGCAAAACCTTTACCGTTGAAGAGGACCGCGTTCTGAAGGTGGTCCGCACCGAAGAGTTCCCGCCGATGGAAGACATCAGGGGCGGCGTGCTCGAGGCGATCCGCCACCCGATCGGCTGCCCGTCGATCGAGGAGATCATCAAGCCCGGCGACACCGTCGCCTTCATCTGCAACGACCCGACCCGCGTCGCCAACAGCTTCGACTTCATGCCGGTGCTCGTCGACGAGATGAACCGTCTCGGCGTGAAGGACGAGGACATGAAGATCGTCTTCGCGCTCGGCACCCACCGCGCTATGACGCACGAGGAGATGGTCGAGGACGTGGGCGAGAACGTCGCCTCCCGCCTCAAGATGTACAACAGCATCTGCACGAATGACGACGACTTCGAATACTTCGGCACGACCTCCCGCGGCACGCCCGTGCACATCCACAAGGAGCTCTGCAACGTCGACCACGTGATCCTCACGGGCACGATCGTGCACCACTACTTCTCCGGCTACGGCGGCGGCCGCAAGGCCATCCTTCCCGGCTGCGCCGCGATGGAGACCGTTCGCGTCAACCACAGCTTCATGCTCGACGAAAACGCCGCACTCGGCCGCACGACGGGCAACCCCTGCTACGAGGACCAGATGGAGGGCGTCGCGCTCTTCGCCAAGGGCCGCTCGCTCTTCCTCTTCAATGCCATTCTGAACGCGAAGCACCAGTTCCTGCGCATGTTCGCGGGCGACTACATCGCCGCGCACAAAGAAGCCTGCAAGTTCGTCGACGAAGTCTACGGCTGCGTCATTCCGAAGCTCGCCGACATGGTGATCGTCTCCTGCGGCGGCTATCCGAAGGACATCAACGTCTACCAGATGCAGAAGACCATGGAGAACGCCTCCTGCGCCGTCAGGAAGGACGGCGTCGTGATCCTGCTCGCCGACTGCGAGGAAGGCTCGGGCTCCAAGGTGCTCGAGGAAACCTTCCGCCGCCTCAAGACCCCGGCCGCCATCAAGGCCGAACTCGAGGCCAACTTCAAGATCGGCGCCAACAAGGCATACGCCATCACGCGCCCGATCGAGAAGGCCCGCTACATCCTCGTGACGAGCCTTGACCGCCAGCTCGCGAAGGACATGCTCTTCACGGGCGCCGTCGACACCGTCGAAGAGGCCCTCGAGATCGCGAAGCAGTACGTGGGCGAGACGCCCGACATGATCCTGATGCCCGAAGGCTCCCTCACGGTGCCCCGCGTCGAATAAGGATCCTCCTGCGGCGGGCGTCTGCCGACGCCCCCGCATCCGAACGACTGCCGCCTGCCTGCGCCTCACCGGCCAGGCAGGCTTTTTGTCCAGAACCACATCTCGAGGCCAGCATGCCCGACAACATCCGCTTCGACATCGACCGCGACGTGCGCATCGGTCTGCCCGAAGCCGTCTTCTGCGAGGGCAAGAGCCACGACGCGCTCCTCTCGCTCCTCAAGCGCTTTGCGTCCGACGACGAGAAGCCCATTCTCTTCACGCGCCTCTCGGAATCCGTCTGGGCGCGCGTGCCCGAAGACCTTCGCGCCGCCTACGACTACGATCCCCTCTCCCGCACCGCCTGGCACCGCACCTGCCCGCGCCATGAAACGGGCCTTGCGAGCATCGTCTCCGCGGGCACGGCCGACGCGTTCGTGACGCACGAGGTCGCCCGCACGCTCGAGTACCTCGGCTGGACCGTCCGCCTCTTCGAGGACTGCGGCGTTGCGGGCCTCTGGCGCATCCAGGCCGCAAGGGACGACATCAACAAGGGCGACGTGGTCGTCGTCTGCGCGGGGCTCGACGCCGCGCTCGCAAGCGTCATGGGCGGCCTCACCTCGAAGCCCGTCTTCGCGGTCCCCACGTCCGTGGGCTACGGCATCGCCGAAGGCGGCCGCGCTGCGCTCTCGAGCTGCCTTGCGTCCTGCGCGCCCGGCGTTGCCGTCATGAACATCGACAACGGCTACGGCGCCGCCTGCGCCGCCGCCCGCGTCCTCTCCCTGCTTGAATCCGTGCGCACCGCGCGCTGACCGAGGAGCACCGACCATGTCCGACCTCTTCAACCACCCGATCCTCACCGTCCGCATCCATGCGGGCTTCAACGCCAACGTCTTCCTCGCAGGCCTCCTCGCCCTGACGGGCCAGACCGCGGGAACGGCCCAGGCCTACATGGCGCGCCGCTTCCCCGAAGTCGACGCCGCCATCGAATTCGGCCCGCGCGCCGTCAACGGCATCCTCGGCCACACGCTCTCGATCAGGACGCCGCACGAGCACGCCCACAGGACGCCCGCCGACATCCTCCGCCACTATGAGGCGAGCACGCTCTCCGACGAGGCGAAGGCGAAGGCCGCCGCCATCTGGTCCGTTGTCGCGAACGCCGAGGCCCGCGTGCACGGCACGACGCCCGATCACGTCCACTTCCACGAGGTGGGCCGCATGGCGAACATCATCGCAGTCGGCCTCATCGCCGACTTCATGACCACGATCGATCCCGCCATGATCGTCGCGAGTCCCCTCCCGATGACCGACGGCACCATCAACTGCGCCCACGGCGTCGTGCCCTATCCCGCACCCGCCCTCTACGCGATGCTCGACGGCGTCGCCGTGCGCCCCTGGTCGGGCGAAGGCGAGCCCGTGACGCCCACGGGGCTGGCGGTCCTGCTGGGGCTCGGCGCGCGCTTCGGCGGCTGGCCCGAGATGGTCGTCACCGACCACGTCACCGTCTTCACCCCGAAGGTTTTCGAGGGCGTCGCCAACGGCACGCTCATGGCCTTCGGCCAGCCCGTTCCCGCAGCCGAGTGAACGCCATGACGCCTGCCTTCGACGATCCTCGTCTTGAGAGGCTCGCCCGTAAGCTCTCCGAAGCTTCGAGCGACGGCGCGGTCACCCTCGCCTATTCGGGCGGACTCGACAGCCGCTTCCTCGCGTTCTTTGCAAAGCTCGCGGGCTTTCGCGTGAGGCTCCTGCACGTCACGGGCCCGCACGTGGCGCCCGCCGAGACGGCCGAAGCTGTCGCCGAGGCAAGAGCCATGGGGCTCGAGGCCGAGCTCATGCCGCTCGATCCTGCGGACATGCCCGACCTCGCCGCCGCGGGACGCCTGCGCTGCTACGTCTGCAAGCGCCACATCTTCACGGAGCTTCTCAGGATCGCCGGCGACGTCCCGCTCTGCGATGGGACGAACCACTCCGACCTCGCCGTCTACCGTCCCGGCCGCAAGGCTCTGGAGGAGCTCGGCATCCGCTCCCCGCTTGCAGAGGCCGACATCAGCAAGGACGAGATACGTTCGCTCGGCGCCGCACTCGGCTTTCGCAATCCGGGTCAGATGGCAAGGCCCTGCCTTCTCACCCGCTTTCCCTACGGCATGAAGCCCGCGTCGCGCGACCTGATACTCGCAGCCGACGCCGAAGCCGCCGTCGAAGCCCTCATGAAGGAGGACAATCGGCTTCGGGGCCTGAGGTTCCGCTGCCGCTTCCCGGACGGCGTCAGCCCCGTGATTCATCTCGAGCGAAGTTCGGTCGCGCATGCAGAGGCACCGGAACTCCTTGCCGAAGGTCTCAGGAAGAAGCTCGGCGAGCGTGCGTCAGGGCTTCGCGTCGAGCTTGTGGACAAGCTCTCGGGGTGGTTCGACCGACCCGTTCGGAACTGAGGAAGACAGAGCACGACAAAGAACAAAAGGCAGCGATCCCGAGGGAGCGTTGCCTTTTGCATTTGATTGAAGCCGCTTGGATTCGGCCCCTGAAAAAGGATCGCCCCGAATTCCTTGCGGAATCCAGGGCGATTTGTTCAGTCAAACTGATGTTCTATGCGAACAGGCAGTTATTAGAACTTGTGGACGAGACCGGCGTTGACAGCGGCGACGGAAGCCTTGTCATCATGGCCAGCCTTGACCTTGTCATAGGAGTCCATGTAGTAGCCGGCACCGCCGTAGACGAACGTGCGCTTGGAGAGCGGATATTCGTAGCCGACGGAGAAGGTGTAGCGCTGAAGGTCATTAGCAGCCGGCTTCTGGTCTTCGGCATCCATGTAGCCGACGAGAACCTTGGCCGTACCGCCGAAGGCGGGAACGTCAGCACCAACGGAAAGGCCGAAGCCGTCAAACTTACCCGTATCGCCACTCTGAATCATCTTGACGGCAAGAGGAGAGTCCTTGAAGTACTGCGTAGCAACGTAGAGCTTGGCAACGCCGAAGTTGTAGTTACCACCGAGGCTGACGGTCAGCGGATCTTCAACGTCCTGCTTGTCGAGGGACTGGAGATTCGTCTGGGTGACGATACCGGTGAGGTAGAGGTCGCCAGCCGTGAAGGAAGCGCCGAGAGCGTACTGACGGTCAACGGCGGAGGAGCCTTCGCGGTTGTCCTTGTATTCCGTGCTCTTGTTGTCCTTCTTGAAGGAGTACTGGGCGAGAACGTTGAAGCCAGCGAACGTCGGGGTCTTGTAGGTAACGACGTTATCCATGCGGTCGAAGCCAGCGCCCATCACATACTTGTGACCGGCGATGTCGGTCCAACCCGTGGAGAACGGAGAGACCTTGCCGCCGAAGAGGCCATAGCGGCCGTTGCCGGAAGCGAGTTCACCCTGACGGCCCATGCCGAGTTCGCCGAAGTCGCCGCCGACATAAAGCAACGCTTCACGGCCGAAGAGACGGCTGCCGTTGCCGAGTTCGCCGTCGTCGGAGTCAAAACCGTTTTCGAGAACGAAGCCGACCTTGAGGCCGTTGCCGAGGTCTTCTTCACCCTTGATGCCGAAGCGGCTGGCGGAGTTGGCGCCCGTGCGCATGTCGAACGTATTAACGTCTTCGCCATAGCCCTTGTCGATGCTGGTGTAGCCGAGGCCCGTGTCGACGATACCGTACATCGTGACGTTGGCGGCAAAAGCGGAACCGGCGAAGGCACCGAGAACGGCGACAGCGGCGAGAGTCTTCTTGAACATGATTTGTTTCCTCATTGAGTGCCGCGCACCATCTTTCGCGATGCGTCGGCGACCGGCAGACTTCTCACTGGAGACACTGCCGAAATTAGAGCGGCTTAGTTGGTCCGAGCCGCATCTGGTCTTTGGTCCGCGAGGACCTGTACACATTCTCCCAAAAACTTCGCCAATCTCCTAATGCGCTCCAGAGGACAAACAGATGAGGAAACATTGAAAATGCCTGTGGCTCTAGCCTTAAGGAGAAAAAATAGGTGCTAACCCTCGCAACGTGACTTTCTCTCCGGAGTGTTGCATTCATACAACAAACCACCCTGTTTCCGAGAATTCGACACGTGGGCAGCCTGTAGAACGAAATGTCGACTTCGCTCACTCAGGGGGCCGCGGAGGGACTTTTTCCTCGATTTTTCGCCCCAAATTCCTGCGAACGTCGACCCCGTTCGCCCGAGAAAAACACCCCGGCTCCTTGCGGAACCGGGGTGCTTGGTTCAGTCAGACTGACGTTCTATGCGAACAGGCAGTGATCAGAACTTGTGGACCATGCCGAGCATGACTTCGGACGTTTTGGTCTTCGTTTCGACGCCGGCCTTTTCGGTCTTGACCTGCGTGTAGCCGGCGGCCGTGTAGAGGTACGTGCGCTTGGAGAGCGGGTATTCGTAGCCGACGCCGGTGATGATGTTGTTGCCTTCGGTGGCACCCGTCTTCACGTCTTCGTAGTCGTTCCAGCCGAGCTGAACCTTCAGCGTGCCGCCGACGAGCGGAGCCGTGCCACCGACAACGAAGCCGTAGCCCTTGTTGAGGGCGGTCTTCTTGTTGTCGGCGGTCTTGTCTTCATCCTTGCCGCCGTCGAAGTACTGGACGGCAACCATCGGCTTGACCATGCCGAAGTCATAGTTGGCAAAGGCAGACACGACGGTCTGGTTGTCGTCGTTGGTCTGGTCCTTGAGTCCGGTACGGTTCCAGTCCGTCTGGCTGTAGACGAGGCCGGCGTTGAGAGCACCGGCACCGTACGTCACGCCGAGGGCGTAGTAGCGGTCGGCGTCGGAGGAGCCTTCCTCAGTTTCAATGGCGACGCCCTTGTCATTGACGTTGGACTTCTTGAGAGAGGCCTGGGCGAGAACCGTCACGCCGGCAAACTTCGGAGACTGGTAGGTGAGCGTGTTGTCCATGCGGTCGCCGAGACCGAGGAAGACCTTACTGGTCTTCGCGATGTTGTCCCAACCCGTGCTCATGGCGGTGGCGCCGGAGCCCATCTGACCGTAGCGGCCGACACCGGAATCAAGACCGCCCGTGCGGCCGGCGGAGAGTTCGCCGTACGGCGTCTGAACGAACAGGATGGATTCGCGGTGGAAAAGGCGGGAGCCCTTGTCGAAAGCGCCGTCGTCCGCCTTGAAGCTGTTTTCAAGGTTGAAGCCAACCTTGTAGCCGTTGCCGAGATCTTCCGTGCCCTTCAGGCCGAAGCGGGAGCCGGAGTTCTGACCGGAACCCATGCCGAAGCTGTCGGTCGTGGTCTTGCCGTTGTCGACCTGCGTCCAGTTGAGACCGAGGTCAACGAGACCATAGAGCTGAACGTCGGCAGCGAGAGCAGAGCCGGCAAAGGCACCGAGAACGGCGACGGCAGCGAGAGACTTCTTGAACATTTGCATTTCCTCATTTTTTGGGTTCGCTCCGGGCCGGACCGGCCGGCCCGCGAGCGGCGACGGAAGCTTCCCGAGGGGCTCCGTCGAGATGGCGCGCACGCTTTTGCACTGCGCTTGCAGCGTGGTCCGGTCTTTTCTCAAGACCTGTGAGGCATTTTTCCAGAGAACATTCAGGCCGTGTGAAACTTTTACTGTCGCATTAACGCGTCAAACGCGACGCATCGCGCGTCCTTCAGGCGCCTCGACCTAACTGTCTCTCATAAGTCATAAGGTGTCTCCTCTACTCCCAGTGTTGTTTCGGCACCACAAACAGCCTCCGGAAGCACTTTTTCCGGGCATTGAAGCCAGGCGAAGTCCGCCCCTGCGGCCTCATGAACGAAAAGCAAAGAACGCACGAATCCTGCACGCCGGAAAGCAGAAAACCGGCGCCCGCCGCAAGGCGGGGCCGGTTTTCCGGGATGAGAGGGCCGAGGTCGGGCTTCGGGCTACCAGTTGCCCGAAAGACCGATCACGAGGTTCGCGAAGATGTCGTAGAGCGTGACGAGGTAGCGCTCGTCGAAGTCGACGGCGGCATGCTCGTGCGAGGCCTCAAGGCCCGCGCCCACGAGGAAGTAGCCTGCGCGGCCGCCCTGGCTCTGCACGCGGCGAATCATCAGGGTGGCGTCGTCGGAGCCGTTGAGTGGCACCGAGGGACGGACCTCGCGCACGTAGCGCGCGCGGCGGGCGCAGACGGTGATCATCTGCACGATGCCGTCGTCGGGCACGAAGTCGACGGCCTCGCCCATGATCTTGTGGCTCATCTTGACGCCGAAGGCCATGGCGCAGCCCTGGGCGCGCGTGACGGCCTCGCGGGCGAGCTCGCGGTTGATCGCCTCGTTCTCGCCTCGGACCTCGACCTCCATGTCCGCATGGGCCGCGATCACGTTGCGGCCCTCGCCCGCATGGAGCGTGCCGACGTTGACGCGGGTCATGCCGTCGGAGTGGCGCGGCAGGGCCATGAGGATGAGCGCGGCGTCTGCAGCGGCCAGAAGCGCATTGCGACCGAGCTGGGGCTGCATGCCCGCGTGGGCCTGCACGCCCTCGAAGTGAAGGTCGATCTTCGTGGTGCAGAGGAACTTCTCGGGAGCGGCCACGACGGTGCCCGCCTGAAGGTCGGTCGCGATGTGGGCGCACAGCAGCGTGTCCACGTCGTCGAGAAGACCCGACTGCACGATCGGATAGGCGCCGCGGGAGCCCTCTTCGCCCGGCTGGAAGATGAAGCGGATGCGGCCCGTCAGACGATCCCTGTTCGCCACGATGAAGCGGCCGAGCTCGAAGGCGACGGCCTGATGACCGTCATGGCCGCAGGCGTGCATGAGGCCGGGACGCTCGGAGGCGAAGCCTTCCTTGTAGGGAATGTGGTCGGGATCGACGGGTTCGTCCATCTTGAGGGCGTCGAGCTCGACGCGGAACGCAAGGGTCTTGCCCGGACGGCCCGTGTCGAACGTCGCGCACAGCCCCGTGAGGCCGCCCATGCGCTGCAGCAGGATGGGCGAGACGCCCGCGGCCTTCGCAAGGCGCTCGGACTCGCTCACCTCGGCGTCGGAGCGGCCGCGCACGTAGATGGGGTCGATGAACTCGCGCCCGACCATGACCTTGAAGCCGAGCGACGTGAAGAATTCGGCAGCGCGGGCGGTCGCGATGAATTCGGCCCAGCCCGTTTCGGGCGTCCTGTGGACCGTGCGCCTGCGAGCCACCAGGTCGGCCTCCCTGACGGGGTCGATCCAGTGCGGAATGGAGCCGGCGGGGGACGTCGGATCCGTCTGATCGTAAGTGGGTTGCATGTCAGTGTCTTGATGCTTTGGTCTGAGGCATGCCGATATGTTGTCTGCGGTTTCTCCTGCGTATTACTACGCAATCCGCATCTGAATTTTGGGTTGGCCGTCCGCTTTGCGGACGCCGGCATACCGCACAGGGAGTAGTGTACCCGCAAAAATACGGATGGTCTACTAAGACATTTCACCTAGAAGCTGAGTCGTTTTCCTTGCCGCCCCGTCTCTTTTCATCACCGTGAACCGTGAATCCTCCCCGCCCAATTATTAATTGGATGGGGCTTCCCTGCCTTTTACCAGCAAGGACTGCCTGAGCACAGATAGCGGGCAAACTCAGAAATCTGCGCTCACATGGAGCGCAGCTCCGCG
>OOAI01000413.1_pt1 | contig 28668 bp, 30 predicted proteins | sample 1671191 | NCBI WGS metagenome assembly OOAI01 (sample SAMN06348131, study PRJEB24527) | human gut metagenome | biome: human gut; feature: ankylosing spondylitis patient; material: feces | host: Homo sapiens | place: China | collected 2015-10 | reverse complement strand
CGCCTTAATGACGTCTTTTTCTACGCCAATGCCGTTTTCATAGCAGTATCCAAGATTGCACTGCGCATCCGCATCGCCCTGGTCTGCAGCTTTCCAGTACCACTCCGCTGCGGTTGCTTTCGATAACGTTACACCTGTACCATATTCGTAACACAACCCAAGATTCTTTTGCGCAGTTGCATTTCCATTTTCTGCCGCCTTACGGTACCATTCAACTGCTTTCGCGCTGTTCTTTTCCACGCCTTCTCCAATGTCATAGCAATAGCCAAGATTACATTGTGCCATTGCATAGCCTTGTTCTGCAGATTTGCGGTACCACTCCACTGCCCTGACAGGGTCTTTTGTTACACCTTCTCCTGTCCTGTAGCAATTGCCAAGATTACATTGCGCATCCGCATCACCCTGGTCTGCGGCTTTCCGATACCATTCAACTGCTTTCGCGCTGTTCTTTTCCACGCCTTTTCCATTGGCATAACAAATGCCAAGATTGTACTGTGCAAGTGCATTACCATTCTCCGCAGATTTCCGATACCATTCAACTGCTTTCGCGCTGTTCTTTTCCACGCCTTCTCCAATGTCATAGCAATAGCCAAGATTACATTGTGCCATTGCATAGCCTTGTTCTGCAGATTTGCGGTACCATTCAACTGCTTTCGCGCTGTTCTTTTCCACGCCTTCTCCATTGTCATAGCAATAGCCAAGATTACATTGTGCCCTACAATTGCCTTGCTCCGCAGATTTTTGATACCATTCTGTCGCCTTAATGTCGTCTTTTTCTACGCCAATGCCGTTTTCATAGCAGTATCCAAGATTACATTGAGCCGTACAATCGCCTTGCTCCGCAGATTTTTGATACCATTCTGTCGCCTTAATGACGTCTTTTTCTACGCCAATGCCGTTTTCATAGCAGTATCCAAGACTACATTGAGCTGTTGCATTTCCTTGTTCAGCCGCTTTTTTATACCATTCAAATGCCTGTTCCAAGTCTTTTGCGACGCCTATACCATAACTATAGCAATCGCCCAATTCATATTGCGCTTCTGGACATTCCTGTTCTGCCGCTTTGGTGTACCACTTTACAGCCGCCTCATTGTACGAGAGTTCCGCATACAGCCGCCCGGTCATATACTGCGCTGTTGCATTTTCCTGAGTTGCCGCCGCTTCGTACCATCTGCGGGCCTCTTTGTCGTCCTTTTCAACGCCCCGAGCCTGATAATAGCACTCGCCCAGTGCGCACTGCGCCTCCGCATTACCCTGCTCGGCAGATTTTTTATACCACACAACGGCATTTTCCGCATTCTTTGCTACACCAATACCGTTCTGGTAACACCGTGCCACTTCCAGTTGTGCCTCTGGGTGTCCGTAATCACTGGCCGCAACCATGTAGCGTTGAAACGCCATCTCGGCATTGCCAACCTGCTGAAAATCACTGGCATCCTGCAGATAGTCCTGCTCGGTTTCCTCCTGCGTTTCCTGCTGCGCTTCCTCCCCCAGACAAAAGCTCTCCACGAAGCCCATGAATTCTCGCTTTTTATCTTCCGGCCCATTGAACAGGAAGCTGTACACAGCATTTTTCTCATTGCTGAAAGCCATCTCCTTGATTTCTGCTTCCAGTCCAGCCCATTTCACCCGGCCGGACGCCGGTTTAAACCATTCAACCATTGGTTTTTTCCGGATAGCATTGGGAATTTCCATTTGCCACTGATTCACACGGATGGATTCCAGTTTATCCGTAAAATATACTTCTACCTGGACTTTACTCATTTCTGATTGCTCCTTATGGTTTTATGATTCGCACATAGTCTCCCTGACTTCTTACCCACATCTCAATGCCCGTACCAAACACCTCCGCTTCCACGATCCAGCCCTTTTCCGTCACCTGCAAAACCTTTGCAGTGGGCAGTCGGTCGAGAACGGATTCCAGACTTGGCCCGGTATACTCGAACCGGATGGTCTGCAACTCGCCGCCGTACATAAACTGGATGCGCTTGCGCATCTCGCCCTCCTGAAAGCGATCGGTATAGCGCTGGGCAAAGTGCCGATCGAGGGTCTTATAGTTCTGGATACGGTCGATGCGGTAAATCGTCGGGGAGTTATCCTGCGGGTTCTGGAAATGCTTATCCTTGTCGATGCCCTCGATGAACGCTGCCAGATAGAAATAATACTCACTGAACAGGATGCCCACCGGCTCAATGGTGCGCACACGGCTCTCGCCGTCATGGGTGCGGCAGTAGGTAATTTCCATAACATTGTGATTTTCTACTGCCGTGCCGATCTCCCACAGGCTCTCAATGAACTTCCGGCCGTGCTGCGGCTCAACGTAATGGAAGCGTTCGTTGCTGATGAGGTCTTTCACCTGATTCAACCGGTCCAGCGGGGTGCACACCTGCACCAGCTTGTCCAGAATGGGGAACATTTCCTCCTTGACCATGGAACGGCTTTCCAACAAAATCTTGCATACCGCCAGAATCTCGCTGCTGGTGAGGAAGCGGGAAAGCGTGTCATCCAGCAGATAGCCGCCCTTTGCGGAGTTGTATAAGATCTCCCGGCGCGGCTCGCTGTCTGCAAAATAGCTGCGCAGGGTATCAAGATCGCGCTGGATGGTTTTCTCGCTGACACCGAAGCGGTCAGCCGTCTGCTGTTTATTCAGCACCCCGCCCTGTACCAGCACCTGCTGGATATAGAGTATACGGTCTAATCTACTATTACGCACGGCTCATTCTCCTTCTCTGCTCATTGTAACACAGTGCAACAACAGTCGCAATTCTTTGTGTAAAATTTTGTTGTTTTGTGAAACAGCTGCAAAATTTTTGTCTCTTTTGCACAACCCCAGTATACAAAAAAAGATGGACAGCTTGTCTGTCCATCCTCCAAAAAGCCAAGTGCTTTTCTCACAAATTCCATCTGCGGTTCAGCCGATAGATCACATCCCATACATCATCCTTAAAAGTGTACATTACCTGACGCGGTGATGCACTTCTGCTTGCCATGCAGACAAGCAGAAACAGTTCGGCGGCAAATGCCGCGCCCAGCAGAAACATCCATATTTTTTTCATTGTGCACTCTCCTTTGATGGCGTTTATGCCCTTTTGTCTGTCTATTATAACGATCCTGTTGGACAGTTTGCTTGTCCTTTCTGTAAAAGATATTTTCTGCTTTTCCTGTACGTTGCAACACAAAAACCGCCCCGGCTTCCTGTTACGGAAACCGGGGCGGTTCGTTTGTTTTATTTGTGCTTTTTCAAGCGCTCACGCAATTACTTGCGGGGGTTCTTGATAGCAGCCTGTTCTGCACTTTATAAATAGAGAGTACAAGAAAACGCACATTTACGTCATTTATTTTTTTGAACAATCGATTTTTCGTCCATTTCGTAATATTTTCAAAAAATAACACATTTTTGCTTTTACAGTTTTTAGGACAAACTACAACGCATTTTTTCATCCATTTTCATATCCATTTTCTCAAAAAATGGAACTTCAAAAAATTTCCATATCACAAAAAGGAGGTATTTTTCCACATGAACACACCCATACAGTTGAAAATCCGAGGACACACCAAATGATGCTGGACTACTTCTATGGCCAGTCGGGCGAGTTGTTCTCCTATTTCCGCATTCCCAAGGCACTGTTCCAAGACTGCCGTTTCCGGCAGATTTCCACCGATGCCCGGACACTGTACGGTATCCTGCTGGACCGCATGAGCCTGTCGGTCAAGAACGGCTGGCTGGACGAGCAGGGGCGAGTGTATATCATTTACACCGTCCGGGAAGTGCAGGAATCCCTCTGCTGCGCCGAGCACAAGGCGGTCAAGCTATTCCGGGAACTGGAGGACATCGACCTCATCGAGCGCAAACGCCGTGGTCTGGGCAGACCCAGCCTGATCTATGTCAAGGACTTTTCGTCTGGACTGCCAAAAGCGCAAGTACAGAATTGCACAAACAGCAATTCTGGTGCTGCCGAAAGCGCAATTCTGGAGCAGTTAAAACCGCAAGCAAATAATACTGATAAGAATAAGACAGAGTGGAACGATCCTGACCCTATCTATTCCGGGGGCATCCGGGAGCAGCTTGAGGATTATTTTTATCAGTCTTTGGAGGTGGACCTCCTGCTCCGGCTCTGCCCGGACGATGAGGACACCATCTATCAGACCGTAGACTTGCTTGTGGATACCTGTTCCACCAAACGCAAGATGTTGCGGATTGCCGGAGATGATAAGCCCACCGAGGTAGTACGCAGTCGGCTGAAAAAGCTGAATGCCGACCACATCCGCTTCGTGCTGGATTCTCTGGCAGAAAACACCGCCCCGGTGCGGAACATGAAGCAGTATCTGCTGGCAATGCTCTACAATGCGCCCACCACCATGAACCTCTACTATCAGAACAAGACGAACCACGACTTTGCGCGTGGTTCTCCGAAAGCGGGGTGATGTTATCGCAAAGAAAGCTACGATTATTGCAGTCACCAATCAAAAAGGCGGTGTGGGGAAAAGCACCACCTGTGAAAATCTGGGCATCGGGCTGGCGATGGAGGGCAAGAAAGTTCTGCTGGTGGACACTGACCCACAGGGCAGCCTGACCATCAGCATGGGCTGGCAGCAGCCCGATGAACTGCCCACCACCCTTTCCACCCTGATGGCAAAAGCCATGAACGACCAGCCCATTCCGCCCGGCGAGGGCATTTTACACCATGCAGAGGGTGTTGATTTGATTCCGGCGAACATCGAACTGGCAGGGCTGGAAGTGGCTCTGGTGAACAGCATGAACCGGGAAAAGATGCTGAAACAGGTGCTGGACAGTGCCAAACGGGAGTACGATTTTATTCTGCTGGACTGTATGCCCTCGCTGGGGATGCTCACCATCAACGCACTGGCGGCGGCAGATACTGCCCTGATTCCCGTGCAGGCGCAGTATCTTTCGGCTAAAGGTCTGGAACAGCTTTTGCAGACCGTCCAAAAAATCAGAAGGCAGATCAACCCCAAGCTGAAAATTGAGGGCATCCTGCTGACCATGACCGACAGCCGTACCAACTACGGAAAGCAAATCAGCAATCTGATCCGGCAGGCATACGGAAAACACCTAAAGGTGTTTGATCAGACCATCCCCCGGTCAGTCCGTGCGGCGGAAACCAGCGCCGCAGGCAAGAGCATCTTTGCCTATGACCCAAAGGGCAAGGTGGCAGAAGCCTACAAATCTCTTGCAAAGGAGGTGCTGGCGGATGCCGATCGACAGCGGAAACTTAGCTCTGAAAGGGCTAGATGATCTGTTTTCCACCGAGGAAAACCGACAGGAGGAGCAACGGGAACAGGTGCAGCAAATTCCCATCGACGAACTGCACCCCTTCACCAACCACCCTTTCAAGGTGTTGGACGATGAAGCCATGACCCGGACGGTGGAGAGCATCGCACAGTACGGTGTGCTGGCTCCGCTGATCGCCCGACCTCGCCCGGACGGTGACGGCTACGAGATCATCTCCGGGCATCGCCGTCAGTATGCGGCGAAACTTGCCGGGCTGGACACCCTGCCGGTTATCGTGCGGCAGATGTCGGACGATGCTGCCGTGATATTGATGGTGGATTCCAATTTACAGCGTGAACACATCCTGCCCAGCGAACGAGCTTTTGCCTACAAAATGAAGCTGGAAGCTCTAAAAAATCAAGGTGCTAGGTCAGATTTAACTTCGTGCCAAGTTGGCACGAAGTTCCGGGCAGATGAATCGCTTGCAGAAGATTCCGGCGAAAGTGCCCGTAATGTCCAGCGCTTTATCCGTCTGACCAACCTTATCCCCGAACTTCTGGACATGGTGGACGAAAAGAAGATTGCCTTCAATCCCGCTGTGGAGCTGTCCTATCTGGACGAAAGCCAACAGCGGGATTTTTTAGAAGCCATGGAGGATACCCAGAATGCGCCGTCCTTATCGCAGGCGCAGCAACTGAAAAAGATGGCACAGCAGGGAGAGTTCAGCTACGAAAAAGCCTTTGATGTGATGGGACAGGAGAAAAAGAGCGAGAAAGACACTGTGACCATCAAAAACGAGACCCTGCGGAAGTATTTCCCCCGCAGCTACACGCCCAAACAGATGGAGGAGAAAATCATCCAGCTTCTGGATGCGTGGCAGAAAAAGCAGCAACGCCGCAACGAGCGCTGACCCGTAACGCAAGACCCGATGGGGTCTTTTTTGTTTGCAAAAATTTGGAGGTAACGCCTATGAACAATACGATTCCTTTTCACTCTGCAACTCACGCTCCGCAGATCACGGTGGACGTGAATATCCTGTCCATGCTGAAACAGGCGGCATCCTGCTTGACCGAAATGGCAAGCGAGAATGTCTACCTTGCCGCCATCGGCCCGGACATGGAACTGACCATTATCATGGAGGAGGATGCTCCTTCCATTCTGCCTTGTTTTGACGAGGACGATGCCCTGATTTCCGTGAAGGGTGCGCCGCTGTTTATCAGCTACAATCCGGCGCAGGTCCTCAAGCTGGCAGGCAAGCGGTACCTGACCGGCCCGGTCATCTTCTACCGCACCGATGGGCATAGCACCATCGTATCCCTGACGGTGGAGGATATTTACCGCTTTCAGACCTATCTGGAAAGCCACAGCACCACCCTGATGGCAGATGGACAGAAGTTGACCTGCATCTGCATTGACTGAGGTGTGCCATGCTGAACTTTTTTATCGGTTTCGCATTTTTTGAAGCAGGTACCTTTTTCGGCTTCTTCGTGGTGGCTCTGATGCAGGCGGCACGGAGCGGTGAGATCGGACTGAACGGAAAGGAGGATTCGCATGGCTGAAAACACCTTGTCGGTGCTGAAAATTGCGCCGGGGCAGTATCCGCAGCAGGTCGAGATCGATAACTACCTGAAAGCATTGCAGCAGGCGGTGGGCGGCTCCATCGGCGCAAGCTACCCGTTTGAAGATCCAGTTGCCATCGTCTACAACGATGACGGCAAGCTCATGGGACTGCCCCTGAACCGTGCCCTGCGGGATGAAAACGGAGAAATGTATGATGCCGTAGCCGGGACTTTTCTCGTGGTGGGTCTGGGCGAGGAGGACTTTGCATCCCTGACCCCGGAGATGGCACAGAAGTATGAGCAGCTTTTCCATCAGCCGGAAGCCTTTCTGAAACTGGGCAACCGTCTGCTGGTGCTGCCGGTGCCCGATGAACCTCCCACAGAAAAGCCCCGCACCAAGCCCACGGCAGAGCATGACCGCTAAAATTACCCTGCTGCATGGGAGGTGATGGCAGTGCAGGAAGAAATCGAACAGAAAACCTTCAATATTATGATCTCCACCACCAAGCTGTCTGCCCGGACTGTTCTCCGGGCGGTAAAAGCGGCGATTCGGTTGTACCAGTCCAAGGCATCCCAAGGCAAGCAGAGCGTCCGCACCCTTCTGCGGCAAAACCGGGGCGTTTCCAGCGTGGAGATCAGCAAGACCGGCATCCGTGGGTTGGAACGCTACGCCAAAAAGTACGGCATCGACTACGCCATCCGAAAGGACACCTCCGAGGTGCCGCCCCGGTATCTGGTCTTTTTCAAAGCCCCGGATGCAGAAGCCTTCCAATCGGCGTTCAAGGAGTATTCGGCATCCCTGCTGAACAAGGACAAACGCCCCTCGGTGCTGGCACGATTGCAGGAGCTGGTGCAGGCGGCGGCAGAACTCCCCGGCAAAGTCCGGCACAAGGAACAGGAGCGTGGGCTGTGACCACAAAAAAGCTGACAAAGCTGCTGGCGCTGTACCTGCCCTATCTTCTGCTGGGGCTGGTGGCAACCAACCTTGGTGAGGCGTGGCGGCTTGCGGAGGGCAAAGAGCTGGGCGATAAGATCATGTCCATGATGGGCACCATCCCGGTGGCGTTTGCGGACCCTCTGCCCAGCCTGCATCCGCTTGATTTGCTGGTGGGTCTGTGCTGCGGCGCAGGGTTATGGCTGGCGGTCTATCTGAAAGGAAAAAATGCTAAGAAGTACCGCCACGGCATGGAATACGGCTCTGCCCGGTGGAGTGCATAATTTTAAGTGTAAATGACACATACATGGACGCACAGGAGGTTATGCACATGACTGATTATAGCAAAATTACAGCCCTTTACTCCCGCCTTTCCGTGGGCGACGAGGACAGGGACGGCGGCGAGAGCAACAGCATACAGAACCAAAAAATATTTTTGGAGAACTATGCCAGAGGGCAGCACCTAACCAATATCCGGCACTACATTGACGATGACGAAAGCGGCAGGTTTTTTGACCGTTCCGCCTACTCCCGCATGATGGACGATGTGGAAAACGGGAAAATCGGTGTCTGCATTATGAAAGACCTTACCCGCTGGGGGCGTGACTATCTCCAAGTCGGCAACGCGATGGAGATATTCAGACGGAACAATGTGCGCTTTATCGCGGTCAACAACGGCATTGACAGCGAGAAGCCCGACACATTGGAGTTTGCGCCCTTTATCAATATCATGTCGGAGTGGTATGCAAAGGACATCAGCAAGAAAGTGAAAACGGGCATTAAGACCAAAGGCATGAGCGGAAAGCCGATTGTCACCGAAGCCCCTTACGGCTATGTCAAAGACCCGGACAACAAGGATTTTTGGATAATCGACGAAGCCGCCGCCGAGGTTGTCCGTTTGATTTTCCGTCTGTTTATCGGCGGGAAAAACCGCAACCAAATCGCCGTATATCTGACACAGGAGCAAATCCCAACCCCCACTTTCTATATGAAAGACCGAGGGCGGGGAACCTGTAAAAATAAGACGCTCAACGAGGATAACCGCTGCAAGTGGAACAAAGTCACCTTGACCAATATCCTCACACGGCAGGAGTATTGCGGAGATGTAGTCAACTTCAAGACTACAAAGCATTTCCGGGATAAACATAACCACTATGTAGACCGGAGCCAGTGGCACATCACAGAAAATGTGCATGAGCCGATTATCAGCCGCAGCGATTTTGAAACCGTACAGCGGATTTTGGAAAACGCACCTGTCAGACGCCCCAACGGGGACGGGGAAATCCACCCTCTGTCCGGCTTGCTTTTCTGTAAGGACTGCGGCGCAAAAATGCACATTCGTATAGATTACCGGAACGGCGGCAAGCGGCACGTTGCTTTTTGCAGCGAGTACCACAAGGGGAAAGCCAAGAACCCCAAATGCCATTCCCCGCACATCATGGACGCGGACTTGCTCATGCAGACCATCGCGGAAGTGCTGAAGAAAATCGAGGACTATTCTATCAGCAATCGGGCGGAGTTTGAAGCATTAGTGAAAAAGAACCTTGCCATGCAGCAGACCGACCAGACCAAAAAGCAGCAGAAGCGTATTCCGCAAATCACGACGCGCCTTGAACAGATTGACAAGGTGCTGAATAAGCTCTACGAGGACAACGCCCTCGGCACGATCCCGCAAGACCGCTATGAGCAGATGTCGCAGAAGTATTCAGAAGAATACTACGCGCTGAAAGCGGAGCTTGCCACGCTCCAAGAGCAGCTATCCGCTTACGAGAACGCGGGAGGACGGGCGCAGAAGTTTTTGAAGCTGACGGAACGCCATGCCGCCTTTACCGACCTTACACCCGCCATTCTCAACGAGTTTATCAGCCGGATTGAAGTGCATGAGCGCGACCAGAAAAGGGCGAGATACGCAATCCAGCACATCAGCATATATTTCAATTATATCGGCAAGTTTGAGAATGAAGTGACACAGCTTGCAGAACCGACCGAGCAGGAAATCCGGCAAATGCGGGAGGAAATCGAAGAAGCCAAAAAGGAAAAGAGCCGCGCATACCACCGGCAGTATTCAAGGGAGTACCGGGCGCGAAATCTTGAAAAGCAGCGGGAGTATGACCGCATGAAAGCGCGGGAATATCGGGCGAAGAAAAAGGCGCAGGCTGCCGCCGCACAGCCCACACAGTAAAACAGAATAACCGTCAACCAAGAGGGATTTTCCGAGTTACGGGAAATCCCTCTTTTGCGCCCGGAGAAAGGAGCCGCCTATGGCAGAACAGACCCCCGACAGTATCATCACGACCCAGAGGAACGGGCAGACCATTGTTGCGGAGTTGTTTTTCAATCATAGCAGCACAGAAACATTCCGCGACAAGCTGCTCAAACTGGTGCTTGCCGACAGCTCGCGTTTATCCGCGTCTGACGGTCAAGAGCCGGAAAAAACAGAAATCTTGCGATAACAGCCGCCTCGACGAACCATTCCCTGTCCGGGCGGTTTCTATTTGAAAATCCTCATTTTCCCCAAGTCAAGAGCCGGGAAAAACAGCCGAAAAATGCCCCTATTGCGTAACAGGGGCGCAGAAAGGAGAGTTTATGAGAACAGGGCTTACGAAGCAGGAAAAGACCACCGATATTTGGTTTGACGAGAAAGACCCGACCATTTATATCCGCACCCACAACACCGACTTAAAGAAGCGGCTTGCCGCCTACGCCGGACAGCACCCCGACCAGTGCCGCCAGACCGACGCAGACCCGGACACGGGCTGCATGGAGTTTGAAATCCGCAAGGGGCGTTTCTCTTTCCGTCTGACCGCCCCATACAGTGCGGAACGCCGCAAGACGGCAAGCGAAGCGGCGAAAAAGTACGGCGTTCATAGAAAAATTACACATTTGTATGGAGACAGTAATTGAAAAGTTCGTGCTTTGCATGATATAATCATATTGGAGAGTTATAAGTATTTTTTGAGCCGCGGAAGGATACTTCAACATGAATAAACTGATAGCATTTGTGTATAGCCTTGGGCAAAAAATTGAAGAACTATTCTTTTTCTAAATGAGCAAAAGGAGGATATTTTATGGATAAGCAAACAGCAGGAACTGTGGTTGCCACAACAAAGCAATGGTGGTTGAAAGTCAACAGAAAACCTATGAGAATGCACGCACTGGATGGGGCAGAATTTCCCTACATCATCAAGATTGAATACACCGTTGACGGAAAGGCTTACAGAAAAAGAAAATGGATTAGCGCTGGAAAACCTGTTCCAAAGGTGGGAAGCAATGTGCAGGTGATGTATAATTCCGAGAAGCCGTCCAAGGCAAAAATCCTGTAATAGCGTTTTGTTGACGAGAAACGAAAATCCCTTTAGGAACTAAAGGTGCCTTCCACACTCTCCCATCGGGAGTATCGCGCGTCCTGCGGAACTGTATTCCCGGTCGGCAGAGAAAAACTGTCCGACCGAGAATGTTTCATCACTTCGTTCCGTTAAGTGAGGAGAATGACAATGAAGATTAAATGGATTGGAAAGTATGACGGCAATAATCTTCCTACTGTTGATGTCGGAACTGGTGCAAAAGAACTGCCGGAAGTAACAAGCAAGTCTGCAATCATACTTATTCCGATTGTTCTTTTGTTTGCTTGTTGTGTTTATATCAAAAAAACTTATCTTGGAGGGGTCGCATTTTCAAGAGTTGATTGGATGATAGGTCTTGTGATTGCGTTACTTTTCTTCCCGGTTCATGAACTCATTCATGCCGTAAGTTTTCCAGCGGGTAGTGAAGTCATTATGTTCTACACGACGCAGGGACTTGGAACGACATGTACATCACTGATGACAAGAAATAGGTTTATCGTGGTTAATATGCTTCCATCCCTAATTTTAGGTATTGTTCCGCTAATTGCATATATGATTGTTCCAAGCACTTATGCTTTTGCAAGCACTGTTCTCTGTGTTTTCAGCCTTGTTCATGTGGGGACTGGGTATGTTGACTATCTGAATATTGTGCACTTGTTAAGACTTCCTGCGGATTCAAAAATTCAAATTTCTGGAGCAAAGATATACTGGATGTAAGTTAAGATACTGAAATTCTAAAATTGTAAACCACCTATTGAGGGCAGCTATTTTCGTACAGAAAACGGCTGCTCTTTTCTTTTAGCCATGAGCAGAAAGGAGCGACCAACCATGACAAAGCCAAGAGAGAAAACCCGCGAGGAACTGCAAGCCGAGATTGAGGACGGGAAGAAGAAAATCCAGCAGTTTGAGAACCGGGAAAAGATGTTGCGTCAAAAGCTATCCAAAGAGGAACGCAGAACACGCAGCCACCGCCTTATCGTCCGGGGCGCAGTCTTTGAGAGCATTGTGCCGGAAGCAAAGAACATGACCGACGAGGAAGCCACAGCACTTCTCCGGCTTGCCTTGACGAGTGAACCAGCGCGGGAATATCTGAAAAAACAAGCCGAGGGAGCGACAAGCTGAAAATCCCTTAGGAACTAAGGGCGCACTTATACACCCTTGCGGGCGTGTGCGCTCTGCCGAGGGCTTATCTCCGCACAGGGAACTTCCCCGCGCTCCGATTGGCGGCTTTGCCGCAACAAGGGGCTGCACCCCTTGCGCCGCTTCGCGGCTATCCCTGCACACCCACAAAAACAGTACACCCGCCGTTGGCGTCTGTACCATTTTTGCGGGTTTTATTATCCTATCCGGGAGGTGATACCCATAGCCATTTACCATTGGAACATCGGCATTGTGAGCCGAGGAAAAGGCAAATCAGCCGTTGCCGCAGCCGCCTACCGAAGCGGCGAAAAGCTGACAAACGAATGGGACGGAATGACCCATGACTACACTCGCAAAGGCGGCGTTGTCCATACGGAAATCATGCTGCCGCCCCACGCGCCACCCTCATTTTCTGACCGTTCAACCTTGTGGAACAGCGTGGAGCTTTACGAGAAAGCCGGGAACGCCCAGCTTGCGCGTGAGATTGACGCAGCACTCCCCATAGAATTATCCAGAGAGGAACAGATCCGGCTTGTCCGGGAATACTGTTCCTCTCAATTTGTTTCCAGAGGAATGTGCGTTGATTATGCCATTCACGACACCGACAGCGGCAACCCCCATTGTCATATTATGCTTACCATGCGTCCCCTTAACGAGCGCGGAGCATGGGCGGCGAAATCCAAAAAGGAATATGACCTTGACGAAAACGGCGAGCGTATCCGCTTGCCAAGTGGCAGATACAAAACTCACAAAGTTGACCTTACAGGCTGGAACAACAAGGACAACACCCTCTTGTGGCGCAAGGCATGGGCTGACTTTACCAACGACTTTTTGGAGAGGAACGGAAGCCCGGAGCGCATCGACCACCGCAGCAACGCCGAGCGCGGCATAGACGAGATACCCACCGTCCACATGGGCGTGGCTGCTTGCCAGATGGAGAAGAAAGGTATCGTCACCGAGAAAGGCGAACTGAACCGAAATATCCAAAAGGCAAACCGCCTTATCCGGGAAATCCGGGCGCAGATTGGGAAGCTCAAAGAGTGGATTGCCGACCTGTTCAAAGCGCGGGAAACCGCCCCAGAACAGCCGCCGCAATCTCCCGACCTTGCAAATCTGTTGATGAAGTATTTGAGCGTTCAGAGAGAAAAGAGCCGGAAGTATTCGCAGCGTTGGCAACAACAGCACGCAGCCGATGAACTGAAAACCATAGCGGCAGCGGTCAACTATCTTTCCGAGCATGGCATCTCGACCCTTGACGAGCTGGACGCTTCTCTTTCCTCTGTCAGTGATGAAGCCTTTTCTATCCGGGAGGGAATGAAAGCCGCCGAGGAACGCATGAAGAAGCTGCAAAAGCTAATTGAATACGGGAAGAACTATACAGAGTACAAGCCCATTCACGATGAGCTGAAAAAGCTGCAAAACGGCTGGACAAACAAGCGCGACAAGTACGAGGAAGCCCACCGCGCCGAGCTTACCCTATGGGACGCGGCAAGCCGCTATCTCCATGCAAATCTGCCGAAAGGAACAAAGACCTTGCCTATTGCGGAATGGGAACAGGAATATGCTGACCTCAAAACACAGAGGGACAGCGATTATACCAAACTGAAAGAGACCCGCGCCGAGGTTGCCGAGCTTCAAAAAATCCGCAAATGCGTGGATATTGCACTCCGCGCCGACCAACCGGAACAGACACAGAACCGCACCAAGCTGCACGAACAGGAGCGATAAGGAAAAAAGGACGGGCAAGCCATTTTGCTTGTCCGCCCTAAATGCTTTCTGATAAACTGGAATTTACCTTTTACATATAATGATTTCTTTATCAATAAACACTCCATCACCATCATTTATACGGATAACCTTTACACCGTGTCCTTCTTCATAAATACAGCACTTCTCTTCAAATTTCTCAAATCTCGAAAGAAACCTACTATAGTGTGGTAACACTTGAACATCTGTCAATGAGAGACCGCTTAAATCTGTTAATCCTAAAAAATTCATTTCGGGTGAATAGCAATTTACTAATTCAAGTGTTGGTCCAAAAACAAAGGCGGCGGCACTCCAACCAATTAGAATTTTAGTTTCAGCAATCGTTCTTAAAATGTCAATTGAATTGCTACTTTGAATGGCGTGTAGCAAATAATATGGATTTCCTCCAATAAATTCAACCACATCATAATTCAGCAACAAATCAGCAGGTTGTTTATCCAAATCAAATATATCAGCATTCAAGTTTAGAGATTGTAATTCTGCAACACATCTTGGAACGTGATAATTGTTTTCCTTGTATTCATTATCTGCTGTTACAACTAATGCGGCAGTCTTGCAATCAACCACTTTGCTACTTAGTTGTGACAGTAACATATCACTTGATAATCCGTTCGAACATAAAATAAGCATCTTAATCACCTCTTCAAATTCCGATTTGTCGATTTCATTATACTCAAAACCTATGAACAATTCAACCACAGAAAGCGAGGTATCAACCATGTATTACACCCAAGAACAGATAGACCGCGCCAACCAAGCCGACCTTGTTTCTTTCCTGCAATCACAGGGCGAGCAGCTTACCCGCGCCGGAAATGAATACCGCTGGAAGCGGCACGACAGCCTGACCGTCCGGGGAAACAAATGGTACAGGCACAGCCAGAGCAAGGGCGGCGCACCCATTGATTTTGTCATGGAGTTTTTCGGCAAGAGCTTCACCGAAGCCGTTGAACTGCTGACAGGCGAAAAAGGCACAGCCCCGCCGCCGGACAGACCAAGCCCCGCGTCCTTTTCTGACTTCCGACTGCCGCCCCGCAGCCCCGACAACCGAACAGCGAGGAACTACCTCACAGCCGCCCGCCGCATTGATGAAGATGTGTCGGGCTTTTTCTTTGCCAGCGGTGATATTTACGAGGACGCAGCCCACCATAACGCCGTATTCGTAGGACGGGACGAGGACGGAGTACCACGCTACGCCCACCAGCGCGGCACAGCCGGGAGCTTCCGGCTTGATGTGAAAGGCAGCGACAAATCCTTTAACTTCTGCTACCGGGGCGAGGGCGAAAGATTGTTTGTCTTTGAAGCCCCGATAGACCTGTTATCTTTCCTCTGCCTGTTCAAAAAGGACTGGCAGAAGCAAAGCTATCTGGCGTTGGGCGGCGTGGGCGAGAAAGCCCTTTTGCGTTTCCTTTCTGACCGTCTGAACATCAAGACCGTGTACCTCTGCCTTGACAACGACAACGCCGGAAGCGACGCTTGCAGCCGCCTTGCGGAGCTTGTGCCGGAGGGCTTGACCGTTCACCGCCTTGTGCCGCTTTACAAGGACTGGAACGAGGTATTGCAGCACCGGGCAGAAATCACAGACGGGAAGTATATCCGGGAAGCGATTTACGGCTTGAAAGAGCCGCCGCAGGAAGAAACCGTTGAGATTATCCGCATGAGCGAGGTTGATACACAGACCGTTGAATGGCTATGGGAGCCGTATATTCCCTTTGGGAAAGTAACCATTGTGCAGGGCAATCCCGGCGAGGGCAAGACCACTTTTGCCCTACGCCTTGCCGCCGCCTGCACCACCGGGGGAACGCTGCCGGGAATGAAGCCCTTGCCGCCATTCCAAGTAATTTACCAGACCGCCGAGGACGGGCTGGGCGATACCGTCAAGCCACGCTTGATAGAAGCCGCCGCAGACCTTGACCGGGTGCTTGTGATTGATGAAGCCAAGCGGGAGCTTACCCTGTCTGATGAGCGCATAGAAAAGGCAATCACGCAGAACGGGGCGCGGCTGATTATCCTTGACCCCATACAGGCGTACATAGGCGAAAAAACCGACATGAACCGGGCAAACGAAGTGCGCCCCATGTTCCGCCGCCTTGCCGATGTTGCCGAGCGTACCGGGTGTGCCGTTATCCTTATCGGACATCTCAACAAAGCTGCCGGAGGGCAGAGCGCATACCGGGGATTAGGTTCTATCGACTTCCGCGCCGCAGCAAGGAGCGTCCTGCTGATCGGGCGCGTGAAGCGAGAACCGAATGTGCGCGTTATCGTCCATGACAAATCTTCCCTTGCGCCGGAGGGCAAGCCCGTTGCCTTTTGCCTTGACCCGGAAACGGGCTTTTCGTGGATAGGCGAATACGACATCACCGCCGACGAACTGCTGTCCGGCGCGGGCGGCAACACCGCCACCAAGACCGAGCAAGCCGAAAGGCTGATACTTGACCTGCTTGCAGACGGGAAAGAGCTTGCCAGCGAGGACATTGTAAAAGCCGCAGCCGAAGCCGGAATATCCGAGAGAACGGTACAGAACGCCAAGCGCAACATGGGCGGCATTTTAGGCGCAAGGCGTGTCGGCGGTCAATGGTACAACTTCATCAAGAAGAAGCAGCCACCCGAACCCGCAAGCTGAAAGTGCAAAACGCAGACCCTTTGCACTTTGCACTTTCGCACTTTCACGATAATTTGCGTCAATAACTCAAAAAAGCACTTGACAAAACGCTTCATGGGGCACGCCCAAGGACATTGAACCGTTCATGGCTCCAAAGTTCGAGGACAATATCATCCTGACCAAAACGGAGCGGCTGATGATGTCCAACCGTCCGCCTGACCCCAAGAACGCCCGAAACAAAAATGTGTTGGTAGTCGGTGGCTCTGGCAGCGGTAAGACGCGCTTTTGGCTGAAACCGAATCTCCTGCAATGCCACAGCTCCTATGTGGTCACTGACCCGAAAGGGTCACTATAATAAGGATAGAAAGGTCGTGAAAATACAAAACAGGAGGTTACACACATGAGGAAGCAGGAGCAAAAGGGTAAAATCACAGCATTGTACGAAAGGTTATCTCACGACGATGGGCGGTCTGACGAGAGCGTGTCCGTAGAAAATCAAAAGCGCATCCTGGAGGACTACGCCCGAAAAAATGGCTTCACTAATGTCCGCCACTTCACCGATGACGGGGTGCGGGGAACGACCTTCAAGCGGCCCGGCCTGGACGCTATGGTGGACGAGATACGGGCCGGAAATGTGGCTACCGTCATTGTCAAAGACCAGAGCAGAATAGGCCGTGACGTGGTGGAGGTCGGCTTGCTCAAACGCACCTTTGACGAGTACAACGTCCGCTTTATCGCCGCCAATGACAACCTGGACACCGCCAATGGATTTGATATTATGTCCATCTTCCGGGATGTGATAAATGAGTGGTACGTTGCTGACACCAGCCGCAAAATCAAGACCGTTTTCAAGTCCAGAATGGAAAAGGGCCTGCGCTGTTCGGGGGCCGTCCCCTATGGCTATCTCGCCTCAAAAGAAGAAAAGGGCGAGTGGGTGATCGACGAGGAAGCTGCCGCCGTTGTGCGCCGCATCTTTCAGATGGTCATGGACGGTCAGAGCGTCAACGGCATCGCCCGAACGCTGCGGGCCGAGCAAATCCCCATCCCTTCCGAACACTGGAAGCGTATCGGCTGTCCTGTTCGAGCCAACAGCTACCGCGACCCCTACGCATGGTCTGCCACCACCCTGGGTTATATTCTTAAAAGGCCGGAGTACCTGGGGCGCAAGGTGCTGGGCAAGACTGTCTGTGAGAACTACAAGACTAAAAGCACCCGCAGGACAATGCCAGAGGAACAATTTGTATTTGAGGGAGCCGTCCCCGCCATCATTGACGAAGAAACGTGGCACAATGTTCAGCGTTTGCGGGAAACCAAGCGCCGGACACCCAAGCGGAGTAATGCCCCTAACCGTTTAACCGGACTGCTCTACTGTGCCGACTGCGGCGCAAAGCTGACCCACCACAACAGTCTTGTCCAAGGCAAGTACATTGACGATGCTTTCACCTGTTCCAGATACCGGGCACCTATGGAGGATTGCACCATTCACTATGTTGCCACGCAAAAGCTGGAAGCGGCGATCCTCTCCGCCATCCAGCGGATAAGCTGGTATGTCCGCAACAACGAGCAGGAGTTTGTTCAGCGGGTTCGAAAGGCATCCAGTCTGCGCCAGGAGGAAGCAGTCAAGGATTGCCGGAAACAGATTGTCCAGGCGAAGAAGCGCCACGCCGAACTGGACGGACTGGTGAAGAAGCTGTACGAGGCCAACGCCACGGGCAAGCTGCCGGATAAGCATTTCAGCCGTCTCCTTGCCGAGTATGACGAGGAACAGGCCGCGCTGGAAGCCTCCATGACGGAGTGGCAGGGCTTGCTGGACAACTGGAACGCCGACCGGGTGAGAATGACGGAGTTTATCGACCTTGCCAAGCGGTACACCGATTTTTCGGAACTGACTACGCCCATTCTCAATGAGTTTATCGAGAAAATCGTTGTCCATGAGGGCAACGGACGGGGAAAGCAGCGCCGTCAGCGGTTAGATTTCTATTTCAATTTCATTGGCGCGTTTGAGGTTCCCGCCGACATTGTGACCCCGATGGAGCAGGAGGAAGAACGCCGCCAGCAGGAGGAACAGGCAGAGAAAGAGGAACGCTCCCAGGTGCTTGCCCAGGTTCGGTATGAGAGGTACAAGCAGGAGCGCCGGGAGTTTACCGCGAGGAAGCGGGCGGGCCTGTTGACCCCGGAGGAACAGGCGGAGGAAGAACGGCGGTTAGAGCGCAATCGGGCCTATCAGCAGAAGCAACGCGACAAGAAAAAGGCCAGTCAGCCAGAGAAGCCTCGCAAACGCTCACTGAAGGAACTCGCCAAGCTGGATGGAGCCGATCTCACCCCGGAGGAAGCGGAGCGGCTTGCGGCGCACCGCCAGAAGAAAGCCGAGCAGCACAAAGCGTGGCGTGACAGGCAGAAGTCCGCACAGCCCCCGAAGCCCCAACAGCGGACGTTGAAAGAACTTGCCAGATGTGCCGAGGCAGGTTTGCCTCTCACCCTAGAAGAAGCGGAACGGCTGGAAGCCCATCGCAATCGGAAAAAGGCGGCTTTGCAGGATTTGAAAGCCCGCGCCGAAACCGACCCGGTAGCGGCGGCAGAGTTGGCGCAGCAGAGAGCGCAACAGTCAGAAGCGGTAAAGAAGTCCCGTCAGAAAATGTATGCGGACGCTGCCGCCGGAGATCCCGAAGCCCAGGCCCGGTATGAACGTATGCTTGCCGCGAGGCGGGAGAACTACCACAGGAAGAAACAGGCAGAAGCCGAAGCTGCTCAAGTCAGCTAACGTAGATACAGAAAACGCCAGGGACAACGATAGTCCGTGGCGTTTTTGTCATTACTGCCGTTCCAGCAAATCCATATATTTCTGACGTTCGCCCTCCGGGACTTTCAGCGCCGCCATAGCCTGTTCAATGGTCAGCCCCATCGTTTCCATGAGGTTTTTGATAGAGGACAAGATACCTTTAGCAACGCCTTTTTCCTCAACGCCCTTGCTCAAATTACACATGACCGACACCTCCCTTTCCATTGTCTGCGTCATTTGAATGTCGTAATCGTCCTGCAAAATTTTCCGCTTTTCCGCCTCGCTGGTTTCGTTGGAGAGAAGCACATCCAGCATCCGCAATACGCCGTCATAATTTGACCCATCCGGCCCGCCAAGGCACAGCATGATGATGGACAGCAAATCATAATTCCTGATGGGTTCTTTGCCCTCGCCGACCAGATATTCTTCCACCAGCCGATACCGGGTAATGGTGTTCTCTCGATACTGCGGCGGTTTCATGCAAATCCAGATGGAGTAGACCTTCTTGATTTTCTCATAATGGGAGCCAGTGAACTCCCTGCCGTACTGGGAAGAAATCATGCGGCAACAGTAGTATATGCCACGCTTTATCAGCGGATAGCCGGGGTAAAAATCGTTCTGGGCCTCCACGTTGATGATGAGGGCAATTTGTTCCTCGGAGTCGGGAACGATGGCGCGGAAGCGAATGTCATAGGTGACTGTCCCCTCGCGCACCGATTTGTCCTCGGTGTCCATGCCGCTGATGACTGTGCCACCCTCGTCCGGCAGCACCGGGACGGCGGACACCTGGGGTTGGCCCTCAATGTACTTCTCGGCAATATCATTGACATCGCAATCCTTGTATTCTTCCAGGCAGGACTTCATAATCCGCGCCAGGATTGCCTTTTCAGACCGGACACGCTTACAGGCGGCATCATAACCCGCGCTGTCATCTGTGACGTGCAGTCCCTGGGCGATTGTCGTTTTGAGCTCCACCATCCTCACCTTCTTTCGTTTCATTCTACCACAGCTTTGCCAGCGCGTCCACTTCTTTTTTGAAAAGAGTTGCGTATGGCGTATACACGAGAGAGATATGGAGGTGCAGTGACAGAAAAAATTTATCTTAACAGGGTTGCTTTTGGGAATTTGATATGCTATACTAAAAAAAAAATCCAAGCAAAGGAGTTTATCAATATGCGGCAAGGTATTCTTAAATAAAATTTGATAATGGGAACAAAGACAAACGTCCTCAAGGAGAGGGCTTGGTTTTTGTACCCAATTTAAGAATACTTTTGCCTTTTCATTTCATATCGTGATAGACAACGGCCAGCCTTGGCCGCAGTTTTCATGTGTGTCCTACCTATCATCCCCAGCGGTAAAAGTATTTGTCGCTGGGGATTTTTGCGCCCTTCTGGGCCTTGTATGGAGGACAATCATATGAAAATCATCAATATTGGCATTCTTGCTCATGTAGACGCAGGTAAGACGACCTTGACGGAGAGCCTGTTATATACCAGCGGAGCAATCGAGGCGCCCGGCAGTGTGGATCAGGGAACAACGAGAACGGACACCATGTTTTTAGAGCGGCAGCGTGGAATCACCATTCAAACGGCGGTCACTTCCTTTCAGTGGCACGATTGTAAGGTCAACATTGTGGATACTCCTGGGCATATGGATTTCTTAGCGGAGGTCTATCGCTCCCTTGCCATTCTTGACGGAGCGATTTTGGTTGTTTCTGCAAAAGACGGCGTTCAGGCGCAGACCCGTATTCTGTTTCATGCTCTGCAAGTAATGAAAATCCCAACTGTTATCTTTATTAACAAAATCGACCAGGACGGGATTGACCTGCCAGGTGTGTATCAGTCTATCCGAGATAAGCTCTCCGCAAATATGATTATTAAGCAGAACGTGCAGCTTTCCCCGGATATATCCATCATGGAAAACATGGGGCTGGAGAATTGGGATACCGTGATTGCGGACTGTGATGAATTGTTGGAGAAATATATTGCCGGAGAACCAATGGACAAAGAAGAACTTCTGCGGGAGGAAAACAGGAGAATCCAAAGCGCCTCTCTGTTTCCGGTCTATCATGGCAGTGCCAAGGTAAACTTGGGAATCCGACAACTCATTGAAGCGGTCACAGATACATTCCAATCACCCACCGGGCAGAACAGCTCTGAATTGTGCGGAACTGTGTTCAAAGTTGAGTACGCAAACCAGAGCCAACGCCTTGCCTATCTGCGGTTGTATAGCGGTACGCTTCATTTGCGGGATTCCGTAGCCTTGGCAGGGAAAGAAAAACTGAAAATTACGGAAATGCGTATCCCCTCAAAGGGTGAGATTGTCCGAACAGAGATTGCCCATGCGGGCGAGATCGTCATTGTACCCTGCGACAGTTTGCGGCTGAATGATGTGCTGGGAAACAAACTGCTGCTGCCCCGTGAAACGTGGAGCGACAATCCTCTCCCTTTGCTGCGGACAACAATTGCACCAGAGAAACCAGAACAGAGGGAACGCTTGTTAAACGCCTTGACAGAAATTGCGGATACCGACCCGCTTCTGCGCTATGAAGTAGACGCTGTGACCCATGAGATCATTCTCTCCTTTTTGGGCCGGGTACAATTGGAAATTATCTCTGATCTTCTGGTGGAAAAATATCAGCTCAACACAACTGCAAAAGAACCTACCGTCATCTATATGGAGAGGCCATTGAAAGCGGTAAGTCACACCATTCATATCGAAGTGCCGCCCAATCCATTCTGGGCGTCCATCGGGCTGTCCGTCACCCCTCTCCCCCTTGGCACCGGAGTGCAGTATGAGAGCAAAGTTTCCGTTGGATACTTGAATCAGAGTTTTCAAAACGCTGTATTGGATGGTATCCGCTACGGTCTGGAACAAGGCGTGTATGGATGGAAGGTAACGGACTGTAAAATCTGTTTTGAGTATGGGCTTTATTATAGTCCGGTCAGCACTCCCGCAGACTTTCGGTCATTGGCACCTATTGTATTGGAGCAGGTGTTGAAAAAGGCGGGGACGCAGCTATTGGAACCATATCTTTCTTTTACACTCTATGCGCCGCAGGAATATCTCTCCAGAGCTTATCATGACGCACCAAAATATTGCGCGAGTATTGAAACGACCCAGGTTAAAAACAGCGAGGTGATTTTTACTGGCGAAATCCCTGCCCGCTGTGTGCAAGAGTACCGCAATGACCTCACCTTTTATACAAACGGGAGAAGCGTTTGTTTAACAGAATTGAAGGGGTATCAAATCGCCAGCGGCGAACCAGTTTTTCAGCCACGCCGCCCAAACACCCGGATTGATAAGGTGCGCCATATGTTCAACAAAATTCTCCCATCAATGATGGACTTATAAAATCCCTTTGGAACAAAGGACGCACTTCTATACATGGTCTGCGACCATGTATCGTGCGCTCTGCGAGGCTACGGCCCGGACTTCCGAAAGTCCGGGCCGTTTGCGTCGCTCCGCTCCGTACAAGGGGCTGCGCCCCTTGCGCCGCTTTGCGGCTATCCCTGCGCCCTCGCTGGAAAGGTACATCCGCTCTGCGTCTGCACCTTTCCAGCGAGGCTAAAACCGAATACCGTTACCCTTGACCGTTTACCCGACACAGCAGGTAGACGGTCTTTTGTTTTGCCAAGAAGGAGGTCAAACACGATGGACAAGTCACGCGAAGAATTAGAGAAAGAGTATGCTGAGGCCACCGCTAAGTTGGAGCAGTACCAGCACAGAGGCCAGCGGTATGAGAACCGCATCCGCTACTACACCCAAGGCGAAAGGAAGAAGCGAAACCACCGACTTATCACCCGTGGCGGAGCGGTGGAGAGTATCGCCCCGGAGGTGCGCGGCATGAGCGAAAGGGCCTTTTTTCTTTTGATGGAAAAGGTCTTTTCCCTGCCGGAAGTTGCCGCCCTGGTGAGCCAAGCCACTGACCAGCAGGAAAGCGGATAATTGGCCCTGTTCCATCTCCACGTTACCCAGGTCAAACGGAGCGCGGGACAGTCTGTTGTCACGTCCGCCGCCTACCGAGCCGGGGAGAAATTGTATAGCGAATACTATGGCGAGGTCAGCGACTACACCCACAAGGGCGGCGTGGTCTGCACAGACATTCTCCTGCCGCCCCAGGCCCCCAACCAGTACCAAGACCGCGCCACCCTCTGGAACGCCGTGGAGAAGGCCGAGCGCGGCAAGAAAGCCCAGCTTGCATATAGCTTTGACATTGCCTTGCAGAACGAGTTTTCATTGGAGGAAAACATCGCTCTTGCAAGGCAATTTGTTTCGGAGCAGCTTGTGGGCCGGGGCATGATTGCCGACTTTGCCATCCACCAGCCGGACAAGGAGGACGGCGGTATTCCTAACCCGCACTTTCATGTTCTCTGCCCCATCCGGCCCATTGAGCCAGACGGCAAATGGGGGTGCAAGCAGCGCCGCCGCTACCGTCTGGACGAGGACGGGAACCGCATTATGGGAGAGGACGGCAAGCCCCTCTTTGACGCTGTTCCCACTACCGACTGGGGAAGCCCGGAAACACTGGAACATTGGCGGGAGGCGTGGGCCGCTATGGTGAACGCCAAGTTTGAGGAAAAGGGGCTGACCTGCCGCATCGACCACCGCTCCTATGAGCGTCAGGGCCTTGACCTGCTGCCCACCGTCCATGAGGGCGTGGCCGTCCGCCAGATGGAGGCCAAGGGCATCCCCACCGACAAGGGCGATCTGAACCGCTGGATAAAAAAGGCCAACAACATTCTGCGGGATATTCGGAAGAAAATCGCCGGCCTGACGGATTGGATTAAGGCCATAAAAGAAGAATTGAGCAAGCCCCAGGCCCCGACCCTTGCCGCCCTGCTGACCGACTACTATGAGGGCCGGAACGCCGGAGCATGGAGCCGCAACGCCAGGATTGGAAATCTTAAAGGTTTTGCCGAGGCCATCAATTTTCTGACCGAGAGGGGCATCGCTACGCTGGAAGATTTAGAGACCCATATCGCCGCCCAGAGTGAACGAACGGAGGCCATCAACACATCCATGAAAGCGAAGCGTGACCGTCTGAACGAATTGAAGGAACTGCTTCGCCTTGTTGACCTCTACCGAGACACCAAGCCCGTCTATGACGAGTTGCAGGGTATCAAGTGGAAGGGCAAGCGGGAAAAATTCGAGAGGGAGCATGAGAACGAGTTGAGGACGTTCCACATGGCCCGCCGGAAGCTGGACAAGCACCGTTCCCCTGCTGGTAAAATCCCCGTTCATGCGTGGGAACAGGAACAGGCGAGGCTTCACCAGGAGTACACAGCCGAGTATGAGCAGTACAAGCCTATCCAAGACGATTTGCGGCGGCTTCAACAGGTGAAGCGGAACGCCGATGCTGCCATACACCAGCAGGAGCAGACCCAGCAGAAACGCCGGGAGGTGGAGCGGTGAACGGCATTCCCCGACTGACCTACCAGCAGTACCGAGCCGTCCGGCGGCTGGTGCATGACTGCTGCAATTATGACGGCGGCAACTGTCTTGCTCTTGATGACGGCTGGGAGCCTTGTGTCTGCGTCCAGAGTATCACCTATTCCCTGGTCTGTAAATGGTTCCGCGCCGCCGTCCTGCCAACAGACAAGGGGTTGTGTGCCGCCTTGCTCCACCGAGGACAGGCGCGGCCCTGTGCCGAGTGCGGGGCGATGTTCGTGCCGCGCTCCAATCGGGGCAAATACTGTGACGAGTGCGCCGCCAATGTGCGCCGGAGAAAGAAAGCTGCCAGCGAACGGGAACGCCGCAGGCGTGGACATTTAGAGGCTGAAAAGCCTTGCAATCAGGGGGCTTGTGGACAGTCCTCAAAGGGGGACTAATACATTCCCCTTCCCCCACTCCAACGTGGGCGGCAAAATGGCGCTCACGTGGATTAACTTTGATGAATGATGAAAGGAGAGCCTATGACCTACGACCCCAGCATGACGATCACCAGCACCATCCCCGCCCCGGAGGGGAGCGACAGCACCAGCAGAGAGGGCAAGGCCATCCCCCTGCCCGTGATGGCGGGCGGCAACGCTTCACCCGCCCCGGACGTACCGCCACCCGATATGGTAAAGACCGTTGGCGGTACGACCTTTGATATTTATTTCCATTTCAGCCAGACCAGCCGGGAAACCTTTACCGACAAGGTACTGCGCCTTATTCAATCCGATGTTGTAACCTCATAAAAATAATTTACTTTTTTCTCTATCCTTATTGACAAAACCCGAAAGGAACGATAGTTCTCGAATGTGGGCAGGCCATGTTGAAGAATGGCTACAAGGTAAAAATCCTGAACACTATCAACTTCAAAAAGTCGATGCACTATAATCCGTTCAGTTATGTTCACAGTGAAAAGGACATTCTGAAACTGGTCACTACCCTGATGACCAACACGAAGGGCGAAGGGTCCGGCGGGGACCCCTTCTGGGAGAAAAGTGAACGTCTTTTGCTGACCGCCCTGATCGCCTATCTGCATTATGAAGCCCCGGTGGAGGAGCAAAATTTCGCCACCCTGCTGGAAATGCTGAACACCATGCAGGTGCTGGAGGACGACGAGGAATACCAGAACCCGGTGGATCTGCTATTTGAAGAACTGGCAAAAAAGAAGCCCAACAGCTTTGCCGGGCGGCAGTATAAACTTTACAAGCTGGCTGCCGGAAAGACCGCAAAATCCATCCTGATTTCCTGTGGTGCCAGATTAGCCCCTTTCGACATCCAAGAGTTGCGGGACCTTACCATGTACGATGAACTGCAACTGGACACGCTGGGCGATAAGAAAACGGCGCTGTTCCTCATCATGTCGGACACGGATTCCACCTTTAACTTCCTCATCAGCATGGTCTACACCCAGCTTTTCAATCTGCTTTGCGATAAAGCAGATGATGTGCACGGCGGCAAACTGCCCGTCCATGTGCGGTGTCTTATCGACGAGTGTGCCAACATCGGGCAGATTCCCAATCTGGAAAAACTGGTGGCGACCATCCGCAGCCGTGAGATCTCCGCCTGCCTTGTTTTGCAGGCGAGAAGCCAGTTGAAAGCCATCTACAAGGACAACGCAGACACCATTGTGGGCAACATGGACAGCCAGATATTTCTGGGCGGTTCGGAACCTACTACCCTGAAAGACCTGTCGGAAATGCTGGGCAAGGAGACCATCGACGCATTCAACACCTCGGATACCCGTGGCAACAGCCCCAGTTACGGCACTACGTTCCAGAAGATGGGGCATGAATTATTGAGCCGGGACGAACTGGCAGTGCTGGACGGCGGCAAGTGCATCTTGCAGCTGCGCGGCGTCAGACCGTTTCTTTCTGACAAGTACGACCTGACCCAGCACCCCAACTACAAGCTGACCTCGGACTATGACCCCAAAAACACCTTCGATATTGAAAAATATCTGAACCGAAAAGAAAAAATCCAACCCGATGATGAGTTCATCGTGGTGGATGCCGATTCGCTCCCGTCTGCCTGACCCGGTAGGCGGTTTTATTTTATCCAGACCAGAGAGGTACACCGGCAAGCTCACTCTCGCCGCAGTTTGCAGCTTTAATATGCAGCTTCAGGTGTGTACGGACGGTCTACAAGTTTTCATTTATAAAGGAGAAACGATTATGGAATTCTTTAACTCTGCTATCGAAGTTCTTCAGACTCTGGTTGTCGCTCTGGGTGCCGGCCTCGGCGTTTGGGGTGCCATCAACCTGCTGGAAGGCTATGGTAACGACAACCCCGGCTCCAATGCTCATGTACGGTAGAGAAGCACAAAGCAAAACAAGGATAGCCAGCCCTGCCACTATTCCGAAGTCAGGGGAACGCAATAGAAAAATTCATAGCTGTATGCTATACTTAATTAGCATTTGGACATATCAAGCTGACACAGCAATCTCTTTACTTGCCGTTAATGCGCGTCTACCAATAGTCCGCACAAAGCAAGAGTAGCGTAAAGGTATAAAAATTTCAAACTACTTTGTAACGAAATTCCGATTTCTCCGTCTAACCTATGAAGCTGAAGGAGGTGATGACAAGTATGGACTATGAAAAGCTCTATAAAGCCTACTATTTACAGGTATACTCGTATACTATTTCTCTTGCCAAAAATCGTGAGATAGCAGAGGAAATCACGCAGAGCACATTCTATAAGGCTGTTTCTACAACATCACAATTCAAAGGTAAGTCAGATGAATTGACATGGCTCTGCTCCATAGCAAAAAATCTTTACCATGATGAAATGCGAAGCCGTCAGCGAGTAGCTGATGTGAGTGAAATCAATGACTTGCCATCAAATGAAAATGTTGAGAACTCAGTTGCAGATTCTGACATGGCGTTCCGCATACACCTCGTTCTTCACCGTTTGGAAGAACCATACAAAGAAGTCTTTCAGCTTCGCGTATTCGGGGAACTATCTTTTTCACAAATCGCTGCAATTTTTGGAAAAACAGAATCATGGGCGAGAGTTACTTATCATCGTGCAAAGCTAAAAATTCAAGAAAGGATGGATGAAAAGCATGAGTAAACAATGCGATATTGTTCGAGATATTCTTCCGCTGTATGTTGACGGTGCTTGCAGCGAAGCAAGCGCAGAGATGGTAAAAGAGCATTTGAACGCCTGTGCTGACTGTAACGCAATTTATCAGAAATTGCTTTCTCACACGAACGAAGATGTTCTTCACGAAGAAAGCGAAAGCGTTATTATGCGCCATGAGGCAAAAGAAAAGCAGAGAGGCAGAAAAAAGATAACGATTGCTGTTCTCGTTTCCATCGCTCTTTGTATCATTGCAATTTTTGCAGCTCTCTTTCTGTTACCTATAAACATTGCTTATGAGCCTGTCAAAATCGACTTCCCATTTGAGGTTGAAGATGTCGAAAGCGTTGAAATGTACCACTATGACGGAGTGCCTGCATCAGCAGAAAAGAAAGTAGTTGTTGCTGAAAATGATATAAAGACCCTGTATGATAAGTTCAAGGGCTTATCCTTAAAAGACAAAACAACTGAGGAAACTGCCGGAGCAGATGTGACCAGCTTTAGATTTAACCTCTCAGATGGAACAAGCTACGATTTGATTTACGCCTGCTATGGAGTTAAAAACGGCGAATTGAAGTCAGAAGCAGGCGGTTTTAAGTATTTCACAAGTGCGGATATTGGCTCTTATTGGAACAATTTGAATACGGAACTTGAAGCAATTCCTATCAATGAGAGTGAATTGCCGTGAGCAGATAGCAAACCCAGCCGAGCCTGTCAACGGTCAAGATGAACGGCAGAAATGCGCCGCCGTTGACAGCCCCGCCCGTCTTTGCTGTTCGGTAATCAAGAGGGCGACAG
>OOAI01000404.1_pt1 | contig 29000 bp, 28 predicted proteins | sample 1671191 | NCBI WGS metagenome assembly OOAI01 (sample SAMN06348131, study PRJEB24527) | human gut metagenome | biome: human gut; feature: ankylosing spondylitis patient; material: feces | host: Homo sapiens | place: China | collected 2015-10 | reverse complement strand
AGCAGCAGCGCAGCCCCGGCGGGCAGGGGCCCGGCCGAGGGCACACTGGCGGTGCACCGCCCGCTGGAAACAAGGCAGACCCACAGCCCGTCGCCGGTCAGGGTGAGGGGCGCGCAGGGCTGCACATCCTGCACCTGACCGGGCGCGGCCACGGCATTCCAGTCAAACAGCAATATCCGACACCTCAAATCAATAAAATGCTATTTTATATCACAAAATAATCTGTTATTATAATACCAACGAACCGAAGCGCCGTCAAGGGCGCTGCAAACACAAGATTATGGAGGCAAACGATTATGGCTTCGATTAGCTGCCAGCACATCTATAAGATCTACCCGGGCGCTACCGCTCCTTCCGTCACCGACTTCAACCTGGAGATCCAGGATAAGGAATTCATCATCTTCGTCGGCCCCTCCGGCTGCGGTAAGTCCACCACCCTGCGCATGATCGCCGGCCTGGAGGAGATCTCCAAGGGCGAAATGTACATCGGCGGCCGTCTGATCAACGACGTTCCCCCGAAGGACCGCGACATCGCCATGGTGTTCCAGAGCTACGCTCTGTACCCCCACATGACCGTTTACAAGAACATCGCTTTCGGTCTGGAACTGCGCAAGACCCCGAAGGACGAGATCGACCGCCGCGTCCATGAGGCTGCTAAGATCCTGGAGATCGAGCACCTGCTGGACCGCAAGCCCAAGGCTCTGTCCGGTGGTCAGCGTCAGCGTGTTGCTCTGGGCCGTGCAATGGTTCGTAACCCGGCAGTCTTCCTGCTGGACGAGCCCCTGTCCAACCTGGATGCAAAGCTGCGTACCAGCATGCGCACCGAGATCATCAAGCTGCACAAGAAGCTGGCTACCACCTTCATCTACGTTACCCACGACCAGACCGAGGCTATGACCATGGGCGACCGTATCGTTGTCATGAAGGACGGCATCATCCAGCAGGTCGATACCCCGCAGAACCTGTACGATATGCCCTGCAATATGTTCGTTGCAGGCTTCATCGGCAGCCCCCAGATGAACTTCCTGGACGGCACCCTGATCAAGAAGGGCGAGCTGTACGGCATTGACCTGGGCGGCGACGTGATCCCCCTGCCCAAGGAAAAGACCGCCGACGGCAAGCTGGATGCTTACGTTGGCAAGAAGGTCAAGATGGGCATCCGTCCCGAGGATATCGACGACGAGCCCGAGTTCATGGCAAAGCACACCGACTGCCAGCTGGATGCTCAGGTCGAAGTGTCCGAGATGATGGGCGCCGAGATCTACCTGTACCTGGAGTACAAGGGCAACAAGATGACCGCTCGTGTGGCTCCCACCTCCAAGGCCCGCAACGGAGACACCGTCCGCGTTGCCTTTGACCCGCACAAGGTCCACCTGTTTGACATCGAGACCGAGCAGACCATCCTGAACTAAGCTGCAATTATGTGACGATCATTTTTTGATCCTCCTATCATCATACAGAGAACCGTCGGCAGGGAAACCTCCGGCGGTTTTCTGTGTCTATGGGCAAGGCAGACAAAAAGCAGCCGCGTACCTTTTGGAAGGCACGCGGCTGCTTTTGCTTTACCGGCAGCTCATTGCCGCAGGGCGGTCAGGCCCGGCGGGAGAAGTGAAACGGAGGTTATACCAGCTGGGGCTGCCCGGATCTGGTGAGCGCGTCCACCGCCCTGCCAACCGGCACAAAAAAGCCCCGGAGGGCAGCTTTGCAGCCACACTCCGGGGGAAAGGATGAAGAATTATTATTTACCCGTAGTACCGTAGTAGTCCTTAATGCGGACAGCGATACCGATATAGCTCCGCTCGTTATTGCTGCTGACCACAACACCTACATTGGACCAGATGCCGTCCTGGTTCACGCTGGCATCGACCCTCGTATCGACATGCTCCGAGATCTTAGTCAGCACCACATTCAGGAATGTATCCTTGTAGTCATATCGAGCGGTAATCGTAACGACCAGATCATTCCCTACCTGCTTCGGGTGGATTCTGAATGCCCCAGCATAGCCAAGGACGTTGAACTGACCGTTGAGATCCTCGTTCAGCTGAGCTTTAGCCACTTCACGAAGCTGTGCATCATTGGTCACTTGGACGCCCTTCTGGTTACTGATCTGGTTCAGCACTTTCTGCTCCTCAGGGTTGTTGACGGACCCACCGCCGCCACAGGCGGTAAGCATCAGCAAGGCCATGGCACCTGCCAGTAACAGGGCCGCGAACTTCTTCAGGTTTTTCATAGAATCTCCCTCCAGTCTGGTTGTTTTTGTGGATATGTTTCGTGATTCACGGAGCTACATCCCCGGCGGGGGACGCTTTCCTTGTCTCAATTATATCGAACAAAAGCCAGGGCTGTCAATGGGGGAGTTCCCTAAAAAATCAGAGGCCGATTCGTGAAAAAGTCACGAAAACAGGTGATATTTGTTGCGCTATTGTAACTGCCATACCAAACTTCGCAAAGAACCTTTGCCGCTTGGAATTTCCTGCCACCGGCCCGGAGGCCGGGGCTGTTTTTCTGGCAGAGACAGTGCCCTTAAATTGGGACAGATGTGGTGTCCAGGGTGCCCTCTCCACGGCCTCCCAGACGGCAGCGGAAATCCTGGTAGCCAAAGTGGGCCAGCCGGGCCAGGCTGCCGTCGGACCGCAAAAGCCAGATATCCGGCAAAGGCATCCCGTTAAAGGTGTTGTTTTTGCAGGTGGTGTAGATGGCCATATCTCCAAACACCAGCCGCTGGCCCGGGGCCAGCGGGGCCTTGAAGCTGTAGTCTCCCATCACATCCCCTGCCAGGCAGGTGGGGCCGCCCAGCCGCAGGGTGCAGGGCTTTTCGCCGGGTTCTCCGGCGTCCAGCAGGGGCGGGCGGTAGGGCATCTCGATCACATCCGGGGTGTGGCAGGCGGCAGAGGTGTCCAGAATGGCAAGGCGGGTGTCTCCATTCTGCAAGGTGTCCAGCACCGTGGTGATCAGATACCCGGCGTTGAGGGCCCAGGCCTCTCCCGGCTCCAGGTACACCTGCACACCGTATTTTTCCTGCACCTGGCAGATGCACTGCTCCAGGGTGGCCAGGTCATAGCCGGGCCGGGTAACGTGGTGGCCGCCCCCAAAGTTCACCCACTTCATCTTGGGCAGCAGGTCCCCGAACGTTGCCTCCACCGCTTTTAGGGTCACAGCCAGGGCGTCGGCGTCCTGCTCGCAGAGGGTGTGGAAGTGGAGGCCATCCAGCAGCTCCGGCAGCTCCGGGTGGGCCGCCACAGCGGCGTCCCACTGGGCCCGGGTGGTGCCCAGGCGGCTGCCGGGGGCGCAGGGGTCATAGATGGCATGGCCCTCCTGGGTGGAGCATTCGGGGTTTACCCGCAGGCCCACGCTTTTGCCGGCGGCCTTGGCTGCCGGGCCAAATTGGGCCAGCTGGCCGGGGGAGTTGAACACGATGTGGTCGGCGTACTGCAACAGCTCTGCGAACTCGTCTGCCCGGTAGGCAGCGCAGAACACATGGTTTTCCTTTTCCGGCAGCTGCTCCCGGCCCAGGCGGCTCTCGTACAGGCCGCTGGCCTCGGTGCCTGCCAGGTAGGGGGCCAGCACCGGGTACACATCAAAGTTGGAAAAGGCCTTTTGGGCCAGCAGGGCCCGGCATCCGGTGCGCTGCTGCAGCTCCAGCATGATCTGACCATTCCGGCGCAGCTGGGCCTCGTCCAGCAGGTAGCAGGGGGTGGGCAGACTTTGCAGCTGCTGTTCCGTCAGGTTTGCCAGCCCTGCAAAGGCCGGGCGGCGATCCTCCAGCCGCATCAGTCCACCAGAGCCGGGCTGTGGCTCTCGCTGCGGGGCAGGCCGTACTGATCCAGGGCCTCCAGGTACGGGTCCGGATCAAACTCCTCTACGGTGTGGACGCCCTTGGTGGTCCACTTGCCGGTCAGCAGCATCAGGGCACCGCACATGGCAGGCACGCCGGTGGTGTAGCTGATGGCCTGGCTGCCCACCTCCCGGTAGCACTCCTGATGGTCGCAGACGTTGTAGATGTAATAGGTCTTATCCTTGCCGTCCTTCTTGCCGGTAAAGATGCAGCCGATGTTGGTCTTGCCCTTGGTGCGGGGGCCCAGGCTGGCAGGGTCCGGCAGCAGAGCCTTCAGGAACTGGATGGGCACGATCTCCTGGCCGTTGAAGTTGACCGGGGTGGTGGACAGCATGCCCACGTCCTCCAGACAGCGCATGTGGTCGAGGTAGCTCTGACCAAAGGTCATGAAGAAGCGGATGCGCTTTGCCTCCGGGATGTTCTTGGCCAGCGACTCGATCTCCTCGTGGTGCAGCAGGTACATATCCTTCTGGCCCACCTGGTCGAAGTTGTACTCCCGCTTGATGCTCATAGCCGGGATCTCCACCCAGTGGCCGTTCTCCCAGTAGCTGCCGGGGGCCGACACCTCGCGCAGGTTGATCTCCGGGTTGAAGTTGGTGGCAAAGGCATAGCCGTGGTCGCCGCCGTTGCAGTCCAGAATGTCGATGGTGTCAATGGTGTCGAACTCGTGCTTTTTGGCGTAGGCGCAGTAAGCCTGGGTGACACCCGGGTCAAAGCCGCTGCCCAGCAGGGCGGTGAGGCCTGCCTCCTCAAACTTCTTGGCGTAGGCCCACTGCCAGCTGTAATCAAAGTAGGCAGAGAAACCGGCTTCCTTGCAGCGCTTCTCGTAGACGGCGCGCCATTCGGGGTCGTCGGTGTTCTCCGGCTCATAGTTGGCGGTGTCCATATAGTTGACGCCGCAGGCAAGGCAGGCGTCCATGATGGTCAGGTCCTGATAGGGCAGGGCGATGTTCATGACCAGGTCCGGCTGGTAAGCCTTGATGAGGGCGATGACCTCTTCGGTCTTGTCGGCGTCCACCTGGGCGGTGGTGATCTTGGTGGTGGTCTTGGGGGCCAGCTCGGCGGCCAGCTTGTCACACTTTGCCTTGGTGCGGCTGGCGATGCAGATCTCGGTGAACACTTCGGGCACCTGGCAGCACTTGTGGATGGCAACGGAGGCCACGCCGCCGCAGCCGATGATCAGAACTTTGCTCATAGCAGTTACTCCTTTATCTGTAAAACGGTGGGTTCGTATTTATACCTGAAAGCCGGGCCAGCCCTTGTCCAGCGCGATCAGCGTTTCGCGTAGGACCTTGCAGGCCGTGGCGGTGGACACGCCGGTGGTGTCCAGCGTGGGGGCCAGCTCGTTGAGGTCGGCCGCGATGATGTTGGCCTTGGTCACGGTGCGGATGGCGTCCAGCAGCTGCAAAAAGCTGACGCCGCCGGCCTCCGGGGTGCCGGTGCCGGGGAAGCAAGAGGGGTCCAGACAGTCGAGGTCGATGGTCAGATACACGGGCACCTTGCTGTCGCACAGCTGGGCCGTCAGCTCTGCCAGGCCGGTAAAATCGAACTTGTGCATCTCGGTGTGCTGGGCGGCAAACTCGAACTCGGCGCGGTCGCCGCTGCGGATGCAGAACTGGTGGATATGGCCGTCGCCCACCAGCTCGTGGCAGCGGCGCAGCACGCAGGCGTGGCTGAGCTTTGCGCCCAGATAGTCGTCCCGCAGGTCGGCGTGGGCGTCAAAGTGGACGATGTGCAGGTCGGGGTATTTCTTCACCGCAGCCCGCACCGCGCCCAGGGTGACCAGATGCTCGCCGCCCAGCAGCAGCGGGAACTTGCCGTCCTTCAAAATTTCCTGGGCCCGGGCCTCGATGTCCGCCAGCGCCAGCTCGCTGGAGCCGAAGCACAGCTCCAGGTCGCCGCTGTCAAAGATGTCAAAGTCCGTCAGGTCGGCGTTCTGGTAGGGGCTGTAGGTCTCCAGGCCGTAGCTCTCGTGGCGGATGGCCGCCGGGCCGAACCGGGCACCGGGGCGGTAGCTGGTGGTGGAATCATAGGGGGCACCGTACAGCACGATGCTGGCGGCGCGGTAGCTGCTGTCGCAGCCGATGAAGTTTTCAATGTTGGGTCGCATCAGTGTTCCTCCACTTCCCGCAGCATCTCTTCGAGGAATGCCGGCAGGTAGAATGCCCCGACGTGCAGCCGGGTGGTGTAGTAGCGGGTGCGCATGTTCAGCGCCTTCCAGGCGGCTGCGTCCAGATCGTCGATGGGGTGGTATTTCTTGCTGGCAAAGCCAAACAGCCAGTACCCGGCCGCAAAGGTGGGGATGTGGGCCTGGTACACCCGGCTGATGGGAAAGGTGGACGCAATGCGCTTGTGGCTGCGCTGCATGGCGCTGGCGTCCTCGGCGTAGAAGGGGCTGCCCTGCTGGTTGACCATGATGCCGTCCTCTTTCAGGGCGTTGAAGCAGCTGCCGTAGAACTCGCGGGTGAACAGGCCCTCGGAGGGGCCGAAGGGGTCGGAGGAGTCCACGATGATCAGGTCGTATTCCTCCTCGCACCGGCGGATGAACTTGAGGGCGTTCTCAAAGTAGATGTGCACCCGGCGGTCGTCCATGCGGCAGGCGTTGCCGGGCAGGTAGGCGCGGCAGGCCTCCACCACCTGGGGGTCCATCTCCACCAGGTCGATGCGCTCCACCCGGTCGTATCGGGTCAGCTCCCGCACCACGCCGCCGTCTCCGGCACCGATGACCAGGATGTCCTTGGCCTCCTTGTGCACGGCCATGGGCACATGCACGATCATCTCGTCGTAGATGAACTCGTCGCGCTCGGTCAGCATCACGTTGCCGTCCAGCGTGAGCACCCGGCCGAACTCCGGGGTCTCAAAGATGTCGATGCGCTGATAGTCGCTCTGCTTGGAGTAGAGCTGTCTGCTCACCCGGATGCTGTGCTTCACGTCCGGGGTGTGAAACTCGGAAAACCAGAATTCCATATGCGCTCCTCCTTATGCCAGAACGTTCAGGTGTAAGATGTCGGGGTCCTCGGGGCCGGTCATGCTGCAGCCCTTGGCCTTGGCGTACTCGATGTAGTTCAAGATCTCCTTGGTGATGCGCTCGCCGGGGGCCAGGATGGGGATGCCCGGCGGGTAGCACATGACGAACTCGCTGCACACCATGCCCTCGGTCTCGCGCAGGGGCAGGCTCTTTTTGGGAGCGTAGAAGGCCTCCTGCGGGCTGGCGGCCACCACGGGGTCGATGTATTCCTGGCTCAGCAGGCCCGCCCCGTCGGTGCGGTAGCGGCGCTTGATCTCGGCCAGGGCGCTCACCAGCCGTTCCACCTCCTGCGGGCGGTCGCCGATGGACAGGTAGGCCAGGATGTTGCCGATGTCGCCGAACTCGATCTGGATGTCGTACTCATCCCGGAGGATGTCGTAGACCTCGATGCCGGCCAGGCCGATGTCCAGGGTGTGGACGCTGAGCTTGGTGGTGTCAAAGTCGAACACCGAGTTGCCGTTGCACAGCTCCTTGCCAAAGGCGTAGTAGCCGCCCACGGCGTTGATCTCCTCGCGGGCATACTCGGCCATGTCGGCCACTTGATGGAACACCTGCCGCCCCCGCAATGCCAGATTGCGGCGGGAGATGTCCAGGCTGGACATGAGCAGGTAGCTGCCGGAGGTGGTCTGGGTCAGGTTGATGATCTGCCGCACATAGCCCGGATGTACGTTGGGCCCGATGAGCAGCAGGCTGGACTGGGTCAGGCTGCCGCCGCTCTTGTGCATGGAGACGGACGCCATGTCCGCCCCCGCTGCCATGGCCGACACCGGCAGGCCGTTGCCAAAGTAGAAGTGGGTGCCGTGGGCCTCGTCGGCAAGGCAGAGCATCCCGGCGTCGTGAGCCATCTTGACGATGGCCCGCAGGTCGGAGCAGATGCCGTAGTAGGTGGGGTTGTTCACCAGCACGGCCACCGCGTTGGGGTGTTCCTTGATGGCCTTTTCCACCTGCTCCCGCTTCATGCCCAGCGAGATGCCCAGGCGCTTGTCCACCTCCGGGTTCACATACACCGGCACCGCGCCGCACAGCACCAGCGCGTTCAGCACGCTGCGGTGCACGTTGCGGGGCAAAATGATCTCATCGCCCCGCTTGCAGGCGGTGAGCACCATGCTCTGCACGCTGCTGGTGGTGCCGCCCACCATCAGGAAGGCGTGGGCCGCGCCAAAGGCGTCGGCGGCCAGTTCTTCTGCTTCCCGGATGACCGACACCGGGTGGCAGAGGTTGTCCAGCGGCTTCATGCTGTTCACGTCCACGCCCACGCACTGCTGGCCCAAAAAGGCGGTCAGCTCCGGGTTGCCCCGGCCTCGCTTGTGGCCGGGCACATCAAAGGGCACCACACGCATCTGCCGGAACCGCTCCAGCGCTTCGTAAATGGGCGCGCGGCGCTGGTCCAGCCGGAACCGTGTACGGTTCTCACTCATCTTTTTTTCCTCCGTCCCTGGTTCCAAGACAAACAAAAAAGCGCAGGTGCCGCACCAAAAAGTGCAGACCTGCGCTTGGAAAAAAGCCATTTTTTGCGCGGAGAAAGCCCCCGGACAAGATGTGCCGGAGCCACGGGCCGCGTTTCAGCATGATCCAAAAAGACGGGATGATGAGAGTCTATATAGCAATTCTGCTTTTACTGCTCTTTATTGACCGTTTCACATTGACCGTTTCACAAGTCTGCGCACTGGCTGCACAATTTCATGGTTGTAAAGGAACCAACTTATAAAATTTGAGCTTCTAACTCAATCAATAATGGCGGCTTGCACCGCCGGTCGGCAGTGGACCCGGCTGTCCGTATGGCCTTAGCCCCGCTGGGCGGTCCATGGGAAAATTGCTTTGAAAAGACCCTGTTCTGCGTCGTCTCTCAAAATCATCTGTGATTCTATCATGCGCATTGGCAGTTGTCAATGCTTTTTGACAAAAAATGTTCAGCGCCGCTGCTGCCCCAGCCACTGCCAGAGCGCGGTGCCTGCGGCGTCGGCACACTGGCCGTTGAAAAAGTAGATCCAGCTCCAGTCGCCCTCGTGGCAGTACAGGGTGCCCAGGCGGTTACGGTGCAGCGTTTTCTGAAAAAAGAAAAGCAGCCCGGAATCGTTCGATTCCAGGCTGCTTCGGATGCCGGTGGTGGGGGTCGAACCCACACGTGTTATTAGCACAAGGGATTTTGAGTCCCCCTCGTCTGCCATTCCGACACACCGGCTGATGTTCAGAACATTACTTATTATACCGGATTCCCTGCCAAAAATCAAGACAAAAAATCAAAGGGGAAACCTGCCCCCGGCGGCCTGCTTTTTTTGTGCCGGGAGGTGGACAGAACCCGCGCCGGGCGGTATACTGGGGGCAGATGTTTTACACCACAGGAGGGTTTAGCTGTGAAAAACTTTGACGAACTTCTCAAGAAATATGCCGATTTCATCGTCCGGGTGGGGGTCAACCCCCAGCCGGGCCAGGTGCTGATCATCAACTGTGCGCTGGAAGGTGCCCCGCTGGCACGGCTGTGCGTGCGCAGTGCCTTTGAGGCGGGTGCGCGGGATGTGCAGGTGAACTGGACCGACGACGCCGTCACCCGCACCCGCATGGAGCTGGGCAGCGAAGAGGCCCTGACCGACCACAAGGGCTGGCAGCTGCGCCGCTATCTGGACTACGCCGAGACCGAGGGCGGCGTGTGCGTGCTGCACCTCATCGCCGACGACCCGGAGGTGTTTGCCGGGTTGGACGGGGCCAAGATCAGCCGGGTGAACAGCGCCAACCGCGCCTTCATGCAGCCCTGGCGCGAGTACACCATGAACGACCGGGTGCAGTGGTCCATCGCGGCCATCCCGTCCGCGCCGTGGGCCAAGAAGATGTTCCCGGAGCTGGACACTGATGCCGCCATCGAGGCGCTGTGGCAGCTGATCTTTGACACCTGCCGCGTGACCGGCGGTGACCCGGTGGGCGAGTGGCAGGAGCATCTGGCCCGGCTGTCTGCTCTGCGGGACAAGATGAACGCCCTGGATCTGGAGAGCGTGCACTTTGCCAGCAGCAACGGCACCGACCTGACCGTGGGCATCGCTGACCAGGCCGTGTGGGAGAGCGCCGCGAGCAAGAACGAGAAGGGGGTCACCTTCCTGCCCAACATCCCCACGGAGGAGGTGTTCACCGCGCCCCATAAAGATAAGGTGAACGGCGTCGTGTACGGCACCAAGCCCTATGTGTTCAACGGCCAGCTCATCAAGGGCTTCCATGTGACCTTCAAGGATGGCAAGGTGGTGGAGCACGGTGCCGAGGAAGGTGCCGACCTGCTGGGCCAGCTGCTGGACACCGACGAGGGTGCCCGCCACATCGGCGAGGTGGCACTGGTGCCCGCTTCCAGCCCCATCAACCGCTGCGGCAAGCTGTTCTACAACACCCTGTTTGACGAGAACGCCGCCTGCCACATCGCCTTTGGCGACAGCTACCCCGGCACCACCGCGGGCGGCACCGGCCTGACCCGGGAGCAGCTGGACGCACGCGGCATGAACCACTCCTCCCTGCACGAGGACGTGATGATCGGTGCCGAGGACAGCGAGATCACCGGCAAATGCCGCGACGGCCGCACCGTGCAGCTGTTCCAGAACGGCGTCTGGGTGCTGTAAAAAGGCCGGAAATGCGAAAAATTCAAGAAAATGCTTGCATAAAGCGCAAGAGTATGCTATATTCTAGTAGTACGATATAGTTTAACCTGAAACGTGGGCCGCAAGGTCCGCGTTTCTTGTTTGTCAGGAGGTTTTTTATGGCGAAGCAGTCTGGCGGCAACACCGCCCAGAGAGTCGAAGCGCTTGTCCGCCCCACCGTGGAGGGCATGGGCCTGCGCCTGTGGGATGTCGTTTTTGAAAAGGAAGGGCCGGACTGGTATCTTCGCGTCCTCATCGACAAGGACGGCACCATGGACACCGATACCTGCGCAGATGTTTCCCACGCACTGGACCCCATCCTGGACGAGGCCGACCCCATCGACCAGAGCTACTATCTGGAAGTGGGCAGCCCCGGCCTGGGCCGCAAGCTGACCCGCCCGGAGCACTACGAGCAGCTCAAGGGCCAGAAGATCCGGGCAAAGCTCATCCGCCCCAACGCCGACGGCGTGCGCGAGCTGGCCGGCATCCTGACCGGCCGCGAGGGCACCACCGTGACCCTGGACACCGACAACGGCCCCGTGGCCTTTGAGGTGAACGCAGCTTCCAGCGTGCAGCTGTGCGATGACGAAGATCTGTTTGACTAAGAGCGTTCGCCCGCTCAGTTACCTTCGGTGACAGCTCTCCCGAAGGGAGAGGTGGCATTGCGTGAGCAATGACGGAGAGGGCGAGGCCGTTGAAAAGAGAGATTCAGTACCCATTCTTATAAAGAAAAGAGAAAGAATTACAGGAGGAACCCGAAAAATGGCAGCAGCGAACAACGAATTTTTTGAAGCTCTCTCCATGCTGGAGCACGAGCGCGGCATCACCGCAGAGTACCTGATCGAGAAGATCAAGGCCGCCATCATCATTGCCGTCAAGAAGAACTACGAGGTCGAGGAGGACCACGTCAAGGTGGACATCGACCCCGATACCGGCCGCTTTGATGTGGCCCTGATCCAGGACGTCGTGGCTGACGAGGACTGGTACGACGAGCACTCCGAGATCGGCATCACCGAGGCCCAGAAGATCCGCAAGACCTACGAAGTGGGCGACCGCATCATCACTCCGCTCAAGACCAAGGACTTTGGCCGCATTGCCGCCCAGACCGCAAAGCACGTCATTCGTCAGGGCATCCGCGAGGCCGAGCGCAGCCAGCAGCTGAGCGAGATCCAGTCCCGCGCACACGATATCGTGCAGGCCACCGTCACCCGTGTGGACCCGGAGAAGGGCATCGTGGCCCTGGACATGGGCAAGGGCGGCGAGGCCATCCTGCCCCGCAACGAGCAGGTGCCCGGCGAGGTGTACACCGAGGGCCAGAGCCTGCAGGTCTACGTTGTGGACGTGGTGAGCACCGAGCGCGGCCCCCGTGTCATGATCAGCCGCACCCACCCCGGCCTTGTCAAGCGCCTGTTTGAGCTGGAAGTGCCCGAGATCTTTGACGGCACCGTGGAGGTCAAGGCCATCAGCCGCGAGGCCGGTGCCCGCACCAAGATGGCCGTGTGGAGCAAGGACCCCAACGTCAACCCCGTCTCTGCCTGCATCGGCGAGCACGGCAGCCGCGTGGCCGCTGTGGTCGAGAAGCTGGGCGGCGAGAAGATCGACATCGTCAAGTGGAGCGAGGACGTCTCCGAGTTCATCTCCGCAGCCCTGAGCCCCGCCAAGGTGGTCAAGGTGGAGCTTCTGCCCGGCGAGACCCGCTCCTGCCGCGTGACCGTGCCCGACCAGCAGCTGAGCCTGGCCATTGGCAACAAGGGCCAGAACGCCCGCCTGTGCGCACGCCTGACCGGCTACAACATTGATATCCGCCCGGAGAGCGGCTACTACGGCGAGGACGAAGAGCCGCAGAAGAAGGAAGAAGCTGCCGACGCCGAATAAGCCCGGCACCGCATGCCAAAGGAGGGAAACCGGATGGCACAGAAAAAGATCCCTGCCCGCCAGTGCATCGGCTGCATGACCAGCCGCCCCAAAAAGGAGCTGGTGCGTGTGGTGCGTGCACCCAGCGGAGAGATCAGCATTGATCTGGTGGGCAAAAAGCCGGGCCGCGGCGCATACCTCTGCCCGGACCCTGCCTGCCTGGCCAAGGCAAAAAAGAAGAAGGCGCTGGAGCGCTGCTTTGAGCAGCCGGTTCCCGCCGAAGTATACGAGGCGCTGGAAGCCCAGCTGACCGAAGCCGCAAAGGAGGCTGCCCGGAATGCCGAAAAAGAATAACACCCCCGCAAAACCTGCGCTGGCCCCGGAAGAAGCCCTGTTCCAGGCCGTGAGCCTGTGCCGCAAGGCCGGTGCACTGACCATGGGCTTTGACGCCGTGGAGGAAGCCTGCGTCAAGGGCAAGGCCTGGCTGGTGATGACCGCATCCGACGCCAGCGCCAAGACCGTGCAGCGCCTGAACTACGCCGTGGGCGACCTGGTGGACGTGATCACCATGCCGCTGACCCAGGACCGGCTGGCCGACATCAGCCGCAAGGCGGTGGCTGTTTACGCGGTGACCGACCGCAACCTCGCAAAGCTCTGCTTCGACCGCCTGTCGGACTGCGGAGCAATCAAAAATGAGGAGGATATGAGCGAATGATCGTAAAATATAAAGTGAGTGATTTTGCAAAGGACCTGAACCTCTCTGCCAAGAAGGTTCTGGACGAGCTGGCTGCCATGGGCAGCACCGGCAAGAAGAACAGCTCCAATCTGGAAGAGAACGAGCTGAACTACCTGCTGGAGAAGTTCAGCAAGGACAGCAGCGTGACCGACCTGAACGAGTTCCTGAACAGCGCCAAGGCCCCCAAGGAGGAGCCGAAGCCTGCCGAAAAGAAGACGGAGAAGAAGACGGAGAAGAAGACGGAAAAGAAGCCGGAAGCTCCCAAGGCCGAGGAAAAGCCCGCCCAGAAGCCTGCTGAAAAGAAGCCGGAGCAGAAGGCACAGCCCGCTGCCCAGCAGAACCAGCAGGCAAAGGCCGGCAGCAAGCACGGCGACAAGAAGAACGAGCAGCACAAGAAGCGTGAGGAAAAGACCGTTTCCCTCAGCGAGCTGGCTCGTGAGACCGGTGCCAAGGCATCCACTGCCCCGGCACAGGCCGTGTCCGTGCGCCGCGAGGACAATCAGGTGACCGTGGACACCCGCACCGTGGACATGAACGTGGACCGCTTCGACGTCCGTTACGACGATCTGGCTTCCACCAAGAACACCGAGAACCGCCGCAAGCCCACCCCGCAGGGCAACAAGCAGAAGTTCACCCAGCGCGGCCAGCGCCAGCGCCAGCAGTTCCAGAAGGGCAAGCGCGAGACCGAGTTCGAGCGCCTGCAGCGCATCCAGCTGGAAAAGGCCCGCAACGCCCAGCTGAAGGTGATGATCCCCGACGAGATCACCGTCGGCGAGCTGGCTGCCCGCCTGAAGCAGCAGGCCGGCAAGGTCATTGCCAAGTTCATGCAGATGGGCGAGATGCATGCCATCAACGACGTGATCGACTTTGATACCGCATCTCTGCTGGCCGAGGAGTTCCACGCAAAGGTCGAGCACGAAGTGCATGTGACCATTGAGGAGCGCCTGTTCACCCAGGAAGAGGATTCGCAGGAGGATCTGGTGGAGCGTCCCCCGGTCGTCTGCGTCATGGGCCACGTTGACCACGGCAAGACCAGTATTCTGGATGCCATCCGCAAGACCAACGTTACCGCAGGCGAGGCCGGCGGCATCACCCAGGCCATCGGTGCCTATCAGGTCAAGGTCAACGATAGCCTGATCACCTTCCTGGACACCCCGGGCCATGAGGCATTCACCTCCATGCGTGCCCGTGGTGCCAACATGACCGATATCGCCGTTCTGGTGGTTGCTGCCGACGACGGCATCATGCCCCAGACCATCGAGTCCATCAACCACGCCAAGGCTGCAAACGTCAAGCTCATCGTGGCAATGAACAAGATGGATAAGCCCACCGCAAACCCCGAGCGCGTGATGGAAGGCCTGACCAAGTACGGCATCATCACCGAGGACTGGGGCGGCGATGTAGCCTGCATCCCGGTGTCTGCCCTGACCGGCATGGGCATCAACGACCTGCTGGAGCGCATCGCGCTGGAAGCTGAGGTCATGGAGCTCAAGGCCAACCCCAACCGCCGCGCCAAGGGTGCGGTGGTCGAGGCCCGTCTGGACAAGGGCCAGGGCCCCATTGCCACCATCCTGGTGCAGAACGGCACCCTGCACTCCGGCGATGTGATCATTGCCGGTACTGCCGTGGGCCGCGTGCGTACCATGCGCAGCGACAAGGGCAAGCTGCTGAGCGATGCCGGCCCCTCCACCCCTGTGGAGATCACCGGCCTGACCGCCGTGCCCGAAGCAGGCGACCTGTTCGAGGCCGTCGAGGATGAGCGCCTGGCCCGTGAGCTGGCCGAGCAGCGCATCGCTGCCGCCAAGGAGAAGCAGTTCTCCTCCTTCCAGAAGGTCACTCTGGATAACCTGTTCAGCCAGATGGCTCAGAACGACATGAAGGAACTGGCCATCGTGGTCAAGGCCGACGTGCAGGGTTCTGCCGAGGCCGTCAAGCAGAGCCTGGAGAAGATCTCCAACGACGAAGTGCGGGTGCGGGTCATCCATGCCGGTGTCGGTGCCATCAGCAAGTCCGATGTGGACCTGGCCGATGCCTCCAACGCCATCATCATCGGCTTCAACGTCCGCCCGGACAACGTGGCCAAGGAAGAAGCCGCTGCCACCAAGGTGGAAATGCGCATGTACCGCGTCATCTACGACGCCATCAACGACGTGACCGACGCTATGAAGGGTATGCTGGCACCCAAGTTCCGTGAGGTCTCCCTGGGCGAGCTGCAGGTCCGTCAGGTGTACAAGATCTCCAACGTGGGCACCGTTGCAGGCTGCCGTGTGACCAGCGGCAAGATCACCCGTGACAGCCAGGTCCGTGTGGTCCGTGACGGCATCGTCATTGCCGAGGACGAGATCGCATCCCTGAAGCGTTTCAAGGATGACGCCAAGGAAGTGGCCGAGGGCTACGAGTGCGGCGTGACCCTGGAGAAGTTTGCCGACGTCAAGGAAGGCGACGTGTACGAGGCCTTCAAGATGGAAGAGTACCGCGACTAAGATTTTTTGAGGATTTCTCTGGCACCGGCAACGATGCCAGAGAAGTTTGTTTAAAGGAGAAACCGAATGTCTCAGAAAAATATGGGCCGTCTGGCGCAGGATATGAAGCGCGAGATCATTGCCATCATCGGGCGTCTGAAGGACCCGCGGCTGGAGGGCGGCCTGCTGACCGTCACCCGTTTGGACGTGACCCCCGACCTGGATGTGGCCAAGGTGTATGTGAGCGTGATGGGCCGCGCGGACGGTCCCAAGCCCGCCATCGAGGCGCTGAACCGCGCCGCCGGTCATGTGCGCACCGAAGTGAGCAAGAAGATGCACATCCGCAAAGCACCCCGGTTCATCTTTGTGGAGGACGACGGTGCCGCTTATGCAGCCCACATCAATGAGCTGCTGCGCAGCCTGAACGTCAGCGGTGAGGCCGAGGCACAGCCCGAAGCCGGGGAGACCGAGGAGTAAAACACACTTTACAGCCTTGCGGAAAGGATGGAACATCGGATGACGGAACCGTTGAGTGTGCAGCAGATGGCCCAGCGCCTGAAGTCTGCCGACAACATTTTGATCCTGTGCCACAAAAACCCGGACGGTGATACCGTCGGCTGCGGCAGCGCCCTGTATTATGCCCTGAAAGCTCTGGACAAGAATGCAGCGGTGCTCTGCTCCGACACGATCCCGGCCCGCTATGCCTTTACCAATGCGCACCTGTTCAAGGGCGAGTTCGAGCCGGAAACGGTGGTTGCCGTGGACGTGGCCGGGCTGCAGCTGTTCGGCGAGGGCAACGGCGTGCCCCGCTACAGCCGCCATGTCGATCTGTGCATCGACCACCACGCGGGCAACGGCGGCTATGCCGACTTTACCCTGCTGGACAGCACCGCGGCCGCAGCCGCAGAGCTGATGTACCGGGTCATTCTGGAGATGGGGGTGGACATCACCCCGCACATTGCCGACTGCCTGTACACCGGCGTGGCCACCGACACCGGATGCTTCCGGTTCTCGGCCACCACGGCCAACACCCACCTTGTGGCGGCAAAGCTTATCGAGGCGGGCTGCCATGTGGAAGAGCTGAACACCCTGCTGTTCGACACCAAGCCCCGGGCCCGCATGGAGGCCGAGCGCATCGCCCGCAACCATCTGGAATACTATCTGGACGGCCGCTGCGCCCTGATCTACCTCACCCGGGACGAGATCGAGCAGACCGGCGTGGACCCGGCAGACCTGGAAGAGCTGACCAGCCTGCCGATCAGCATCGAGGGCGTGAAGGTGGGCCTGACCCTGCGTCAGCAGCCCGGCGGCAGCTACCGCATCAGCGTGCGCACCGCCAAGGGTGTGGACGCCTGCGCCATTGCGCGGCGTCTGGGCGGCGGCGGCCACAACCGCGCTGCCGGATGCGAGCTGCTGGGCAACCTGGAAAACGCCAAGAATGCGATCCTGGCCGAGGTGGAAGCCGAGCTGGACGCACCGCAGGAGGACGCATAAATGCAGGGCATCCTGATCGTGGACAAGCCCATGGACTGGACCAGTTTTGATGTGGTGGCAAAGCTGCGCGGCGTGCTGGGCACCCGCAAGCTGGGCCACAGCGGCACGCTGGACCCCATGGCCACCGGCGTGCTGCCGGTGTTCTGCGGCGGTGCCAGCAAGGCCGTGGACCTGCAGCTGGATCATGACAAGGCTTACCGCGCCGTGCTGCGGCTGGGCCAGCGCACCGACACCGGCGACATCACCGGCACGGTGCTGGAAACGGCCCCCGTCACGGCAGGGGAGCGGGAACTGCGGGCCGTGCTGCCGCAGTTCGTGGGCAAACAGATGCAGGTGCCGCCCATGTACTCGGCGGTCAAGGTGGGCGGCCAGCCCCTTTACAAGCTGGCCCGCGAGGGCAAGACCGTGGAGCGCAAGGCCCGCCCCATCGAGATCTACAGCATCACCTACGGCGGCAGCCCCGCCGAAAACGAATATGTGCTGGAGGTGACCTGCTCCAAGGGCACCTACATCCGCACCCTGCTGGAGGACATTGCCGACGCACTGGGCCAGAAGGGCACCATGAGCGCCCTGCGGCGCACCTGCGCCGGGCTGTACACCGAGGCCGACGCCCACACGCTGGAAGAGATCCTTGCGGCGAAAGAGCAGGGGCCTGCGGCCCTGGAAGCGCTGATGCTGCCGGTGGAAAGCGTGTTCACCCCGCTGCCGCTGCTGGTGGTGGAGCCCTGGGTGGAACAGCACCTGTACAACGGCTGCCCCACCAGCCGCTACCCCGCGGCGGATGGCCGCTACCGGGTGCGCAATGCCGCCGGGCAGTTCCTGGGGCTGGCCAACATCACCGGGGGCGTGCTCCGGGTGGAAAAACTGTTCGTGGAACGGAATTGACAAGAAAAAAAGGAAACCAATACCCATGCAGATCATTTCACAGTTCGTCCCGCTGCCGCTGGCAGACCCCGCACAGGGCACCGCCGTGGCCATGGGCTACTTCGACGGCATCCACATCGGCCACCGGGCCGTCATCGACGGTGCGGTGCAGTGGGCCAGAGCCCACGGGGCTGCCCCGGCGGTGTTTACCTTCCGGCTGCCGGTGGACAACAAAATGAAGGGCAAGCGCCTGCTGTCCTCGGCGGACAAGCACGCGCTGATCGCCAGCCTGGGCGTGGAGTATTACCTCACGCCGGACTTTGAGGAGATCAAGGGCCTCAGCCCGGAACAGTTCGTGCGCAGCATCGTGGAAAACTGCCATGCAAAAGCCCTGTTCTGCGGCGAGAACTTCACCTTCGGGGCCAAGGCCGCCGGTACGCCGGAGCTGCTGCGCAAGCTGTGCGCTCCGCTGGGCGTGGAAGTGGTGGTGGTGCCCATGGCACAGTTCGAGGAAAAGCCGGTGTCCTCCACCCGCATCCGCACCGCGCTGGAGGGCGGCGACATCCCGGCAGCCAACGCCATGCTGGGCATGCCCTACGCCATCCGCTTTGCGGTGCAGCACGGCGCGGGCCTGGGCCACACGCTGGGGGTGCCCACCATCAACCAGCTGTACCCCCAGGGCTTCCAGATGCCCCGCAGCGGCATCTATATCACCCGCACGCTGGTGAACGGCACCTGGTATCCCTCGGCCACCGGTCTGGGCAGCCGCCCCACCGTGAACGACGACGCCACCAAGGTGACCTGCGAGACCTTCATCCCCGGCTTTTCCGGTGACCTGTACGGCACCGACCCGGTGGTGGAGTTCCACGCCTACCTGAGCCCCAGCAAGAAGTTCGCTACGCTGGACGAGCTGCGGGACTGCATCAACAACGCCGCGCAGCGCGCACAGGAATATTTCAAGTAAAAGAACAGGGAGCCTGTCCGGCTGGACAAGCTCCCTGCTTTTTTATGCGTTACTTGTACTGCTCTAAGTACTCCGCCACCGAGCGGCTCATCTCGCGGGCAAAGCCGGAGTCGTACTTGCGGTTGTGGAAGGCCGTGCACCACGCATCAAAACCGGAGGTGCTGGCCTTGTAGCCGAAGGTGTCGCGCAGCTCGGCACCGTCCATGGTGCGGTAGCCGTTTTCGTGCACGATGTGCTCCATGGCGCAGCGCTGGGGCTTCGGGCGGTCCTTCTGCTGCTGGGTGGGCCAGCCGAACACCAGCATCACCGCTGGGAACACATAGTCCGGCAGGTGCAGCAGGCTGCGCTGGGTGTCGCAGTTTTCCATGATATCACCGATGTAGCACGAGCCGATGCCAAAGCTTTCGGCGGCCACCACGGCGTTCTGGGCGGCAATGGCGGTGTCGGTGACAGCCAGCATCAGGTCGCCCACGCCCGGCGTGCGGGGCGTGCAGCCCGCTTCCTTGTAGGCGTCGTACCACTTGCGGCAGTCGGCGCAGAACACCAGCACCAGCGGGGCCTTGGCAATAAAGGGCTGATGGTCGCAGCTGTCGGCCAGCGCGGCCTTCAGGGCCGGGTCGGTGATGTCCAGAATGGTGTACAGCTGCTGGCAGCCCGCAGAGGGGGCCTGCGCGGCAGCTTCCAGAATGGCCTGCTTCATTCCGGCCGGGATGGCTTTTTCTTCAAACACCCGCACAGACTTGCGGGCATACAGGCTTTGCAGGATGGGATTGGTTTCGGGCATAATGATCTCTCCCTTGAACCCTCTCAGTCTCGTCGCATTGCTCCTCGACAGCTCCCCCGAAAGGGGGAGCTTCTTTGCGTAACGGTAAACTTTCCGGTCATACTGCAAACTTCTTGGTATCACGGGAAGCTCGCCCTTCGGGAGAGTTTGGCGCGCAGCGCCTGAGAGGGGTCTTTTTTGGTTTTTATTCGTAATCAATGGGCAGGGTGGGCAGGCCGTTGAGCTCCAGCCCGGCGGTGTGGCCCGCGATGTACTGGTAGTAGCCCTGTGCGGCGATCATGGCACCGTTGTCGCCGCAGAATTTCAGCTCCGGCAGGTACACCTTGGCCCCCAGCTTCTGGGCACCGTCGTTCACCAGCTGGCGCAGACGGCCGTTTGCGGCCACACCGCCCGCCAGACACACCTGCTTTGCACCGGTGTCGGCGGCAGCCAGCAGCAGTTTTTCGGCCAGAATGCCCGCAATGCGCTCCTGGAAGCTGGCGGCAAGGTCCGGCACGTTGACCGCCTCGCCCTTCATCTGGGCCTTGTTCACCTCGTTGAGTACGGCGGTTTTCAGGCCGGAGAAGCTCACGTTATACTTGCCCTCCACATGGGGCACCGGCAGGCGGTAGGCCTTGGGGTCGCCAGTCTTGGCGGCGTTGGCCACACTCGGCCCGCCGGGGTAGGGCAGACCCAGGGTGCGGGCCACCTTGTCAAAGGCTTCTCCGGCGGCATCGTCCACCGTGTGGCCCAGAATGTGGTAGTGGGTGTAGTCCTGCACTTCCACGATGTGGCTGTGGCCGCCGGAGGCCACCAGGCAGAGGAACGGCGGTTTCAGCTCCGGGTGGGTCAGGTACAGGGCGGCGATGTGGCCCCGCAGGTGGTGCACCGGCACCAGGGGCTTATTGGCGGAGTAGGCCAGCCCCTTGGCAAAGTTCACGCCCACCAGCACCGCGCCGATGAGGCCCGGCGCAAAGGTGACGGCCACGGCGTCCACGTCGTCCATGGTCTTGCCTGCGTCCAGCAGGGCCTTTTTGACGGTGGCGCTGATGAACTCACAGTGGCGGCGGCTGGCGATCTCCGGCACAACGCCGCCGTACAGGGCCTGTTCTTTCACGCTGGTGGAGATGACATTGCTCAGCAGATGCCGGCCGTCCTCCACCAGGGCTGCGGCGGTCTCGTCGCAGGTGGATTCGATTCCTAAAACGATCATATTCAATGGGCCTCCAGCCAGTTTTTGCCTGCGTGCACATCGGTGCTCAGGGGCACGGCGTACTGCACGCAGCCCTCCATCTCCTCCCGCAGGATCTGCGCAGCCTTTTCGGCTTCCGCTTCCGGGGCTTCCACGATCAGTTCGTCGTGGACGGTGAGGATCAGGCGGCTTTCCATTTTTTCGTCCCGCAGGCGCTTCCACACCCGCACCATGGCCAGCTTGATCACGTCGGCCGCCGTGCCCTGAATGGGGGTGTTGCGGGCCATGCGCTCACCGCTGGAACGCACGTTGAAGTTGGAGCTTGCCAGCTCCGGCAGCGCCCGGCGGCGGCCGAACAGGGTGGATACATAGCCGTTCGCCTTGGCGTCGGCGATGGTCTTGTCCATATAGCCGCTTACATTGGGGAAGGCAGCCAGATAGTTCTTGAGGAAGGCGTCTGCTTCCTTGACGGTCACCCCGATGTCCTTGGCCAGGCTGTAGGCACCCTTGCCGTACATGATGCCAAAGTTGATGGCCTTGGCGCTGGAACGCAGCCGGGGCGTCACCTCGCTCTGGGGGATGCCGTAAATTTTGGCAGCGGTGCTGCGGTGGATGTCCTCCCCGTTCAGGAAGGCCTGCTGCATGTGTTCGTCCCCAGTGATGTGGGCCAGGATGCGCAGCTCGATCTGGCTGTAGTCGGCGTCCACCAGCACACAGCCCGGCTTTGCGATGAAGTAGGCCCGCAGCTGGCTGCCCAGCTCGGTGCGGATGGGGATGTTCTGCAGGTTGGGGTTGTCGGAGGAGAGCCGTCCGGTGCGGGCCTCGGTCTGGTTGAAGGTGGAGTGGATGCGCCCATCTTCGCCGATGACCTTGAGCAGGCCCTCCACATAGGTGGAGTTCAGCTTCTGGTACGCGCGGTACTGCAAAACGTCCTCTACCAGCGGGTACTCCCGCAGGCTCTCCAGCGTTTCGGCGTCGGTGGACCAGCCGCGCTGGGTCTTTTTGCCATGGGGCAGGCCCATGGTGTCGAACAGCATCTCGCCCAGCTGCTTGGGGCTGTTGGGATTGAAGCTGGTGCTGCCGGTCTCCATGTGGATGCGGGCCAGCACCTGTTCCAGCTCGGTGCGCATCCGCACGCCGAACTGCTCGATGCCGTCCCGGTCCACCAGCACGCCGATGCGGGTCATGTCCGCCAGCACCTGCGCCAGCGGGAACTCAATGTCGTTGTACAGGGCATCCTCGCCGCAGGCGGTGATCTCGGCCTTCATTTTGGCAAACAGGTCGGCCAGACGTCCGGCGTCCGGGTAGTCGGCGCAGGTGAAGGCCGCAGCGGCCTTGTAGCTGGGCACCAGCTCTCCCACCTGATACTTGGACGCCGAGGCATCCAGCAGGTAGGCGGCCAACTTGCCGTCCCACCGGATGCTGCTGCCCCAGCCGCCTGCGGCCATGGCTCTGGCGTACAGGGGAGCCGAATTGAACACATCCAGCGTGACGTCGGCATTGTCCAGCAGACGGAGCAGGTCGGCGTCCTCCAACGGGTAGACGGTGGTGTCCTGCACGGCGTACCAGCTCTCCGGCTGCAGCATCACGTTGCGGGTGCCCTGCTTGCCCATCACGGCGGGGCGGGAGGCCACCAGATAGTGCCCGGATGGGGCAAGGGGCAGGGCGGCAAGCTCTGCCTCCGGCAGCTCCACGGCCTGCTCTTCCGGGGCGGCCTCCGGGGCCACACCGTCCAGCCCGAAGCGCGGGATCAGCGAGTGGATCTCCAGCTCCTGCAGCAGACGCACGGCGGCGGCCTTGTTGCCCTCGCCCACGGCGTAGCTGCCCTCGGCCGTGTCGATGGGCGCATCGGTGCAGATGGTGCCCAGCGTGTGGCTCAGCTCGGCCATGGGCTTGTCCTCCATGAGGTGCTCCCGCTGCTTGGGCTTGATGCGCTTGTCGTCAAGGTTGGCGTACACGCCCTCCAGCGAGCCGAAGGTCTGCACCAGGCTCAGGGCGGTCTTTTCGCCGATGCCCTTCACGCCGGGGATGTTGTCGGAGGTGTCGCCCATCAGGCTCTTCACCTCAATGAGCTGCCGGGGCTCAATGCCGTATTTTTCGTGGATGGCGTCCACGTCCATGGTCACGGTCTTGCTGCGGCCCATCACGGTGGCGGCCAGCAGTACCGTGGTGGTGTCATTCACCAGCTGCAGGCTGTCGCGGTCTCCGGTGGCCAGGAAGCAGTCATCCTGCCGGGCGGCGCAGGCAGCGGCCAGCGTGCCCAGGATGTCGTCGGCCTCCCAGCCCTCGGCGGTGACGGTGCGGTAGCCCAGGTCTGCCAGCAGCTCCTTGAGCACCGGCATCTGCTGGGCCAGCTCCTCCGGCATGCCGTGGCGGGTGGCCTTGTAGCCGTCGTACATTTTGTGCCGGAAGGTGGGAGCCTTCAGGTCAAAGGCCACGGCCACCTCGTCGGGCTCGCACTCCTTGAGCAGGGAGAGCAGGATATTCAAAAAGCCGTAAATCGCATTGGTATAGCGGCCGTCCTTGGTGGTCAGCAGCTTGATGCCAAAAAAGGCGCGGTTGGCAATGCTGTTGCCGTCAATGACCAGTAAGCGCATAGCATACAGTCCTCCGTTCCATAATTTCACATCCTATAGTATAGCACAAAATCGGCCCCGGCGGGAGAAAATTGCAGAAAATGCTGTAGATTGTAATTTATAAGAAAGTGTGTTAAACTAAAAACGCCGCCCAGAAAGGCGGCGTTAAGGTGCTGTCTGCAATTACAGGTGGTCTAGCTCCCTCCGGCAAGCGTCCGGGGGACGTGAAAATCTTGTTGTTTCTGGTTTCCCCTGACGCAAACGCGGAAGGGGGGATGTACCATGGAGTTGAATGAAGTGCTCGCACTGCTCACCCTCATCGGTGGAACCGTGTATGTTACATTTCAGATCGCTTGGTCAATCTTCAAAGAAATCCATAACAATAAGAAATGACCGCCCCAGACTCCGAAACCTGAGCGGTCATTCTTATTGACCTAACCGGAAGGAGCTGACCATGCGGACAGCACCTTTTCTGTTTGTAGTATAGTGCTTTTTCTTCGTCTTGTCAAGTTCGCCGCTGTTTTATTCCTCCATGCGGATGGCGCTTACCGGGCAGGCGTTGGCGGCGTCCACCGCCTGGGGCACTTCCTCCGGCGGGATGGGGCCGGGCTCGGCCACGGCCAGCACGCCCTCCATGTGGAATACGGCGGGGCACAGCCCGGCGCACTGGGTGCAGCCGATGCACAGGTCCGGGTCAACGAATGCGATCATAAAATCTGCCTCCTTCGGATGATGTCTGCTGCCAGTATGGGCGGTTTTGGTGCGAAATATGCTAGGCACCTGCGGGCGGCTGTGGTATAATGGAAGCTCAGGAGGACAGAGACCGATGAACATTCAGATTTTTGGCACCACAAAGTGCTTTGATACCAAAAAGGCCCAGCGCTATTTCAAGGAGCGGGGCATCAAATTCCAGATGATCGACCTGAAGGAAAAGGGCATGAGCCGCGGCGAGTTCGACAATGTGGCCCGCGCCCTGGGCGGCTGGGAAAAGATGGTGAACCCCAACGCCAAGGACAAGCAGACCCTTGCACTGCTGGAGGCGCTCATCGACTGGCAGAAAGAGGACAAGCTGTTTGAGAACCAGCAGCTGCTGCGCACCCCCATCGTGCGCAACGGCCGCAAGGCCACCGTGGGCTACCAGCCCGATGTGTGGAAGGACTGGGAGTAACCGCGCAGTGGGGTTTTCACAAAAAAACCATGGGCAGGGTTTTGCACTCTGCGCTGCCCTGTGGTATACTGAAAGTCAGCAATAAAACCTTGGGAGATAAAAAACCATGACAAAACATTATATCACCCCGGAAGAACACGCCCGGCTGCAGCGCCGCCGGGGGCGGCAGGCGCTGGGCCTGCTGATCACGATCCTGGTTCTGGTGGGGTTTGTGACCGTGCTGCGGGCCGGTGTGGGACTGGTGGCCAACCTGTTCGATGACACCGCCCAGAAGCAGGAATACGAGGACAAGCTGGAGGGTCTGGTGCTGTTTGACCCTATGCCCTTTGACGGCATCGAGAACATCGACGACCTGACCCTGCGGGAAGCTGCCGTGTGGGGCTGCATCTACAACATCCAGGAGACGCAGGGCGGCTTTGATAACTACAACACCGACCCCGACACCGAACAGCTGCTGCTGCCCTCGGTGGAAGTGGACGCCTATCTGGCCCGGCTGGTGGGCCCCAGCTTCAAGCTGACCCACCGCAGCTTCGAGATGGAAGATATGACCATCGAGTTTGACGAGAGCAGCCAGTGCTACAAGATCCCGGTCACCGGTACGGTGGGCTATTACCGCGCCGTGGTCACCAAGCTGTTCAAGCGCAGCGGCCAGCTGCACGTTACCGTGGGCTATATTCCCACCTCCAGCACCGATGACAGCATCATCAACCAGTCCTCGGACACGCCCACCAAGTATATGGATTACCTGTTCGAGCGCCAGAGCGGCAGCTGGTATCTCACCGGTCTGACCGAGAGCGAGACCAAGCCTGACAGCACGGCGAGCACCGAGGCCGCCAGCCAGCCGCAGCCCATGGCCGAAAGCGATGTGCAGGATGCCATCCTGGCCACCGCCGGTTCCTCGGAGGCGGCTTCCGATGCTGCTTCGGACGCAGCTGCCGAGCCGGACACCCAGAACCTGGACGAGCCGGCTGCTGACAGCACCGCCGCCGAAGCAGATGCCGCCGATAACGGCGCTTCCAGCACGGCTGCATAATACCTGTAAAAACGAACACCCGACTGTGAAACATCACAGCCGGGTGTCTTTTTTTGAGAAAGCCTCCCTCGCTGAGGGTGGTGGCACGGCGTAAGCCGTGACGGAAGGAGTTATTTCAGATCGAACCGCACGACCACCAGACGGTACCACAGGTAGGGCACCATGTTCCAGATCATCCACAGTTCCATGAGGAGGTAGTGGGGCAGGTCACGCCAGCGGAAGGGGCGCTTGCCCAGCCTGCCCTCTTTCAGCAGGGCGAAGGCTTCGTGCATGCCCTTGTCCCACGCCTCGCCAAAGCCCTGCTTGTGGAACTTGTAGCACTTGAGCAGGTAGCCCACGGCCAGCGGGATGAAGTTGAACACCAGCATGAGCAGCGGCTCGTTCTTGAGGGGCAGCAGAATGCTGTTGCGGCCGCTCTGCTGGCTCTTGAAGGCGTTGTACCGCACGGCACCGGTGCTGGCTCCGCAGATGTGGTAGCACTTTGCCGTGGGACAGAGCACGTTTTTGTAACCTGCGTTGTTGGCACGCCAGCTCAGATCCACATCCTCAAAGTAGGCAAAGAAGTTTTCGTCAAAGGTGCCGATCTCGTCCAGAATGCGCTTGCGGTACAGCGCAGCCCCGCCGCAGGCCGAGAAGATACGCTTTTGTTTGGTGTAGCGGCTGACACGGCGGCCGTCGCCGGTCTTGCAGGCAAAGCCCATCCAGGTCACATAGTCCCCGGCGTCATCGGCCAGCTCCCGGTCAAAGTGGCGGATCATCAGGCTCTGCACCGCAAAGATCTTGGGGTCGGTTTCGGCGGTGCGGATGAGTTCGGCCAGCCACTGGGGCTCCGCAAAGGCGTCGTTGTTGAACAGCACCACATACTCGCTCTCGGCCATGGCGATGCCCTGATTCACCGCGTGGGAAAAGCCGGTGTTGGTGCCGTTTTCGATCAGGGTGAAGTTGGCCCGGCTGCAGTAGCTGCGGGCCTGTTCCAGACTTTCGTCGGTGGAGCCGTTGTCCACCACGATGAGCTGGAAGTTCTGCTCGGTCTGGGCGTAGACCGACTCGATGGAGTCTTTGAGCCAGCCCTTGCCATTGATGTTGGGGATGACGATGGTTGCTTTATACATAAAGGTTACTCCTGTAAAACTGCACGATTACCGGAACAGTATAGCACAGTTGCGGGCAAAAAGAAACCGCACTCGCGGCGGAGTGCGGTAAATTTGTATGGGTCTTACGCTGCCAGTGCCTTTTCGATGTTGGCCAGCAGGGTGTCGTGGTTCTCGGCGCACACCAGGATCACTTCGCCGGTGGGGGCCACGGTGACGGTGGCGGCCTTGGCGATCTGGTACTGATCTTCCAGATAGTGCTCCATGGACTGCTGCTCGCTGGTCACATAGGCTTCCAGTGCGCTCTTCACGGCGTCGGTCTTGCCCTCGGCGGGTTTGACGATGGCCACGGCATAGCTGCGCACCATCATGGAGGAGACGGAGGCGGCAAGGTCGGTGTACATGTCATCTTCCAGATTCAGCAGGGGCATCATCAGATTGCGCACCTCGTCGTCCAGCTGGCCGGCCTCGTACTCGGCGCTGTAGCCGTCGATGGCGGTGAACTTTCCGTCCTCGCCTTTGGTGAAGATCATATCGTATTCGTTTTCCTCGTCGGTGCGGGCATCGTGGAGGATCTGGGAATAATCCTTCGGGGCGGCGGAGTCGGCCTTGCTGCCGGCGGAGCAGCCCACAAGGGCAAACAGGGTCAGCCCTGCCAGCAGGGCGGCGATGAGTCGTTTCATAGTCGTGTAGTCCTTTCGTATCCAGTGCTTCGTGTGGCGGAGCTGCGCCGCAGTGCACGGCTAGTGTGCGCTGTTTTGCGGCTGGTATACCATATACGAACCAGACGCGCGGAGGATTGCAGGAAAATGGTAACAGTTTTATGAACGGCTCACAGCATCAGCGCATCCAGCTCGCCGTGATTCACCGGGGTGGAAAGGATGATCTGGGTGCTGGTGGTGCCCAGCTTCTGGAACTGCAGGATCAGGTGTTCCAGCTGGGGCATGCTGCCGCAGCTCACCTTGACCAGGAAGGTATAGGCACCGGTGACGTGGTAGCACTGCAGAACCTCGCGGCTGCTCTGCAGCAGTTCGAGAAAGGCGTCCTGCTTGGAGGGGGCCACCGACAGGCTGATGAGGGCGTCCACATACACGCGGTCGGCCGGGCGGTTCAGGGTGACGGTGTAGCCGCTGATGATGCCGTCCGTCTCCAGTTTGTGGATGCGGCTGGACACGGCCGGGCTGGTCAGCGAGACCTGCTCGGCGATCTCCTTGACCGGCATGCGGGCGTTTTTGGCCAGCAGGGAAAGAATTTTTCGATCCAGATCGTCCATGGGAGATGCTCCTTTGAAATATGTTGGATTGTATAAAATTTTCTGAAAGTAAAGTTTTATTGTTGTCGTAAACGCACAAAGGTTGAAAAACCTTGCTTTTGTTTCGCTTTGCGTTAATTATATAAAGTTTTGCGGGAAAAGTAAAGCATGATTTTAAAGTAAAATGAAAAAAACTGGTTTGACAAGAAAGAAAAAACGCGTATAATACATCATGCAAGGCAGCGCCCCGCACAAAGGCCTGCTGTGAAATTGAGATTCACCACTTTATATACTTTCCCACCCCTCTATACACAAAAACCCGCTGCCAGGCGGGTTTTTGTGTTTGTTGGGGCTTTTTTATTTTTTACACGAGGTACCCTTCAAAGCAGTGCAGGTCCTCGGTCTTGACGATGCCCTCCAGATACAGGCCATCTTCCCGGTATTCTTCCACCTGCACGCTGCCACGCTCCCGCATGGGGGCGGCAAGGCCCAGCTTGTCGTAGGGCAGCAGCACCCGGATGGTGTGCACCCGGTCGCTGAGCAGCTCGTCCAGCTTCTGCAGCAGGGTGTCCAGGCCGTAGCCGGTCTTTGCACTGGTGAGCAGGATGTCCGGGTCGAAGGACAGGGTGTTGGGCTTGTCGCACTTGTTGTACACGGTCAGGCGGGGGATGTCCGTGCAGTCCAGCCCGTCCAGCACCTCGTCGGTCACGGCCAGCTGTTCCTCGCGCTGCTCATCCCCGGCATCCGCCACCCGGATGATGACGTCCGACCAGGCGGCTTCTTCCAGCGTGGACTTGAAGGCCTCCACCAGATTGTGGGGCAGGCGGGACACAAAACCGACCGTGTCCACCAGCAGCACGGCCATGCCGCTGGGCAGCACCAGTTTGCGGCTGGTGGGGTCCAGGGTGGCAAACAGCATGTCGGCTTCGGCCACACTGGGGCCGCACAGGGCGTTCATCAGGCTGGACTTGCCCACGTTGGTGTAGCCCACCAGGCTCACCACCGGCATGCCGGTCTTGGCGCGGGCCTTGCGGCTCTCGCCCCGGCGCTTTTCCATCTCGGCCAGCTTCTCGG
>OOAI01000380.1_pt1 | contig 30948 bp, 24 predicted proteins | sample 1671191 | NCBI WGS metagenome assembly OOAI01 (sample SAMN06348131, study PRJEB24527) | human gut metagenome | biome: human gut; feature: ankylosing spondylitis patient; material: feces | host: Homo sapiens | place: China | collected 2015-10 | reverse complement strand
TTTGTTGCTCAGGAACTTATAAATAAAGTTAAATTATAGTGTTGCGGAATTAAGGATAAGCAGGCAGCTAACCAAGACGGTAACAGCACCAAGAAGGCTACAAAGAAAAAGAAGAAAGTCAAGGTTTCGCATATCGTGAAACCAGAAAACATGACTTTAGAGGAATGGCAAATCAAACTGCGCAAACAGGTGACCGATATCGAGCACTTCGATATCAGTTGTGTTGATGACGTCCTTTGCCCTGGAGAGTATATCGTTCACAACCCTGAAAAGAACAACGAGTACAAGGTGGTGTATCGTGGAGCCAACAGCGAATGGAATTATTGTTCCTGCATGGATTTCAAGACTTCAAGACTCGGCACTTGCAAACATATCGAAGCCGTCAAAAAATGGTTTGGCGGAAAGAGGGGCGTACATGTACATCGGGAATTACCACCTTATACTTCTGTCTATCTCTCCTATCGGGATGAGCGATGCGTAAAGATTCGTATCGGATCAGACAACAAGGAGGCATACGAACAGTTAGCCAAAGATTACTTTGACAAGAACCATGTCTTGAAGAAATCAGCCTATGCCCGCATTGGCTCTTTCTTGAAACAAGCTCGCCAAATCAGCGATACATTCAGATGCTATAAAGATGCCATTGACTTTATCATCGATATTCGCGAAAAAGTGAAAAGAATGAAGATTGTGAAGACATACGATGACGAGAAACTCAACAATCTTCTGAAAGTAAACCTCTATCCTTACCAGAAAGAGGGCATCCGCTTTGCTGCAAAGGCAGGAAAGGCTATCATTGCCGACGAGATGGGTCTCGGAAAGACAATCCAAGCTATAGGTACTGCCGAACTGCTACGCAAGGAAAGTCTTATTGGCTCTGTACTCATCCTCTGCCCTACCTCGCTCAAATATCAATGGCGAAGTGAAATCAAGAAGTTTACTGATGCCGAAGTCTTCGTCATAGAGGGAAGTCATCTCAAGAGAAAGGAAGCGTACAATCGCCCGGAACCTTACAAGATTATTTCCTATAATAGTGCCGCCAATGACATCAAGATACTCGGCTGTTTGCAAACCGATATGCTCATCATGGACGAGGTGCAGCGCCTGAAGAACTGGAACACGCAGATTTCCCGTGCGGCAAGAAAGATAGAATCAGACTATTCCGTGATTCTATCAGGAACGCCTTTGGAGAACAAGCTCGATGAGCTCTACTCTATCGTAGAGTTTGTTGATAATTTCCGCCTCGCCCCTTACTACCTCTTCAAAGACAAGCATATCATTACAGATGAAACGGGAAAAGTACTAGGTTATAAGAACTTAAACGACATAGGCAAGAAGCTGAGTGATATTCTCATTCGTCGTCGAAAGAAGGATGTGAAACTCCAAATGCCTGAGCGTTCTGACAAGAACCTTTTCATTCCGATGACCAACGAGCAGATGGAGATGCATCAGGAGTGGCAGAACCAGGTACGTCTCCTGGTTCTGAAATGGCGCAGGATGCATTTCCTATCCGATAAAGACCGCAAGCGTCTCCTGCTCTTCCTCTCACAGATGCGCATGGTATGTGACAGCAGTTATATCCTCGACCAAAAGACGAGATACGACACCAAGGTGGATGAATGCGTGAACATCATCAGCGACATTATCAGCGAGGAAGGTGAAAAGGTTGTGGTATTCAGTCAATGGGAACGCATGACCCGCCTCATCGCCAAGGAACTGGAGAAAAAAGAAATAGGCTTTGAATATCTGCATGGTGGCGTGCCATCCGAAAAGCGCAAAAAACTGGTAGATAATTTCATGAACGAACCATCGAGCAGGGTTTTCCTCTCTACTGATGCCGGAAGCACAGGCTTGAACCTGCAGTCAGCCGCTACCATCATCAACATCGACTTGCCTTGGAATCCTGCCGTTCTCGAACAGCGTGTCGGGCGCATCTATCGCCTTGGTCAGCAGAACAACATCCAGGTTATCAATCTCGTAACACCTGATTCCATCGAGCAGGAAATGCTCGGTAAGTTGCGTTTCAAGACCTCCATGTTAGAAGGCGTTCTTGATGACGGCGAAGATTCTGTATTCATCACAGATGATAAGTTCAGCAAGATGATGGAAACAGTGAGCGGTATGGTGGAAGAGGACGAAGAAACAGAGAAGGCTCGCAACAAACATAAATCTAACGAGAATAAAGAAGAGGTTTCCATCCAGCAGCAAACGAACTCATCTTCGAACGGAGAATCCGTCTCTAATCGCTCAAGTCAGCCAAAGGATTTGGTAGCCCAAGGAATATCTTTCCTCTCAGGCTTAGCCGAAACCTTAAAGTCGCCAGAAGCCACAGCCCAGCTGGTTGATTCCATCGTTGAGAAAGACGAGCAGACAGGCGAAACCTCCATCAAGATACCAGTGGAGAGCAAAGAGACAGTTTCTAACCTTCTGAATCTCATCGGTAAGTTGTTTGCAAAATAAGTCATGGGTAAAAAGAAACATAAGCATCAAGGACATTATTGCAAGATGTATGGAGAGTATAAATCCAACGAGTCGTTCAGTGGTAAAGGACACAGACTGCACATCTGCAAGAAATGTATATCAATAAGAAATAAGGCTAAAAAAGAAAAGAAACGTTTAGAACATGATAGAATTAACGAAGTCTCAGAAGAAAACAGCTCGCAAGCTCATTAATTTGGGCTTGCAGCGAGAGTGCGCCAAGTTCATGCAATCTACCAAAGATTTCATGAACAAGAACGCATCAGCAGAGGATGCACACGATGCATACCTCAAACTATATGATAAGGTATAGCAATTCGACAAGCATATCGCTCGCCGATACGATGGGATGTCAGGAGGTAGATATTACATCACCGTATGTTACCTATACTATGACGGAGTATTGACTGACGAAGACATCCGAAAGTTTGACGATGAGCTATATAACAGTTTGAAAGAAGCCAAGAAGTCTTTTCAAAATTAAACGATATGAGTTACACAGAATATTCTTGTAGCAGACTAACTTTTAAAATATGTTTGTTCTACCAAAAGAAATTGGAGATTTAGGAGAGATACAAGTATTTATTGATGAGCAAAGAAGGAAATAAATAACCTTTTCCTTGCTACAACCAAATAAAAAGCGTAACTTTGCCGAAATATCATAAAAATAAGCAATTATGAAGGAAGAAGAAATCAAAGAATTGTTCGAGCAATTCGAAGCTATTGCCAACGAATACGAAGGCGTAGAATGTTGGAGTGCAAGAGAACTTGCACAAGTGTTGGGTTATTCCAAATGGGAAAGATTTGAAGGAGTCATCGAGCGAGCTAAAGACGCTTGTATCAACGCTGGCGAAATGGTAGAATATCATTTTCCCGGCGTTGGGAAAATGATACCTCTTGCTAAAGGTGCTCAGCGTGAAGTCAAAGACTACATGCTGACTCGTTATGCTTGCTATCTCATTGCCCAAAACGGTGACCCACGCAAGCCACAAATCTCTTTTGCCCAAAACTACTTTGCCGTACAAACTCGCCGAGCAGAATTGGTGCAAAAGCGTTTGCTGGAATACGAACGTGTACAAGCACGTGCAAAACTTGCAGAAACAGAAAAGCGTCTCTCTGGTGTATTATATGAAAGAGGTGTGGACAGCAAAGGCTTTGCCATCATTCGCTCCTTGGGCGACAAGGCGTTGTTTAATCTCGACACGGCTCTTCTCAAACGAAAATTGGGTGCTCCCAACAGCAGGCCTCTCGCCGATTTCCTCCCTACACTCAATATCAAAGCTAAAGATTTTGCTGCAGAAATGACTTCTGTCAACGTTCAGCAAAAGGATTTACATGGTCAGCAATCTATCTGTCAAGAGCATGTCGATAATAATAAGGCTGTTCGTAATATGATGCTCCAACGTGGCATTGTGCCAGAAAATCTTCCTGCAGATGAAGACGTCAAGAAAGTAGAACGCAGATTAAAATCTGACGAAAAGACATTGACCAAAAAGAATAGCAAAAAGAAATAATATCTATCATAATTCTATAACTAGAGAAGATGTAAGGATTTCACTCGTCATCTATGATTTTTAGTTAATTTTCAACGATTTCTTTGTATCTTTCATTTATAATGTGTACCTTTGCACCAAATATTTAAACGTTTAAAGATAAAATGGCATTAAAATGTGGTATTGTAGGCCTCCCAAACGTGGGTAAGTCTACACTGTTCAACTGTCTGTCTAGTGCAAAGGCACAGGCAGCTAACTTCCCTTTCTGTACTATCGAACCAAACTTGGGCGTCATCACCGTACCAGATGAGCGACTCAACAAGTTGGCAGAGATTGTTCACCCAGGACGCATCGTCCCAGCTACTTGCGAAATCGTGGATATCGCAGGTCTCGTAAAGGGTGCCAGCAAGGGCGAAGGTCTTGGTAATAAATTCTTGGGAAATATCCGTGAGTGCGATGCTATCATCCACGTAATCCGCTGCTTCGACGATGACAACATCGTTCGCGAGGGTGGAGCTAAGGTTGATCCTTTGGAGGATAAGAGCGTCATCGATACAGAGTTGCAGCTCAAGGACCTGGAAACTATCGAATCTCAGCTCACCAAGCAGAAGAAGACTGCTGCAGCAGGCAACAAGGATGCTAAGACGATGGTTACCGTTCTGGAGGCTTACAAGGCTGTTCTGGAGCAGGGAAAGAATGCTCGTGGCGTTACTTTCGAAACCAAGGAAGAGCAGAAGGTGGCTCACGACCTCTTCCTCCTCACTACCAAGCCTGTGCTCTACGTAGCCAATGTTGACGAGGCTTCTGCCAAGACCGGCAACGAGTATAGCAAGAAGGTAGAGGAAATCGCCAAGGAAGAAGGTGCTGAGTGCATGGTCATCGCTGCCAAGACAGAGGAAGACATCGCATCGCTCGAAACCTACGAGGACAAACTGATGTTCCTCGAAGAACTCGGACTGGAAGAGAGCGGCGTAAACCGACTCATCAAGAAGGCATATGCCCTGCTGAACCTCGAAACATTCATCACCGCTGGTGAGATGGAGGTCAAGGCATGGACCTATCACAAGGGCTGGAAGGCTCCTCAGTGTGCCGGCGTCATCCATACCGACTTCGAGAAGGGATTCATCCGTGCAGAGGTTATCAAGTATGATGACTATATCAAGTATGGCTCAGAAGCTGCTGTACGCGAGGCCGGTAAGCTCGGCATCGAGGGCAAGGAGTACGTCGTACAGGATGGTGACATCATGCACTTCCGCTTCAATGTATAATCCTATTCTTCTACGGTTATGATAGCAAATCTGCTTAACTATATCGTATGGGACCCAGATCCAATCCTGGCTCATCTGGGTCCTATGACCATCCGCTACTACTCCACCTGCTGGATGATTGGTCTGCTGCTGGGCTATCTGCTCATGAGCAAGCTCTACAAGCAGCAGGGGCTTTCTGATGAGAAGTTCTCCCCACTGTTTCTCTACATCTTCTTCGGTGTACTGATAGGTGGTCGTTTGGGACATTGCATCTTCTATCAGCCGGAATATTTCCTCACCCAGTGGGATCACTTCATCGAGATGCTGATACCTGTTCACCACATGCCAGACGGCAGTTGGAAGTTTACGGGTTATGAGGGACTGGCGAGCCACGGAGGCGTATTCGGCATGTTCGTCGGCATCTGGCTCTATTGCCGCAACATGAAGGTGAGCGGCTGGGTAGTGCTCGATAATATGGGTATCTGCTCAGGCATTACAGCCACCTTTATCCGTTTGGGCAATCTGATGAATTCAGAGATTATCGGCAAGGTAACCGATGTGCCTTGGGCATTTATCTTCGTTCGCGAAGACCAGTATCCACGCCATCCGGGTCAGCTCTACGAAGCTTTGGCATACTTCTGCTTCTTCCTCATCATCCTCTTCATCTATAAGAAGAGAGGACCTAAGAGCGTAGGCACCGGTTTCTATTTCGGTCTTTGCCTTACTCTCATCTTCACCTTCCGTTTCTTCATCGAATATACCAAGGAGATTCAGGTAGCATTCGAGGCAGGTCTGCCTATGGATATGGGACAGATATTGAGCATTCCGCTCATCATCGCCGGTGTATGGAGCATCGCTTCCAGCACAAAGAGAGCGAAAGAAAAGAACGTAGAGACAAAATAATATTAAACGACTTATTTTCAGATTATAAAAATCCCTCCTCGTGCAACAGCATCTGCTGCCACGGGGAGGGATTTATATTTTTATCTTCCCAGTAGAATCTTCTTGATGTCATTGAGCTTGTTCAATGCCTCTACCGGAGTGAGATTGTTCACATCCAGCCCGAGTATTTCATCACGTATCTGCGTCAGTACAGGATCATCGAGCTGGAAGAAACTGAGCTGCACACCATCCTTAGGTTCATCGATGTGCTGTACGTTCGGTTTGCCGGCACCGCCAACCCCGGCATTGTCATCCTCCAACTGTTTGAGAATTACATTGGCACGGTTCACGATGCTGCGAGGCATACCGGCAATCTCTGCCACATGGATACCGAAAGAGTGCTCACTGCCTCCCGGTTCCAGTTTACGCAGGAAGATTACCTTTCCGTCCACCTCTCTCACACTCACATTGAAGTTCTTGATGCGAGGGAAGTTCTTCTCCATCTCGTTGAGCTCATGATAGTGGGTAGCAAAGAGCGTACGTGCCTGCGCCTTCTTATGTTCGTGCAGATATTCCACGATAGCCCAGGCAATGGAAATACCATCGTAGGTAGAAGTACCTCTTCCCAGCTCATCAAAGAGCACCAGCGAGCGCGGAGAAACGTTGTTCAGGATGTTTGCTGCCTCGGTCATCTCTACCATGAAGGTCGATTCGCCGAGCGATATATTGTCGCTTGCACCTACACGTGTGAAGATTTTATCCACCAGTCCCACTCGGGCGCTCTCTGCGGGCACAAAACAGCCTACCTGTGCCAGCAGCACGATAAGGGCGGTCTGGCGCAGCAGAGCCGATTTACCAGCCATGTTAGGACCGGTAATCATCATGATCTGCTGTTTCTCGGTATCGAGCAGCACATCGTTAGGTACATAGCGTTCGCCCAGCGGCAGTTGGGTTTCAATCACCGGATGCCTGCCCTGCTTGATGTCGAGCACCTCAGAATCATCGACGATAGGGCGCACGTAGCGGTTCTCGTCAGATGTCTTTGCAAATGACAAAAGACAGTCCATACGGGCGATGAGGTTGGCATTGATCTGTATCTGCGGAATATACTCCTGCATGGCAGCTATCAGTTCGTTGAAGAGCTGTGCTTCCAATACCAGAATCTTCTCATCTGCACCGAGAATCTTTTCCTCATATTCCTTCAGTTCCTGGGTGATATAACGCTCTGCCTGAGCCAGCGTCTGCTTGCGTATCCACTCCTCAGGCACCTTGTCCTTAAAGGTATTTCTCACCTCCAGATAGTATCCGAAAACATTATTGTAACCTACCTTAAGACTCGAAATTCCTGTCTTTTCTATCTCCCTTTCCTGTATCTTGAGCAGATAATCCTTGCCGTGGCGGCTGATGGCACGAAGGTCGTCAAGTTCGGCATTGAATCCGTCGGCTATCACGTCACCCTTGTTGACCAGCTGTGGCGGATCGGGCTGTATTTCCCTGGCGATGCGGTCTTTCAGGGTCTCGCATACGTTCAGCTGCTCGCCTACCCGCTTCAGAGCCTCGTTCGTAGCATGCTGACATGCCACCTTGATAGGCTTGATGGCTTCGAGTGCATTCTTCAGCTGAACCACTTCGCGAGGCGAAACTCTACCTACGGCTACTTTGGAAATGATACGTTCCAGGTCGCTGATGCGATGCAGCTGGTCATCGAGAAGCTGACGGAATTCCGGTTCCTTGAAGAAATATTCCACGATGTCGAGACGCTCGTTGATAGGTTTCACATCTTTCAATGGGAAGACCAGCCAGCGTCTGAGCATACGTCCGCCCATCGCCGTTACCGTACGGTCGATGACATTCAGGAGAGAAGAACCGTCTTCCTGCATAGGGGCAACCAGCTCCAGACTGCGGATGGTAAACCTATCCATACGCACGAACTTATCTTCTTCGATACGTGAAAGGGCGGTGATATGATTAATCTGTGTATGCTGGGTAATCTCGAGATACTGCATGATGGCACCACTGGCTATCACGCCGTTCTTGAGATGCTCTACACCGAAACCTTTCAGAGATTTTGTCTTGAAATGTCCCAGGAGTTTCTGCAGGGCTGTCTGTTCGGTGAAAACCCAGTCATCCAGTTCGAAGGTACAGTATTTGCTGCCGAAATATTTCTCGAAGTCATTCTTTCGGGCGCGGTCGTAGAGCACCTCTTTCGGCATGAAGTTGCCCATCAGTTTTTCTACATAGTCGTAGGTTCCCTCGCCGGTAAGAAACTCTCCGGTCGAGATATCCAGAAAGCTCACACCGCAGGCGGTCTTGCCGAAGTGTACGGCTGCCAGGAAGTTGTTCTCCTTGTAGTTCAGTACGTTATCTCCCATCGCCACACCCGGTGTAACGAGTTCAGTAATACCTCGCTTCACCATCTTGTCCATCTGGCTCAGTCCCTTCTTACCTTTTATTTCGAGTCGTTTCTTCTTCGGGTCTTCCAGCTGGTCGCATACCGCTACGCGCTTACCCGCCCTGATGAGTTTAGGCAGATAGGTATCCAGAGCATGATGAGGGAATCCTGCCATCTCGGTCGTGCCCGTAGAACCGCCATTGTTACGTCGTGTCAGCGTAATGCCGAGTATACGGGATGCCTCCACCGCATCTTCGCAGTAAGTTTCGTAGAAGTCACCGCAACGGAAGAGCAGCAGCGCTTCGGGATGTTTCGATTTCATCTCGAAAAACTGTCTCATCATCGGTGTAAGACCTTTATTATCGTTTGCCATTATCTTTCTTCTCCTTATATTATTTCTTTAAATTTACATAGTTTCTATCTACAATACTCCTCCTTAAACCACAGCCGGTATATCGGGTCAACAAAGACAAAAGCATCGTTTTGCTTTTCGATAATATCTTTGTTCTGGAGCGTTTTCCTGTTCTTGACAATCGTATTCGGATTACCAAGATTATAGATTTGTTTCACGGCTTGCGAAGAGAAATGCTGTTCGCCATTGGCTATAGCCTTAAGCATCTCTATCTGGGTGGAACTGAGATTCTCCGTATCATTCTGAAACATCGGGGTATTGATGTTGAGTACCTGTTTCAATCCCAGATGATATATATCTTCCGTCACTTCCGAAACCGTGAAACTCCAGATAAAATAGCACAACTGCTGGAGATACCAGGAATGGCACGCCACGGCATCACAGATCCGCTCTGCCATCTCTGCAGAGATTGACTTTCCTGTCTTCTCGAAAGATGACAGAATGAATGGAATCCAATGCTCCTTAGCTATCTTCTGCATGAAAATCACTTGTCCGAAGCGATAAAAAGGACTATTGGAATTGTTGAAGATATTGAGCATCATGTTTCGCTTGCTGCCGTAGAGACAGTAAGAGGTAAGCTGCTGTTGCTGCCATACCGAACGCATCTTTCCCTCCATATCCTTATACTCAGGAAGATTAGCCAACTGCTGGAACTCGTCTATGCAGACGATAATCCTGATGCCCTTTTCCTTTGCCAGCAACTCAGGCAGTTGGAGAATCGCCATCTTATCACGCTCTTGTGGCACAAACTTTAGGTCAAAAGCCATGAAGTCGGTCACCTGGTCGCTTACTACAACCTGCGGTATCACGCCTGTCAGGAATTTCTTTGCATCCTCTATCCATCGTTCCATTTTAGAGGAAGCACAAGCTATAACCTGACTGGCAAAAGTGCGATAAAATTCAGATTCAGAGCCGATGCTGAAGGCATCAATATAACAGATTCTTACGTTATTATCCTCATCAGCCAATTCGCTCATCGCCCTTTTTACTAGCGATGATTTACCCCATCGGCGTGGTGAAATCAGCATCACGTTGATATGGGAGGACAGTAATTGCTTCAGCAAAGCCCTGTCTTCCTGTCTGTCGATAAAATTCTCATTGGTGGCTAATGTACCAAATTGAAATGGTGATAGATATTTTGCCATATTCCTAGTAATTTGGTACAAAGTTACGAAATATTACCCTAAGGTAAGTTACCCTAAGGTAATATTTAGAGTTTTTTAAATGAATATATGCTGCATTACCATAATAAAGCCGTACTTTTGTACTCATGAAAAAGAAACAATTATACATAGGGGTTCTGTCGGTTGCTTGCTGCGCTCTCGTAGCAATAGGCATCACCTTGCACCTGCTCTACCCCAAGGAAGAGATAAAGAACCTGGTGAAAACCCCACCGGTTCTCCGGCTCAAGCCACAGCCTGCTGATACGCTGAAGAAGAAACCTGTGAAGAAGATGGATTTCAATATCTCCGGAACTTTAAGAGATAAGGAGGGAAAGGGAGTGGCTGGCGTCATCGTGAGCGATGGATTCAACTGTGTGAAAACCGATGCACAGGGCAGATATAGGATGAAACGAGACAGCCTGGCAAGATTCATATACTATTCTGTTCCTGCCGATTGCGAGGTTCCTACCCATTCTAAGACCGATCGCACGGCTTTCTTCTACCAAAAGGTATCCAAGGGGAAGAAAACCTATAACTTCACCCTCACCCGACTGCCGGGCGGCAAGGAGATTCACTATAAGATGATTGTCATCGGCGACCCGCAGGTTACCAATGCCTACAGCCCTTACTATACTTCTCCGGATGATAATCCCATCAAGAAGAGCGATGTAGAAAGATTCACTACCCAGACGATGGCGGACATCAGGCAAACCATCCAGAGTCTTCCTGCCGGAACTCCCGTCTATGGACTCAGCATGGGTGATGACGTGCAGTATTATGGCGGTTACAACGCCAAACTGGAGCGTCAGATACGCCAGGCATTGGGCTCTTCCGAGATGCGAATCTTCTCCGTCATCGGCAACCACGACCAGGATGGCAAGGCGCTCTACCGCAGGAAATGGGAGGAGAATTTCGGTCCTACCGATTTTTCCTTCAACCGTGGCGATGTGCATTATGTCTGCATCAACAACTGCTTCTTCCATCGCGGCATGTCTTATTATTCTCCTGGAGAATTACGTGAGCGCCAGGTGAAGTGGCTGAAGCAGGATCTCGCCCTTACGCCTAAGGATATGAAGGTGGTACTCTGTTATCATATTCCTTTTACCTTTGGTAATGCGCCTTTCAGCAAGGCGAAGCCGCTGACCAATGTCCATGAGGAGGGACACTATTCTTCTTCTCGTCTCTCGCTTCTGCTTTCTTTACTGAAACAGTTTAAGGGCGGTTACGAACTCTTCTGCGGCCATACTCATTTTGCCTGCAACCACGAGATCAATTATCAGGGCGAGGATGTGATGGAGCATTGTCATGCTGCTGCCTGTGGCAATATATGGCAGTCGAATATCAACATCTGCGGCACCCCGAACGGATATTATGTATACAGTTTTGTGGGTACCAGCATCAGCAACTGCTATTACAAGGGAACTTTCTGGGATAAGAGCAAGCAGATGACCTTGTTCCGTGCGCAGACCGATTTCAACGGCGAGAAATACTCTAGGGATTGGCAGTTGGCAAACAACAGGAATATCCTGGTAGCCAATGTCTTCAATGCTACCAGTCATTGGCGTGTGGTAGCCGTAGAGGATGGTAAGGAATATCTGATGGGGCGCCTCAGCGGAAAGGGGCAGGATGCCTTTGCCGCAGGCTATCATCATAAGTATAGCGAGAGTGTATCTTACCGGTTCGTGAGCAAGGGCAATGGTTATCTCATCATGAACCACCTTTATTATTATACTCCTAGGAATCCGAATGCCAGAATCATCATCAAGGCATCCGATCCATACGGAAATACCTATACGGCATCGAGCGATGAGGTAACGACAGAGCCTTTCGCCAACTATGCCCATTATTACGAAAAAGAGTATAAGGAATATAAGAGTAAGAAAGATAAGATGTTGCGGGATTCTATATCTGGCAGACAGAAAGATTCACTTGCTGCAAAGAAGAAAGATTCTGCAGCAGTACAAAAATAAAAAGAGAGGGTGCGTCATAAGTTGATGATGCACCCTCTTTTTAAATATTATTTGTTCAATTTCCAGGTAACACCATCTTTGGTGTCCTTTACCTCGAAGCCGGCTTCAGCCAGGGCATCGCGAATCTGGTCGCTGGTAGCCCAATCCTTATCAGCCTTTGCCTTGGCACGCAGGTTGAGAACCATATCTACTACCTTGCCATAAGCCTCCTCGCGGGCATCATTGTTGGCTCCCTTCTCACTCTTCAGACCGAGCAGGTCGAAGGTGAAGAGATGCATGGTGTCTGAAAGCTCCTTCAGGTCTTCGGCAGAGATGTTTGCCTTGTGGTCGAGGGCTGTGTTGATTACGTGGCAAGCCTCGAAGAGATAGCTGATAACGAGCTGAGTCTGGAAGTCATCGTTCATCGCATCGTAGCAGCGCTGGCGCAACTCGCTTACAAACTTCTTCACCTGATCATCGCTCTGCTTAGCCACAGGCACACGCTCTAGGTCATTCAAACCATTCATCAGGCGCTCCAATCCCTTCTGGCTGGCCTTCAATGCATCGTTAGAGAAATCTACGGTGCTGCGATAGTGAGCAGAGAGGATGAAGAAACGGATGGTCATTGGCGAATAAGCCTGCTCCAGACTGTCGTGATTGCCAGTGAAGAACTGCTCCAAAGTGATGAAGTTGCCAAGACTCTTACCCATCTTCTGACCATTGATGGTAATCATATTGTTGTGCATCCAGTAATGAACCATTTGGTCGCCCTGAGAAGCCACGGCCTGAGCAATCTCGCACTCGTGGTGAGGGAAAATCAAATCCATGCCACCCCCATGAATATCAAAGTGGCTGCCCAGATACTTTCTGCCCATTGCAGTACACTCGCAGTGCCATCCTGGGAAACCATCGCTCCAAGGACTAGGCCAGCGCATGATGTGCTCAGGTGAAGCCTTCTTCCAGAGAGCGAAGTCAGCCTGGTTCTTCTTCTCGCCGATACCAGCCAGCTCGCGGCTCTCGTTGATAACGTTCTCCAGGTTACGTCCGGAGAGGATACCGTACTTATGATCCTTGTTATACTTCTCGATATCGAAGTAGATAGAGCCGTTGCTCTCGTAGGCATAGCCATTGTCCAGGATTTCCTGTACCAGCTTCTCCTGCTCTATAATATGGCCTGTGGCATGAGGCTCAATGCTAGGAGGGAGTACGTTCAGCGCCTCCATGGCATCGTGGTAGCGGTTGGTGTAGTACTGCGCAATCTCCATTGGCTCCAACTGCTCCAGACGAGCCTTCTTCTCAATCTTGTCATCGCCCTCATCAGCATCGTGCTCCAGGTGACCCACGTCGGTAATGTTTCTAACGTAGCGAACCTTATAGCCCAGGTGCTTGAGATAGCGGAAGAGTATATCGAATGTGATAGCAGGTCGTGCATGACCGAGATGCGGATCGCCATACACGGTAGGGCCACAAACATACATGCCCACGTTAGGAGCGTGGAGCGGAGTGAATCTCTCTTTCGTACGAGTGAGAGTGTTGTAAATCAGTAATTTCTGTTCCATCTTGTATGAACCTTTCTTTTATATTATTTATATTTGTCTGCAAAGTTAACTCATTTTTCTGATATATCCGACAAATCATTCGCAAAATGTTATTAAATTCCTCGAAAATACTAATGGAACAGATCTTCCATGGTCAATTCTCTCTGTATGATGCTGCTATACTGATTTTTTGCCAAACCATAAGTGGTAAGCATAACCTGCTGGCAACTCTTGCGAGTCTTTGTCTCCTGTTCAAAGATCCATTGGCGATTTTGTAGCGTTTCGGCATATTGCTTATCTATTGTATAAGGCCGGGTAGAGAACTTGATTTCGCAGAGGTTTACGATATGGTCAGCTCTATCGAGCACCAGGTCTATCTGAGCTTTTTGCTCCTTGCCCTTGCTAAACCATCCCGAAGTAGATACAGCCATGCCACTGATTCCCATCGCCATCTTGATTTGCTCCACATGAGCCAGGCAAACCTGCTCAAAGGCATAACCTGCCCATGAGTTTATCTTTGGTGTGCCCAGATGATGCTGCCAAAACTGCTTGTCGTTGTTCTTGCCATCCTGTAGGAAATGAAAATAGAATAAGGTGTATGCATCAGTAAGTTGATACATCTCGTCGCGTTTCTTCTGTCCGAACGAGGTATAGCGGCGAATGAAGTCGCTTTGTTCCAGTTCATCCAATACTCTAGTCGCACTCCCCGCATTTGGTAAGCCTGTGGCTTCCAGTATCTCATTGCGAGTCAATCCCTTGCTCTTTGCAGCCATGGCTTTTACTATCAGTAAGTGGTTGTCTGCATTGCGGAACATGGCTTGATACAGATTCTCGTATTCTCGATGGAGTTGACCATCGGGATGAAACAATAACTCATCGATGTTCTGCGCCAAGCTCTTGGTTGATTCCAGCATGCTGAGATAATAAGGCACACCGCCAAACACCATGTAGCTTATTACTTGGTCGTAATGGTTCATGGCAATCTTTTTATCCTTATAAAACTCTTCGCACTCTCGGAGGGTAAAAGGATGCAAATGAATGCGACGATTCACTCGACCATATAATCCACCATGATTGTTGAAAACCTTGTTGATAATCCACGAAGTGGCTGAGCTACAGCAAACTAGCAAAATATCCGTTCTTGCCGAAGCCCAACTGTTCCAAAACCATTCCAAGGCGGTAAGAAAAGAGCCGTCCACTCCATTCATCCATGATAATTCATCAAGGAACACCACTTTCTTCTGCTCCTTGGATGCTTCCAGTATCTTGATGAGCGCATCGAATGCCTCTAGCCAGGTCTTTGGCAGAGCAAGGGGTGCATCAGAATATTTGCAAAGCGCATGGTAGAAATACATGAGCTGTACATCCTTGTTTTCCTGGTTGACACCTGTGGCATAAAATGCCAACTTGTCGTCAAAGGCCTCTCTTACAAGAAAAGTCTTGCCTACGCGACGGCGACCATATACGACAACAAACAGCGATTCCTCTGCTTTGTATGCCTCTTCGAGCTGTTGTAGCTCACGTTTCCTTCCTATTATCTTTGTCATATATTATATAGTGAATGGGTTAAACAACCTGCTTGTTTTGGCTGCAAATATACAAAAAATACCACTTAAAGCCAAACGAATTGGTAAGAAAGTGGCTCTAAGTGGTAATTTTAACATATTTAGAGCCACTTTAAGCGCACAGATTGGGCATGGAATGACAGAAAAAGGAATTTGAGAAGTACAATCAGGCTTTTTGATTCGGCTATCTTTTTGCATAAAGTAAGCAGTTTCTGTATATCTATTCACTATTTGTAAGTTTTTTGCCTAATATATGCATAAAATTATCAAATTATTAGCGTATATCGAAAATAATGTGTAACTTTGCAGCCGCAAACAGTTATCAATTATCAAGAAGGCGGCTATAAGTTCCGCTAATGAGTATTAAGTTAGAAGAAAATGGCATATACAAGATTGAGTGCTGCCGAAGCGGCAGCGATGATTAACGATCAAGATACAATCGGATTGAGTGGTTTCACACCAAACGGCGTGCCTAAGGCAACCTTCCGCGAACTCTCCAAGAGAGCCGTGGCTGAGCACGAGGCGGGCAGACCTTTCCAGGTGGGCATCCTCACGGGTGCTTCTACCTCGCAGAGTATCGAAGGTGACATGGCAGCAGCTCATGCCATCAAGTTCCGTGCGCCATTTTCTACCAACAAGGACTTTAGAACTCATACCAACCTGGGTGAAATCGACTACGAGGATATGCACCTCGGCCACATGGCTGAGCGCCTGCGCCGTGGCTTCTATGGCGAAATAGACCTTGCCATCATCGAAGTTTCTGATCTGGAAGAAGGCGAAACTACCTGCAAGGCATTCCTTACCTCTGCCGGCGGCATCGTTCCTACCATCGTTAGATTGGCAAAGAAGGTGCTCATCGAGAAGAATGCCTTCCACAGTCCAGCTTCCCGCTATCTGCACGATGTTTATGAGATAGCAGAATGCCCGTTCCGCACCCCTATCCCTATCATGAACGTAGGCGATAGAATAGGTAAGGAGTATGTGGAGATTGATGCACATAAGATTGTGGGTGTGGTGGAATGCAACATCCCGGAGGAGGCACGTGCCTTCAAGCCTCTCGACCCTGTGACCGAACAGATGGGACATAATGTGGCTGATTTTCTGGTCAGCGACCTGAAGAAGGGACATATTCCTCCTCAGTTCCTGCCTTTGCAGAGCGGAGTGGGCGTAACTTCCAATGCTGTATTGGAGGCATTAGGACAGAACCCTAACGTGCCGGTATTCAGCGTTTATACCGAGGTGGTTCAGGATGCCGTGGTAAAATACATGCGCGAGGGAAGAATCAAGGATGCTTCCTGCTCTTCGCTCACCGTAACAAACGATACATTGAAAGAGGTGTATGATGATATTGATTACTTCAAGAAGCATCTCACCATCCGCCAGAGCGAGATTTCAAACTCTCCTGAGGTCATCCGCCGTCTGGGTGTCATCGCCATGAACACCGCCATTGAGTGCGATATCTACGGCAATGAGAACTCCAGCCATATCTGTGGCAGCAAGCTGATGAATGGTATCGGCGGTTCCTGCGATTACGAGCGCAATGGTTACATCTCAATCTTCACCACACAGAGTACCACCAAGAACGGCTGCATCTCAGCCATCGTTCCGATGTGCAGTCACGTGGATAGTACCGAGCACGATGTGGATGTGATTGTTACCGAACAGGGAGTAGCCGATCTCCGTGGCAAAGGCCCATTGCGCCGTGCCAAAGAGATTATCGAGAACTGTGCCCATCCGGATTACCGCCCTATGCTCCGTGAGTATCTGAAGTTTGCCGAGAAGGGCCACGAGCCACAGAGCATGCGTGCCGCCCTCGCCATGCACGATACCTTCCTGAAGAAGGGCGATATGAGATTGACTGATTTCGGAGAATATCTGAAATAAGAGAAGGTCGAAAGATTGTGAAAAACGAGAAGACAAATCTTTCATAGATGACTCAGAAAAATATCGAATTAATTCTTTAGCACTCCGTTATTTTCCACAAGTCATTACCTTTATAGATGATGGCTATCTTGTGGATAGGCTTTCCATTCATCAGCTGTGGCAATCTTGTGTCTTGCGCATATTGCTCCAACTGAGTCCTTGCTTCTTCCAAGGCCTTGTTTCCTTCTTCATCGGTATCGCCCGTTTTCAGATATTTCAACTCCAAGAGGTAGGCATGGGCAACCTCTGGAAAACGGGTGAGGTCCGGAATCATCGTCAAGTCGCAATAACCACCATTCAACTCCATTTCCTGGATGATATAGTAATAACCACTATGGTTGAGATAAGCGGCGATGAAACCTTGCAGATTGCGCTCTGCCTGGATGCTGGAGTGAATACTTGTGCAGTTTCGATAACCTTCGGCGATGTATTCGATGGCTGGCTTGATGTTACCATCCAGAGCCATTACATCGTATCGGTCGGCAAGATGATTATTGTTGATTTTGGCATCCCTGTTGTATTCATCCAACACATAGCCGTAATATTGGCGGCGTACATTCTCGTTAGGGATTCCCAACTTTACTCTTCTGCCACGCTTGCCAATGATGGTCAGCATGCCGTAATAGTAGAGCAGACTTGGGAACAGGTCAGGGTCAACCAAGTCTTCAGCAGGGAAACTTTCTCTCAGCTCCGCCCAGATGTAACCTTGGTTGATGATTTCTTTCAGCACGCTCTTGCGGTCGCCCTGCAGCTTGTCCAGGAAGATGATCTTCTTCATCTTGGCATAATCAGTCATGGTGTTTGGGTCTACCATCTCGTCCGGCGCTTTGCCAAAACGTATGAAATGGCGGAGATAATAGATAACCATATCCGAATTGAACATCTTGGGGTCTGTAACCAGACTGTCCTTCGCGAAGCAATAGTTGTCATACCAAGGCTTCATGTCGGTAATCAGCTGGTCGGTCGGAACCTTGATGAGTCCTACTTCTCTGTAGTATTCTATCATTTCCCGTACCTCGTTTTCGCTGAATCCCAGCATCATGTTGAACATGGGGTCCATGGAGAGATTGGTGCCGATGTTATAGCCACTGTTGAGGTCGTTCACGGTGACAGGACTTACTCCCATCATCATGATGCGTTGGAACATTCCCTTGAATAGCTTGAAGAAGTCACGGTAGAAGCCTTGTGCATGAGTCAAGGAGTGATACACAGCTTCTCCTTCCTCACTCAGGATGTTGTTGGTGAAGTTGTCATACTCGTCGATGATAAGGTAAAGTTGCGTACCTTTTCTCTTGGAATAAGTATTCAGTGCATTTAGCTTATAGGAGGCACTTGTAAAGGAAAGATATTCCTTAATATTAAAGCTCTCATCGTAATAAGTTGCATATTTTTGGATAAAATCGTCCAATATGGTACAGCAATAGGCATTGAAGTTCTCCTCCAAGCTACCTTGTCCTGCTACAGCTCTAGAGAAGTCGAAATACAAAACCTGATATTGTCCAAGTCCTTCGGTTGGGTGCGACTCAATCCAAGTATCCTTGAATGTAGTATGGAACGAGTCTTTCTTCTCGATGTCGTAGTAGGCTTGAAGCATCGTGAGGAAGACACTCTTTCCAAAACGGCGTGGGCGGATGAGATAGAGAAAGTCTCCTGCTTCCTCCATCTTAGGTATAAACATAGTCTTGTCAGCACAGTATCTGTTCTGACTCTTAATCCAGGTATAATCGGCAACGCCGTATGGTAATCTCTTGTAATCCATATCTTCTTCGTTTTATCGAGTACAACTAATTCAATTGCAAAGATAGTGGAAATAATCGGGAATAGCAAGGCTTTTCCCAAAAACTTCCTTAAATGATGTTTTTTCGTCCAGGAAATTTAAATATCCACAAAGCTGGTATATGCAAAAGGGTCTATACGCCACCTTTTCTTCGTGGCATATAGACCCTTGTATTTTGCTGTTAGGCGTTATAATGACTGTTACTCACCATAATACCAGTTGTCTTCCATATCTGGTTTATCATCGCCATTACCTCCTTGACCCATAGTAGATGCTGCGAGGAGGGTGCAAGAGGTGATATTTACCACCTGCATCTCTGGCTTTGTATATTCTTTCTTTTTCATATCCTTTTGATTTTAAAATTCTTTACTTAACCATGATTTTATAAGTCTTGCTGCCACGCTTCACGATGTTCAGACCCTTCTGCAGACCATTGGTACGACGACCATTTGCATCATAGTATTCTGCATTGGCATCGTTGCTGATAGCGTTGAGGTTGTCAATGGCAGTAGTGCCATCACCCTTTCCGATGCTCAGCATGGCTGCTCTTGCCTGAGATGCTGTGGCAGGATGGATATATGCACGCATCGGTTTGATGCCCACGCCATTGCCATCATTCAAGTCAGAGACGCGCCAGAACTTATCCTTACCAATGATGTAGTCGTTTTTGTCAAGCCCCTGATTGTCTTTGCCGCCAATCTTGGTGAATGAACCTACGAGGTTGACATCTGAGTCAGTTCCTGCTACTGGCTCTTTAACGAGGTCTGCATTTTGTGCAGAAATTTCGAGCTCCTGCACACCCTCATTCATCTTGAAGAGCACTGGAGTGCCGGCAGGAATTTCTGCTCCTTCGTAACTCTCAAGGGTGATGCAATCATTATCAATACCAGTAAGACGATAGAACTTACATTCTGTTTCTTTGCTCTGGTCAATGGCGAAAGGCAAGCAGAGCGTCCCCCATGTAGAGCCTACCTTTATCTTGCGACTATAAGATGCAGCCTTGGCTGCGAACGGCTCATAAGCCACGAAGTCCTTGCCGTCTTCAAGAGTGAGATTGTACGCTGCAAGATTTTCTCCCGCAGCTCCTATCTTCTCATCACCATTCTTACCTACCAGCTTGCTGAAATAGCCAGTCTTATAGTTAGCGTATTTGTAATTGTCCTTGTCTTTGTCTGTGTTCTTGTTATACTCTATAAAACCTTTAAGGTTTGTGCAGCCCTTGAACATATCAGCTCCTGAACTTACTTTTGTTGTAACAAACTTGTCGCTGGCATAGATGGTTGTGAGAGCAGAGCTATTCCAGAACATACTGTTCATATTTGTCACTTTCTGAGTATCGAACTTAGAGAGATCGAGAGAATTAAGACCTTCGCAACAACTAAACATATAGCTCATATTCTCCACGTTCTGAGTATTGAAGTTAGAGACGTCGAGCGAGGTAAGACTATTGCAGTTATAGAACATATCGTTCATATCTTTCACTTTCTGAGTATCGAAATTTGAGACGTTGAGCGATTTAAGATTCATACAGGAAACAAACATATCGCTCATATCTTCCACGTTCTGAGTATTGAAGTTAGAGACGTCGAGCGGGTTAAGCACATAGCAACCCGAGAACATAGAGCCCATGTTTGTTACGTTCTCTGTATGCAGATTCTCAATACCTTCAATTTCGGTCAGAGAGGTACACATATCGAACCACTTATAGCAGCTCGTTGGTCTTGCATTTGCAAACGAAGCATCGAAGACTACCTTACTAATATCAATCTTGACACCAGGAACAAAAGATCCATCTTTGGGCTCTTTCTCTTTCCTCCACTCAGGTGTATTATCACCTTCATTCAAATCATAAGCACCTTCGGGCTTGGAAAGGCCGCGTCTGAATGTAAGCGTTCCAGTAGCATTGTCAAACTCGGCATAATCAAATACAGGAGTAAAATAACCATCCGGGCCGCAGTTGGCATAGGTGTGGTCGGTCTTGCTATCGCTATAATCTTTGAGACTTTTGCAACCAGTGAACATATCAGAACCGTTACTAACATTGTCCGTTACAAACTTGTTGCTGACGTAGATGGTTGTGAGAGCGGAGCAGCCTTCGAACATATTGTTCATATACGTCACCTTCGCTGTGTTGAAGTTAGTGAGGTCGAGAGATTTGAGAGCGGAGCAGCCTTCGAACATATGGTCCATAAACTCCACATTCGCTGTATTCAAATATTCAAGGCCTGAAATTGTTTCCAAGGTTTCGCAGCCTCCAAAGAATCCCCTCAACGATGTAGGAGCGTAAGTCTTGAAACTCTCATCGAAAACGATATTCTTGATACTACTGTAATTAGTGCACACATTTTGCACCATATCGATGTTATATACCGCAGCCATACGGCTTAAATCAAGACCTTCCAGATTGTCCGAAGTGATTTTTTTGAAAGTCAATGTAGAGTTCGTAGCAACGTAGTCTGCAACATATTCAGAAAAAGTGGTTGCTGTTTTCAGATCGTATATGCATGTGCGGTCGGCATTTTCATTATCTGAGACGTCTTTTGTGTAAGACAACTTCAAAGAATGCTTGCCAACAGATAATAATTCTTTAATCTCTATTTGATTTATTTTGCTAATCGTCCAAGACTTTTTGTTATCTATAGTAATAGTGGCTTTATCCCAATATTCTGAAGAAACGAGATACTTAAACATCAATAACATAGGCTTTTCTACTGTGAAATTGACTACAGTCTCTGAAGAACTTCCGTCCACATGATAATTACCTGACATCAGTCCCTTGCTTCCTTTTGGAATTTCGAAGCCAAGATTTGTCATTCCCTCTGCGTTCAAGTCCAGCATCTGCCAAGGATAACTGCCATTGTCAGTAATGGTAACATCGGTTATACCATCCAAATTAAACAAAGCATAGCGTGGGTCTTCTGTTGTAGTCTGCGCCACCATACGTGTAGACACAAACAGCAACATCAACAACATCAATGGGAACAGGGCAAATCTACAGAACTTTGCCCCCCCCATAGTTCATACGGTCGACATGCGACCCATAGGATTGATTGTTAAGCTTTTTCATAATTTAATATTATATTTGTTATTAATATTTGTCTGCCTATTGCCGAAACTCACTCCAGGAAATACAGGAGGTTTAACGACATGATGAATATCGATGCCAGAAATAAATAGATATAAAACCATTCCTGCTTGAAGAAATCGGAAAAGCTGAAGCGAGCTTTCCAATGATCCTCAAGATACATCCTGTACTCATGTATCATGACATATCCAAAAAGGATGCCTAACATGAGTGCCGCCGTCCCGATGATGATCAGGGCGAGTTCTATCCTTGGCATGGTTTCTAATATTTCTTTCATGGTGCAAATATAGTGTTTTTTTTCAAAAAAGGTGTCGCATTCCTCTGTTTAGGTGTCGCATTCCTATCAAAAAGGTGTCGCATTCCTACGAATGCGACACCTTTTTTAACGTATTTTTTCATTTCGTGATGCGTTTTCCTGGTATTTATCGAAAAATGGTTAATCCTGCTTTTTATCCTCCGAGGCTACATTTTCAGCCATTTTCTCCCGCCATTCGGCAAGAGTACAGCCTTCCTTTAACTTGAAAATGCGGTACAGATAGGTGCGGGCAGAGAAGCTGCACTTGGCTGAAATGATGTCAGTCTCCGAGAAATATCGGGACCGCTCCGCCTTAGGGATATCCAACGAATGAGCCAGGGTAACCATATTCAAGATTGTATCCCCCTGCCGGCGCACCAGTCTTCCTGTTATTCTCTCTTCAAACGCCATAGTTGTAAAGTTTCTTTGTCTACCATCGCTCTTCGGGTCAAGGAAGGCGCTGTAGCGGGTGCGGCTCTTGGCTAAACCCATGTGGGCGTAATCGGCATAGAGGAGATACTGACCGCTCTCGTTGAAGAAGATCATCTGTTGGGAGGTTTAGTTGGGGTTCCATCCTTACGCAGGCGGCCAAAAAGTTTGACGTCGCGTTTCACGACATCAAACTTTTTATTCATATGAAAGCTGCGCTGGGTTATGAATATGGCTGTGCTGGGTTAAGGATATGGCTGCATCAAGGGTCTATGCGCCACCTGTTCATCGTGTTCTGGTGCCTGTTCGATGGATAATATTACTTAAAACACCTTCTTAATCGAAAAATATGGCACAAAAACTCTTCTTAATCGAAAAATATAGCTATCTTTGCAGAAAAATAAACGTTTAATTGAAAAATATGGCACAAAATAATACAATCCATAATATTCTGGAAGTAGTGGTAGGTACTGCTGATATTCGCAGTAGTAATCAAGTGAAAAGTGGAAAACTGAGAAAGATTGCTACAAGAATCTATACAAGTAACATGGATGATGCACCTGAGGACATCATCAGAAGAAATGTATTCTATATTTTAGGACAACTCTATCCTCATGCTGTTATCAGCCATCGCTCTGCATTTGAACTTAAACCAACATCTGAGGGTGATATCTTCTTGACATACAAATACACCAAAAACATAGAATTGCCAGGTATTAAAGTTCACTTAATGAAAGGTCCAATGGGTACAGCCCATGATATGCCTTTCATTGAGAACTTGTATATATCAAGCACAGAAAGACGCATGCTTGAAAACCTTCAAAAAGGCAGGACTCGTGGCAATGTTTCCAAATGTTTGCCAAGGACGTATATCGAGGAGAACCTGGAAAAAATGTTGGTAGTTAATGGAGAAGAAGGCATCAACGGCTTCCGTGACAAGGCTAAAGAGATTGCCAAACAGCTGAATATGACAGAAGAGTTTGAAACTCTCAATTCTATTATTGGAGCCTTGCTTTCTACCAAACCTTCAGGAATACTTTCCTCTGGCAGTGCTTTAGCCAGAGCTCAAGGTGTGCCGTTTGACCAAGAACGTGTCAAGTTGTTTGAAACATTGTTCAAGGCGCTTCATAATGAACCTTTTCCTAGCATGGACGAGCAGAATGTTTCTACCGCATCATTTAGAAACTTTGCATTTTTCGAGAGCTACTTCTCTAACTATATCGAAGGAACAGAGTTTGAGATAGAAGATGCTTATCGCATCATAGAGACTGGTCAACCAATGCCAGCAAGAAATGCAGACTCACATGATGTTCTTGGAACATTCCAAATCGTAGCAAGCAGACGGGAGATGAGACGAACGCCAAGTACCGCCGATGAACTGATGGAGATTCTTCAAGACCGTCATAGAATTATGATGGCAGCGAGACCAGACAGAAACCCAGGTATGTTCAAGACGCAAAACAACCATGCCGGTGATTCGCATTTTGTAGACTGCACACTTGTAAGGGGGACATTGATAAAGGGATTCGACTTCTACAAAGCCCTGGAGTCTCCTTTCGCTAGGGCTCTCTTTATCCTATTCATGATTAGCGAGGTTCATCCATTCAATGATGGTAACGGTCGTATCTCAAGAATCATGATGAATGCAGAACTTGTCCATGCAGACCAATCAAAGATTATCATCCCTACAGTCTTTCGTGAGGATTACCTAAATGGATTGAGACGCTTGACTAGAAAGAGCGACCCAAGCGTAATCATCAAGGCTATATCAAGAGTTCGGCAGTTTAGTGCCAACATCATAGGTGAGGATTTCGAGGAGACTCGTCGCTACCTCGAAGGGACCAATGCCTTTAAAGATGGTGACGAATACATTTTGAGATTCTAAAAATCAAGGGTCTATACGCCACCTGTTCATCATGGCATATAGACCCTTGTCGTTTTCCCGATTATACAAGTTTAGCAAGTGGTTTAAGTACGGACGAAAAGCCTTTTACCTTTTCACACAGTTCCCAGTATCTGTGAGCAAGGTCGTGGATGAACTTTCTTCCTCGCTCGGTCCATACAAGATAGGTATGGGTGTAGGCTCTGCCCATCTTCTCCTGTCTGCCATCGCTCTTCGGGTTAAGGAAGGCGCTGTAGCGGGTACGGCTCTTGGCTAAACCCATGTGGGCGTAATCGGCATAAAGAAGATACTGACCGCTCTGATAATACTGGATATGCAGGGCACAGAGCGAGCGGTTCAACTCCTGCGCTGTGATACCGAGCTCCTTCGCAATCTGCGTGGTCGTGAAGCAGGAAACGGAATCGAGAACGTTATCGCTATAGAGCGCTTTCGGCAAAAGATTACCCACCTGATTCTCCAACTGGATGATGTTCTCACCATTCTTGGCGTTGCGAACCACCTGTTCATCCACAACTCCATTCAAGCGGCGTATTTCCGTATCCTGTTCGCCGATAAGCTTCTTCTGCTGTTCAATCTGCAGACGTTGCTTCTTCAGCAGATTCTCCTTCTCCTTGAGCGTAGCACGGAGGATTTCTTCCGCATGTCGGATTGTCTCCTCATCGCTCTCTCCCTGCTGCACCGGGATATAACCACCCGTCTTGCGAATCTGGGGCAGCACATCAGCCGTAACCCAGTTCTTGAACTTCACGGCAGTAGGAAGCTTAGAGCCGAGCACCAAAGCATAGAAACCGCTCTCCGAAACGTAAATCATCTGCTGGAAACGTTTCGCATCAGTTCCATCCTTCTTGATGCCTGTCACTACCCATGCGCCCTGTTTTAGGGCGTCAAGTGGGTTAACCAACTGGTTTACAGCGTTTCTTGATTTTTTATACCCCAGCACATCACAGACATCCTTTGCGCAGAACAAAGGTTCTCCATTTTCATCGGTCAAGGTACGAATCTTACCGAACTCAGGGTTTTCAAACACGACAGCAGCAGCTGCCTTCTTATCCATTTCTACTTTATTTGTATTAACTGACTTTACCATAATAATTTGTTTTTAAAAATTAATCACTAAAAATTCAACATTCAACACTCAACATTCAACATTAAATGATCGTAATCCAAACGCTCTCCTCTCTTTCTCTTGCTGCGGTAATGGCATTGATAAGCCTATGCAGCCAGATGCGGGAATTAAAGACGGCACCCTGTAATTTATTTTCACCTACCAGAATGCAGCCCTGCGTATCATCGGGATAATTACCGGCATGAATGCGGATGCCCTCAAAATCAGGAACACCCTGCACCAGCGGAAGCCACTTCTTAAACCTTGGCGATTTCGAGATAACCACAGGATACGAGCCTTCCGGTATCGCCGTATGCCCCGGTATCTTGCGGGCTTTCTTGCCCGATACCCTGCTATATCTACCATCCTCCTCTTCCGGCTTCAGTTCGATACCCAGGAGGTTTCTCCACGTAGGCTCCAGGGTATCACAGAAGTAATGCTCCTTGTCCAACTTCGCCTTATCAAAGCTGTGCTCAAAGATACGCTTGTCGCCTATTTTTACCCCCGAACGCCAGGTACGTTTCACATCCTTATCGTTCAGGATATAAAGATGACCTATCGTATAAGTCTTCTTTTTTGCTATTCTTTTTACTACTATTTCCATACGCTATGAATTCTCCTTTCGGAATTTAAGTTTAATAAAAACTGAGGAACTGAGGAATTGAGGAACTGAGTCGTTCTCCTTAGCCCTTATGTAATGGCGATCCTTCCAGTTTCCCAACATCTTGGAAGTACCTTTCTGACTCATCCCGTTCGCTACTCGCAAGTCTATCACCTGCTGGTAAGTAAACTCATCCGGCAACTGCATCAGCATGTTGGAAGGTCCTCGCTTGCTCGACTTCTCGCCTGTATCATTCGCCCTCTTGATGGCATCACCGAAGAAACGCATCTTGCAGTAGAGGTCGTAACGCTCGCTCCAGCGGATGAACTCGTCAATCTCCGGCTCCCATTTGCAACCGTTCGCCACATACAGCACACACGCCTTCAGGTAGGCGATGACGTTGGCACGGAAAGAAAGGTTCTCGTAAACCCTATCCTGAGAGAGACGCGAGAACTCAGCATTCTCATCCTTCAGTTTAAGGGCAAGCTGGAACGCCTCAGGACAGTCAATCAGTCCCCTGGCGTTGTTCAGATTCTCGATATAAGGCTTCAGCGCCTCACGGTAAGCATCATTGTAATCGCCGTAAACAGGCATTTCATCACCGATTTCACGCTCCGGAATGGTACAGAAATTGATACGGCTTATCGGACCGTCTGTCAAAACTTTTGAGAAGTAACGCTGCCCTTTCTGGATGGTGGTAGATGCATTCCAGTTGAACCTTATCGTTACCCTTTCTGTCACACTTTGAACGCCCACGCGCTGTTGGCCAAAGAGGTTGAATGGATCAAAGGCGAGGCACATGATGCGGAACTGCTGGTTGCCGCTACCCCGGAGAGCATCAAACTGGTCCAGCTCGTTAAGCGAAGTATAGAGGAAACGCCCCTGCGCCTCAGCGGTTCGCATCACGAATGCCGGACTGGTCATATCAGCATCAATCTCCTGGATAACAAGATTATCCGGTCGTTTACGCTTATCCTTGTTGGCACCCTTGCGCGTCACTTCCTCCTTCCATTCCTTCTCACGTTTCAGATTCTCCGCATCCCGCTTTCTGATATCCTCCATGATATACCTAATCGGCTTATCCACAGACGATTTACCTGCGCCCGTACCAGCCAGCAAGCAAGTAGAAAGCGTAGCCTCATGTACTACATTATCAATGTATCGGAAGCTCGTCTGCCAGAGATGCGTAGCGAGCGGTGGGAAGATAGCGTGCGCCACAGCCGGCTTATAAATCTCCGGTGTCCGAGATATCAGCAGTTCCACCAGCTTCGGCAGTTTCTCCGGCATCGCTGGCGGTTCGGGATAATCCTCCTCGGAACTTTGAACTTGGAGATTTGAACTTTGAACTGTATGATTTGCGTTAGGGCTATTAACTGTTAACTGTAAACTATTAACTTGTTGGCTGGCCTGTTTTTCCGCCAGTGCATTCACCCTTATCACATCCCTCGACATCGGCTTGCAGCTGTCAGCATATTTCGCATAGAAATCATGTATCAGCTGATGGCAGTCATCCTCCTGATAGTAGCTCGGCATTTTCGTCCTCACCACCTTCATCAGTTCCTCCTCGCTCATCACCCTCGAAGCGCCTGCGCTCATGATAGCGAGCAGCGAAGAGTGCCGAGACCCGACGGTATCAATCGCCATCCCCTCAAGCCCAGCCGACTGCACGAACAGATCAAAGGCTATCAGATTCTTCTCACTGGCCTCTCCCAGTTCACCAGTGCCATGATTGCCTCCAGGATTCCCGAGATGAGAATCATCAGCATGATTGCTATTACCAGATTGGGCAGGCTGAAGAGCAGTGCCAGCAGAAGCAGCATAATCGCCACGATTGCCCGAAAGTCTATTGTTTTGAACGTTGTCATTACTATTGCTATTAACTGTAAACTGTAAACTATTAACTATCTTGCCGTCCACGGTAAGCCCACGATTAAGGAACGCTTGTCTGCGAGCCTGTATCTCGCTCTCCGGCAGCACTGCGCACCACATTTTAGACCGGTAGATTTCCGAGTCCTTATCCGTCAGGAAAATCATCCTCTCAGGTGTGATGCAGCTTTCATCATAAGGCACACCGAGCGCCTCACAATACGCCTTCTGCGTCTCCTCGATGGTCATCCCAATCGGCATTCTAATCCCGATATGCAGTTTCTTTCTAGCGCTATAACAAAGATGCAGCAAACTCCCATTCCAGATACCCGAAGAGCAGTTCAGCTCGCGCGCCTTCTCGATAGCCTTCTCTACATACTCCTTATCATCCACATCGATAATCGTCTGGAAGAGAAAGCTTTCCGGCAAGGCATTCTCCTGTCTGCGCACATTGTTCCTGAACATGCCGTAGTGCGGACAGAAGAAAGGCAGCTCGCTCTTGAGCCTTTCCTGCGCCTTCTTCACCGCCTGCGCATCGTTCAAATCCACTCCGTCAATCGGCAATTCACCCCGAATCTGCTGAATCATCTTCTTGATTTCCTCCGACCCGATGACCTTATCATAAGTATCGACATTGTAAGAAAAAACTTTCCCCTTATTTCCCTTACGATAAGGATTAATTGCCACTACATGTACTATCTCCATTTTACCTCCATATTTTTATTAATCGAACACTTCGCTGTTAATCATGATATACCCTGAGCCATAGCTTACATTAATAGGCAGAATCAGCGAGTTATCCGAAATCTCCTGGACCCCGTTCGCCTCGAAGAGCGAAGCATTCTCGGCATCATTCAGTCTGCTCTTGACGAAGCCTATTACCCATTTTGCCGCAATCTTCTCGGCAGCAACATGCCTGTCTACGAGGTCCTTCACCAGCTGTTCATCGCAGAAGTTGATATCCGCATTCACGTTCTCAGCCTCCGCTTCTTCCTTCCCCATTTCCTGGTTCTCGAAGAAGAGGTTATACTTGATTTTCATGTCCTTCTTCATCACGATGTTCAGATTTTTCAGTTCCCCCTCCGAGTCAGCAATCGTCTCATAGAGTTTCTGTACCGACTTCTTGAAGATGTTCTTCACGTCCATCAGACAGTAATAGATTTTCCCGTCAATCACCACCACCCTCAGTTTTCCGTACTGCGGATGAGTAAAATAAAAAGGTTTCATTGCTTTCATCTTATAAATTCCTTTTAAAACAGTTGGGCGCTCCCACAACGGTTGATGTGCCTATACACAAAAGCCCCCGAAACCCAGACCATATCGGTTCTGAATTCCGGGGGCAAAGGTACAACAAGATGCTGAAACCTACCTGGTACGTACCTGGTACGCGTACCAGGTACGAATTAATTTATGAAACGTCATTCACGTTATATAACAGACTAGCTAACAGATGTTTATCGATTTTGCAGTTTCTCCGATAAATCCAGACATCTGTTGCTGATCCATCCCTTTATTAAAGGCAGAGCGAAGATTCTCCTTGTCAATATTCCAAAAGGTGCCGAACACTACCCATACATTCTGTATGCCGAGTTTGGTAGAAATCTGGGACGCAAGAACTGCAGTTTTAGCTACAGAGAGTCCCTTAGGCTGGAAATGCTCATCAAGAAAGCCATGTATCGCCAAACTGGAGAGAACCATTAACCCCTGAGGATTAGCAAGAGATTCCGGCAGCGGACGGAAATTCTCTTCTGCCTTCGCCTTTCCTTCCTTCTTCTTAGGTCCATCACCATAATTTTCAATATACGTTGCATTATCGTGCAATTCAATTGTTCTATTATCACTCATGATTATTATGCTTTTAGATTCCATATAATTTACAATAAACTCACTGTCCAGACTTAAATAGCCATCTGTTATAAAAATATATAGTGCCTTTATCCTCGACAGACTACACTTGATTCGCGTACTTAAGTTTTTTTTCATATTGTATTATTATTGTAGTTATTTTAAGTTTCTTGCCTCATTATAGCAGAGTATGAGTGTTTGCGCTAACAATTTATGAGGGCGTAAGCAGCCTGGAGTGCTGGTGATCGCCTCTTATCGTGAGGTGTGGGACCAATTCTACATCATTTTTCCTTTTGTTGAATATTTAAGTTAATAAAATGACCGAAAGATGCGTTTTTCAGTATCTAAGGCCGGTTAATTCTATTCTCCTCCCTTTTTCGAGATGCAAATATATAAAAAATATTAATACATACGCAAGTCAAGCTTAATATTAACACGAATTTAACACAATTAGTAATAGAAAGCAAGTTTAAATATAATTTCAGTTTAAGTTATACGCAGATTCAAACGATAGAAGTCGCTATCGCCCTCCCCCAACAACCAGCATGATAAAATCATTATCAGTAAATCAGCTCAGTTCCTCAGTTCCTCAGTTCCTCAGTTTTGTTCTAGAGGTATACTTGATACTTACAAATTGTAAGTAATTATATTTTATTATATATATATATATAATAAGCTTCTAAATTAAGATAAAAGTGAAGGGTCAGAGAAAAACTGAGGAACTGAGGAACTGAGGAACTGAGGAACTGAGGAAGATTTCTTATGGCTTTTTGTATCTTGTTATTTGTTGTGGATAAAGTATTTAAGTGCTCAACTCTATGTTTTCTCTTCTGAAAAAGTATGAGTTGCGGGGCGCAAAACTATGACTTATTTTTGTTAACATAAAGCTCTAAAGCAGCCAAAGGAGAACAAGAGAGGTTGGAACGTAAACAGTTGGGAATGAGCAGATTTGCACAAAGTTGCCAAATCGGCATAAAGCAAGCGAGTGAGGAATATTGAA
>OOAI01000370.1_pt1 | contig 31676 bp, 34 predicted proteins | sample 1671191 | NCBI WGS metagenome assembly OOAI01 (sample SAMN06348131, study PRJEB24527) | human gut metagenome | biome: human gut; feature: ankylosing spondylitis patient; material: feces | host: Homo sapiens | place: China | collected 2015-10 | reverse complement strand
AAATACAAGCAGAGCCGGACAGCCCGCGGGCTGTCCGGCTCTGCATTTTTATAAAGAAAATATTAGAACCGCAGCTGCTTTTTTGCCATTTGCAGCGCACGGCGCAGCGGGCGGTAGAGCAGCAGCATCAGCACAAAATTGCCGACGCCGTGCAGTGCATCGTAGCTCAGGCCGCTGAGCCACCAGCTCAGGGCAAAGGCAGGCGTTTTGGCAAACAGATACACCGCCGCGCACAGCCCGCCGAAGCACAGGCCGTACAGCCCGCTGAACACTGCCCAGAAAAAGGCGTTGTCCATGCGGCGCAGCAGCCATGCCAGCAGCGCCAGCAGATACCACACATACAGGTACATCACCCACCACAGACCAAAGCCGTACAGCACGCCTTGCAGCAGAATGAATACCGTGATGGCGCCGGGGGTCTCTCGGGGCAGCTCCAGTGCAAACAGGATGATGAGCAGGCTCACCGGCTCCAGATTGGGCAGACCGCTCATGGCCTGCTTGCTCACCACCAGCAGCGCGCCCATCAGGCCGCTGAGCACCAGCCGCAGCACCCGGGTGTGCAACGCCACCGGCTTTTTACCCCTTGGTGTAGGTAAAGGCATAGCTGTCACCGTCGTGGAGTTCAATGTCGGCCACGCCCACCGTGGTCATCTCACCGGCAGCATCGGTCAGGCACCACCATGCCTGGTCCTTATCATAGTCGGCAGTCTCGCCGTTCACGGTGGTCACAAAGCCGGCATCAGCCTCTTCCTGACTGATGATACCGGCCTCAGCCAGTGCGGTGCTCAGCTTTTCGCCGTCGGTCACGTTCAGCAGTACGCTGGACACGCTGCCGTCCGCAGCGGTAACGGTGAACTCCACCGTGGCCTGTGCCTTACTGGCAGCGGAAGAAGCAACCTCAGAAGCGGCCACAGAAGAAGCCACAGAGGAGGCTGCGCTGGAAGCGGTAGAGGAAGCGGAAGCGCCGCAGCCTGCCAGCAGGCAGACGGTCAGCACAGCACTGAGGGTCAGAACGGCAAATTTATGCAGAGTGTTCATGGTTCAAAATCTCCTTGTTTCGTGTTTTGCGTGCAGAGCACACGGCAGATATAGTACCATGAAACCGGCTGGAAATCAACATTTTTTCTGCATAGCTTCAAAATATGCGGCGGCAACGCCCACCTGATTGGCCTCACTGCTGAAGGCGCAGGGCACGATCTGGCAGCGGGGTAAGCCCTCCATGTAAGCTTGTCCCGCCCGGGAGGCGTACAGTCCATCGTAGGCGCTGCGCAAGCTTTCCAGCAGCAGGGGCTGCTTGCTGATGCCGCCGCCGATGGCCACTTTTTCCACATCCAGCAGAACGGTCAGGTTGTAGATCTGCACCGCCACCGCGTGGCAGAACCGCCGCAGCACCTCTAAGGCCTCCGGCTCTCCGGCATTGGCGGCGGCAAAAAAGCTCCGACCGTCCAGCGGGGCATCCTCCGGCAGTGCCTTGCGGGCACGGTACCATTTAAGTAGATTGCTGGTGCTGCACTGGCAGGCCATGTTCTGGTCCGGGGCGTCCCACGCCTCGGCGTTGGTGTTGACAAAGCTGTACTCTCCGGCGGTAAAGTGCACCCCGCGCACCAGCTGTCCGTTGGCAATAATGCCGCCGCCCACGCCGGTGCCGATGATGAACACCGCAGCGTTGCAGCAGTCCTTCAGCGCGCCGTTTGCCAGCTCTGCCATGGCGGCTTTGCCGTCATTTTCCAGTATGACAGGGCAGCCGCACTTTTCCGCCAGCAGCTGCCCCACCGGGGTGGCGGTGTTGTACAGCAGCGCTCCGCCGTTGGAAACATAGCCGGTGTGGTTATCCACAAAGCCCGGCAGCGCCATGGCAATGCCGGTCACTTCATCCTTGTGGGGCGCATACAGCCGGTAGACTGCATCCAGAAACTGCGCCTGCGTATCCAGCGGCGTGGGTACCGCGCCGCTGTCCGTGCGGTGCATCTGCTCATCCATGACCGAGTATTTGATCTCGGTGCCGCCTACATCAAAAACCATGATCTTCATCTTGTAGCCCTCCCGTAAACGGTCGTTTTCTGTCCCTATTATGGCAAATCAGCGCGGGAAAGTAAAGCCCCGGCGGTAAAAAGAAAACTGTAAAAATCGCTCCGCCTTGCAGTTGCAATCCACCCCGCCCTGTGATATCCTGAAAAGAGAGTATCTGTTATATAAAGGAAGAAACTGCCATGGATTGCAAACTGCGTGCCAAAAATTGCGGCGGCTGCCCCCTGCTGGGGCTGGACTATGCCGAACAGCTGAAACAGAAGGAAGAAAAAGTGCGTGCTCTGGTGGGCAAATACGGCCCGGTGCACCCCATCCGGGGCATGGAGCAGCCTTACCACTACCGCAATAAGGTGATCTCCACTTTTGCTCCCGGCTGGGGTGGAAAGCTGACCTCCGGCATCTACGCGGCAAACAGCCATAAGGTGCTGCCGGTGGAAAGCTGCCTGCTGCAGGACGAGGTGCTGGACAAGACCATGCAGGCGGTGCGTGCTGCCGCCAACGCCTGCCGCTACCAGCCCTACGACGAGGACAAGGGCACCGGCCTTGTGCGCCACTGCCTGCTGCGGCGGGGCGTAGCCACCGGGCAGGTGATGGTGGTGCTGGTGACAGCGCAGCCGGTGCTGCCGGGGGCCAAGAACTTTGTCAAGGCGCTGCTGACCGAGGCAGCGCAGCGCGGCGTGACTGTGACCACCGTGGTGCAGAACGTGAACAGCCGCAAGACCAGCGTGGTGCTGGGCGAAGCGGAAAAGGTGCTGTACGGCAAGGGATTCATTCTGGATACCCTCTGCGGCAAGACCTATGCCATCAGCCCGCGCAGCTTTTATCAAATCAATCACGCCCAGACCGAAGTGCTGTACGGCCTTGCGGTGGAGGCTGCAAAGCTGACCGGCAAAGAGGTGGTGTTGGACGCCTACTGCGGCATTGGCACCATCGGCCTGACCGCCGCCGACCATGCAAAGCAGGTGGTGGGCGTGGAACTGAACCGGGACGCCGTGCAGGACGCCATTGGCAACGCAAGGCACAACGGCGTAAAGAACGCCCGCTTCTTTGCCGCCGACGCCACACGCTGGATTGGCGAAGCGGCCGCAGCGGGGGAAAAGGCAGACGTGATCTTTATGGACCCCCCGCGCGAGGGCTCTACCCCGGAATTTCTTGCCAGCGTGGCGCGTATGGCACCGAGGCGCGTGGTCTACGTCAGCTGCAATCCCGTCACCCTCGCCCGCGACCTTGCCACCCTGACAAAGCTGGGCTATAAGGCCGAGGGCTTTACCCCGGTGGATATGTTCCCGCATACGGAGCATATCGAGACGGTATGCGCATTGTCCAAACTAGATATCCACGGCAAAAAGCCGTCCGGGAGACGTTGAAGCTTTTTTATCGCGAGTCAAAAAAATGGTGTGACATTCAAACAGTATATTTGCGATATGCAATGCAACGCTGTTGCATTAAAAAGTTGAATTGCTAGTTGAATGAAAATAAGCGGTTCCCGGTTGAGAAAAGTTTTGCGGAGTGATATACTAATATTGTATGTACCCGGACAGGGGTGTCAGTTCACAGAGCGAGATAATTTGTAATGGATGGCTATTTCTTTATTTTAACGACCATTGATCTTTTTGTGCTTGGCTTTATGTGCCTTCTTACAAAGCTGAGCGAATCTTTGAATAAAAAGCAGAAGCGCGGGTTCTTTCTGGCCTTTGCGCTGATCGCGGCGATCTCGGTGCTGGAGGTCATCACCATTGTGGTAGACGGCACACCGCCGGGCTACCGCTGGCTGAATATTTTGTCCAACTATCTGGGCTTCGGGCTGACACCGGCGGTGGCGCTGTGCCTTGTATATGTGCTGGACAAAAAATCCGTCATCCGGCGCGGGTTCAAGGCAGCGGTCTGCTGCGAGGGTGTGTATCTGCTTTTTCTGGCGGCAACACTGCCCTATGGACCGGTGTTCTCGGTAAGCGCGGAGAACCTCTACGCCCGGGGTGAGTACTTCTATATTTATGTCGTTATGTATTATGTCTCCATGCTGTACCTTATGGTGGCTACGGTGCGCACGGCGACGGCCTTTCAGAACCGCAGCCGCACGCTGATCTATCCGCTGGTCCTGTTTCTGGGCGCGGAGACCGTGATCCAGATCGCGCTGCCGGAGCTGCACGTTACATGGCTGTGCGTCACCTTGCTGTCGGTGCTGTACTATATTTATTGCAGCGAAATGTGGAACCAGCTGGACGCGCTGACCGGGCTTTTGAACCAGAACAGCTACCTGAACCGCACCGCTGAGATGCGCCGCAGCGGCGGGGTGCTGGTGGTGTTTGATGTGGATGACTTCAAGCAGATCAACGACCGCTATGGCCATTTGCAGGGAGATGTCTGCCTTGCCGAGATCGCAGACTGCATCAAAAAAGCCTACGCCCGCTGCGGCTACTGCTACCGCATCGGCGGCGATGAATTCTGCGTGCTGCTGAAGGACGAGGAAAGCGAAGCCCGCTGCGCAAAAACGCTGCAAGCTTTGCTGGCAGAGCGGCGCAAGGTGTTTGCCATTTTGCCGACGGTCTCTCTTGGCTCTGCCGCCTTTTCCGGGGAGGACGTGGTCACAGTGAAGGACCGCGCCGACCGCGCGCTCTACTGCGCCAAAAAGGAACAGAAGGCCCGTGCCGCAGCGGAAAAGCACGCAGACGACAGCGAGCAGACAGCTTGAAATTCTGTCCGCACAACGGATAAACGGAGGAACACCGATGAACACAGATTGGAACAGCCCGCAGGGCGATTTTGATACCGCTGAAAAGCAGGGAGAACTGCTGATGCTGCTCAGCCGGCAGCAAGTCACCGTGCACACATGGGATGATCCGGACTTTGACTATATGGAGGAGCAGGATCTGGCGCTGGTGGTGCAAAGCCCCTCCGGCACAGAGGATCTGCTCATTGAACTGTGCGGGGAGTTCTCGGTGTTTTTTGAAAAGTGGCACGGCGAGTACGCAGCCACCGCCGAGGGCTACGCGCAGCTGCAGCAGGATATCACCGCCATTCTGGACGGCAAGGCGGGCGCACTGAGCCTGTATACGGAAAACGGCTGGCAGGGCACGGTGCTGTGCACCGAGCTGCCCGGCGCAGAGGACGCCGCAGCCGCTGCGGTGCTCAAGCGCTGCTGGCAGGCGGCAAAGCCGGACGCTGCTCTGCCTGCGGGCAGTCGGTTGGAGCTGGTGTGCTGGGACTCGGCACAGAACCGGAAAGTCCAGCTCCCGGAGGAATAATTTTAAGCGGGACGATTTGGAATATCCGCCGCTTGTGCTCTGGATATATTCAGCGGAAAAAATATTTAAAATAAAGCAATGCCGGAGCGTCTGCGGACGCTCCGGCATTGCATTTTCACGGGAGGGGTCGTAGAGGGGAAGGGCAGTTGTAATAAAAGGTACGCGAACTTTTATACGGTTTGTTGTTTCTTCTTGTGATTCGCCATATAGTTTGCGAATGCGGAGGCCGCAGTGCCCAAAGCGATACCCAGCACTGCGCCGCCGAGGACATCGGTGGGGAAGTGCACATAGAGGTACAGCCGGGTAAAGGCGATAAAGGCTGCCAGCACCAGCGCGGGCGCGCCCAGCTTTCGGTTTTGCAGCCAGAGCGCGTAGGCAGCCGCCACCCCGGAAGCGGTGTGCCCGGAGGGGAAGGAGTGCCCATGCGGGCGTGCCACCAGCATGGTGATGGAGGTGTTGAGATCACAGGGGCGGGGGCGGGCGAACAGCGGCTTGAGGAAGAAGTGCCCCGCCGCCATGTACAGCACCAGCGCCACCGCCATGGCAAATCCCGCTTTGCGGGTGCGCCGGAAGAGCAGAAGCAGCAGGGTGAACGCGATCCAGATCTCGCCGTGGGCACCGGCGTAATCAAAAAAGATGGAGATCGTGTTCATTACCGGGTTGCGGAACTGGTACAGCCAGTCCAGAAAAGCAAACTCAAAGGGCATGGGTTCCTCCTTTTGGGCGGTGAAAGAGCGGACTTTTTATACAATATAGCATATAAATATTAAAAAATACAGAATGTGCTGTAAATTTGCCCTCAAGGCAGGGGAAAATCGGCTTCCGGCTGCTCCATCTGTTCCAAGGTGGGGTAGCTGTCGAGCGCGCCGTGGTGCTGCACGCTGATGGCACAGAAGCGGTTGGAAAAGGCCAGATACTCAGTCAGGCGCTTGCGGGAAAGCTTTGGCAGCTCGGCGGCGGTCACGCCGTCCCGCTGCAGCTGCCACAGAAACGAGCCGATAAAGCCGTCCCCCGCGCCGGTGGTGTCTACCGCCGTCACTTTGGGGCTGCGGGCGCGGGCACTGGCGGTGCGGGTGTAGGCGCGGGCACCCTTGCTGCCGCAGGTGTACAGCACCAGCTGCACATCTCCGGTAAAGAGCGCGGGCAGCGCGGCTTCAATATCCTCGGTGTCGGTGAGGAAGGGCAGTTCCTCGTCCGAAAGCTTCAGGATATGGGCCAGGGGGAGAAACTGCCACACGGTCTGATGCAGCTGCTCCCGGTCCGGCCAGAGGGGAAAGCGGAGATTGGGGTCAAAGCTGAGGATGGCGCCCGCCTCCCGCGCGGCAGTGATGGCAGCCAGATGGGCGTAGCGCATGGGGCTGTCCACCAGCGAGACGCTGCAAAAATGCAGGGCAAAGGCCTGCGAGAACCAGCCCGGGTCGATCTGCTCCGGGGCGTACAGCAGGTCTGCGGAGGGCTTGCGGCAGAAGCTGAAAGTACGCTCGCCGTTTTCTGCCAGACTGACGAAGGCCAGCGCGGTGCTGGCTTTACTGGTAAATTCCAGATGGGAAAGTTCCACGCCGCAGCCAGCCAGTGCCCGGGCAATCTTATGACCGAAGGGATCGTCGCCCAGCTGGCTCAGCAGCGCGCTGCGGCCGCCCAGCCGGGCAACGGCGGCGCAGACATTGGCCGGGGCACCGCCCACCCGGGGGCTGAAGGCGGGCACTTCGTCAAAGCTGCACCCCACCCGGGAGGGGATCATATCGATCAGCGCTTCGCCGATGGAAAATAAGATCCTGTCGGACATAGGGCTTCTTCCTTTCTGCATACAGGTGTGCCGCAAGGTGCGGCAGTGTTCAGTATACACCCGCAGGGCGCTGTGCGCAACTGCTTCTTTTATACGGTAATGGGCGGGTTTTGCGGTTGACTTGCGGCGGCAGATATGCTACAATTTCCAGACGTATGCAAAAACAGGGAAAAAGGGAAAAGTGTATGGATCTGACAAAACAGTTCTTTAAATATGTCTCGCAGAATATTTTTGGTCTGCTGGGCACCTCGTGCTATATTCTGGCCGATACCTATTTTATTGCGCAGGCCGCCGGTACAGACGGCGTTACTCTGCTCAATCTCTGCCTGCCCATTTATAACTTTATTTTTGCCATTGGCTCCATGATCGCGCTGGGCTCGGCTACCCGCTACGCCATTGCCAAGGCACAGAACGATGCCCGGGGGCAGCGGTATTTCTCCAACGCCATCCTGTGCGCCGTGCTGGCGTCCATCCCGTGGATGCTGGCGGGTGCCTTTGTGCCCGGGGCGCTGCTGCGGCTCATGGGCGGCGATGCAGGCATCGTGACGCTGGGCATTCCCTACGCCCGCATCTTTCTGCTGTTCACCCCGTTTTTTATGTGCAACTACATCGTTTCGGCCTTTGTCCGCAACGATGGCGACCCCTCCCTTGCCATGGTGGCGACCTTGAGCGGCAGTCTGTTCAATGTGGTGTTCGACTATATCTTCATGTTCCCCATGGGTCTGGGGCTGGCCGGTGCGGCGCTGGCAACGGCGGTCTCGCCTATTATAAGCATCGCAATCTGCAGCCGCCACTTCTTTAAAAAGGAGAACACCCTGCAATTCGTGCGGCAGCTGCCCTCGGCAAGGCTGCTGGGGCAGAGCTGTCAGCTGGGCATCTCCGGCTTTGTGGGCGAGCTTTCCTCCGGCGTGACCACCACGGTGTTCAACTTTCTGCTGCTGGGGCTGGCGGGTAACGTGGGCGTAGCAGCCTACGGCGTGGTGGCAAACTTTGCGCTGGTGGCTACCGCCATCTTCAACGGCGTGGCGCAGGGCGCACAGCCGCTGGTGAGCCGCTGCTACGGTCAGAACGACCACGCCGGGGCGCGGAAGCTGCTGCTGCTGGGCAGCGGCACTGTGCTAGTGCTGGCTGCGGTGCTGTACGTTGCGGTGTTCGGCCTGACCGATACCTTTGTAAGCTGGTTCAACAGCGAAAACTCGGTGCAGATGGCGCAGTACGCCCACACCGGGATGCGGATGTACTTTGTGGGCTACTTCTTTGCGGGCTTTAACATTATGGCGGCGGGCTATCTGAGCGCCGTGAACCGCCCGGCAGAGGCCTCCATCACCTCCATCTGCCGGGGTATGGTGGCCATTGTGGCCTGCTCACTGGTGCTCAGCGCGGTGTTCGGGATGCCGGGTGTATGGGCAGCCTTCCCAGCCTCGGAGCTGCTCACCGCGCTGCTGACCCTGTTTTTGCTGCGCAGAAAAGAGAGCGGAAAAGCTTAAATATACATCTCCTGCTCCCGCATGGTCTCCTCGGGCGTAAGCCCGGCCTGTGCGGCGCGACCGGTCAGTGCCCGCCATTGTGCAGGGGACTGGCCGGTTTCTTTTTTGAATACCCGGCACAGGTAGTTGGCCCCGGAAAAGCCGCACAGGCTTGCCACCACGTCCAGCGTGTACTCCCGGTGCAGCAGCAGCCGCTGCGCGGCTTCAATGCGCACGGTGGTCAGGTACTTGCCCGGCGGCACGCCCACGGCGGCGGTAAAGGTGCGCACAAGATGGCTTTTGGAGACGCCCAGCCGCTCGCTGAGCTCCTCCACGCCGTACAGCCCCGCGTAGTTGGCGCGGATATCCTCAATGGCGGCCTGCACCAGCGGCGGCAGGGCGGGCGCGGCGCTGTCGGCATCCGCCAGCTCGCACAGCAGGGCAAAGACCAGCTGGCTGCGGGCGCGGCTGTGGGTGGGCTTTTCCTCGGCAAGGCGCCCCATCAGCTCGGCGGCGGCAGGACAGGTCTCGCCCTTGGCAAGGTAGGGCAGCTCCCGCAGGCCGTTTAAAAACTGCGTGCTGGCCTGCCCGGTCAGCTGGACGCACAACAGGTGGCAGCTGTCCTCCGGGGTCAGGGTGAGCGGGGCGCGGCTTAAGATCAGGTCCCCCGCCGCTGCGGACTGCGGCGGCAGCACCAGCACAGAGCCGGCGGGCGTGGCCGATGCCCCGGGCAGGGAGGCTGAGCATCTGCCGCTGGAAACAAGGCAGACCCACAGCCCTTCGCCGGTCAGGGTGCGGGGCGCGGAAAGCTGCACGTCCAGCAGTGCAGCCGGTGCGGCGATGGTGTTCCAGTCAAACAGCAATATCTGACACCTCTAATCAATAAAATGCTATTTTATATCACAAAATTATCTGTTATTATAGTACCAACGAAACAACACGCCGTCAAGGGCGTGAAACACCAAATATTTACGGAGGATAACAATTATGGCTTCCATTAGCTGCCAGCACATCTACAAGATCTATCCGGGCGCAACTGCCCCGTCTGTTACCGACTTCAATCTGGAGATCCAGGATAAGGAGTTCATCATCTTCGTCGGCCCTTCTGGCTGCGGCAAGTCCACCACCCTGCGTATGATCGCCGGTCTGGAGGAAATCTCCAAGGGCGAGATGTACATCGGCGGCCGTCTGATCAACGACGTTCCCCCGAAGGACCGTGATATCGCCATGGTGTTCCAGAGCTACGCTCTGTACCCCCACATGACCGTTTACAAGAACATCGCTTTCGGTCTGGAACTGCGCAAGACCCCGAAGGACGAGATCGACCGCCGCGTCCATGAGGCTGCTAAGATCCTGGAGATCGAGCACCTGCTGGACCGCAAGCCCAAGGCTCTGTCCGGTGGTCAGCGTCAGCGTGTTGCTCTGGGCCGTGCAATGGTTCGTAACCCGGCAGTCTTCCTGCTGGACGAGCCCCTGTCCAACCTGGATGCAAAGCTGCGTACCAGCATGCGCACCGAGATCATCAAGCTGCACAAGAAGCTGGCTACCACCTTCATCTACGTTACCCACGACCAGACCGAGGCTATGACCATGGGCGACCGTATCGTTGTCATGAAGGACGGCATCATCCAGCAGGTCGATACCCCGCAGAACCTGTACGATATGCCCTGCAATATGTTCGTTGCAGGCTTCATCGGCAGCCCCCAGATGAACTTCCTGGACGGCACCCTGATCAAGAAGGGCGAGTTGTACGGTGTTGATCTGGGTGGTGACGTGATCCCCCTGCCCAAGGAGAAGACCGCCGACGGCAAGCTGGATTCCTATGTTGGCAAGAAGATCAAGATGGGCATCCGTCCCGAGGATATCGACGACGAGCCCGAGTTTATGGCAAAGCACACCGACTGCCAGCTGGATGCTAAGGTCGATGTTTCCGAAATGATGGGCGCTGAGATCTACCTGTACCTGGAGTACAAGGGCAACAAGATGACTGCTCGTGTTGCTCCCACCTCCAAGGCTCGCAACGGAGACACCGTCCGCGTTGCATTCGATCCCCATAAGGTGCACCTGTTCGACATCGAAACCGAGCAGACCATCCTGAACTAAGACTTAGCAAAGATCATTTTTGATCCTCCTATCATACGAAAGACCGCCGAAGGAAAACCTTCGGCGGTTTTTCGTTTTGAAAAACCCTCTCGTGAAAATGGGGTTCAGAAACGCCCACAGGCGTTTCTGAACCCCGAAATAAAAATAATTTTTCCGCTGAATATGCCCAAAGCAACGCGGCGGGCATTCCCAATCATTTTGTCTGTGCGCCCTGCCGCACCAGCTCGATGAATACATTCATCTGCGGGGTCACCCATTTATCCCGGTGGTAGAACAGCTGCCGGTGCATCATGACGGTGCAGTCCGGTACGTTCAGCCGCGCCAGACGCCCTTCGGCCAGCGCGCTGCGCACGATGTACTCCGGCAAAAAGGAAAGCCCCATGCCCTGCTCCACCATCTGGCACAGCAGCGCGGCGCTGCCCAGTTCCAGATAGGGGTGGATGGCAAGGCTGTGCGCCGCCATGCACTGGTCCAGTGCGTCCCGGTAACTCATGCCCCGCTCGGTGAGCAGAAACTCCTGCCGGGGCAGAATGTCCAGCGGGAGCACGCTTTCCTGCGCCAGCGGATGCTGCGGCGGCGCAATGAAGCACACCGGCTCCGGCACGTCCGCAGCCAGCACCAGCGCAGGCTGCAAAAGGGGCTGGTCCAGCGTGTAGACAAGGTCTACCTGATTGGTGCTCAGCAATTGCAGCATCTCGTCCGTGGAAGCGGTGTGCAGCACCAGCTCCACCTGCGGGCAGCGGGCATGGTAGCGCTGCAACAGCTCCGGCAAAAAGGTGCTGCACACGGAATCTGCCAGCGCGATGCGCAGACTGCCCCGCACCTGCTGGGCGGGCTGCAAGGCGGCCTGTGCCTGCTGGGCAGTTTCCAGCAGGGTGCGGGCATAGCCTAAAAAGGTCTGCCCGGCATCGGTCAGGCGCACCGTTTTGCCCACGCGGTCAAACAGCGGGGTGCCCAGTTCGGCTTCCAGCTGTGCAATTTGGGAGGACACCGCCGACTGCGAGTAGCCCAGCTGCCGCGCGGTGCGGGAAAAGCTGTGCAGCTCGGCGATGTGCAAAAAGGTATTGACAGTCCGCAGTTCCATGAACGGCTCCTTTTATAACAGGGTGATGTCCCGTACGGTGAGCTGAGCACCGTCCACGGTAAAATGCACTTCCAGCCCGGCAAACTCCATGCCGTACACCCGCTGCGGGTCGTGCTGGTAGGAGGGACGTGGGTCACTGGCCAGCACGCCCTGCAAAGCGGCGCGGTCGGCCTCCGGTACGGTCTGCCACAGCGCTTCCGGGCAGGACACTTCCAGATGGTGGGTGCGGGTCTGCCCGGTAAAGCCCTCGGCGGCATCCGGGTGGCAGTCCGCATAGGGGATGTAGGGCTTGATATCGTAGATGGGGGTGCCGTCCATCAGGTCGGCACCGCGCACGATGAGCACCGGCCCCACGTCCGGGCGCTGCTCAATGGCCTCCAGCTTTACGCTGGAAAGCCCCAGAGGGTTCGGCCGGAAGGGGGAGCGGGTGGCAAACACGCCCACCCGGGTGTTGCCGCCAAGGCGCGGCGGGCGCACGGTGGGAGACCAGCTTTCCCGCACTGCGCCGGAAAACTGCCACACCAGCCAGATATGACTGAAATCCTCCAGCCCGCGCAGGGCGTCGGGGTTGCGGTATTCCGGGGTGAAAACGATCTCGCCCCGCAGCTCTTCTACCAGCCCGCTCTGGCGCGGGATGCCGAACTTGGTGGGAAAGGCGGTATGGATATGGGCAATGACCTTCAGGGTCATGGCTTCGGGTGCCTGCTGCATGATGAACTCCTTGCTCAATAGATCTTTTCAATGGGGCAGTCGGCGGGGATGCCGTACCGGCTGCGGAAGGCCTGCAATTCCTGCGGGCTGCGGATCAGCTGTACCTCGGTAAAATGACCGGTGTGCAGATCCTGAAACCCGGCCACTTGCTCCCCGGTGCAGATGCTGCACCGCAGTACCGGCTTCTGGGCGGCGGGGTCGTAGGAGGGGGACATTTTCTTTTTGCCGAACACAGGCTGCTCCTTTCTCTCCTTATCTTATAGGCCGCGGCAAAGCCCCACGGCCTTGCCCTCGATGTGCAGCTCCGAAAGCTGCTCTCCGGCGTAGAACATGGGCGGGCAGACGGCGGCGTTATCGGCCAGCAGCATCACGGCATCGCCCTGCCGGTGGAAGTGCTTGAGGGTGGCTTCCTCGCCCACCCGCACGGCGGCGATCTCGCCCTGCTCCACCTCGGGCTGGCAGCGGATGCATACGATGTCTCCGTTGCATATCGTGGGAGACATACTGTCACCGTGGCAGGTCAGGGCAAAATCCGCGTGCCACGCGGCGGGCACCCCGATATAGCACTCGATGTTCTGCTCAGCGGTGATGGGGGTGCCGCAGGCGATGGAGCCGATCAGCGGCACCTGCACCATGGTGGGCAGCGGCTCAAAGCCCGGGGGACAGGCGCAGGGCGCGTCCAGCCCTAGCAGAGCGGCGGGAGTGGTCTCCAGCGCCTGCGCCAGCTCCTCCACTTTGGACTGGGGCAGGTCGTTGATGCCTTTTTCCAGCTTGGTGATGGAGGAACGGGAGCGGTAGCCCATGCGCCGGGCAAGCTCCTCCTGCGAAAGACCCAGCTGCTCCCGGCGCAGACGGACACGGGTGGACAGATCAGACATGACAGTTCTCCTGAAAACTATGTGTTGTGGTGTACGATACAGTGTTCTGCCTTGAGTATAGCAGAAAATTTCCTGAAAATCAACAATTACAGCGCGTTTTGGAAATAATAGGTTGACAGATAATCAACAACGGAGTATAATACAACCAATGATTGTTTCAAACACAGCGAACTACAAAAAAGGAGCGAAGCCATGGCAAACACGAATCTGATCTACACCTACATTCAGGACAGCGGCTACAAGCTGCAATATGTGGCCAGTGTGCTGCACATCAGCAGCAACACCCTGCGGCACAAGCTGCTGGGCGAGACCCAGTTCAAGCTGGACGAGGCCGAGCGGCTTTCCACCATGCTGGGCCTGACGATGGCCGAGCGGGACGCCTGCTTTTTCGATGCCGAGAACCGGTTCTCGCGCAGTGCAACGCTGGAGCTGCCCAAAAGGGGGAAGCGCCAGTGACACCGGAGCAGCGCGATGTGACCCGGAATGCCCTGCGCAAGTACGGCGAGCGGCACTGGGCGCGCACGCCGGAAAACCGCCGCTGGCAAAGCGCCATTGATGAGGGCCTCGACTACTATCAGGTGCACGACCCCATGCGGGCAGACCTGCTGCGGATGCGCTTTTTTGAGCAGCGCCCGGAGGACGAGATCTTGGAGCAGCTGCACATCGGCCGCACCACCTACCAGAAGGCGTTGCAGGATCTTTTGAGCACCATCGCTGTCTACGCCGCCCAGCGCGGCGCGTTCTGAGCAAAAAGCCGTGAAAAGCAACCATAAAACAGGGCTGCCGCACCGTGTTTCGTGCAGCAGCCCTGTTTTGGTTATTTCTTCTTGGTGTCCGGGTCCTCGCAATGGCTGTGGCAGGAGGCGCAATTGCCGTTGCAGCCCTCACCCTTCCAGCCGCCCTGTCTGGAGATCCAGACCACAGCCAGCGCAAACAGCACAGCCAATATTACCAGCGTGATGATTCCGCGAAGTGTCATATTCATCCCTCGATTTCTTTTGTACGGCTTTCTGCCCCAAGTATACACGATTTGCAGGCAAAGAGCAACATCCTGCCGCACATTTTTTGTGCAGGGTGCAGCCGATGCGGCTGCCCGGCGGTAATGTTGCACGCCCGGCGGTCAGCGCACCATTTTTGCAGCCGGAGAAAGTGTTTCGAAAAAAGTAAAATAATTTCAAATTAGGGCTTGCATTTCTGCAAAGGCCGTGCTATAATAATCACGTTCCAGTTCGGAGCGCACAACACAAGCGAATATGGAGGATTAGCTCAGCTGGTTAGAGCACCTGCATCACACGCAGGGGGTCTGGGGTTCGAGTCCCTAATTCTCCACCATACAGTTCGTACTCGAACCCAATTCTCTATGAGAAAGGGTTCGGGTACGTTTTTTGTTTGCAGGAGGTTCTGAGAAAGGACTACTCGGAACAGTAAACGAGCAAAGGCAGGGTATCACTATGACGGTGGTATCCTGCCTTTTGTTTTGCGGGATCAAGTTCGCCTTGTGCGAACTTGGTCGCCCCCCTATATGGCTCACTGGGGGCAATCGCTGCATACGTGCGTACCGGGGAGAGCCTGTACACCTCTGACAAGGTGTAACACACTAGACTTTGTGCCAAAGTCTGTGTGCCAAGGGGCCAAGCCCATTAGAATCCCTGCGGAGCGTGTACGCACGTACGCAGAAAAATGGCAAAATTTCACTATATCGGGGTGTTCTTTCATGGAGGAGTGTGGTATACTCGGCTTAACCCAGTAAATTGGAAGTTGTGAACTTAGAATTAGAGGTGTTGAAAATGAAAATAATAATTATATTTATTGATTTACTGATGGCAACTGTTCTCTTTTTTGTTGGAAGATTTTTTATCAAATCAAGGAATACAGAAAGAAGTGTGCTGTTTTTATCAGGAGATTATACTGGATTAAACACAGAGAAAATATGCAGAGTTACTGGAAAACGGATTAAGACATGGGCAATGCTCTTTTGTCTTGGCGGTATAATTGATTTTATCAAGCCGGGCGCAGGAATAATAATAGTTTCCGTTTTTTTTATTATCTTACTTGTATTTCATTTGGTTGATATGACTATAAATCGAGACAAGTACCGGGTATAAATTCGCGTTTGTGGAGCGAAGCAGAACAATGAAAGCCCCAGTGGGGCTTTTAAGCGACAGAACGGTCTTGCGTAGCAAGATGAAGGGACCTCGCCCCGACAACTTCCAGTTTGCCGTACTCATTCCAGCAGGGTTTGGGGCAGGCACGCCCCAACAAGAACACTTCAAAAACGCGGGAGCATTGCAGAAGTGCAGTCCCGAATGGGCACAATATTTTCAAGAATTGAAAATTTGTGGCCACGGGACGATTCTTGCTCTCAGCTAATTCGCTCAAAACAGCTTTTGCGCAATTGTTTCCAAATTGTTAAGACGCATAAAGCAAGCAAAGAACCTTTTTCTTCTGAAGTGGTGGTGTTCACGGTGAGCACCACCACTTTTCTGTTTTGTTTTTCTTGCAAACGGGTGCGAAATATGGTATATAGGTTATACGAAACATTGCTTCGATTGAATAACCTGACATTCAATGATGTGTAAAGAGAGGTGCAGCCATGACCGCCGTAATCTACGCCCGCTATTCATCCGATAGCCAGCGCGAAGCGTCCATTGAGGGACAGCTGCGCGACTGCAAGGACTACGCCGAGAAAAACGGCATCACCGTGGTCGGCACCTACATTGACCGTGCCTACTCTGCCAAGACGGATGACCGCCCGGAGTTCCAGCACATGATAAAGGACAGCGCGAAGAAAATCTTCGATGTGGTTCTGGTCTGGAAGCTCGACCGCTTTGCCCGGAACCGCTACGATGCTGTGAACTACAAGCACCAGCTGGAAAAGAACGGTGTTCATCTGGTGTCTGCCATGGAACCCATTTCGCAAGGGCCTGAAGGCATTATGGTGGAGAGTATGCTTATTGGCATGGCGGAATACTATTCCGCCGAACTGGCCCTGAAAGTGGCGCGCGGTGAGCGCGAAAATGCCCTCCAGTGCAAGTACAACGGCGGTGTGGTGCCGCTGGGCTTCACCATTGGCAAGGAGGACAGGCTGTACCATATCGACCCGGAGACGGCTCCCATCGTGCAGGAAATCTTCAGCCGGTATGCCGACGGCGAACCGGCCGAGAAGATCGCAGCATCCCTGAACGAGCGCGGTCTGCGTACCCGCACCGGGAAGCCGTTCGTGAAGAACAGCTTCTTCCAGATCTTCCGGAACCGCCGCTACATAGGCGAGTACCGCTATAAAGACATCGTGACACCGGGCGGCATTCCCGCCATCGTGGACAAGGATTTGTTCAACCGGGTGCAGCAGCGTTTCGAGCAAAACAAGATCGCCCACGGTCGGCCTGCAAAAGAGGATGTGAGCTATCTGCTGACGACCAAGCTGTTCTGTGGCAAGTGCGGCACCCTGATGGGCGGCGAAAGCGGCACCAGCCACATGGGAAACACCTACTATTACTACAAGTGCGGCAACGCCAAACGCCACGGCAAGGCGCACTGCGACCTGAAAGCCATCCGCAAAGAGCCGCTGGAACGGTTCGTGGTGGAGACTGCCATCAAGGTGATTTTCAGCGATGAAATCATCGAACGGCTGATAGATTTGATCATGGAAGCCCAGCAGCAGGAGAACACCCGGCTGCCTGTCCTGAAAGACCAGTTGCGGGATACAGAGAAGCGGCTGGCAAACCTTCTGGAAGCCATTGAACAGGGCATCCTGACCCCGACCACCAAGCAGCGGCTGGACGAGCTGGAAGCCCGGAAAGAAGCCCTGAACACCAGCATTTTGGAAGAAGAACTGAAAAAGCCCGTCCTGACCCGCGAATGGATGCGGTTCTGGTTTGAAAAATTCCGCAAGGGTGACGTGGGCAGTACAGAACACCAGCGGCAGATCATTGATACCTTTGTCAACTCGGTCTACGTCTTTGACGACCGGGTCGTGCTCAATTTCAACTTCACGGACGATTCCAAAACGGTCACCCGTGAGGAAGTGTTGGGTTCGAGTGCTGTGGAGAATGCTCCACCAAACGTAAGGCCGTTTACCTGAAAAGGTAAGCGGCTTTTTCTTGTATCTATGTGCTTTTTGATATGCAAAAATGAAGCGGATTCACTTTTGCATGTTGATAATGAAACGTGTAGGAGGCCCCCTTTTCAGTCGTTTGTAGCAAGTTTGTAGCAGATCTGTAGCAAAATTCGGAGAGGAACGGCAAAATGGCTCCGTAAACCCGATTTTGCGAATTTTTGGGTGTAAAATTTTATCCTTGGATTTTGTGCAGAATGACGGTGGTGCTTTTCATTCGGATTCTGATGCCGTACAATAAAGGAAAAGATCATGGATGAAAGGAGAAATCGCTGTGCGCTACACCATCAGGCATTTTGATTTGCCACTGCTTACCTTTGAAGCAAACATGGACAGTGCAGATACTGACCTCCATATTATAAAGGTCTACGAAGAAAACCGTTCTTTTCTACCTTTGAATCTGACTGTATCAGAAGATGGTGTAGAACGCTGGCTGCGGCATCGCGCAATTCCGAAGAACCGAGCGTATGTAGACGCTCTGCTCTCTAAGGTGGGGCTTTCTTTGAATCGACCGCTTGGAATTATTGCAGCCAATAAAGGTCTTTCGCTCAATGATTGCTTTTGGGTAGATGCAGAGGGTTCCGGGGATACTTTTGAAAAGGTAAATCTTTACGATAACCGATTCAGTCAGGTGCTGGCAGCAATCGCCTTTACAGGATATGGCAGCAGCATACGAACTTCGCTTGCGTCCTGCCCGGAGTTCTCGACTAACGGGAGGCTGCCCAAATGCTGGCGCAGACAAAACGGAAAAATCTACCTTTATAAAGGGGGTACGTCAGGGTTCAGCAATCTGGGGTTTGAACCGTACTCGGAACTGTACGCCTATCAAGTTGCGCAGGCAATGGGTGTAAATGCAATTCGCTACACTCTGACGAAAGACCTGAAAAAGACGCTCTGTTCCAAGTGTGAGCTGTTCACCAGCAAAGAGTATTCTTATATTCCCATCGGACAGCTTGTGTCCAAAGGCGGAATAAAAACAATTTTTGCGTATTATCAGACGTTAGGTCGGAACTTTGTGGATGCACTGGAAGATATGCTGGTCTTTGATGCGATCATCTGCAACACTGACCGCCACTATGGAAACTTTGGTGTGCTGGTAGACAATAAAACCAACACGATTGCGGCACCTGCACCGCTGTTTGACCACGGAAACTCGCTGTTCAGTCTGGGCGGAACGGATCTTTGGGACAACCAGAAAGCATTTGATGAATATGCCCGCACACTGCTTCCGCTTGCATACGATGATTTCTTTGCAGCTGCAAAGAGTGCAATGAAACCTCGTCACCGTGCAATGCTCCATAAGCTACTGGATTTCCATTTTGACCGCAGAGCGACACGTTATAATCTGCCGCCAAAACGCTTGAAGATGATCGAAAAAGAGGTTCAGCGCAGAGCAAGAGTACTTTTAGGGTAAAAAAGAAATCGCCAAACGTGAGAGATTTTTCTCTCATGTATTGGCGATTTTTTGTATATGTGAAGCCGTCACACCGTGCCAGTTCATCGTGCTGAAGGCATTGACATATTCCTGCGAGACTTCCTTGTTGGAAATAGTTACGGATTCATCTATGCTATTGTAGGTCAGATAACCCAAATGCACCAGCAGGGTCAAAACATCGTCTTTGCTGGCAAAGGTGGTCATGTCATTGCTGAAAGTGCTCGTGTTGATTTTTATGGCTTCGCCTGCCAGCATTCGGACAACCGCATTCTGCAAGCCATCCATATCCATCTGGATATAAATTTTCAAGGCTTCATAGGTTTCGGTTTGGTTCCAATAGGTGCCGAATTTGTGCCGCAGCATCGCATAAAGCTCTTGCATGCATACTCCTGCGGGAGTATAATTAGAGCGAGGAGGTGGTTCTGTGGAAAAAACAATTTATCACGGTTCGGATCATATTATTGAAAAGCCAAAGTTCGGCTATGGTAAGACCTATAATGATTACGGTGTTGGTTTTTACTGCACTGAGAATCCTAACATGGCAAAAGAGTGGGGCGTTGGCATCGACCACAGTGGCTACGCTAACCGGTGTAAAATCGAATGCGACGGTTTGACCATTCTGGATTTGAACGCTCCCGGTTACACGATGCTGCATTGGCTGACGATTCTTTTGGAGAACCGCGAATTCGATACTTCTGCCCCGCTGGCCGCAGAAGCCAAAGAATACCTGATGAACACTTTTCACCTCGACTATAAGTCTGCTGATATCATCATTGGCTACAGGGCAGATGACAGCTATTTTTCCTTTGCATCCGATTTTATCAACGGTGCAATCTCTTACCGCCAGTTGTGCAATGCCATGCGCTTGGGCAAGCTGGGGCAGCAGTTCGTGCTGAAAAGCAAAGCGGCCTTTGAACAGCTGGAATTTCTCGGCTATGAGACCGCAGACTCTAAAGAATGGTATAAGAAAAAGGCCTTCCGTGACCAGACAGCCCGCCGCCAATATTTTGACGTGGAGCGCAACCGCCGTCAAAGGGGAGACCTTTATATTACTACGATTCTCGACGAGGAGATGAAGCCCAATGATCCACGCTTACGATAAAAGCTATCTTTCTGCTGCACAGAAAAATCTTGCCCGGATGTTGGATTATCTTGTCAACGATCTGCATTATCCGTTGGAGACGGCATGGCAGTGGTTTGTGACCAGTGAACTGTCTGCCCGGTTCGAGCAGGGGGATTGTTCTGTGTTGGTGGGCTTGTCCGGTGTAGAACTTGCCCGCGCTGTACTGGAGCAGGCGGGCGAAGTCGTGCCTATGCAGAAACCCTCGTATGCCTACGACCGCAGCCCGGAATACTGGACAGGTTGGGCTCTTGCCTATTACCAGTGGCTGACCAGTTTGCGCTTTGCGGAGATTGAACAGGCAGTGTCTATCACGAAAGTGCGGCTGCTGTATACGCCCTACCACGAGATGGATGTACGGCAGTTTGCAGACAAGATGAACGAGTTGTACCGTGCGGCAAAGCCGGAAACAAACCTGAAAGCCATGCGCACATTGGCCGGATTGAGCCAATCGGAACTGGCAGGACAGGCCGATGTGCCTGTGCGTACCATCCAGCAGTACGAACAGCGACAGAAGAACATCAACAAAGCACAAGCAGAAACGCTGCTTCGCCTTGCGCGTGCGCTGAATTGCAACGTGGAGGATCTGATGGAGAAAGTTCCACCGCTGAATTTTATCGCAAGGCAAGAAAGTAGTGCAACATGAAAACAGCATATTTGCGATATGCAATTCAATGCTGTTGCCGTTGCATTAAAAAGTTGAATTGCAATAAATAAGAATGAAGCGATGAGACCTGACACAGATTGTGCAAACAAAAAAGAAAGCTGCCATCCATGAGAGAAAAATTCTCACGGATCGGCAGCTTTTCTCTTTGAAGTTGTTATGCCTTCGTTGTGGTCAGAACTTCATCATTGACCAGCTGATTGGCCTTATCAAATGCTTCGATCATCTGGGTCGCTTTCGGATGGAGATAGACTTCATCTAACGTTTTGGATTTGGGCGTGTGCCCGACAGCGCGTTTCAGGATATCCTTGTTGACGCCTGCGCGGTCACAAAGGCTGGCGTAGGTATGGCGGGTGGTGTAGGGCGTATAAGTGGCAAGCTTCCCGGAAAACTCCGGTTTGCGCTTACCATTTTCGTCGTAAGGATTCGGCTGGATACCGATTCCCTCCAGGAAAGGATAGAACTTGCGGTTACGCCAGTTCTTTTCGTTCCAGAAACCGCCTTTTCCATTGGGAAAGAGCGGACCGTTTTCCACAGAGGTGGCATACGCATGTTCAAAAACCGGGATGCCAAAGTCGAGAATGGGAATGATGCGGTTGCGTCCGGCCTCGGTCTTGCAGCCGCCGATCAGATAAGCACCGGATTCCGTGCGGTGAAAATCTTCGTGTTTGAAGTGCAGCAGCTCATAGATACGCACTCCGCAGGCCAGAAGAGCAATTACCATCTGCCCGGTGGGCGTGTTCTTTTGGCTCAGAATCAGCGTCACCTGTTCGTCCGTGAAAATCTCGCGTTCCGGAGATTTGCGTCCTTCGACTTTCAGGACAGATGCAAGGTTGGCATCCACGACACGCCAGCCAATGGCTGTGCGATACAGCTTACTGATAAGAGTACGCTCTTTTTCCAACATACTTTGAGACAGTCCGTTATCGGCCATCTTATCAAGGATGTTTTGGAAGTCTTGCGCATAGAGGGCGGCAATTTTGAAGTGCCACAGCGGATGGAGATATTTCCACGCAATGTCATAGAGCTCGCGAGCCTTATCGGACCGGCCCTTATATTCACGGGACTCTTTGAACATCCGGAAGCAGTCCTGCAGGGTAGAGTCCTGATAGGGTGTGGCCGGACGCTTCATCATTTCGGCGCGTACCGCCTCGGCTTCTTCACGGGTGACGTAGGTGCCGACAGCCTTCATGACTGTAATTCCGGTGTGAGGATCAGGGATCGGCATTCGGAGCAGCCATGGTTTCCGGCGTGTTCCGGACATTCGTGTGATGCTGCCATTGCCAGATGAGGCTTTCAGCCGGGGCGATTCTCGTTTGGCTGGAACGGCAGGTGGAGCTATTGCACCGGGGGATGGCGCTGTGCCAACGGGATGCCCGCAGGCAGAGCAGAATTTAGCGGTATCTGAGATTTGATGACCGCAATTTTCACAGAACATAAATCTGAACCTCCTATTGATTTAAACTTCCTTCAAAAATGCCCCCGGCATCTGGAGGATGCCGAGGGCGGATGGTCGAATTAGTTGCGGGTGCGGGAGAGCTGGTACTCCAGGCTCTGTTCAGCCGTGAGCCCCTTCTGGAGAAAGCGGATCACATTGGGGTAAAACACGTAGATACGTGATCCGTTCGGTACGTGACTTATGTAACCGGCGGCTACGAGATTGCGGAGACCGTGGTATGTTATATCATAACCTTCGCTCCGTGCACGGCGTGCCGCACCGGTTAGTGTAAGAAAATCCTGTTGCTTATCAATCATAATTTTTCCCTCCTTTCGCAAAATGATGGAAAGCACAGGTGGCTTTTCATAATAAGCATATCTTTTTGAGATATAGGACTCTTAAAGGGCGATTAAGGGTACCAAGGAAGATCTGGCTCCTTTGAGAAGTCATAACGCTCCAAAGAATGTAAATCAGGTTGTACCACCTCATATTGGGCGTTTAAAGGGGGAACGACATAGCCACAGTTAAAAAATAGACTCTGGTCACGCAACGGAACACCATCACAATCGATGTATCCACAATCGCCGGAGTGGCAACATGGAGGCTCTGTAAAGTAAATTGGAGCGCCCATAGTTGAAAGCAGATCAGCGTACTCGGGAGAAACAGGGTTTTCAAAAAATCCATCCGGGATGTTCATGACAAATCCTCCTTGAAAACGATTGACAAGCGAAGCATTTAAAGCTTTACTTATATTACAAGAATACTTGGTTATAAATTTCTGCCTTTGAATGCTGGCAATGGAATCAGGTGCTCGATTTCGACAATGAAGCCGATGCAATGTCTTCCAGATGACTGACGTTCACACAAATAGGAGCGCAAGTGGGTTTGGCTTCTTCCCCAATATAAATAGGACCTTGAAAAACGCACTGCCCAACTTCTAGATTCCGTAAAAGGTCAGAAATCTCAGCCCGATGCTGTGGAGATGCGAGAAGCTCGGCATAATACTTTACTTCTAGGAGAGCAGGGTGAAAGAGAAGTTTGTGGTTTGCTTGGCAGAGCATCGTTCTTTCGGACGCGTTAAACTCACGGATACTCTGGCTGGCAAGGATCACATTCAGAGAGTATTTTCTTCCTTCTGTCAGGATTTTGCCAAGATAACAGTCCTTGTCGATGGAGAGGTTCTGCATCTCATCTATGTAGATGTAGCGTGGCGGTTGTCCTCCCTGTGATGCAGTGCGAAACTCATCAAAAAGAAGTAAGTCAACAATCACGTTCTTGAAGAGGGGCGGAAACTTGCTTAGGCTGATGTTTTCGATTCCGAAAGAATAGTTGACAGACTGATGTCTAAAAATATTGTGCCGCAGGAGAGGCGCAAGATAAGCCATTGCGTTTCTTGATGCGTTCGTGTCAAATTCTTCAAGGGCTTTGAGAACTGCTGGAAAAATGTCTGGATTATTGTCGCGGTCTGAAATTGCATATTCAAGAGATTCTGAGAGGGCGGTTGTTGAAGAACGGCTTAACCTGAGATGGCGAGCTATAATATTGGAAAGCGTATAACTTAAATCTGCAGGTGATTCCATAGTTCCATCCGCATAGTGCAGTGGCTCGAAAAGCGTTGTTGGAATTGGCGTGTTGTATGCATCAATTTGTGAGGACAGATGTTCAAATGACTTTCTGAAAATTGGAAAGAGATGTTCCGGGGCAGAGGAGTTATGAATATCGATGCTGCGGACGCTATAGCTCTGATTGGCCTTTTGCAGCACGATACTTTGGGCAGCAACACTCTTTCCGTAGCCGGATTCACCGAGGATGACATAAGAATCGTTATCCTGTCCGGGGATACTTTTTGTGGAAACGGATAGTTCTTGGCTGCCCTCATAGTACTTTCCTATGTAGGTTTGCGATAGCATAGACATAATAATCAAACTCCTTTTTATTTTTAGATTTCAACAAGGTCACGACTTCCGGGTTGATGTAGGCTACTTCTCAGAAGTGTTCGAAAGCGAAAATCCTTTGATTCATTTGGTGCAAAGGTGAGCGTTTTGGGGACTGATCCCGAAAGAACCCCGGCAGTTTTCAGACGATTGAGCACGTCGGACGGCATATAGGATCGCAGCTGCACCTTAATGATTTTCTTCAAAAGGGCAGTCGATGTATAATAATAGGTATCATCGTAGAGAATCTCCTTCTGACATTCAAAACTGCTATCGACATCTTCGAGTGGACGAAAACAAATCATATCACTTCGCCGGGCTGCATAGAGTGCATTTCGGAAAGGTGTAAGGATGTTGCCATCGTTGATTCTTTCCCAGTAGCGAGTGTATGTTTCAAGGTATTCGTCACAGCGGACGGAAAGCGTTTGTGGAGGCACTTGCATGGAGTAATGCCACTTTACAACATCAATGATATCCAGACAAAGCTGATCAAAGAGTTCGGCCAAGTTTACAGTGCGTTGGAAGCACTGGATAAAGACTATATTCAGGCCATTTTGATTTCCATCAAAGAAACAGAGAAAACGAGCGAGGGCATTCAGGAAACACAGGGTCAAATTGGGAAAATTGTCGAGAATCAAAGAAAAACGCTGGAGGAACTGAAAAAATTCAAACAGAAACTGGACGGTTATGCCCATCTCGGAGACATTGATAAAATGTGGAATGATTGCCAGAAATGGCATAGTGAGATGGGGACGCTTTCCAATTCCATCAAGTACGCAGAAAAAGTCAGCGGAGAAACCGCAAGAAAGGCGGATGCTGTAAAATCTGCACTGACTGCGGCAGAAAAGAAAACCGAAAACCTTTCAAAACAGGCCGGAGAACTGGCACAACGGCTCGAAATGGTCGTGAATTTTACGACCACATTAGAACAACTCACACATTTGAAAGATGTAGATGAAATGTGGGAGTCGCTGTACTCTGCCCATGATACGATCAGCCAGCTTCGTGATGAACTTACATCTGTCCAGAAAGCAATGGAGCAAGACCAAGCGGACATAAAAACGCTGCTCGCTTTTATGAAGAAGGCATCGGAACTGGAACATCTTATGGATGTGGATGAAATTTGGAACAGGACGGAGAAACAGCAGCAAGACATTCAAATGCTCCAGCAGGCGAATGGACTTTACACAGAACAATTTGAAAAACTGAATCAGGCGGATTTGGACAAGCAGAAACAAATCACTGCGAATAAAGATAACATTGAAAGCCTGAAAGAATACAAAGAAAAACTGGGCGCATTGATTCATTTGGAAGAAGTAGACCAATTATGGACGGATGTGGAAGCCTGTACGACCCGTATAGATGAACGAGAAAAGAAAGAAGAAGATTTGGAAGCTTCTATCCAGAAAAACAGCGAAGCTGCTGACAAAAAAATTGATGAAGCGGTTGCTACTTTGACAAAACGAGTACAGTATGCATATTGGATTGCGGCTGGTTCCGCTGGACTTGCGGTAGTGGAACTGATACTTCTCCTGACGAGGATGATATAATGGATAAATACAGTCAGGCATTGCTCAATAGCGCTTCACGACTGGATGCTACTGCGGGTGCTTGTGGTGAAATAACAAAATTGGCCACAGCTGTTGTTGAAGAAAAAAACAAAGTAGCTACGATTGCGCTTTTGCAGAAAATTTCTGAAATGATCGATCCGAAGACACTCTCCCAGTTGTACATATAATTTTTTGCTTAGCTGATGCCAAACTCTTTCATCAGCCGAGCACGGTACTCCTTATCTTCAGAAGCCCGCTTTGCATCTTCAATACGGTTCTGATCGAACAGCTTCTTCATCAGCAAAGCCAGCGTATCTTCCCCTTCGGCTTTTCCCTTTGCAATGCCACGGTTTTCCACTTTATCAAGCACATCGCACATATTGTGTGGGCCCCCAGTACAGTGTTTATTTTTTGCGTACCATGCAGCGCTTTTTGAAGAATGCGATGCCATAGCAGAGAATGTCATCATAGTCATCCCGGAAGTCCGCTGCATACATCCGGTCATTGATCTGCTGAATGGCAGTATTACAGGCATCTGGCAGAGCATCCAGAGTTTTGGCATACTTGGCTTCAAAAATTGCCACGCGGCCATTGCGGATATCCTTTACGATAACATCGCTGCGACCCTCGCCATGCTCTTTGTTGGATTCTACCACATAGCCAGCACCAGTAAAGATGCCTGCAAGGAAAGCGTGGTAAAAATCCTCCCGATAGTCATGGTAGCTGATGGTCATGCGCAGCAGCTTGGTCATTTCTTTTGTCAGAGCTTCGCTGTTTCCGCTCCAGACTGCATCAAACAAAGGGCTGCGGTTCCATGCCTTTGCACTGTCATCAAACCATTTGCTTACAGTGGTTTCAAAAATTTCCCGAATCTCTGCATTTGGAATCATCAGCGCAGAGCAGCCATCCGGCAGCGAATCTGTCAGATCCTTATCCCGCACCTTGGTCAGATAGCCTGTCAGATACAGCACACTCCAAAGATTTTCCTCAGAGGAGTGCAGATAATCGTAGGTCAGGTTTTCTTCAATATGCTGGACAATGGAGCCGCCAGCCATCAGCGTTTCGAGCTTCGTGGTGATATTGTCACCTGCATAGTCGATAAAAGAACGGATAATAGCATTATCGCTGGTGTTTTTCCAATAGCTTTTCGGCTTCTGTGCTACACCATACTGGAAATCTCGCAGATAACTGATCACGTCCCACGGACAATAAATGTCTGCATCGCCAAAATGATAACCGTCGTACCATGCCTTGATTTCAGCAGACTGCGATTCAAGACCAGCATCTTTCAGCATTTGATCTACATCTGCCTGTGTGAAACCAAAGGATTCGCTCAGCCGGGGAGAAAGAATCGTATCCGAAACGAAATTGTTCGTCCCGGTAAAAATGCTTTCTTTGGCAATTTTCAGGCAGCCAGTAACAACAGCAAAGTCGAGGGAGGTGTTGTCTTTGAGCGTGGTGCTCATCATAGCCCGCATCACGTCCAGCATCTGCGAATAATATCCGTTGCTGCTGGCTTTGGCAATGGGAACATCATACTCATCCAGAATGACGACCGCCGACTTTTTGAAATGGATTTCCAGCATCCGGGTCAATAGCAAAAAGCAGCTTTTGGTTTCATCCATTGATGCAGTGCGTCCCAGAATCCGCTTAAAGATGCCTTTGTCATCGTCGGAAATAGCATCGTCGTCCAAAAGAAACTGATAATCCTGAAATGCAAATGCCAGCTTCATGCACAGCATTCCATAGGCACTTTCAAAGGTCAGACCGTCCGTGTCCTTGAAAGAGAAAAAGACCACAGGACACTGATTCATCCACTTTTTGCAAAGTTCCGTATTTTTGGAGATCGCCAATCCCTCAAACATCTGCTTGCTGTCTTTGCGGATGTCCAGAAAATTTGCGAGAGTGCTCATGCCAAGAGTCTTTCCGAAGCGGCGAGGGCGAGTAATTTGAGTTACTTCAACCGGCCCTTTATCAAGGAGGTCAACGATCAGATTTGTTTTGTCGATATAATAGTATCCGTTGTTGCGCATCTCGGCAAAATCCGAGATGCCAATCGAATATTTCAACTTTCTCATGTACTGCTCCCTTCTAAGAAAACTCACTATTGTAAATGTAACATAATGTGCAAATCCGCACAAGTACCAAGAATTATTGAAGCTGTTATTATGCTACGTTCAATCTGGTTGCTTTATAGCAGTCTGCGCACATTCCCTCATGGGTAGCGGCAAACTCTGCGGCCTGCATGATGGAACCATCCTTCAGCTTGACCCTCTTGATGGGCTGATTGCACCGGGCACAGATGCAGGGCACAGACGGCTGTTCCGGCTTTTGGCTGGTGGATTTCGGTTTCGGCTGCTTTTGCGGTTCTGCCTCCGGCTGCGGTGCAGCATCTTCCGGCAAATCTTCTCCGGCATAGACATACAGACCCAAGCCGAACATAGCAAGGTTCTTTACCAAGCACCGCATGATAGCTTTATTCACATCGAACATGGAGGCTGCTTCTACGGTACGTTCTTCCATGCCGATCTTTTCACGGCGGCGGGTCTGAGGATTGTAGTCCCATTTCGTGGTGGTGTAGGTGTAAGGCACAGCTTTCATGGCTTTGTTTGCGCCATCCAGTACAGGCAGCCACATTTCATGCGAAACGCCCTCAATCGTGACCGAGGTGTACACCATGAAGCCTGTTATGGGGTCATAAACATAGGGCAGGCCGTTGAATTTCTTGACCTCGTAGCTGGCAGCGGGATACAGCTTCTTCACCTCTGCCCAAGCATACGCCCAGCTTACATATTTCAGCTCGGTATTGCCGGACTTTTTGACTTCCAGATGATCTTTGAAGTCGATAGCAAATAATTTTACGAATGGATTTTCCATAAGAATGCCTCCAATTCTGATAAAGAAAAAGGGCACAACAGCGTCAACTGTTGTGCCCTATGATGTGAAAATTACGGATTGAGCAGAAAATCAATGATGTTTCGATGAATGATTCCGTTTCGGCTTAAATTCATCAAATCACCACTGATAACATACTTAGGATAGTTGTCGTGCAGCCGCTCAAGATTACCGAACTCCTGTTCTTCATCGGCGGGAGTGATCAGGTAAGCAACCTGAATATAGAGCTTTTCATCTCCACGGTAGCAGATAAAATCAATTTCGGTGTCGTCCAGCTTGCCGACCTGAACTTCATAGCCACGGCTCCGCATTTCCAGATATACGATGTTCTCATACAGCTTGTTGCTGTCAAGTTTTTCGCTTTTCTTGATAACGTTCCGCAGGCCAAGATCGACTGCATAGTACTTTTCTGTGCTGGACAGGAGCGCTTTTCCTTTGATATCATAGCGGCTTGCATTCAGAAGGATAAAGGCTTCCTTGAAATAATCAACGTAGTTCAGTACGGTAGCAGTGGTTGTCTTGATTCCTTCCGAAACCATGCGTCCACTGATATTACGGGCAGAAAACGGATTGCCGATATTGTCCAGCAGGAATGCAAGGACATTACGTAATGCGGTCTGTTCGCGAATATTGTGGCGTAGCATGATGTCACGGACAATGATAGCCTCGTAAAGATCGTCCAGATAGGTGGTGATTGAATGATTGTCAGGGAGGAAGAAACGCTGCGGAAAACCGCCGTACTTCAAATAGTCTGCGAAGAGCTTTTCATCCGAAGTATAGGTTCCGTTTTCAATGCATTGCTGTTTTGCTTCGGCCAGCGAAAAGGGGAAAACCTGAATCTGGATGTATCGTCCGGAAAGATAGGTTGCCAATTCGCCGGAAAGCAGCTTGGAATTGGAGCCGGTCAGGTAAATATCACAATCGAAATCGACACGAAGAGAATTGATTGCAATCTGCCAGCGCTCCACCTCTTGAATCTCATCCAGAAGAATATAGATTTTGCCGGTGCAGCCTTCCGCTTTTTCTGCGATGTAGTCGTAAAGCGTTTCTGCAGTACGGGTGTTGCGGAAGCGCATGGACTCAAAATTGGCCTGAATAATGTTCTGTGCGGGAATATTGCGCTGGAGGAGCACGTCCTTGATCTGACCGAGAAGGACTGTTTTTCCACAGCGCCGGATTCCAACCAGAACTTTGATCAGATCCTGATCGATAAAAGGAATGATCTTATCCAAATAACTTTTGCGCAGAACCATCGTGCATCACCTCATATTCTTATCTTAGCATACAATTATTGTTGTGTAAACAGTATTGTACTTTTCTATTAAACAAAAATAGCTGAAGCACGAATTTTGTGTGCCTATAGGCGTACAAAAATTATGCTGCATGGATAATGGTAAACCTGCGGCTGCTTACATTCTTGCTGTACCGATTGAAAATATCGGGCTGTTCTTTCTTCAAACGCTGGGAGTCTACCCGTTTACTTTCGGAGGATACCCAGGACACCTTATAGCCCGGTGCTGTGCCATAGGCAGCATCCTGCATTTGCAGCTTGACCTGTTGCTCGATAGCCATCTTTTCCTGTTCCATCTGCTCGATTTGATCAGAAAGCTCCTGCCGCTTATCCAACAGGTCGCGGATGGGATTCAGATCAGCAGTTTTGTTTCTATCATCTGCAGAGTACAGCTGATTGATCTGCTGTGTATCCCCCTCGCTTCCGGTAGGTACAGGCGGAATTTCGGGCATCACGTTGTATTTCCAGAAGTGCTCTTCCTTGGCAATGAGGTTGTTCAGAACTTCTTTGTCGGTTGTGATCTTGTGAATCACCAGTTCCTTCCCGAAAATCAGAGCAGCAATGTACCAGCAGTCAAAACCGCTGACAGCCAGATAGTGATTGACCTGAGCCATGTAATGTGCAGGGATTTTGCCATCCGCCCACTTATCCGCAGAGAACGGTGAAACCGTTTTGCATTCCAGCCCGGCCTTCTGTCCAACGATCAGGCGGTCAAAGTCTGCCAGAAGCAGCGGATGTTCCTCGCTCTGGTAGATGGCATTTGCCCGGCGTACCTTCAGACCAGTTGTTTCGGTGAACCGTTGCGCTACATAATCCTCCAAATCACGACCCTGCCGCATAGCCTCATTATCGATGTTCTCAATAGTTTCGCTGTTTTTGTCGCAGTAAACCTGAAAAGCAGAATGATAGGGATTTACACCCAGAATGGCACCTGCATCGGTGCCGGTAATACCGCACTTGCGGTAGCGGAGCCAATCCTCTTTGGACAGGTTCAAAGTTGAAATCAATCTTTTCATGCGCTTTGCATCCTTTCTTTCATAATAGATTCGGCAAGAATGAAGTCATATTCCACCAAGTCTTTCATGATGGTGGAAAAGTCGGCAGCTAACGAATGGCAAGAGCCAACCCACAGGTCATAAAGAAAATCCAGAATATTATTTTGCACCCTGAGATGGTTCCAGTAGCGCTCCTCCAGTCTGCCCTCGGATTCCAAAACAATAATGGCGGTGCTGATGGTACTTTTCATCGTGATCTCATAAGCCATGGTAACGCTGATTTCAGAAGCACTCTTCTCAACGTTGTCAAAAAATTCCGTGAATTCCTTGAAAATGCGGTTATTTACATCATTCATGGCTTGCTCCTTTATGCTGCTGCCAGCACCATCTTGTAAGCCTTGTCGATCATGGGGTTGCCCTCTGCGGTGCGCAGGAACAGGTTTTCGTTGTAGTTTTTGGTCTTGCGGAGAGGGTCTGCGTGGGTAGCAAAATCGGAGACTGCGTTGATAAAGCGCCAACCGTTCTTGCCGACCCATTCCAGATCCGGTGCGTTGTAGTAGCGAGCCTTCAGATCTTCCTGCAGGCGCAGGTTATTCTTCCGCTGGCAATCGGACAGGTCCTCAGAAATCGGGAAAAACTCATTGATGAACTCCTGCACCTTGTGATCGGATAAATCGATGCGAGCCAGCTCATCGCCACGGTTGCCGAGTTCAACCATATAGTTGCTGGCCAGCTGCAGGGTCTCACGGGCATCCTGCACCCGCAGCAGAACATTTTCGGTGTGGCGCGCAGTCCAGCTGCGCTTTGCAGTATTCAGCGCAAGGTTCAGCGTGTTCTGGCAGACCACACGGATCGGAGTCATGGCCACTTTCACACCAGAACTTCCGTCATGACTGTTGAAGATCACAAGATATGGTACTACTTGATCTCCAGCAATAA
>OOAI01000315.1_pt1 | contig 36491 bp, 40 predicted proteins | sample 1671191 | NCBI WGS metagenome assembly OOAI01 (sample SAMN06348131, study PRJEB24527) | human gut metagenome | biome: human gut; feature: ankylosing spondylitis patient; material: feces | host: Homo sapiens | place: China | collected 2015-10 | reverse complement strand
ACGACTCATAAATCTACCCTTAATCGTGTATTGGATGATAGTTGCGGATTTTAGGGCTTTCAGAAGTTATTCAAGTCTGCAGTTTTTGAAAATAAGGAAATTGACGAATGTGGAACGATTAAGAAACTGCGAGTTGACTATGACTTAATCTTCCAGATGAACCACATTTACAGGCATCTCTTGGATGAAGGTGTTGGTATGCGACAGATTCTTGACTTTTATGTTCTTCTGAAAGCATATCAGAATGAACGGCAAGGTCAATCTGAGATGATGAATGTTGATGTACTGATGAAACATATCAGTGATTGTGGTATGAAACGCTTTGCATCAGCTTTGATGTTTGTACTTCAAGAAATATTCGGTCTTGATGATGAAGAACTATTGTGTCCTGTTTCGGAAAAACATGGAGTATTTCTCATGGAAGAGATGATGGCTGCAGGAAACTTCGGACATTATGATGAAAGGATGAAGACTTTAGCTGTAAAGAAAGGAAAGCTCTCTTATCAGCTGCAGAAAGCGCAACGTCGTTTCAAAAGGAATCTCAGATTCTTGACAAGTTATCCAGAAGAGGTGATTTGCGAGCCTTTGGCTAGAATTTATCACTTTATTTGGAGAAAGCTTGCTTTATATAGATTTTAAAAGATATACGGGCGAACGATTCATTCTCCTTTGTAATTTTGAGACACTTTTGAGAATGGATTTTTGTAGCCCTTTTTGACTATATTCAAATCAATTATAAACATAAAATGGAAGTAATAAAGACAGATATTGAAGGCGTACTCATCATTGAGCCTCGCCTGTTTAGAGATACTCGTGGCTATTTTTTCGAGAGCTTCAGCGAGCGTGAGTTTAAAGAGAAAGTAGAGTCATTTGTAGGCTAAAAGGTAGAGTTCTGCCAGGACAACGAGAGCATGAGTTCTTATGGTGTGATGCGTGGTTTGCATTTCCAGAGACCTCCGTTTACCCAGAGCAAGCTGGTGAGATGCGTGAAGGGTAGAGTGCTGGATGTTGCCGTAGATATCCGCAAGGGGTCGCCAACATACGGAAAGCATGTGGCGGTGGAACTGACTGAGGATAATCATCGTCAGTTCTTTATTCCTAAGGGCTTTGCGCATGGTTTCGCTGTGTTATCAGAAACTGCGGTATTCCAATATAAGTGTGATAATTTCTATCACCCTGAGGCTGATGGGGGTATCTCTATCTTGGATGAATCGCTCGGGATAGATTGGATGATACCTACGGAACATGCTAATCTTTCCGAGAAGGATACAAAGCATGAAGTATTGAAGGACTTTGATAGTCCTTTTGATTTCTAAAATCATCCCGTCCTTCTTTACCATTAAAGAAGGCTCCACATCTCTCACCAAGCCTCTCTCTTGCCCGAAGAGAGAGGATGTAACCGCCCTCCGGTGCTCGGAACCGCTTCGCTTTATGGTTGGCGGACCATCAAAGGTCTTCGCCATATTTTGCGGGATGGGACCGCCTGGGGAAAGTTTTTTTTACAGGGTTATCAGTTTAAGTGGAGTTTTGAGGAAGCGCTTGCAGACTGGTTCGAGGATAATGACAGACAAGGTTTGAAATAATAAATAATAATTATATGAAGGGAATCGTATTAGCAGGTGGTAGCGGTACACGTTTGTATCCTATCACAAAGGGTATCAGCAAGCAACTGATTCCTATCTTTGATAAACCGATGATATATTATCAATAACAAAGCTACTGTATTTGGCTATCGTGTAAGTGATCCAGAGCGATATGGTGTGGCTGAGTTTGATGAGCAAGGTAATTGTCTGAGCATCGAGGAGAAGCCTCAGCATCCAAAGAGCAATTATGCTGTAGTGGGCTTATACTTCTATCCTAATAAGGTGGTGGAAGTAGCTAAGCATATCAAGCCTTCTGCCCGTGGCGAGTTGGAAATTGCAACAGTAAACCAGGAGTTCCTGAAGGATAAGCAGCTGAAGGTACAGACCATGGCAAGAGGATTCGCCTGGCTTGATGCCGGAACCCATGATTCCCTTTCTGAGGCATCTACCTTTATCGAAGTCTTGGAGAAGCGCCAGGGCTTGAAGGTTGCTTGCTTGGAAGGTATTGCTTATCGCCAGGGGTGGATAGATAGTGATACGTTGCGTGAGAATGCTCAGCCAATGTTGAAGAATGACTACGGCAAGTATCTTCTTTCAATTCTAGAGGAGAAAGATCAAACATTAAAAAAGAATTTAGAATATTAATTTTTTGGAACACGAATCTTACGAATAACACGAATATAGAGGTTATAGTTTCTCCTGAATGATTCGTGTAATTTGTGTTCGAATATATACATTGATTAGAATGAAGAATATCATTATCACGGGCGGTGCTGGTTTCATCGGCTCACACGTAGTAAGGCTTTTCGTGAACAAATATCCTGAGTATCACATCATCAACCTCGACAAGTTGACTTACGCTGGTAATCTGGCTAACCTCAAGGACATCGAGGACAAGCCTAACTATACTTTCGTTAAGGGTGATATATGTGATTTCGACCTGATGCTGAAGCTGATGCAGGACTACAAGGTGGATGGCATCATCCATCTCGCTGCCGAGAGCCATGTAGATAGAAGTATCAAGGATCCATTCACTTTCGCTCAGACCAACGTGATGGGTACCCTGTCTCTGCTCCAGGCTGCCAAGATCTACTGGGAGAGTCTTCCTGAAGGATACGAGGGTAAGCGCTTCTACCACATCTCTACCGATGAGGTTTACGGTGCCTTGCAGATGACTCATCCTGAGGGCATTCCTGCTCCTTTCACCACCAAGGCATCCAGCGGTAAGAACCACGAGGCTTATGGCGAGGAGTTCTTCCTGGAGACAACCAAGTACAATCCTCACTCTCCATATTCTGCATCCAAGGCAAGCTCAGACCACTTCGTCCGTGCTTTCCACGATACATACGGTATGCCTACCATCGTGACCAACTGCTCTAACAACTACGGTCCATACCAGTTCCCAGAGAAGTTGATTCCTCTGTTTATCAACAATATCCGTCATCGCAAGCCATTGCCAGTATATGGTAAGGGTGAGAACGTGCGCGACTGGTTGTATGTAGTAGATCATGCCCGTGCCATCGATATGATTTTCCACAAGGGTAAGATTGCCGAGACCTACAACATCGGCGGTTTCAACGAGTGGAAGAACATCGATATCATCAAGGTGGTCATCAAGACTGTTGATAGATTGCTCGGTCGCCCTGAGGGTGCTGACTTGGATTTGATTACTTATGTAACAGACAGAAAAGGTCACGATATGCGTTACGCCATCGACTCTCGCAAGCTTCAGAAGGAATTGGGCTGGGAGCCATCTCTGCAGTTTGAGGAGGGTATCGAGGAAACTGTAAAATGGTATCTCGAGAACCAGGAATGGATGGATCATGTTACTTCTGGGGAGTATCAGAAGTATTATGAGGAGATGTATAAGGAGTGATAACTTGTGAATGATGGTATGGCACAATCATCAGCCATTTTTCTGTTTTTAAGATACTGCCTTGAAGATAAGGTTGACCTAAGTATGGTTGTCTCCAATATGGATTGGCAACAATTATATAGCTTTGCGACAAAGCAAACAATTATTGGAATCTGTTTTGATGGCATAAAGCGATTGAGTGAGGAATATCCTGAGGAGCTAAAGAAAAATCCGATAGAAAGGGACTTGCTGATGACTTGGATGGGAGTGTCGCAACAAATTCGCCGACAGAACATGAAGGTGAATGGAGTTGCTGCTAAACTCTATTCAAAGTTTAGAGAAGATGGATTGCGATGCTGTATATTGAAAGGACAAGGGAATGCCTTGATGTATCTAAATGCGTATTCTCGTAATCCTGGGGATATTGATGTATGGGTGAATGCGAGTAGGGAGAGGATTATGGAATATGCTCAAAAGAAGTTTGAACTGGAAGATGATATCAGACTGCAGCATCTAGAGACTTCCTTGGATGGTGTGCCTGTAGAGTTGCATTTCTTTCCTTGCTCCATGAATAATCCTATCTATCATGCCAGGTTGCAGAAATGGTTTCGGAGAAATGCGGATCTGCAATGCTCGCATATTGTGAGGTTGCCCGATGGGGCAGGGGATATTGCTATACCAACGACGGCATTCAATGTTGTTTATCAGCTGACGCATCTGTATCACCATTTCTTCGATGAAGGGATTGGAATGAGGCAAATCATTGACTATTTTCTTGTAGTCAATGATTTCTCAAAAAATGTATTTTTGAATAATAAATCTTCGAAAATCACCCCGTCCCTCTTTACCCTTAAAGAGGGCTCCACCTCTCACCCCGACCCTCTCACCCTCAGGGGAGAGGGAGGAAACCGCCCTACTCGGTGCTCGGAACCGCTACGCTCTAAGGTTGGCGGACCATCAAAGGTCTCGCCAGATTGTGCGGGATGGGACCGCCGGGGTGTTAGTGGGGATACGAGTTCTGTTTCCTGTTCTTCTGCTCCTGGTTCTTCTATCACTTCTGTCAGTTCTGCTTCCACTACTGATTCTTCTGCCTCTACAGCTTTGGATGTGGTGCAGAGAGAACTGAAGTATTTGGGATTATGGAAGTTCGCAGGGGCGGTGATGTATGTTCTGAAGGAGGTGCTTGGATTGTCTGAGGATAAGATGATAGTGCCAATGGATGAGAAGCGTGGGAGGTTGCTGTTGGCAGAGATTCTGGATGGTGGTAACTTCGGTAGGCACTTTACGAAGTATGCTGGGTTTACGCATCAGAGTATGGGGAAGAAGTATTTCCTGAAAATATGGAGGAATATGCACTTCGTTCGATATTATCCTGCTGAAGCGCTTTGTGAACCATTGTTCCGTACTTGGCACTTCTTCTGGAGGCTAAAATATAAAAAATAAAATAATCAAATAATTAATTGAAATAATTCTGTTTATGTTTATCGAGATGCAGATAGGTAATCAGCTAGATGAGGATGACTATCTGCACTTCGATTATCAATGATAATCATAATGAAGAAAAAAGTTTTTGTAAGCGGTTGCTATGACCTGCTACATTCTGGTCATGTGGAGTTTTTCCAGCAGGCATCACAATATGGTGACCTGTATGTGGGTATCGGATCGGATGCTACTTATCTGGAGTATAAGCATCGCAAGCCTATGTTTCCGCAGGAGGAAAGGCTATTCATGGTCAAGAATATCAAGGCGGTGAAGGATGCGTATATCAATGAGGGAAGCGGAGTTTCAGAAGATATGGCCGGTGAAGTTGCCGAAGATGGATCCGGAGATGCTTGCCCGACTGGTTTTCTGTTTCGAGAACAATCCGGAGCGTCACGATGGTATCATCTCGGGTGCCCAGGATTCTATCGGTATCTGTGTTCCCGGTCTGGTGCGTCATTATTATGACAACAACTTCTGGCCGGAGAAGATTGAGAGTACGCAGGATGAGATGACCCTCCGATTCCTGGAAGTTCATCTGGTGATGATTCCGATGGAGCCGAGAAGACCGGGATGCAGTGTGGTGGAAGGTAAGGATATCACGCCTGAGAAGGTGAAGGCGCTGGCTGATGCAGCTGATGCCTGCTGGAAGGCGATTCTGGCGCACGACCTCGATGCCTTTGCTGCAGCATACAGGGCATCTTTCGAAGCCCAGATTGCGATGTTCCCGGGTATGGTGAATCCGTCTATCAACGGTGTGATAGAACAGGAGGCAAGTGTGCAGCCGATGATTGACCGCTACAGCCACATGGAGGAGGTTCTGGCATGGAAGATGCCGGGAGCCGGTGGCGGTGGTTATCTGGCACTGGTAGTAAAGGACAGTCTTAAATTTGCAGAGAATCATGACGAAGCCATCCATCTTCAGATACGAAGGGCATAACTATCTGGTGCCCTTCCTCATCATCAGCAGCCTCTTCTTCATGTGGGGCTTTGCCCATGGCATCCTGGAAGTGCTGAATCCGCATTTCCAGGAGTCGTTTCATATCAGCAAGGCGATGTCGGCCTTGACGCAGACTGCTGTCTATGGTGCCTACTTTCTGATGGCGCTGCCTGCCGGATGGATTATCCGGAAGTGGGGCTACCGGAGGGGAGTGATAACAGGACTGGTTCTCTTCGGCATCGGTGCTCTGATGTTCATACCGGGAAGCAGGATCAACAGTTTCTACTTCTTCGTTCTGTCGCTGTTTGTGATAGGATGCGGACTGACCTGTCTGGAAACGAGTGCAAATCCTTATACTACGGTACTGGGACATCCCGACAAGGCGGAGAGCAGAATCAACCTGTCGCAGTCGCTCAATGGTATCGGATGGATTGTAGGACCGCTGGTTGGCGGACAGCTTCTGTTCTCGGGTGTCAACATTGCCATTCCTTATGCCCTGGTGGGTATCTTTGTGCTTGCTGTGGCGCTGGTTCTGTCAAGAATCAAGTTGCCTGACCCAAGGAGAGCGCATGAGGCGGATACGAACGCAAAGGTAGAGGAGAAGCCGATGCGAGTGATGGCATTCGGTTTTGGTATGCTGACCTTATTTCTTTATGTGGCTGCCCAGACGGGTGTGAACAGTTTCTTCATCAACTATGCAGAGGAGAGCATTCATATAGAGAAGCAGACTGCCAGTCTGTATCTCGCCTTTGGCGGAATGGGTCTGTTCTTTATCGGCCGACTGGCTGGTGGTGTCATCATGAATTATATCCAGCCAAGGTTGGTACTGCTGGTCTGTGCCATCCTCACCTTTGTAGCCACATTGATTGTGGTAGTATGTAGCGGAACCTTATCTCTCATTGCGTTTTTCGCCCTGTATCTGGGAGAGAGCATCATGTTTCCGACTATCTTCTCGCTGGCATTGAGGGATGCGGGTACAAAGACCAAACTTGCCTCTTCATTGCTTATCATGACGATAGTGGGTGGTGCGGTTGCTCCTGTAATCATGGGGTATATTGCGGATACTACGGGCAGTATGGCGATTGCCTTTCTCATACCGCTGGTATGTTATGGGGTGATTGGAGGGTATGCACTTTCGAAACGCCACGTTCTTCTTTAAATAAAAGGAGGATTTTTCGAAAATCACCCCGTCCCTCTTTACCCTTAAAGAGGGCTCCACCTCTCATCTCGGTCTTCTCCCCTCAGGGAAGAAGAGGGAAACCGCCCTACTCGGTGCTCGGAACCGCTACGCTCTAAGGTTGGCGGACCAAAGCGGTCTTCGCCATATTTTGCGGGATGGGACCGCCTGGCTGTTGCGGGGGGAGACCTGATGCTGCTTCAAAGCCCTCGCCATGGTTGTGCGGGTTTCCGGAGATATTGATATTTGGGTGAATAAATGTTATAAATATGGCATTTGACATGATTGTAGCTGAAAGGAGGGATTATGTCTTGTTGACGGAGTCTCTTCTGGTTAGATTTGTTTAAAAATCGAAAAAGTCCATTTTTTAATACTCTGTATCCACAGTAAACATTGGGGAGAAAGTTGTATTGCTATAGGAGATGGATGCTTATACAAACTTTATTATCTTTTTTTGAATTATGGTTTATATTCCTAAAAGTGTAATTGAAAAGCTAAATGAACTTTCCTGTGAAGAGGTTGCTGAAAAATTAGGTATTGTAGTGAAGTATCATAGAGCATTGTGTATTGCACATGATGATCATCATCCTAGTATGGGGTTCTTTGGGGAGAACCGTAATCGTTGGTATTGCTTTGCTTGCCACAATAGTGGCAATGCTATCAAATTTGTTGAGACCGAATTAAATTTGAGTTTTGTCAAAGCATGCGAATGGTTATGCAGTCAGTTTGGGATTTATCTGGAAAATGTGCCTAGAAGATCAAAAACTCTGGTTATACCAAAACGAATAATAAAGAAACCTGTAGAGAAAGAAAAAATATTTGTTACCGAGGTTGCACAGTATATTCTTAATCATTGTAATCTGACTGCTACAGGAAAGAAATTCTTGTTTGATGAAAGAAAATTAAATCCTACAGTCATTAAGTCTTTAAACATCGTGTCTCTAGATGAGCCTTGGGAACTTCTAAAGAAATTGAAAGATTCGTTTCCGCAAGAAACGTTAATAAAAAGTGGATTTATATCCCAAACACTATATCTTAGTATATTTACTCCGTGTTTGATAATTCCATATTATGACGTGAATTGTAATTTAGTGGGACTGCAAACACGATATTTAGGGGCTGCAGACAAGAAAGTGCCTCGTTTCCAGTTTATTTCGTCTCAGAAAACTAGACTTTATAATTTACCGGTTCTAAATACGCTGGAAAGAGGGGATGATTTGTATATCAGCGAAGGTATTACAGATTGCCTGGCATTGTTGTCTGCGGGTAAAAAGGCTTTGGCGATTCCGAGTTCTACTATTTTGCCAAAACTGGATTTGATGATGTTGGACAAGTTCCGCCTGCACATGTATCCAGACAATGATGATGCTGGGCGAAAGGCTTATGAACAGCTTCAGCGTTTCTTTATTAATCTCTGTGTTTTTTTGAGATGTGAAAAACTGCCGCTAGAGGTAAGTGACTATAGTGAATATTATATGAATAATTATGCCACAGGAAAAGAATAATAAAAACAAGATTCCAGCTTATTCTGCTTTTTTGTTTAAGCTTGATATTCAAAAACAGCTTGAAGAAGAGGAAGATGGAATAGACGAGGAGACAACGAAAGAAAATGCGCATAGTGATTCTTTTGAAAAGGATAGTTCTATTCGTAATAAAAAGCATCAATTAAAGGTTCTGAACTTTTTTTTGAATCTTCTTGTAGATCAATACTCTGTTAATTCTTATGTAATCGATTGAAAATGAGAGAGTTAATTAACGTAATATAACTAATAAAATTTGGTTAAGTGGCTGATTATCAGTAACTTTATAGTTCTCTAAGCTCAAAGTTATATGACATCAGAACCACTCAACCAATATACGGAAATATGCAGAGATGCTATCAAAAGTTCATCTGCAAAGTTAAGCAAAACTTTCGAGAGTCTACTCTTGGAAATACTTTTATTGTACATGACGATACAAAGAAAGATAAATTTCACTCAAATGGAGCGTTACGGCACCCATTGTGAGCAGACCTACAGAACGAACTTCAACCGTGGTCGTGCTAAATGCATAGACTGGGTGAAGTTCAACCTTGCCCTATGCCGACGTTACTTGAATATGGATGGTCTATTGGCTATAGCCATCGATCCGAGCTACATCAGCAAGTCGGGTAAGAAGACTCCGCATATCGGTACTTTCTGGTCCGGTTGTGCAAGTTCCATGAAGCATGGGCTTGAAATCATGGGGCTTGCACTTGTCGATGTCCATGCCAACAGTTGCATGATGCTGCGCGCCCATCAGACTCCATCTACTGGAGAATTGAAAATGCGTAACATGACTCTCGTGCAACATTACATAGCGGTCATCAAGCGTTATAAGAAGGATTTGTTGAAGGTCACCGATATTGTTGTCGCTGACGCTTTCTTCTCTATCCGTCCGTTTGTGGACGGAATCAAAGAGTGCGGTTTCCATCTTGTCAGCCGCTTCAGGGATACTGCGAGCCTATATTATGTGTATACGGGACCTCGTTCCAATAAGCCTGGACGTCCCAAGACACTTGACGGAAAAATCAACTACAAGAAACTTGACCTCACACGTATGGCAGAGTTGCATATTGAAGGACTTGAAGGCACAGCCTACACACTCATAGCCTATTCAAAGGCATTGAAGCAGAAAGTGCGCCTTGTCATTTGGGTTATGCCGAACGGAAAACACAAGCTTTTCTTCTCAACAAAGACATCCATGTCGGGTGAGGAAGTGTTGCGCACATACCGCTCAAGATTCCAAATAGAGTTTTGTTTTCGCGATGCAAAGCAATATACTGGTCTTACGCATTGCCAAGCAAGACACAAGAACCAGTTGGACTTTTCCTATAATGCATCATTCGCATCACAGAATGTTGCGAAAGTGATGATGAAGGAAAATGAATTGCCGTATTCCATGGCTTCTTTCAAGGAGATTATGGCAAGCACATACATCGCTAAATTAATTTTCAACAAGTGTCGGAGAATACCGAACCGAAAGTTAATTAGTCATACTATCAAAGAACTCTTTGGCTGGCAACGTAAAGCTGCTTAGCCATTATCTCAAATTTTAACGAACTATTGATATAAAACTACCCAACATTACAGTGCACATGAATGAATCTGCTGTTGAAGGTAGTGGTAGTTACGGCCTTATACAAGGAGGACAGTTCATTAATGTTCCCGCCGCATTGAAGTCTGAATCAGATGATGAGATTCGACGATTCTTCCTCCATGCTTTTTGCAATGCTGCCGGAATGTTCAATGAACAACAGCGCAAGGATCGAGATGATTATGTAACAATCAATCTTAATAATGTAAAAAGCAACTGTAAATCTGCCTTTACGAAAATTACTAAAAATTACACTATGCAGGGAAGTTTTGACTATTTTTCGATAACATTGGCTGCATCTACAGATTATTCAAACGGCTCTGGAAACACCATTATGAAAACAGGCAATTACTCTATTGCCAAAACCTACTCTCTTTCTTATAATGATATCTATTTTTTAAATGAGCGTTATTTGCCTTACATCGCAAGGACAGATAATTATATCGAATTAGATGATACATATTATCCAAATGGTCAAAAACTTACAGAGGCAGAAAGATTACAGTTGCAAACACAATTGAATAACCAAAGAGGATTATACGGTGAGCCTCCTCTAAGCGGTAGAGCAACCTTAATAGAATGGTAATTCAAGGATTGAGTAGATATATAGCCTGCATATTTCATACTCACCTGTTATGCGCATGAGCCAAAGGCGATTTTGTAGGAAACACATTGAAAGTTATGAATATTTACATTTCGAGAATCAAAGATGTCCTTCTCGGTGTTAATCTTCACGTTTCTCAGCCATAAGTACTCGCTATTTCTCTCATTTTTTGAGATAATTGCATAATGAGGGTAATTTAACAGGTGAAACGGCAGAAGCAGAACCAACACCTTATCAAAAGACTGCAAATTGCAAAAAATATGAAGCAGAACTTGGTTGGTATGGATTGATGTCACTAAGTGGAAAAGTCATTACTCCTCCAAGATATTGCGATATTACAGCCATTGGCTACGACTTGTATTTATGTAAAACTGATGATATTAGAGGTGAAGTTCTGAATGGTAAAGGTGTAAGAGTTAGGTAAACGACTCTCTCATTTACTCATTGATAAAGCTGACAACGCAAAAGACTTTTCAATAAGATTCAGAAGGATGGTAGGATTGAAACTCTTGCCATCCTTTTTCGATTAAGTCTCACAATCTACACTTTATCAGCTTTTGGCTTTCTTGCCAATGGTTATTATTCAATAATGGCTCTTATCTTGACGATATGCTGTTTTTACCAAGAAATTACATAAAAGTTGTTATAATATATATAAATATTCGTCTTTGATACTTCCTGCCATTATCTTTGCCGATTAAAATGTTATTGCAAAGCAATAATGAAGTAATAGAAACGTAAAAAGTAAACAACATGGAACGCAAAGAACAGACCGGGCATATCTGTAGATGGATGGCTTTAGGCATCATGACTGCCATCGTCATCGTAGGATGTACCATTGTTATCGGCCTATTTGAATGGCGCGACAGAAAGGAGATTGAGTGTAGAAATGCAGAACTGCATCAGTGGCGAAAGAATGTGCATGACTTAAACTTGCACATAACGGAATTGTCACTGCTTGGTGAAATGGTTGCGGATTGGGACTCAACAGATGTAAATGAGTATCATTCGCTTCGATTGGAAGTGAACAGTATGCTTCAAGGCATCGCAGATATTTGTCTGCAAGAAGATTCTGATACAATCTGCCATCTTCTTGCAGAAAAGGAACAGCTCCTTTTGGATATAAAGGATGCCATGCAGGATCTGAATGCCACTCAAGAAAAGCTGACCGCAGAAGTTCCAAGAATTGTAGAGCAGAATAAGACTGAAAGCAAAAGACTTTCAGCTATGCCACAGCAGGCAAAGCCAAAGAAGCGCGGTTTCTTCAGCAGATTGTTCGGCAAGAAAGAAAATGCAGTAACAACAGGCAACCGTTTAACCCAAACTGAAAAGATGCTCACCAACCTAAACCAAACGGTTGTTGCTAAACATCACCAGCAAAGCCGTAAGGTAGTGGAGATATTGGATAGTCTTGGAAACAGAAATGAAAGTATCAATAAGCAGTTGCAAAGAGTAATCAGCATAGCTGATGAGAATGTGGATAAAGGCATCAAAGTTCGTGAGCGACAAATCGCAGACTTGGAAGGCAATTATACCTATTATTATATAGGGATGATAGGATTGTTGATATTGGTATTTTTCGTATTATTCCTATTGGTATGGCGATTCGCATTCAAGACACGTAAGAGCAAGGAAGAAACAAGAAAGGTGATGCTGACTGTAACGCATGAGATGCGCAGTCCCTTGTCTGCCATCAAGGATTATGCTCGCAAGATTAGCGGACTTGAAGATGCTACGGATGAAAGCAAACGGTATGCCGACTTGATTGTTGACACATCGAAAGGCTTGACTTCTATGATTGACAGTTTCCTGGTTTACTCCAAATTAGCGAATGGAAAGGCGACCGTCAAGGAACGCCCTTTCCGCATGATGGACATTGCCGAGCAATTAAAAATGGAGTATGAGCCCTTTGCTGCGAAGAAACAACTGGAATTGAGCGTCAGCAATAAGGCAGATGGTGTTGTCAATGGAGACAAGGAAAAGGTGCTTACAATAGGACGCAATCTACTTTCCAATGCCATCAAATATACGGGAAAGGGTGAGATAGTATTGTCCACAACCTATAAGAATGGTGTATTCATGCTAAAGGTTAAGGATACAGGAACAGGATTGGATGACAAGCAACAAAAACAAATCTTCAAGGAATTTGCAAGATTGGGAAATGCGGTCACCCAACCGGGATTTGGCTTGGGACTTTCCATTGTCAAGAACCTCGTTTCACTGATGAAAGGAAAAATCGATGTGTCCAGTCACCAAGGGCTGGGAAGTATCTTTACCATTAGTCTTCCTATGGCTGCAGCCGAAAAGCAGAATGTGGAACCAATCCAGTATAGAACGAAACGACAAGATTCGTTTACTGTCATTGCCATTGATGATAGCCATGTGCAACTGAGTACCATCCGTGAGGCTTTTGCATCAAACGGCATTGTATGTGACACTTGTAATAATGCCACGGATTTATTGGATATGATGCGCAAAAAATCTTATGATCTGCTGATAACGGATTTGAAGATGGCTGAAGTGAATGGTATCGAGATTCTGGAAATGATGCGTATGGTGAACGTGCGTAACTCCAAGACCATTCCTGTTGTCGTTATGACAGCAGCACCAAATGTGAGTGAGCAAGAACTGCTTGGCGCAGGATTTGTCGCTTGTCTGTTCAAGCCGATGTCTGACAAGGATTTGATAAACACTGCCAGAAAGTGTGTGAATGGTAAGATAGCAGAAAAACAAATAGACTTTTCTATGTTGCTGACCTACGGCAATGAAAAAGAAACTTTGGAGAATTTCGTAAAGGAAATGACTGACACATTGGGCAGTATCCGTAATGCAGCCCAAGAGGAGAACCGCAAGAAAATGTCCGATGCCATTCACCACGCAAGAAGCTCGTGGATGATGGTACAATCTGACGAGTCTTTGAACTATCTTTTTGACCTGATAGAAGATTCTACATCATCAGACGACGTTATCAACCAAGCGGTTGAGGATGTTTTCGCACATGGTGAGGCAATCATCAAAGCCGCACAAAAGAAAATTGAGGAGGTAACAGCATGAAGAAAGTAATAATCATTGAAGACAGCCCGACATTTTGTAATATGTTGGGCAAGAAGTTGGAAGCGAAGGGATGGAAAACAATCTTATGCTACAATTACAGAGATGGTCTGAAAGCTGTGAAGGAATCCTCTGAATGGGATGTTGTCATTTCGGATATGCGCTTGGGGAATGATAACGGTATCGACCTGTTGGAATGGATGCGTAGTAACGGCTACCAGAATCCATTTATCATCATGACATCTTACGATGAAAGCATGAGTGCCGTGAGGACTATGAAATTGGGAGCGGAAGACTATATACCGAAGAAATTGTTGCTTGATGTAGTTTATGAACGTTTGGAAGAAATCATAGACAAGCAGAAACGACTCGTCGAGTTGAATAACAAGATTGTTTACCGCAAAAGTGAGAAGTTTCGCCGTATATACAAAATGGCAGAATTGTTTGCCAAAAGCGACATGGCTGTTATGATATTGGGCGACAATGGTACTGGCAAAGAACATATAGCGGAAAAGATACATCTGCAAAGCAAAAGAGCCGACAAGCCTTTTGAGGTAGTAGATTGCGGTACGCTTTCTGCGGAACTTGCCGTTTCCGCTCTCTTCGGACATGAGAAAGGGGCATTCACAAGTGCAGACGCAGCAAGAAAAGGTTACTTTGAATTGGCTTCTGGAGGTACGCTGTTCTTGGACGAGATAGGCAACCTGCCGAAAGACGTACAGGCGATGCTGCTGCGTGTGTTGCAATCCAAGAGCTACCGACCATTGGGAGCTACAAAAGACAAAGTGGCTGATGTGCGCATTATTGCCGCTACCAACGAGAATCTGCAAGAGGCAGTTCGGGAAGGACGATTCAGAAGCGATCTGTATTATCGACTTCACGAAGCGGTTATTGAGATTCCACGGTTGCGGGATTGCAAGGAAGATATTATGCCATTAGCTAACTTCTTCCTGAAACTATATGATAGGCATACGGACAAAGAAATAAAATGTATCAGTAAGGAAGCGCAAAGGGCACTTGTAAGCCATACATGGCCAGGCAATGTGCGTGAGTTGAAATCATGTATCATGCGAGCTATGCTGTTATGCGAGAATGAGATAATAGATGTCGAGGACTTGCAGTTGTCACAATCGGCATTGACAGAAGAGGCTTTGGACTTTGATGAACAAGAACGCAAGATCAATCGAGAGCGTATCTTGTGGGCTTTGAAGCAATGCAATGGCATCAAGCGTGATGCAGCAAAAATGTTGGAAATGAGCCATACTACATTCTATACCCGTATGAAAGAGTATGGTATTCCTACTAACAAGTTGTAACGGTATAAGAACCGTGTAAGGAAGATTGGACGAGTGTCCGGTTTTCCTTACACTATTTCTTCTTGCAATTTCCTCGTGAAAATCTTATTCTCTTGAAAAAGTTGCTGATTATCAGGAAATATCATCATCCTATTGTTTAGTCTGTCTTGGAATGGCATAGGTATTGGACTAATAAATGATGTGCGCACAGAAACATCAAATTAGTACAAACCCATAAAAGAGACAGCAACATGGAATACAACATATTGATAGAGACTGATTTTTTCAACTTGCTGAATGCAGGTCATAAGAACAAAGGTGGTAACGCTTTGGAGAACTCATATCGTGAGTTTATCAAGGTTGTGGTTGATTTATGCAGCACCAACGTGAAGCAAGCGGTCTTTGCACTGTCATACGCAGAGACCGAGCTTGACTTTCATCTGTCAATGCCCCATATAAAGGATTGTTTGGGAACCGTAGGCTTGTATGTGCGCAAAGCAATTGCATTTGTCCGCAGAATGCAAGAGCATGTGGCAGCAACATATCATCTTCATGTGACCACATCCACTTCAGAAGCCTCTCCGCCAGTATCATCAGAATCAAAGCCATTAGTAAAATGGACTGGCAATGCCGTTGACCTTGTAGAAATGGTATATGGCATCTGCGTAATGGGAAGCGTGAACGATGGCGATGTGAAATTCAAGGACTTGGCGCAAGCCATGTACCAGTTCTTTGGCATCAAAGCCAAGGACTGCTATCGTTTCTATACCGACATCAGAAGACGCAAGAACCATAGCCGTACTTACTTCCTTGACAGAATGCAGGAGAAGTTGAACGACAAAATGCGAAAGGATGATGAATTGGAAAGAATGAGACGATAAAAAACGATAAATCCCATATATGTATGCAGGGGCGAGTAACTGAAAGGACAATTCCTAAAAGTTACTCGCCTTATTGTTTATTTCTGTATGAGATGCTTTAAGCTCTCGTCACCAGCGATGCGCTCCAGCTCGTCCTTGACAATCAGCTTGACATCCTCCTTGATTTGGTTGTAATTGTCCAGAATAGCTTGCTTCATACAGTCGTTGCCATCGGCATCCTTGAAGTCGTTGATGATGGGGATAGGCTGATAATGGCTTTCCTCTCGCTTTACCTTGTCGGTGTCAACAACAATCTCGGCATGGAAGATCTTCTGCTCTATGCGCTCGGTGAAGTTGTCGGAAACAGAGCCGACAAACATACCTTGGGTGAGTCCGCTAATCTTGCTCGGCGGAATGAGACTGTCCATCTGGGTATTGATAGATGTAGAGACATCCTGACGATTGATGGAAATGGACTGGCGCTTTTGGAGCACCTTGCCAAAACGCTCGGATAAAGTCTTGGCGGTCTCGCCAACGACCTGACCGCTGAAGATGTTACCTACCGTATTGATAACCACCTTTGCCTCCTTGTCTCCATAATCGCGAACCAACTGCGAGAAGTCTTGGAAGCCTAAACACACCGCCACCTTGTTGCTTCGTGCCGTAGCAATCAGGTTATCCAATCCTTTGAAATAGATGGTCGGCAACTCGTCAATGATAACGGATGATTTGAGTTGTCCCTTCTTGTTGATGAGTTTCACGATGCGGCTGTTGTACAAACCAAGTGCCGCACCATAAATGTTCTGACGGTCGGGATTGTTGCCGACACATAGAATCTTCGGTTCTTCGGGATTGTTGATGTCGAGTGTAAACTCGCTTGCGGACATCACCCAGTAGAGTTGTGGTGAGATCATTCTTGAAAGTGGAATCTTTGCGCTTGCAATCTGACCCGCCAACTGCTCCATCGCCCCACCTTGCCAGGCATCCATGAACGGAGATAGGTAGTTCTCCAGTTCGGGATAGCTCGTCAGTATCGGAAAGACATCCTCGTATCTGCGGTTAAGCAATTCGATGGCATGGGGAAAGGTACAATACTTCCCGTTCTTGTAGATTCTTAGGTACCAAATGATGGCTGCAAAGAGGATAATCGGACTCTCCACGAAAAAGTCGCCCTGCTTCTGGACCCACGTCTTGTTGAGGTTGAGCATGATGGTGTATGCACTCTCATAAGCATCGGAAATGTCACTCATGAAATCCGGGTGAATGGGATTGCAGCGATGACTTCTGCGAGGATCATCAAAGTTGATGACATAGAACTGGGGCTTGACCTTATATCCATTCTGATGGTTCATCATGTGGTTGTAGGCAATCGTCGAAAGGTCGGGAAACTTGAAATCATAGATATACATTGAATACCCCTTCTCTATCTGCTGTTTGATGTAGTTGTTCACTACAGCAAAGGACTTACCACTACCCGGTGTACCTAACACGATGGTGGCACGGAATGGATTGACTACATTGATCCATCCTCTCTGCCATTTCTTCTTGTAATAGAATCGTGTTGGCAGATTGACGGAATACTCGTTCTCCATGAGTTTGGTCTCCTGCATGAAACTCTCGTTCTCATTATTGAACACATCCTCCATGAGGTTGTGTTTCAAGAGTCTGCTCATCCAGAGTCCTCCCATCAACAGGCAGATATAACCCGCTGTCATTGTAAATATGTACAGCGTGGCATTGCCCAAATTAGATATAGGCAACAATAATATCCACCAGTTGAGGAAGAACAGACAGGAGCCAACGACAAGAACCGTCCAAATCCTGTTCCAACTCATCTTTTCTGCTTTCACGCCCTTGGTTCCCAGACATGAGAGCGCCAGGAGTAAAAGCGAGAACAGCTTGGTGTAGAGGATAGAATGAAACAAGCCACCTGTACGGTTGAAGTTGATAAGGATTCTGTCAACAACCCCGATTGTCACTCCCCATATGTGCATTGCCTCGTAGCAATACCAATACACATTCATAATTGCGAGTATGATACTCACAGCACGGAGAAAATCCATAATTTTCCCCAATGCTCTTAAATCGTCTTCTTGTGCCATTGTTTTTTATTTTGAAGTTATACAAATTGTTTTTGATTGAAGGCTGACTTTCTCCATTGCATAAGAAAGTCAACCTTGATAACACGATTAAAGACTTCGCCCTTTTCGTTTCTTCTTCTTTCTACGCAACTCCCTGTCAAATGCAGCTTCCTGTGCTTCATTTGAAGGACCTCCTCCAGACATGAGTCCAAGACCGCTGCCGTATTCATCGAACAAGCCAGAATCGTGACGCTCTTGTTCTGAGATTGCACCATCTTCCTTTGGAATGGCAAGCGGTATCGGCTGTTCGTTCTCGTAAGGCAAGGTGAAGTGCTCCTGTAGAGCATTGGCAGAAAGATCCGTTCCAAGCCTTGAACCATTGAACACGCTTTGGGTGCGGTGGTCAATGAATGTTGCTCCGTAGATACGGCCGTCAGCTGTATGGCGGAAAACGACATCAATACCCTTTGCTTTCAGCAACTCAACGAACTTATCCTTATGGTAAGTCTGCTTCAAGACTGCTTCCACGCTATGACGGGTCATCTCGGAGAGTTTCTTTTCCTCCTTGAACTTCTTGGTAGAATAAGCGAACCGTTTTTCTATTGCCTCCACACCGACAGATTTGTCAATCTTGGAAGCCTTGAAAGGATTTCCAACTTTGTTGCCCAGTCCGTCAGTGGCAGAATAGACGAAGCCATGATACTCACGACCGCCAACTTCGCCTCTGACCTCCTCCAAGGATATATTATATAAGGAAAGAAGTGCACGGTATTCGCCCAATGACTGGAACCTGTAGGTAGCGCAGAGAGATTTTACGGTGTTGGCAACCTGCTTCTTCACATTGCCTTGGCTTATATCCACCTTACGGAGTGGATTGTCTGCCTGACGTTGCTTGCGGTCTGCCTTGTGGAGATTGTACTTCTCCTCCAAGTCACGGGTGATAGCCTTGCTCCTATGGTAGTTGTATCGGCTATCCAAACACTTGCCGTTTTCATCCACTCGGATGGTCACGATGTGCATGTGATGACGGTCGATATCCTCATGCTTGTAAACCATGTATGGCTGGTTGCCATATCCCATGCGCTCCAAGTATTCCCGTGCGATGTTCTCCATCTCCATATCCGTCAGCACATCATCAGGATGCGGATTCAGGGAGATATGCACGACAGGCTTTTCCGTTCTGATGTGCGGAGAAAGGTATCGTTGGAAATCACGCAAGGCATTGGCGATGCTCGTCTTTCCCGAACAATCATCGAAGATCTTGTTCGTTGCCAAGAGCTTTCCCTCTTCCTTGTTAATCTTCTCACCATTGTATGCCAGTGCGCCATACAATGAACTTCCGAAACTTATCTTTGCGACCATCTTTCCTCAAACTTACGGGTTAGTTCAACTATCTCACGGGTAAGAGAGACCAGTTCCCTGGTGCAGTTCTCCAACTTATAGAGCAAAGCCATCGCCTTTTTCTCTGAGAAATGACAACGGAGTTCCTTGACAACCTGGTTGTAGTTGTTGCCAATCATTCGGTACTGCGAGTGAAAAGAAGAAAGCTTGGTGTAGTATTCCACCAATGTCTTGTCCTCGCGCAGCACCTTGAACGGCTCGCCGAAAATACGTGCCTTGGCAAAGACAGCCTTCGCTTTCACATCAGTCTGCTCATACATGACGAGGAATTTCATCCACTCGTCATCGTCGAACCGAAGCATCACATGGTGCGACTTCGGGTTCAGCTTGGGGATTCGTCCCCCTCGTTTTCTTTCTGTGTTCATATTAAATGGATTAAGTGGTACATGCGGCAATAATGGAATTGCACAAACTATCGTCAGATTGGAACATGGGGAGCCCGACTTCGGAGAGGCTACCAACCCGGCAGGGCAAGGTCTTTGGAGAGTAACTCCAAAGGTTTTGAGTAACTCAAAACATACCTTGCTATGTCTTTGAGGACATAAAAATCCGCTTAGGGTGGATTGAAGTTAGTCTTCGTAAGAAGCTGTCCCCATCCCGAATGGAAGCTGTTCGGGAAATCCAGTCCTTTGCGGAGCATCAAGCCTTGTTCTTCTCGGAACGATATGGATGCGCTATCCATCGCTTTGCCTTTCGGGTGCAAAATTACGGCTAAAAAAGCGCCCTTGGAACAGATGCACCCCAGACAACCACTGCAACTATCGGCAACATGCTGCCACAGGATTTGAAAACCATTGTTTTTCGGAATTTTCATTGTTACTTTGCAGCGTGAATGACAGACATACGTGTCTTGAATGATGCAAAATATACGGTATGTCCAAGTGCTCCAATGCAGTCATATAAAACGTATTATATGTAAGATGATAAAACGTTTGACATGCAAACAGAATGATATGGCTGCACGGAAAAGGAATGACATATAGGTGTACCATAAAACATTACAGTATGAAATTAGACAGACATTAAAACTGCTTGTCTGATACGAATACAGAATGATTGTCAAGGATGCCTGTATGTTATATGGAATACAGACCTGCATCGTAACATATTGTCTGTATCACCAACAAGAATACAGTATATTATAACAATAAACAAGATGTATAACTCATAAAAAGACAAACATGAAGAAAGAACCAACATTCATCGCCTTCTCCACCCAAAAGGGAGGGGCTGGCAAGACAACACTAACGGTGTTGATGGCAAGTTACCTTTATTATGTCAGAGGCTACGATGTCGTGGTGGTTGACTGCGACTTTCCACAGTTAAGCATCAAAGACATGAGAGAACGTGACATGCAGAGTATCGAGAGCAACGAGTATCTGTTGAGACAGACACATGAGATGATGAAACGAACTGGCAAACCTGCCTATCCAATCGTGGAGAGTCGTCCAGAAGAGGCAGTGGAAACTGTTAAGCCTTTCTTGGATATGGATACTCCGCCAGACTTCATCTTCTTCGACCTCGCAGGAACGATTGACAATCTCGGCGTGATAGATACCGTTGCTACAATGGACTACATCTTTTGCCCAATTACGGCAGACAACGTGGTATTGAGAAGTTCCATCATGTTCGCCAGCCAGTTGAATGATATGTTCGTCAGTGTCGGAAAGACCAATATCAAAGAGTTGAATATGCTTTGGAATATGGTTGATGCAAGAGAGAAGACAGACCTCTATGAGAAAGCTGGTCGTGTGATGGACGGATTGGGCTTGTCGGTTTTGGATACATTCATTCCCGACAGCAAGCGATTCAGAAAGGAATGTGCTGAGGATGGCAACAAAGCGGTATTCCGCTCCACAATCCTTCCTCCCGACAAGCAGTTGATAAAGGGCAGCAACATAGAGAAACTTGCTGACGAAATTCTATCAATCATCAAGAAGTAATGTGTATGGCAAAGAATCTGAAAGTAAACATCGACTCGGAAGAGTTCAGAAACTCATTCCGACCACACATGCCACCAAGCAGGGCGTCAACGGAAGAACCTATACAAAAGGAGGCTCCAAAGAACGAAGTCAGCAAACCGAAAGAAGCGATACCTTCCAAGGGTACTTCATATCTCATGGATGAATACCAAGAAAGGTACATCCGCAGGTCTGAGAATCCTGCTCGTTCTGGCAAGATGACATACATCCGAAAGGAGTATCATGAAACCATCATGCGCCTCGTGTCTGTCATTAACCGTGAGGACATGTCCTTGTCGGGTTATATAGACCATGTGCTGACAGAACATTTTCAAAAGTATGGGGAAGTTATCAAAGAAGTGTATAAGAAGAATAACAAGGACATAATCATGTGGTAATATGGGAATAATGTTAGTGATAATTGTGCTCCTGTATTTTGTATGGAGCATAGCAGTTTTGGTGTTTGATGCCGACATCTGGCTTAGAAACAAGTTGGGAATAGAAAAGGTCAAGGTTGAACCTAAGGAGAACCCACCTATTCCTGCGGATGACTTCATCGTCAGACACATTTATACCGTCTCACCGAAAAAAGTCCCAACGGAAACTGTGCAAACTAAGCAGGAGGACGAGGGTGAAGTGATAAAGGAAAGTGAGGTTACATTCGAGGAAGACAGTTCTCCGAGGAAGTCCGCTCGCATCCCTGATGATAAGTTGGATGAAGTTTTCACAAATACACGCATTGAGGATGTTGGCGTGAAGTATGATGAATCGGAAGAAGAAGCAGTTGTTGAACAAGCAAGTGGCAATAGCTTCGAGGAGATAGACAAGGCTGTTGAAACGGCAAGCAAGCAGAATGCCACAAACAAAGAATGTGCTCATGCTGGCAAGGTGTTTTCTGAAATGGAAGGCAACGAGCTTTTCAACATGATAGCGGAGCGTTCCCAGATTATCAAACGCAGAATGAACGCGTTGATGGAATTGCACATGTCGAACATTTCCTCCGTTAAGCCAATGTCGGAAAAAGTAACAAAGGCTATCGAAAAGAAGAAACTTGTTGTTCCTGAAGACTTCAAGGATTTCAATATTAGAGATTTTGTATAACAATTAAAACGTAAGAATTACGATGAAAAAAAGAAACAGTGTTAAAAGACAAATTCCTTCGATAGATGACAAGGAGTTGTATGAGATTTACATGAGAAATCATGATGAGTGCAAGAAGAAAATTCATAAGCAGATTGACGCTTGTCTTGATGAGGCATTTCCAAACAGTTCTTCATACAAAGAGAATGATTTGGAGGGGGATGTAACATTTGGGAATTTCGAGATGGGACAGTTTGAACCAATTGATAGAACGGAGAAAAACCGTAGCGAGCAGTATGTAGATAAGTTCATGGTAGATGCAGACTTTACTGTAAGACCAAGAAAACAAATCTATATCAGAGAAGAGACCCATGAGCGCATTATGAAGCTTGTGAATGTCGTTGGCAAGGGACAGGTTTCCATGTCAAGTTACATTGATAACATAATCAACGAGCACTTCAACGTATATGATGCAGAAATTAAAACTGCATTTGAGAAAAGTATAAAGGCATATGGCCTCTAACTATAATTTTAATGTACGACTGCAATGAAAAAGAAAGACTACGGCTAAAATCTCAGCTCGCCACTGAATCCACAAGTCGGCATCATGCCGCATGAGTAAACAAAAGTATCAACCGCCAGCCGGGATCATCCAATCCCCAAGGCACAGAAAAAAACGATTTATGAACAAGAAAAACAGAATCATTCTTCTTGCTGCGATGATTGTCGCAGCCGTATCACAAACATTCGCGCAAGGCAACGGACTTGCAGGTATAAACGAGGCAACAAGTATGGTGACCTCCTACTTTGATCCAGGCACGAAGCTCATCTACGCCATCGGTGCCGTGGTGGGTCTCATCGGAGGCATCAAGGTGTATGGCAAGTTCTCGTCTGGCGACCCCGACACGAGCAAGACTGCCGCAAGCTGGTTCGGAGCCTGCATCTTCCTCATCGTGAGTGCAACCATCCTCCGCTCATTCTTCCTATAATATAATAAGGTATAAGACTTATGGCTGACTACCCAATCAATAAGGGCATCGGTCATTCGGTTGAGTTCAAGGGACTGAAGGCACAGTACCTCTTCATCTTCGCAGGTGGACTGCTTGCCGTCTTCTTCCTTGTGGTCGTCCTCTATATGGCAGGTGCGGACCAACTGGTCTGCATCGGCTTGGGTCTCACGCTCGGATCATTGCTTGTATGGGGAACATTCCATCTGAACAACAAGTACGGTGAGTATGGACTGATGAAGCTCCTTGCCGCCAAGAGCCATCCACGCTATATCCTCAACCGAAGGAAAACAAACCGAATGTTCAAACATAAAAAGAAAGAAGAATGAGAAATATCAGAAAATCAAGCACACTTGAGAGCAAGTTCCCGTTGCTTGCCGTGGAGCAAGGCTGCATTATCTCCAAGGAGGGCGACATCACGGTCACCTACGAGGTAACGCTCCCCGAAATCTTCACGGTAACATCGCAGGAGTATGAGTCGGTACATGCCGCATGGTGCAAGGCTATCAAGGTGCTGCCCGACTACAGCATCGTACACAAGCAGGACTGGTTCGTGAAAGAGAGCTATGCTCCAGACATGCAGAATAGCGACATGAGCTTTCTGTCAAGAAGCTATGAGCGACACTTCAATGAGCGTCCTTACCTGCATCACCAGTGTTACCTGTTCCTTACCAAGACCTCCAAGGAGCGCATGGCACAGCAGAGTAATTTCTCCACCTTGTGCCGTGGGCATATCATTCCCAAGGAAATCAAGGACAAGGAAACGGTCGCAAGATTCCTTGATGCCGTGGAGCAGTTCGCAAGAATCATCAACGACTCCGGCTATATCTCCTTACGCAGACTGACGGATGAGGAAATCACAGGCACGGAACGAACAACGGGACTTGTAGGCAAGTACCTCTCGCTCTCCACGGAGAACGTGCAATGTTTGGAGGATATGGAATTGTCTGCAAGTGGTATGCGTATCGGAAACAAACACCTATGCCTTCATACCTTGTCGCAAACGGAAGACCTGCCAACTGAAGTATCTACGGACAACCGCTTTGAGCGACTGTCCACCGACCGAAGTGATTGCCGTCTGTCCTTTGCCGCTCCAGTTGGCTTGCTGTTGTCCTGCAACCATATCTATAACCAGTATGTCTTCATCGACAACAGTGACGAGACCTTGCAGAAGTTCGAGAAGACCGCACGTAACATGCACTCGCTGTCAAGGTACAGCCGACAGAACGCCATCAACAAGGAATGGATTGACGAGTATTTGAACGAGGCTCACTCACAGGGCTTGCAGTCTGTCCGTGCCCATTTCAATGTCCTGGCATGGGGCGAGGATATGGAGGAGTTGAAGCATCTTCGCAATGATGTGGGCAGTCAGTTGGCAAGCATGGAATGTGTGCCACGCCACAATACGGTGGATTGTCCGACATTATTCTGGGCAGCGATCCCCGGCAACGAGGGTGATTTTCCGTCAGAGGAGAGTTTCCATACCTTCATTGAGCAGTCGGTGTGCCTCTTCACGGAGGAAACCAACTATATGGATTCTCCCTCACCGTTCGGAATCAAGATGGCAGACCGCATCAGTGGCAAGCCGCTGCACATAGACATCTCTGACCTGCCGATGAGAAAAGGCGTGACAACCAACCGCAACAAGTTCGTGCTCGGACCATCGGGAAGTGGAAAGTCGTTCTTCATGAACCACCTCGTCAGACAGTATTACGAGCAAGGCACGCATGTGGTCTTGGTCGATACGGGAAACTCCTACCAGGGACTCTGCGAGATGATCAACAGAAAGACAGGCGGAAAGGACGGTATCTACTATACCTATACGGATGAGAGTCCCATCTCATTCAATCCCTTTTTCACCGAGGATAAGGTCTTTGACATCGAGAAGCGAGAGAGCATCAAGACATTGCTCCTGACGCTTTGGAAGAAGGACAACGAGCCTGCCACACGAGCGGAAGAGGTTGCCTTGTCAAATGCCGTGTCGCTCTACATCGGTAAACTGAAAGAGAAAAACGACATAGTTCCATGCTTCAATACCTTCTATGAGTTTGTGGGAACCGAATACCGCAAGGTGCTGGAAGAAAAGAAAGTCCGTGAGAAAGATTTTGATATAGACGGATTCCTCAACGTGCTGGAACCTTACTACAAAGGTGGCGAATATGACTATCTGCTGAACTCAGACAAGGAGCTTGACCTGCTGCACAAGCGGTTCATCGTTTTCGAGATTGATTCCATCAAGGACCATCCAATCCTGTTCCCGGTCACGACTATCATCATCATGGAGCTGTTCATCAACAAGATGCGCCGCCTGAAAGGCATCCGCAAGATGATAGTGATAGAGGAGGCATGGAAAGCGATAGCTTCGGCAAACATGGCGTCCTATATCAAGTATCTCTATAAGACGGTCAGAAAGTTCTTCGGTGAGGCGGTTGTCGTGACGCAGGAAGTCGAGGACATCATATCCTCCGCTATCGTGAAGGACAGCATCATCAACAACTCAGACTGCAAGATACTCCTTGACCAGAGGAAGTTCATGAACAAGTTCGAGCAGATACAGTCATTGCTCGGATTGACGGAAAAGGAGAAGTCGCAGATTCTCTCCATCAACCAGTCCAACGACCCGTCACGTCTCTACAAGGAAGTATGGATAGGACTCGGAGGAACACAGTCGGCAGTATATGCCACAGAGGTGTCTACGCAGGAATATCTCGCCTATACGACTGAGGAAAGTGAGAAACTGGAGGTAAGGGCATTGGCGGAGAAACTCGGTGGCGACATGGAAGCCGCCATCCGGCAGCTTGCAGAGGACAAACAAGAGAACAAGTAAATTCATTATCCACTTAATCCAAAAGTAAAATGAGAACAAAAGTAATCATGACAATCTGCCTGTTCCTGCTGATGGCGGGAAAGGCAAGCGCACAGTGGTCTGTCATAGATCCTACCAACATTGCGCAGAGTATCATCAACTCGTCCAACAACATCGTCCACACGTCTTCGACGGCTCAGAACATGATCAACAACTTCAAGGAGACCGTGAAGATTTACGAGCAGGGCAAGAAGTACTACGATGCACTGAAGTCGGTGAACAACCTCGTCAAGGACGCACGCAAGGTGCAGCAGACCATCCTCATGGTGGGTGACATCACGGACATCTACATCAACAACTACCAGAAGATGATGCACGATGACAATTTCTCCGTGGAGGAACTCTCCGCCATCGGCTTCGGCTACACCAAACTGCTGGAGGAAAGCAACGATGTGCTGACGGAGTTGAAGAACGTGGTGAACATCACGACCCTTTCAATGACGGACAAGGAGCGAATGGACGTGGTGGAACGCTGCTACTCGAAGATGAAGCGTTATCGCAATCTCGTAAGCTATTATACCAACAAGAACATTTCCGTAAGTTATCTGCGTGCCAAGAAGAAAAACGACCTCGACCGCATCATGGGACTCTACGGCAAGTCAAACGAGAAATACTGGTAGCCTATGGATTTCGAGAATCTTCACCAGATACTGCGTTCCCTGTATGACGAGATGATGCCGCTGTGTTCCGACATGACGGACATTGCCAAGGGACTTGCAGGACTTGGGGCGCTGTTCTATGTCGCCCTGAGGGTTTGGCAGTCACTGTCAAGGGCAGAGCCGATAGACGTATTTCCGCTGCTCCGTCCGTTTGCCATCGGACTTGCCATCATGTTCTTCCCGACCATCGTGCTCGGTACGCTCAACAGCGTGATGAGTCCCATCGTGCAAGGTACACATTCCATGCTGGAGACACAGACCTTCGACATGAATGAATACCGGGCGCAGAAAGACAAACTGGAGTATGAGGCGATGAAACGCAATCCGGAAACCGCATACCTTGTGAGCAACGAGGAGTTTGACAAGCAGCTTGACGAACTCGGCTGGTCACCCGGCGACGTGGTGACAATGGCAGGAATGTATGTGGAGCGTGGCATGTACAGCATGAAAAAGAGCATCCGTGATTTCTTCCGTGAACTGCTGGAGCTGCTATTTCAAGCCGCTGCACTGGTCATAGACGTGCTGAGGACATTCTTCCTCATCGTCCTGTCCATCCTCGGACCGCTTTGTTTCGCCATATCGGTATGGGACGGATTCCAGTCCACGCTGACGCAATGGTTCTGCAGGTACATACAGATTTATCTCTGGCTACCCGTTTCGGACTTGTTCAGTACCATCCTTGCCAAGATACAGGTGCTGATGCTGCAAAACGACATCGAGGCATTGCAGAACGACCCGAACTTTTCCATTGAGGCAAGCAACGGTGTTTACATCGTTTTCCTCATCATCGGAATCATAGGTTACTTCACCATACCGACCGTGGCGGGATGGATCATACAGGCAGGTGGCGGCATCGGCAACTACAACCGGAACGTGAACACGGCAGGCTCACTGGGCGGAAGCATCGCAGGAGCAACGGCTGGAAATGTGGCAGGACGTGCCGGAAGGCTCATCAAGAGCGGATTTAAGAAAATATAGTCATTCATGAACAATACAACGAAAAGAAAAATGGAATTCAAGTCATTGAAGAATATCGAGACCTCGTTCAGACAGATACGCCTGTTCTGCATCGTCCTCGTCATCGGTTGCGCTGTTGTTGCAATATGTTCGGTGGTGTTCGCATTCCGATTTGCGGAGAAGCAACGCGAGAAGATATACGTCCTTGATGGAGGCAAGTCACTGATGCTCGCTCTCTCGCAAGACCTCTCACAGAACAGACCTGCCGAGGCAAGGGAACACGTGAGACGCTTTCATGAGCTGTTCTTCACGCTCTCTCCCGAAAAGAGTGCCATTGAGCACAACGTGAAACGAGCCTTGCTGCTGGCAGACAAGAGCGCATACAACTATTACCAGGACTTTGCGGAGAAAGGTTTTTATAACCGACTCATTGCAGGAAACATCAACCAGTCGCTGCAAGTTGACAGCGTGGTCTGTAACTTTGATAACTACCCTTATCAAGCCAAGACCTACGCACGGCAGGTGATACTCCGAGAGAGCAATGTGACGGAAAGAAGTCTTGTCACCGTATGCAGGTTAGTGAATGCCACACGCTCCGACGACAACCCGAATGGTTTTACCATTGAAGGTTTCACCATTGTGGAGAACAGGGACATCAGTACAGTAGAACGATAAAAATAGCAAGAATGGAAAATCCGATTAAGACAATCCAAGAAAAGGTGAATGGTATGAAGGGAAGACTGCGTGACAGGCTGGATTCCCTTCCGCCAAGGGTGAGACTGAAAGTCGTGCTCGTCATGTTCGGCTTGTTTGCCCTCTGTAGCCTTTACATGATAGGTTCAGCCATCATCAACTTCGGAAACGGCAAGACCTCAAATATAGAGGTTGAGCATATTGAGAGTGTAAAGTTGCCCACCGACAAGGGGCAGCAAGTGACCAACCTGAATGAATTGATACATGGAGAAAGAGAAGAATGACAAGATGGAGCCGGATAAGGCTCCAAAGGAAAAGAAGCCTTTGACAGAGGAACAGCGTATCAAGCGTAACAAGATGATTGCCATACCATGCATGTGTCTCGTCTGCGCATTGGTGTTATGGCTCATCTTCAAGCCGTCTGCATCAGAGGGTGAGAAAGGCAGCAAGGGATTCAACATGGAAATGCCCGATGCGGAGAAGACAGATGTGGAGGCGGACAAGCGCAAGGCATACTCCAAGGAGGATTTTGCCAATAAGCAGAAGGAAAAAAGCAGAGCTATGAACACTCTTGGTGAGTACATGCCAGGCATGGACTCCACGGCATCGGGGCAGGACAAGGATTTTGACTTGATGCAGTCTGGTGGACAGCCTACAAAAGCGGAAAGACAGGAGACGGATGCCATCCGCTCGTCTGCCGAGGCATACCGAACCTTGAACACGACCTTGGGCGGTTTCTATGAACAGCCACAGCAAGGGGAAAGCAGCGAAGATGCTGAGTTGAGGAAACGTCTTGATGAGCTGGAGGCAAGCATGATGCAACAGGAAAGCAAGCGTTCCAATATGGACGAGCAAGTTGCCCTTATGGAGAAGTCCTATCAACTTGCGGCAAAGTACATGCCTGGTGGAAATGCCAATGCAGCAAGTCCTTCATCAGCAGAAACTGCAACAGAGGAAAACAAGGAAGCTGTCACCAAGGGCAAGAAAGCCAAGATTACACCTGTAAGGCAAGTTCAAAGGCGTGTAGTCTCGTCCTTGAACCGCCCCATGAGTAACGGGGAGTTTGTCGCCTCTTACTCGGAAAAGGCTTCGGCAAGGTTCAATACCGCCATCGGAAGAGGTGGTGTTTCCGACAAAAACACGATTTCTGCCTGCATCCACGGCAACCAGACCATAACGGACGGACAGGCAGTAAGGTTGAGATTGTTGGAATCTATGCGTGTCGGCAATAGGGAGATACCACGAAATTCTGTCATTGTCGGAGTGGCACGATTGCAAGGCGAAAGGCTTTCCATAGCCTTGAAGTCCATTGAGCACAACGGCATGATTATCCCGATTGAGCTTGCCGTCTATGACAATGACGGTCAGGAGGGCATCTTCATCCCGAAGTCGATGGAGGTTGACGCAGCCAAGGAAGTCGGTGCCAACATGGGAAGCTCGCTGAACAGCAGCATCAACATTTCCTCCAATGCCGGTGCCCAACTTGCCTCCGACTTGGGAAAAGGTGTCATACAAGGCGTGTCGCAGTATATCTCCAAGAAGATGCGTACCGTCAAGATACACCTGAAGGCTGGCTACAGGGTCATGCTCTACCAAGAGGAAGATTAGCCGAAAGGCAACAACATTTATACCACTTAATCCAAAAGTTTAATTAAAAGCAAACCAAAATGAAGAAGACAACAATCATGTTCGCCATTATGCTGGGCGTAGCCTGCACTGCATCAGCGCAGAAGACAGGCAAGAAAAAAGCGCAGAAGTCTGTAAAGACTGAGCAAGTAAGCAATGTTTCTTCCGACCAGGAAGAGAGACTGACCTTGACCAAGGAGGTGTATCCGCAGAAGGAAGAGAACAGCAACCTCTATCACGGCTTGACCAAGAAGCTGACCTTCGACCGCATGATTCCACCTCATGGTTTGGAAGTGACTTATGACAAGACGGTTCATATTCTCTTTCCTGCCTCTGTCAAGTACGTTGACTTGGGTTCAGAGGATTTGATAGCTGGCAAGGCGGACGGTGCGGAGAATGTTATCCGTGTAAAAGCAGCCGTGAAGAACTTCAAAAAGGAGACCAATATGAGCGTCATCACGGAGGATGGCTCATTCTACACATTCAATGTGAAGTATGCCAAGGAACCGCTCATGCTCAATATCGAGATGGCTGACTTCATCCATGACGGTGAGGCGGTGAACCGCCCGAACAATGCGCAGGAGATTTATCTCAAGGAGTTGGGCAAGGAAAGTCCCATGCTGGTACACCTCATCATGAAGTCCATCCACAAGGAGAACAAACGCAAGGTGAAGCACATCGGCAGCAAGCGTTTCGGAATCCAGTACCTTTTGAAGGGCATCTATGTACACAGCGACTTGCTGTATTTCCACACAGAAATCAAGAACCAGAGCAACGTGCCGTTTGACGTGGACTATATCACGTTCAAGGTGGTGGACAAGAAGGTGGCGAAGCGAACCGCCATTCAGGAGCAGGTGCTTCTTCCTGTCCGTGCCTACAACTATGTGGTGCGTGTGGCTGGCAAGAAAACGGAGCAGACGGTGTTCTGTTTGCCGAAATTTACCATTCCAGACGACAAGGAACTTGTCGTGGAGATGAATGAGAAGGAAGGCGGTCGCCATCAGTCGTTTGTCGTGGAGAACAGCGACTTGGTGCGAGCTTTGACAATCAACGAACTTAGCGTGAAGTAACGGATGAAAAGAAGAAACATTGCAATCATGGCGATGCTTGCCCTCACCGCAGGGCAGGCATTCGCCCAACGATGCCTTCCTCAGATGAAAGGCATCGAGGTGAAGGTCGGCATTGCTGACGGTGTATATAACGGCAAGAAGTCCTGCAAGGCTGGCTATTATGCAGGTCTCGGACTTTCGAGCTATACCAAGGGTGGTGACAAGTGGACGTATGGGGCGGAATATCTGCAAGTACATCAGCCTTACCGTGAAACTTCCGTTCCAATAGCACAAATGACGGGCGAGTTCGGTTATTCCTACAACTTCCTTTCCGACAACAGCAAGACGGTGCTGTTCTATATCGGAGGTACGGCACTGGCTGGCTATGAGTCCGTAAACTGGGGCAAGAGAACCATGTCAGACGGAGCGACCTTGCAGAACAAGGGAGCGTTTATCTATGGCGGTGCCGTGGCATTGGAAACGGAAATATACCTGTCGGATGCAATAGCTTTGACCGCTTCCGTTAAGGAAAGGCTTGTTTGGGGCAACAGCACGGGACATTTCCACACGCAGTTTGGCATCGGCATGAAGTTCATCATCAACTAAAACAGTGAGCCTATGGACATCAATGAAATCAAACAAGTGCCTATTGTGGACTTTCTCTATGTTCTCGGCATTGAGCCTGTCAAGTACAAGGCTTCGGGACTTTGGTATCATGCGCCATACCGCAACGACCGCAATCCTTCGTTTCGGGTATCAACGGACAAGAATGTCTGGTATGACTATGGCATCGCCAGAGGTGGTGACATCTTCAACCTCGCAGGGGAGCTCATCAACAGCAATGAGTTTGTGGCGCAAGCCAAGTTCATATCTGAAACGCTTGGTGGCAGTTTCCCGACATCGTTTCCGCATTATCAAAGGATAGCGGAAAAGGCTGTGAAGGCAAAAGGCAATCACTTTAGTGATATTGTGGAAAAGCCTTTGAGTCATCCTGCTCTCAGACAGTACTTGCGTGAGCGTGGCATATCGGCTGACGTGGCGAGCCGTTTCTGCTGTCAGGTGGAATACCGATACAATGGCAAACAGTTCTTTGCTGTCGGTTTCAAGAACAACAGCGATGGCTACGAGATACGCAACCGCTTCTTCAAAGGTTGCGTGTCGCCAAAGGACATCACTCTCATTGGCAGGAACTGCAACGTCTGCCATCTGTACGAGGGTTTTATGGATTTCCTCTCTGCCGTAATTCTCGGTATTGGTCGTGGTGAGGATCATATTATCCTCAACTCGGTGGCTAATATGCAAAAGGTGCATCATCTTTTAGATGGCTATGCACAAGTGTACTGTCACTTGGACAATGACGAGGCAGGCGAGAATGCCTGTGTCGAACTGCAAAAGCGATATGGCGATAAGGTCATTGACCATTCGCATCTATACACAGGTTACAAGGACTTGAACGAGTACCTGATGAGCCATAAGACAAGAAAGTAACAATCATTCAAAAACATCAAGACAATGAAGAAAAACAATAAAATCAAGAAATCAGTGAGCGTGTTGGCATTCCTTTTCGTGTGTGCCGTGTCGGTAATCCTTTCATCGTGCAGCGATGAGCTGGACATTCAGCAGTCGTATCCGTTCAAGGTGGAGACGATGCCTGTGCCAAAGGACCTTGTGCGTGGACAGACCGTTGAAATCCGCTGCGAGTTGAAGGCGGAGGGAAAGTTTGACGGCACCATCTATACCATCCGCTATTTTCAGCATGACGGAAAAGGTTCGCTGAGAATGGAGAACGGAACGGTGTTCCAACCAAACGACCGCTATCTGTTGGAGAACGAGAAGTTCCGTCTTTACTATACCTCGGCAAGCACGGAGACACAGACGCTGACAGTGGTGGTAGAGGACAACTTCGGCAAGTCATACGAAATGGAGTTCAGTTTCAACGATACTGATGAGGAGGAAGAGTTTGCGATAAGTGCCAACAAACTCGGTAGCGTATGAGGTTGATGATATTGTTAGCCTTGCTTCTTGTGTCGGGCAGCTTGTCTGCCCAGACGCAAGGGGCGATAAAGCGAGTTTGTCATGTGTCACGTTTTGAGTTGGCTGTCGCCTGCATCAAGAAGTACGAGGGTCTGCACGGACCGAAGCACCATCCTTATGTCGGATATGGGCACAAGCTGTTGCCTGGCGAGAAGTTTTCTCCAAGAATGACGGAACGGCAAGCCGATGCCTTGCTGCGCTCTGACCTCAGAAAGCTGTGCGCCATGTTCCGTGGCTTCGGTCGTGACTCGCTGCTCTTGGCTACACTTGCCTACAATGTGGGGTGTGGAAAGGTGATGAAAAGCCGGATGTATGCCAAGATGCGAAGTGGCAACAGAAACATCTATCGTGATTATGTGGACTTCAAAAGGTGGAACGGAAAGATAGTGCCTTCCATCGAGCGAAGAAGAAAAATGGAGTATCTGCTCTTGTTTACTCCATAGTATAAGGTTTTATAAAAATAGGACAGTCCTTTTGATTGGGGGCTGTCCTTTGTTCTTTGCAAGCATCGCAGATAAGGAAAAAACGGTTCTTTGCCACTTTCTTTCCGCTCCTCGGCTCATGAAGAAAGTGGCGGAACGAATTTTCATCGCTCCGCCGATATGGATTTCATGTCGTTGCAACCATTCGTTGCTCTATAAGTCTTGCATTGCTGTTCACCAAGTTGATGATGTCGGCATGGTGCTCGGTGTCCTTGTTCTGTAGTCCGTGGCATTGTACGACTTTCATCTGTTCGAGAGAAAACTCCACGGTCTCAACCCTTTGTTCGGCTATTCTTGCAGAGAAGATGATGCAGTCGGGATTGAGTGAATAGTTTGTACCGCTGCCTACGCAATGATGCATCGCCTTGCCCTCAAGAACGTGCTCCCTGACGCTTTCAAGCATTCTCACCACGATATTGCCGTCCGTGAACATCAAACCGAAGAAACGGCTCTTCATTTCCTTGAATTTGTCCTCGTTCTTCAATGCCTTGCGTATCTCCTCCTCGGTGCGCTCCTTTTCTTTCTTGGCTCTGATTTTCTCGGATATTCTGTCGTGCTCGGCTTCAAGGTTGTCGGGGCAAATGTAATGTGGACTTCTGATGTCTTTGCCCATTTCTACCAACATACAGATGTAGTCCGCCCATTTGCCGATGTCTGTAATAAGGTAATGGTTGCGGTTGGCTATCTTGTAGGCATTCCAACAAGTTTCCAAGTGCCGTGGGTGGTCTATGAAGTGGCGGACGTGTCCGTAACGACATTGTTTCATCATCGTTTCGATGCGGTGGTCTGTCAGCATCGCCTTGAATAATGTAAGCGGTTCGATGCCGTGAAACGCTCCGTCAAAGCCGTTGCGCCATATCTGAGGAATGACTTTCATATCGGGGCATACCGGAAATGAAGCAATATGCTGATAGGTGGTGTTGTCCCTGCGCAGTTCAATGTCGGAGTCGTAGCAGAACGTGTCCATATAGATACCCATTGTGCGCTTGCGTGCCATAACCTCCACCTTGCCTTTTTCGTTCATCCAATAGCGTGCCACCTCCCAACAATAAATGTCTGCCTTTTGTCCCTTGCGGTAATAGGCTTTCATCTGAAATGCTCGCATAAGTTGTAGTCCCTTGCGCTCGGAGAGTACACTGAAATAGGTAGAAGACATTGCCTTCTGTCGCTTGGTGCGCTGCACTTCCAACTTTGCCTTACACTTCGGGCAGACACATTTGTCCGCATCCTCGTCCGTAGTCCAAGTGTGTCCGCAGTCCATGCAGGTGGTCTGTCCGTGCTTCAACTGAAAGGCATAGTGGTCAAGACACTCACGGAAAGCCCATTGCATTTGTGCTCCCTTGATAGGTCGTAACCCCTTGTTTGAGGTTACGACTTGCTTCTGATATTTCGTTCTTGGTTTCATAACGTGTCGAATAATGATGGTTGGTGTACTTCTGTTTCCGTTCTCTGTGAGGTGCGCTTGGCGGTATCTCTGTTACGCATCTTGTTCATCTGCTCTTGCTGATACTGGCGGATGGCTTCCTGTCTTGCCTGTGCCTTCTCCTCCTCTGTGAGTTCGATGTGGTGGTTGACAGACACTTGGCAGTTCAATGGTTTTCCTACCTCGATGTCCTTCTCCTCGTAGTAGTGGATGGCTTGCCCATATATCTCGTCATCGCAAAAGCCGTTGCAACCGCTCTTCTGTACCCAATTAAGGATATAGGTGACGCAATCGTCTATGTTCTTGTCGGGGTTGTCATACTTGGCTGCAAAGAGTTCGTCCTCCATAGCACGCTCCTCCAAATAGGCTTGTATGGTTCTCTTGAAATATTCTGTAGTGTTCATATCAGATGTTGTTAAAGGGGTTGTTACTCGTGATAGATGATGTCGCAGTCCTCAACTTCTGTAGGCAGTCCGAAGAACGGATAATGGCTGAAGTAAGGTTCTGTGCACATGTCCTCGTTGTATCTTGGACTTACTATCTCAATATTGTTCTTGCGTATGGCTTCGTCCACCATACTGATTTCCTCGTCTGTCAGTCCGCTTGCATCGCCATTGATGATGTAGCAGAGTGACCATGTAGGTATCGCTTCAATGCTTCTGTTCATATCGCTTGTACTTTAAAGTGTTAATAACCAAATGAATGTTCCAATCAGTACCACCATAGAAAGAATGGAAATGATGATGCCGAAGATGAACTTCACAATTCCCAATATGACTTCACCGACCATGCAGAGAGCCATATATCCCAACCAAGCCACCAAAGTGATGAGGGTTGAGCCGACTGCGGAGAGTAATCTCCACCAAGTCTGTGTTATGTTGATGTTTGTTGTCATATAGCCTTGAATTAAATTTATTTGCGGTTCCAGGAACTGAAGGGAAGTTCTCGTTTCTTCACCTTTTTGTCGCTCCCTTTTCCGACATTTTTTTTGCGTCTTCCTGTCGCATCGGTCGTTTCGTTTCAGGTGCCTTTCAAGGGCGGCGAGGCTGGAAATACAAGGTTTTTCGGAAAAAGAATGACTAAAAAAGCAAAAAATAGCAGATTTGGGCTTTTGTTTTGAGTTTCAGGTGGTTGTGGCAGTTGTTGGCTTTAAGTGACGTTCGTGAGGAAATGCGAAAATGGCGGATTTGAGAAGAAGAAACGCTTTCAAGTCA
>OOAI01000299.1_pt1 | contig 37380 bp, 41 predicted proteins | sample 1671191 | NCBI WGS metagenome assembly OOAI01 (sample SAMN06348131, study PRJEB24527) | human gut metagenome | biome: human gut; feature: ankylosing spondylitis patient; material: feces | host: Homo sapiens | place: China | collected 2015-10 | reverse complement strand
TTTGTTGCTCAGGAACTTATAAATAAAGTTAAATTATAGTGTTGCGGAATTAAGGTAGAACAACCAATATTTATTAACTTTTCGAAAAATCTTATAAATTAAATACATCATAACAATACATCCCTTCCATAACTGTTCCATATATAAAGAATCTCATTTTCAGAGAAACTTGTATATATGTAAACAAAATAAATTCTTATAATATTGAAAATCAAAATCCAACATCCTAATTTCAATAGCCAATTCTTATGTAGCTTACAAAACAGCAAATCTTTAAATGCTACTGCTAAGAACATTACTTGATATATTACCATTGCTACAGATATGCGATAACCTATTTCTATTCGATAAATTGCAGCAGACAACAGAACACCAACAATATAGATATTTGCATAATATGTTAATTGAGGTCTTTTACGAACAACATAATATGTCATTATTAAAGTTAAAATATCTGGCAAAGCTAATCCTATACCATAATTTATTGCCTGTTTCCCCAATCCATTACCAGTCAGCCACACATCTGCATTATCAATATATCCAGAATAATAATCGGAAACAAAGCTACTTGAATAGTTTATATATCTAACCAAACCAATCATAACGTCTGTAGAGAACAAAGACCACAAACCTATATATAATAAAATAGAGGTCTTTAAACCGAATATTGGTTTCTTAAAGAATTTAAGAAAGAAACATAAAATTGCTGGTATTATCATTCCCATATGGCTTCCCAACGCTAACAGGATAAAAATGAGTGCATATTTGAATTTGTCATTATTATAATAGTAACTTGAAATTATCAAAAAAGAAAATGCGAAGAACCATCTAATCAAATTTTCTGCAGGAAACGAAAACAAGAAAAAAAGAGGAAAGGCATAAGCCATCGAATCTTTAACCTCTTTCAACAACAGCGATCCTGCTATTATTAGAAATAAACTTAAGATAAATATTAAACCTTGATAAGGCAAGCCTAGCATACCATTAAAATGACATAATCCAACAAATACAGGATCTGAAATAGTTCTTAATCCTTTATCACCTAAAAGAATATCCTGATACTTAAAAAAGTATCCGTTATAGTCGATTCCACGACCAAAGCGAAGGCCTTCGTTTAATGCAAATACAAATATAAAAGGAATTACTGCTAACCAATATTTCTTAGAATCAACTTTAGCAACATTGTTTCCAATTATAAATCCAAGCAACACAACAGCAACTCTCAGGATGAAAAAAGTAAAATAATTATCAAACATTAGCGTATTTTTTTAAAGCATCAATATCTATAAATAAATTATGGTTCTGCTCAAGCCAATCAATAGGCTTATTCCACCATTTCAAATTGCATAGATATTTAATGTCATCTGTGCTATATCTATATTTTATAATCTTTGCTGGTACCCCCCCCACAATGGCATAAGGAGGCACATCTTTGGTTACAACCGCCCCAGGAAGTACTACAGCCCCATCTGCTATTGTTATATTCGGAGAAAGAATAACATGGTCACAGATCCAACAATCATTACCAATTTCTATTGCATATCCATTAGATAACATCTTTTGCTCTTCAAATAAGGATTTAACAACAAACGAATAATTACATTGTTTCTTATCTGAGAAAAAGACAGGTGAAGTTGACACAAATGGGTAAGAAAATGGATGCCTACTAATTAATACTCTTACATAAGATGCGATAGAAGTAAATCTTCCAACTTTTGCATTTAAATATGAATTTGCGCCTATATAAGAAAAGCGTCCCATTTCTCCCTTAAAATATGTATTGGCATGTATTTTATTATACCCTTCCAGTTTTGATTTTGTGCTTACCTTTGCACTTGAAGAAATAGAAATGTATTTTCCTCTATGCTTCCATTTAACATAATTGTTTTTCAAAAAAAGCTTCAATTTTTCCATACCTTAAAAATAATAATATAACCTATTTATATATTTATTTGTCACTAACCTAGCAAGAAACCACAACAATACTTTATATTTAAAATGTGGATAAAGAACTTTAGATTCTTTCGGATAATCTTGTTTTGCTAGCATATACATTTTATATATTACTATATTTTTCCAAGATATACCAGGAGTTAATTTCAAGTATCCTAAATAATCTTCACTTATATCATTTCTCTTATACTTTGCTTCGCATGCATCTGTCACATACACAAATACCGGTTCATCAATTCTAAAAAAGACAAAACGAGAGAAAATTCTAAAAAATTGCTCTAAGTCTTCATACCTTCTTAAATATTCTTTAAAGGGGCAGGCCTGCAAAACGGTTTTTTTAAACACTGCTGTTCCTGTCCTTGGCATACACTTTCTCAAAGCAAAAGATTTAAAGTTATTTTTAATAAAGCCTGATTTATAATGACCTGAATATAACTTTAACTTTTTATCTCTGCTATAATAAAAATTAGCAAAAAAGCAATCAACACTTTCATATTTGGCTATATGTTCACAGAAAATTTCTATTGCTGTTGGTAACAATTGATCATCTGCATCTAGAAACAAAATCCAATCATATAAAGCATGTTGAACTCCATAATTTCTAGCAGAAGAAGGACCTCCATTTTCCTTATATACATATCGAATACGCCTATCATTTATAGACTTTACAATATCCGAACTGTTGTCCGTCGAACCATCATCAACAATAAGAAGTTCAAAATCTTCATATGTCTGATTTAAAACAGAAAGTATCGTTTCTTTTATATTGTTTCCTTTATTATATAATGGTATAATTATAGATATTTTATCTTTTCCCATATTATTCCTTTTTATTATTATTAAATCAAAAAACGAAAACAAGAAACTCTTTACAAGGTATATAAAGATTTAGCCAAGAAAGATAATGAATTATCTTTTATGTGATTATATTTAATATACACACTGCTATAGTCAATATCTTTCAAGAAATTTATATTTGTTTCTTTATCCACAAGTCTGTCTTCTAATCCGAACATCTTCAGTAATGATTCAAATCGCGACATGCCACGTTTTTTATTACCCAATACTACAAATTGTTTCTTGAATATAATAGAAAAGGCACAAGCATGGAAAGAATCTGTTATCACAAATTCCGCATCATAGAAGCCTCTTAACCAAGTTTCTACAGAAGGTTTTATACGCTCCTGTAGTGTTTTTGAGTCATCATATTCAAGTGGATTATTAACCGCAAAAGGGACCATTTTTTTTTGTTCTGCAACTTTCCGAATTATATTCTTCAGCTCTTCTGTTTCATCCAACACATAATAAAGCAAAGTTCCTTTACTTTGGGGCGTATTGGATTTTGCAAACAATGATATATAATCCTCTTGTCCCAAAAGTAATGTCGGGTCCAATACATGTTGGGCAATAACATCCAAATAAAGCTTACACAAAGATTTCCCTCCTTCTTCCCTTACAGATACGGCATCAAACAATTGTAGTAACTTTTTACATTCATTTGTCTGCCTAACATTATACTCCCATATATCCGTACCAAAAGAGGCTGCATAAGCAATTCTCTTTGTTTTCCATCTTTTTGCAAAAGAAAGATATGCATTTTCAATTGATGTCTTTCCCCATCCATTACAGAAATAGCTTAAACGCCACACTTGGTCACTTCCTACAACTATTGCATCAAAATCCTTAGCATGAAGTTCTTTAAAGCTGCGTATTACCATTCTATGCATATAGCTATCTACAAAAATCTGAATATTCTTAGTAATAACCGGTCGGATTGTATTATAATAATGCTCTATGAAAATTCTATCTGCTTTACCAATTAATTTCCATATTGTTCGCTTTGCAAAACATGCTGGTAATTTCCACAAAGGAGGAAGTGAACTTTTATTAGGTGTATCAAACACAACCACCTCATGCCCCATTCTTTCCAGCACCGTCTGCAAGGCATACGCCTGCAATATCCCTCCATAATTAGTATGGAGAGGTAAAGTTAATATTCCTATCTTCATCGATATTATTTTAAGAAAATATACACTCGGCTTACTCCCTACCACAAGCAGAAAAGTAGCTTAATAAAATTGCTCATGACAGTTTGCATACCAGAGACTCTATAAGTTATTATTTCGTTTATTCAATCTTGACTCTTCATGCGGGTAAGGGGTAGTTTTCAATTGGTCTAGCTCATGCTTTTTCTGCAACAAATCTTCCAGGGACGTATGTTTCTTAGAGAACAAACGTTCCACCTGATTTTCATCAAGATGCTTTAGAGCCTCCTCAACTTTCTGCCAAGAGGCAACAAAGTCAGGATCTTCTGTTTTATTCATCATAAATATATATTTTAGATAGTATTCCTTTGTTTCCATAATTCTGACATTTTAGAATTCGGATGCAAAGATAAATACTGAATGTGTTAAAACCTTACGCTGTAATGGTGATATACTCCTTAATCCTCTGTTCTTCTTTCAAAGAACAAACAAGCAGTTGTCCATTCTTCTCAGCTACGATATAGCCATCCTATCTTGAACTACCCACCTTGCTTTCATCGGCAACATGAACCACATAGTTCTTGCATTAATACAAGCAAGGATGTCCTTACCTACCTTGGCATTGCCAGCCTCATTCTGTGGAAGCAAGGTTGGGAGGCTGCCCCAACTGCCTAAGTCGCTCCAGCCGAACTCGGCTGGCAAGGTATAGATTTCCTTCAACTTCTCCATCACAGCATAGTCGATGCTTATCTTCTCGCAGGTTGGGAAGAGTTTGCTGACTACCTCTTTCTCATTTTCGGTATAGAAAGAAGGTGCCATCTCATCCATGATACAGACAAGATTGGGCAGGAAGGTTCGGATTGCCTTGCTGAGTATTAACATTTAGTCTCTTCTGAAAATATCTCGTGTATAAACCTTCTCTTTTACATCATCCAGACAAGCATCGTAACGGTTGGCGATGATGGCATGGCTCTGTGCCTTGAAGGCTTCGAGGTTATTCTCTACTCTACTACCGAAGAAGGTACTGCCCTCTTCCAAGGTTGGCTCATAGATGACAACCTCTGCACCCTTTGCCTTGATACGCTTCATGATGCCCTGAATGGCAGACTGGCGGAAGTTATCGCTGTTTGACTTCATGGTCAGACGATAGACACCAATCACACAGTTGTGCTCCTTACTGGCATCATAGCTGTTGGCATCGGCATAACTATAATAGCCTGCCTTCTGGAGTACGGCATCAGCAATATAGTCCTTACGGGTACGGTTGCTCTCTACAATCGCCTCAATCAGGTTTTCTGGCACATCGGCATAGTTTGCCAGGAGCTGTTTGGTATCCTTTGGCAAGCAATAACCGCCATAGCCGAAGCTTGGGTTGTTGTAATGGGTGCCGATTCGTGGGTCAAGACCTACGCCATCGATGATTGCCTTGGTATCGAGTCCCTTTACCTCTGCGTATGTATCCAACTCATTGAAGTAGCTTACTCGGAGTGCCAGATAGGTATTGGCGAAGAGCTTGACTGCTTCTGCTTCCTTCATGCCCATGAAAATAACAGGAATGTTCTTTTCAAGTGAAGAATGAAGAGTGAAGAGAGAAGAATCCAATTGCTTTGTGTCGCCATTATGACCAATTGCGCCTTCAAGAAGTAAGGAAGCGAAGGTCTTGGCTGCCTCTTTCATTTTTTCTACATCGGTCACCTTTCTGATTGCCTCGTTCTCCTCTTCGAACTCAGGGCGCTCGATAATCTTTGGATAGCCTACGATGATGCGGCTTGGGTAAAGGTTATCATAGAGTGCCTTGCTCTCACGAAGGAACTCTGGAGAGAAGAGAAGGTTGAACTTCTTCACGCCCTTCTTGGCATACTTCAAGTAGAGGTTGCGAGTGTAACCTACAGGGATGGTGCTCTTGATGACCATCACTGCATCTGGGTTTACCTCCAGAACCAAGTCGATGACTTCTTCTACGTGGGTTGTATCGAAGTAGTTCTTCACTGGGTCGTAGTTGGTTGGTGCTGCAATCACTACGAAGTCTGCATCCTTATAGGCTGATTTGCCATCAAGGGTTGCCACAAGGTTTAATGGCTTTTCAGCCAAATACTTTTCTATGTAATCGTCCTGGATTGGAGAAATCTTATTGTTGAGTTTCTCCACCTTCTCTGGGATTACATCTACTGCTGTTACATGATGGTGCTGAGACAATAGCGTTGCTATGCTCAGACCTACGTAGCCGGTACCGGCTACTGCTACTGTTATATCTTTGAAATTTTTCATCATTATAGTGTTATTTCTAAAATCAACCCGTCCTTCTTTACCATTAAAGAAGGCTCCACCTCTCATCTCGGTCTTCTCTCCTCAGGCGAGAAGAAGGAAACCGCCCTACTCGGTGCTCGGAACCGCTTCGCTCTAAGGTTGGCGGACCATCAAAGGTCTTCGCCATGTTATGCGGGATGGGACCACCTGGAGAAACAGCCCAAATATTTAGAAAGGTAAGTCATCGGTGCCATTATTTACAGGGACTATTACCTTAATTACCAACTCATTACTTGACAAATTAGTGGTAGGAAGTAATTTATTATCATTCTGTTTGTCAAAGATAGAATTAGCAACATAGATATTTACTCGACCTTTATCGTTTTTAAATTCGAAATATCCAGGTTTGTCACTATTAGGAGGCATAGAGAATCCCCATGGAGCCATTAACAAACGTAACTCCTCTAAGGAACTAAATATTATTGGGAATTTCCAATTCATTTCTTTTCTTAAAGCCTTAAATACCGGATGATTATTGATCAATATATCATTAATCGTATTACTGTTATTGGCATTAACTGAAACCAAATAATCAGTAAGTTCCTTCAAGGTGTTTAAAGATGTATGAAGCTGTTTCAAAGCATCAAATTCGGCTTCATTTGTCTTATTCTGAAGAAAACGTTGAAATAACCCTGCCCATTGTTCTTTCAAGAAATTGATAATATCACTAGAAGAGCTAAACGCATGAATTACATTATTCCTTTTCAATGAACGGATTTCTTCTATAAACTGATAAATTTTTATGTTGTCAACATGAGCATACTTTATATTCTTGTATTCTTGCTAAAATCGGAATCCTTATTCCCCAAATAGGTATAATATTCAGAATCTACTTCTTTATCAATAAAGATATACACCTGCTTATTATGCTCTATAGCAGTCTTGATTTCTGTATTAGAAATAGAATATCTTTCATCTGCAGAAGAAACAGATCCGAATCTACCACCAATGATGGCAACAAGAATATCGATAGAATTGATCTCTTTGTAGCAATACTCTTCTAATCTGAAATCCTTTTCATAAGGTATTGCGCCTTCTTCGTTCCTTACAACATCGTAACCCAAACTACGGATAAAATTATCCAAGTCTGCTCGAATCTGTTTTAAATCATAAAAAGTCGAGCTTATAAATACCCTAGGTCTAGCCATAATTGTACTATTTATAGTAAATGTTTAAGTAAAAATCCAAATTCTACTCTTTCACTAAATATTTTAAGAAATAACAAACAACACCAACTGTTGGTGCTATTGCTATAATCCAATACAACAAATAGACATCAAAGATATAATATCTACATTGGAACCACAACCATTTCAATGGATGTATTTCTGTACTGCCGAGCATAGCATATTGATAGTCAAAGGATGTTTGATTGAGATTGTACTTACTCAATATTTCTTCATATTTATTGATATAATCAATTTCCTTCTTCTCCTGTTCCTCTTTGGAAAGAACACTGACATCGTGTTTTATCAAACGATATAAACGATTCAACTCATTACCACAAGCATGATAATTCTCCATCCTTTTATCATAGTTCAAGCTACTGAACAGAAGCGACAACACAAGCAAGAAGGTGGAAAGTATTATCGTAAAGGCACTAATCATATTAGCGACTTTTATTTCCGGCTTCTGCAGTGCAATCAAACTTATCGCTATGATGGAAGCCGAAAACATAGCTTCACACACCTTAGAGGCATCTCGGCTACGCTTCATACGACGAGATGCTGTAAAACGAGCACTCATCGTTTTATAAATCGTATTACCTAAGCTTTCTAAATTTTCCATATAGTATTTTCTTTAAAAAAGAAGGGAGTCCCAATCAAAACGCAAACAAACCACGTATGTGGCATTAGATATTTAAATGCTTTACAAAAAGGTGATGTTACATCACCCCTAAGACTGAGTCTCAAAGACTCCCTTCTATGAAGTTGTTCCAACAGTCATATAGGCATCTTTCTTCAAGTGTTCCAGATGTATCCAATAACGTGTCTGTATTTCATCGTCACTATAATCAAAGTCGCTATTTATAAGTCCCTTTGAAATGAGATAAGCTTTCATATCACCAATCTCTTTTAATGCATCAAAATCTTTCAACATATTCTTGCCAGCATGCTTCTTGATATCCCAATAGACCTTTGGCAAATGCTTGATTTTATTCTCAATCTCTAAACCTTTTAGAAATTTCTTATGTACCACAGTATCCAACTGATAAAGTAGTTGTATATCTGTCATTGCCTGAAAGTATGGTAACCATCCATAAAGATGATTCAATGTCTTGAAGCCTGATAACTTTAAGTTGATAAGAGCTATATAGTAATCATCAAATGTTTGGTCTTCAATTATAAATCTTGGACGCGTAAACGGATTCTCTTTCTGACTACGATAACGGGAGATCAATCGAGAGATTCGATTAAGAAAAGTCTGAGTATTTTTCTGTCGAATAGAAATACAGAGAGTTGATTTAAAACTATACCCTATGTATTCAAAACTCTTATCGCCCACAATACCATAATGTGTCTTATCGGGAGAAAGGCGTAGGCTGACTCCCTTTATGATCAATTCACACTTAAACTCATCTACAAAACAAGCATCTATCGGGGTTGTGCTCAATATCAAAATATCATCTACATACCTTTTATATAAGGTATTGGCATCACAATGGTTCTCAATACTCTCATCAAAATTCAACATAGATATACCTGCAAGTATGTTAGAAATGGATAAGCCCTGAGGTATTCCCATCAATCTAGGCTGCTGATTTGAAGATAATCTAGCACTACCCTTGGATACTGTTACTGTATTTATGGCTGTCTTTATCAATTGCAAAACACTGGCATCAACAGATGGTTCCAATTTTCTATAAAGAGTATCCAAGTCTATAGAATCATAGAACCCTTTGATATCCGTCTTAAAGAAGTAAACCTTCTCAGAAGAATGTAGTGCCATGAAATCACCAATGTCCTTAATGTATTGATTAGGCACTTGATTATTCACCGCTTCAGGAAATGCTTTTTGGAGATATTGGTTAAGCACCCCCAGAATCATTCTATCACGCATTGATGGTACTGACAGTATTCTAGGGAACTTATCTCTTCCTTTTAATATAAGTTGTTCCTTATAAGGTGAAAACTTATACGTTCCAGACAAACATCTACTAGCTATATCATCCAGTTTCTTTTCGTAATGGTTCCAAAAGGTAGCAGGTGTTAAGCCATCAAGCCCACCCCCTTTTTTGCGTTTTAACTTCTCGTTATAAAACTTAGTGAAATGAACTGGATTGAAGTATTCATTAATATCCTCCATACATATTCATCTTTATAAAAGATTTGAATATCAATGTATATCACCAATACAGCGTCTCCACTATATTACAAGTAGTTACACCTATCAGTTTTTGAAAAAAGTTATATTGTATCATGCTTACTGAGATTCGAGAGATTCGTGTTCAAAAATCAACCTGCACGCGAATTGCTTATTGGGGTTACTGAACACGAATTGCACGAATTACACGAATATGTTGCTTAAGAACGAAAAAATCGTAAGTTTCTAAAGATCCGTGTGATCTGTGAGATCAGTGTGGGAAAATTCAACATTCCTCACTCTGCTCTCAAGGATTCTATCACAAACCTTTCGAAGCTCGCCTTATAGCCGCCGTCCATCGGGCAGGGATCGTCGGGATAGGACTTGTGATACTCCTCTTCCATGTTGTCAAGATAGTCCATTATCTGCATCACCTGGTCTTTGGTGCAGTGATGCTTCTTCAGCGAAGAACGAAGCAGGCAGTAGGACTGGGTATGACTGGCATAACCCTCTTAGACATGCTTGACTGAATTCTCATTCATGTGGCCAGCCACCTTTAAGGTGCGTACCACATTGCTACTGCCGCCGAGAATGGTATCCGTCAAAGCGCGCAGTGCCTTTTTGGTTTTTGTAAATCGTATCATCTCTTAATATATTTTAAAAATTTGAATATCTTTTGTTAAGCTATTATAAATTCATCGCCTTTTTGTACCTATATATGTAGGTACAGGATACTTGGCGGTCTCAACCTTTTTTCTTAAATTCGCAGCAGCTTTCAAGAACGAGGGCTGAAGCAATCTTAAGTTACCGATTGGTGAACAGCGGGGTGAACACTTGCCCCAAGCATTCACCTTTTCGGCTCAGGGGTGAACCCTAGTAAAAAGAACTTTGTATATACAGCGCATGCTAGAAATATAAGAGTCTCTATTATAATGGGTTATATAGTGTTTTTAACACATTATTAACGCTAAAGGTTGGCATCAGGGTTCACCCTTCACCGACTTCATCGCCAAGTGTTCACCCACACTCTTACTTAGAGAACGTTGCAAACAACAAAATAGTATAAACAACAGACAATTTTAATCAAATGGAAAAAGAATCAAACACCAACTGTATGGAAGAGACAGCTACGATGCCATCGTACTTCCCTTGTATCAAATCTTCGGAGAGCCATCCACTCGCCGACTGGTTGTATCTCAAGAGCGTGATTACCTCTAGCCCTGAGCTGCGAATGATGACTGAGACTTACCGCAAGCGCCTCGCCATCAGCAAGCAGTTTGCCGACCAGTACAAGCCTGAGATACCTGCCATCACGGTTTCGGCACTCATGAACGGCTACGGCAGACAACTTGCCAACTTCCTCAAACCGACCTACATGTTACAGCTCGACTTCGACCATGTGAAGAAGGAAGAGGATCCTGCCCTTCGCCAGAACCTGAACAACCAGAACATCGGTAACGTGATGAAGCGTCTTGGATTCAAGAAGATTCACAAGAAGAACGGCAACGGCTGGGCTGTGATAGAGAAGGAAGGTAGCGAAATCAACAACGATGCCTTCATCGATACTAACGATACCGTGGAGGATTAAGTATCTTGGTTACGACCACTAAGTATCATGGTTACGATGGCTAAGTATCATATTTACGAAGCATAACCCTAATAGATATTTCTCTGCACGCGAATTACGTACTGTTTTTACTGAACATGAATTTCTTATTTTTTTTTCGGAACGCGAATTACTTATTGGGTTTACTGAACACGAATTGCACGAATTAAACGAATAAGTGGCTTCAGAATGAAAGATTCGTGAGATTCGAGAGATTCGTGTTCAACATTTAACATTCAACATTATAATTACCGTCAATGGATTTACGAAGTTACACCAAGCAGGAGTTAGCCCTGCTCTATTTTCCGGATTCCGACCCAGACGTGGCAAGAGCCCATCTGATGAGATGGATAGTAAGATGCACCCAGCTCTACGAGCAGTTGCAGAAGAGTGGATACAACAAGAGCTGCAAGGAATTCAATCCTCTGCAAGTATCCTATATTTTCTTCCATTTGGGAGAACCCTGATATTTATCAGTGATAATCGGTGAGCAACAATGAGCATCGGTGAGTTGGGAAAATGAAATGTTGTATCTTTGCAATGTGATTCAGAAAGAAGAACATTAACCATTTAAACACTTAAAAACTTATGTTGCTTTACGTACTAAAACTAAATCAGAACGCCAAGATGCCAGAGGCATACGGCAAGTATTACGCCTATCCAGTCATCACTCAGACGGTAGACATCGACGGCCTGGCCGAACACATGGCTAGCCACAACACTCCTTTCTCTAAGGGAGCCATCAAGGGCATGATTACCGATATGGTATCGTGCATCAAGGAACTCACCTTGCAAGGTTTCGCTGTGAAGATTGACGACCTCGCCATCTTCTCCATCGGCATCCGCAACAAGGAGGGAGCCGCCTCAGAGAAGGAGTTCACCATCGCCAAGAACATCGAAGGTTTCCGTCTCCGCGCTCGTGGCACCGGTGAGTTCAGCGCCAAGACCATCAACCTCGAAGCTACGCTGAAGAAGGCCTCTGCTCTGTTAGGTGATGGCACCACCCCGGATACCGGGAAGGATACCGGAAAGGATACCCCTGGTGTTGACAACACCGACCAGGGCGGTAGCGGAACCACTGGAGAAGGAGGAGGCGACGGCTTAGAGTAGCCCTACTCGCATCTGAAACAAGAGAAAGCGCATCGGCAGGATGCAGTCCGGAGTAATCCGAGGGCCCCATCAGGAATGAGTTCATCACTCACCATTCAACATTATCAAATCATCGCCCAGAACGGAAACTTGCTCATCCTGCCCGCTTCCTTCTTGTCTTCCCACACTAATCACTAAACATTAATCACTAATTACACTAATCACTAACAAAAATGAAAAAGGAAACAATCCAGAAAGTCATCAACTTCGTCATCACCGTCCTCACTGCCGTCCTCAGCTCCTTCTGTGTGCAGAGCTGCAAGTGATAGCGTCTGAACACGAATTACACGAATCGAACGAATCAATCTATTCAAAGGCCATATTCGTGCTATTCGAGAAATTCGTGTTCAATTAAATATCTGTTCAAGCACGGAAAATTCGTGTCATTCGAGATATTCGTATTCAAAATCATCCCAGCTTGTAAGACCTAAAAAGCTTATGGGTTGGGATTTTTTCTTTGTTTATTCACATCATTTCTCTCCCCCATCAGCACTCTCATCACACTTGGCATGTACATTCTCATTCCCCAATACACTCCTACGCATACCATTACGCATGCCAACGGAGCAGTAAGATAGCAGAAGGTCTGTATATACCAGGCATCACTCATCGGCGCCACCTTATTAATAATTGCTATCACATAACCAAGGATGAAAGGGTGCAGTGCGTAGATAAAGAAGGAGGTACCAGCCAACTTCTTGTTCCATCGATACAAGCCTTGATGCCTGCACATCGCTGAAGCCACGATGATGAGAGCCGCACTTTGGAAGATAACCAACCAAGGATGAATCATCCTCGAAACACTGTCGCCTATCGCCGAGCCAGTATAAGTCTGCATCGCCATCAGAATCACTGCCAACGGTACTATCGCATATCTCCACTTCCAAAGCACATCGGTGAAGTCTTGCTTCATGATGGCGAAATAAGCGCCACAACCAAAGAACAATCCCGCTGCCGTGAAAGTACCGCTCATCCACGCCACCCTGATGTCGAAGGCATAAACTGCCATCAGCAGGAGGATGAAAAAGAAGCGCAACCTCTTGATAAGCCAGAAAAAGGCGGGCGATAGAACGACCATCATGATTAGGTCTCTCATATACCAGAAAGGCAGGAGCACAGAACCGCTGTTGTGGGTCTCCACTCCGAGCCAAGTAGTCCGCTCATCCCATACGCTGCTGTCCCAAAGCATGTGCAGACAACCATTCTGAAGGAAATAATCGCCGAATCCGCTCCATGGCTTACCATGCAGGAGTATGCCACCCAGCTTGAACGCCAAAGTCCAGAGCACGATGAGCATGTTCCATGAGAGGTATGGGATTACGAGACTGTGCCATCTTTTCTTCAGTTTCTCGACATACACCTGTTTACTATACTCCTCAACCTTCCGAAAGAGGAGGTATCCCGATATGATAAAGAAGATGGGTACAGCACTTCTGGCTATTACTACAGAGCAGAACAGCCTGACATAGTCATAGACGGCAGCACCAGTTAAACCACTGGCATGTAGCTGAGCGACATCAATGTCAGCATCGAAGCCATGCACGAACACAACGAGTATGGCGAGGGGAAACCGCAACATGCTGATACTCTGAGAGTACCCCCCCGAATCACTTTATTTTGATACATTTTTTATACGAAAATCATTTTCTGCACCTTCTTCCTCATCGCCTTGTCGATGCCAAGAAAGAAGGCGGAAAGGGCTACAGATATGAGACACACCAAACCAAGAAGGATGAAATAGACAACCTGGGTAGTATCTACCAACTTATATATAATAATAGGTATTGGGAGACTTGCTACCGTCACTATCAGGCAAGAACGATATACGCTCCAAATCTCAGAACATTTGTAATCTACAATCTTTATTATTAACCAAGGCTTCACTATTATTCCTAAAATTGCATAAACAACGAGACTGGTCCAGGAAAGGACCAATGGCGAATACCCTAACTTGAAAAGTATATACGTAATAGGAAATATCATAAATCCCAAAGTTGGAGATGTCAATGCATTTTCTCGCAAACGTCCTTTGGCATAAAGTGCCGTATAGAAAGATGTATCAAATACCTGAAACAAACTCTGTACGATGACTATCTGGAGGAAAGGTACAGTATAATCAGGAACCACGCCTAACCATAACTTCAGTAAAGGATATGCCAACAAGCAAACAGGTAAGGCTATCAAATACATCATATAATAAGAGTATTTGGTACTCTCCAATAATAGATGCTTTGAACCTTCATAGTCTCCAGATGCATACTTTTTTACGATTTGCGGATTGGCTGCCTGACGAAAGTTTGATACGAATTGATTGGCTGCCATATTTACCTGAAGCGAAATGGCTCTTGCTGCAACAACAGCAGGTGCAAAAAACATATTGAGTAATATCAATACACCTTGACTATTAAGAGCTATAGATGCATTGGCGAACATACTCCATCCTGAAAATCCTGCAATTTCTTTGAAAATCTTCTTATCGAAAGAAAAAGAAAAGCGAGCTTCTTCAAAATGATGAGTGCAATAGAATCGATAGAAGCACATGATGCCCACCTGCACTGAAAGGAGCAAGGTGGCATACATCATCAGCCTATCGAAGCCGCCTATAGCCAGCAGATAGCAGACCAGCAGCTTCGCTGACACCTCGAAGATGCTCATATAGGCATATATCGACATCTTCTCGTGCGCCACGATGGTTGCATTATAAGGCACCTGAGTAAGGGTGAACACCGCCGTCAATATCGAGAGATGGTAGGTATAAATCGCAGCCGATAATCTATCGGGAGCAATAACCATCTTATGATATAAGAACCAAAGTCCAATCGTTTCTGCAACTATTACTATCAATATTGCTATTAATATATGGATATTGAGTGTAGTAGAAAAAGTTCTTTTTAATTTTTCTACGTTACCTTCACCAAGTGCATAGGTCAGAAATCTCGAAGATCCTGTAGATAATGCACCATTAATGAAAGACAAGAATCCAACAACTCCGCCAACAGCTTGATAAATTCCATAGTCATCTACCCCCAATTTCTGCAAAATGATACGGGAAGTGAACAAGGAAATCACCATCGTAAACATCATACGGAAATATAGGAAAAGCGTATTTTTTGCAATAGTTTTATTATTAGATTGCATAGAACATTTAATATAGACATTAAAAATATATCAAGATAGTTTCCTCCAAATCTTTCGCAAAACAGCAAATATTTTATCTACCAAACGAATGATTACATAATCTTTATTTTTTTCTAACCAATAAATAATTTTTTCATTTAAACCGGCATTATTTAAATAATCAATGTACTTTAAATTTAAATCTACAACTGATATTTTGTTCAGTTTACACCATTTTGTTATAATTCTATCTGTATCAGCATCGAATCTCCAGTCTATTCCTTCTTCATAATTATTATGTTTATATGCCTCAATTGTTCTTTTTATACCTTCCTCTATAAAGATAGTTTGTCGAAAATTTTGAACTGCAGATTTAATCTTTTTATTATCCATTATTGCATCAATACTCCTACCACCAAGAATTTCTCCTTTTCGTGAAGGAAGTTCCTTTGCATAATAATCACTAGGAATGTCTATTGTCTTTATCTCTTTTCCTATCGTTTTCGATATTATCGACAAAACATCATTCCATGTTGGAGTTTCTTCACCACAAACATTAAAAGCCTCATTATAAGCTTTTTCATTTCCTATAAGTCCTACAACACCTACCGCAAAATCCTCAACTCTCGTCATATTGCATCGATTGTTTCCTCCATTCCAACGAATAATAGGCTTGCCTTCCAATATACGAGCAATCAATGTCCAATGACAACGGTACCTAGGACTAATACCATAAGGAATACGCGTGTTTCCGTAAGTAACACATGGACGAATAATCGTATATTTACAATCTAAGTTTTTAAATAATAAATAAACTTTTTGTTCACTCCTCCATTTATTTACACTATAATCCCATATAGCAAGAGACTTAACATCTTCCTCACAACATGGTCTTCCACCCATTTTTCGTGTATCATATACTGCACATGAGGATATAAAGAAATACTGTCTAGTATAATTAGAGTAAAAACGAACACTTTCTTCAGTATCCTTATCACTATAACAAAGAAAATCCATCACAGCATCAAAGGTTCTTCCTTGTAAGGATTTCTTTATATAATCAAAATTTCTTCTATCAGATTTTATTAATTCTACATTTTGAGGAATACTATGATTACCACGATTTATCATCGTTATTTTGATACTATTCTTTATAGCAACCTCTGTAATAGCAGAGCTTAAAACACCTGTTCCACCTATAATTAATATTTGCATAGACACAATTAAATTTATTACTACGAATTTAAGCTATCAAAACTTTAAAATAGTTCCTCCCCAACTTAGTCCTACTCCAAATCCAGATACCATAACTTTCATCCCCTTATGGATAGTTCCAGCATTCAAACACTGCTTCATTGCTATCATCACTGTAGATGATACCGTATTACCAGTTTCTTCTAAGTTCACATAGAATTTATCTTTCGGAAGAACACAAACCTTACGGATAGTGTTAAGCATAAACTTATTTGCTTGATGGAAAACGTAATAATCTACATCTTCATTTGTCATACTATTCTTTAAAAGAATATCCTTCATCATGGCAGGAACTGCATCCAGTGTGAAATTAAAGATACCACCGCCATCCATGTAGAGATAATCATCAAATCGTGTATGACCTTCATCATCTATGACGCTATTACCAGTTGGTTGATGGCATCTAGCAGCCCCCGTCTTAACCATCAGCTTTTCTGCACCACTTCCATCTGTACCAAGAGAAAACTCACCAATCTCAGCAATTCCCTCTGTAGAGATTAAACAAGCAGCAGCACCATCACCAAAAATAGACCGATTACTCTTATCAGATGGATGGAGATACTTATTGTAAGTTTCAGCAGTCAGCATAAGTACATTCTTGGCAATACCGCCAGCTATAAGCCCTTTAGCCATAGCCATACCATACACACAACCAGAACATCCTAAATTATAATCAAAAGCACCAGCTGTCGTTGGTATACCTAAGCGGTTTTGAAGAATGCAAGCAGTTGATGGCAAAAAGTAATCAGGACTCTGAGTACAAAGAAGAACAAAATCTATCTCACTTGGCGAAATCTTGTATTCATCAAAGAGTCTCAAGGCTGCCTTCTCTGCCATATCTCCTGCAGTTTCATTTTCTCCTGCTATATGGCGAGAATAAACTCCAACTTTCTTGGCCACCTTATCTACACTCCATTCAGGAAACTCTTTAATCAGTTCTTCGTTTGTTACAACCTTTTCCGGTAAATAATATGATATTCCTTTTATATAAGCCATAGTAACTATTTTTTTAAAGTTTAATTACCCCCCCCCAGTTATTTTAATACTAGACCCTGTCATCCATGCAGCAGCATTGGACAATAGATATATAGATAAATTGGCAATATCTTCAGGTTTGCCATATCTCTTGAGAGGGTATTTCTTTTCGTCTTCTTTTAACTCTTCTTCTGTTATGCCTCCTTTTAAGATCAAGTCTGTCCAAATCATAGCAGGCAAGATACAATTAACTCTAATCAGCCTTGGTGCCAATTCTAAAGCCAAGCAATTTGCATAAGATATGATTGCCCCCTTAGAAGCACTATAAACAGCATTACCTATAGACGGAGAATCAGATGCAATTGAAGCAATAAATACAATGGAAGCGCCTTTATTTATTTTCTTTTGCTTCAAGATTTCTGTTTGAAGCATAACTGGAGCTTTGAAATTCACATCCATCATTGTATCAAGATCAGCCTCTTGCAACTGCTTACAAAGAACACGCTGTCCGATACCAGCGCAATGAACAATACCATCAAGTTTAGGTAGTCTACTCACCATTCCGGTCAAAGAATTGCTATCACTCAGATCTGCCGCCAAAGATAAATTCTCTTCACCTTGCATTTCTGTCATGGTCTCAGCAAGTCTTTGTTCATTTCTACCATTGATAATTACAGTAGCACCCATTTTGGAACAGGCAATGGCTATGCCACGACCTATTCCAGAAGATGCTCCAGTCACCAAGATAGTTTTACCTTCTAAGGTGAAAGGGTTGAATGTAGTCATTGATTACTTTGATTCTACAAGATTAAACAAATCTTCTACAGTAACACACTCTCGAATTTCCTTACCTGTAATTGTCTTACCATATACAGTCTTTACCATAGCAATAACACCCATACCAGTAAGGCTACCCCACTCGTCAATCTCGTGAAACTCGGTATCGGCCTGGATTTCAGATGCATCAGTTTCATCAAATTGGTCAGCAAAATTTGCAATAAATTCATTTAATTCCATAATTCATTTTTTTTAATGTTAATATTAATATTTCCACAATATATCTTCGTCAACTACTTGAGCAGGATGACCAGAAACCATTGTATGGGCAGGCACCTTACTAATTACAAATGCCTTCGCTCCAACAATAGCTCCGTCACCAACCTTGACACCATTCATGATAGTACAGGATTCACACAACCAAGCTTTATCACCAACGATTACTGGTTTTGAGTTTTTATATCCCTGTCTATTTATAAAATGGGAACCATTATTATCTCTAACAGTCACATGTCTGCCCATCATTACACCTTCACCAAACTCAATATGGTTTCCACAAACAACTGTTAACCCAATATTTGAAGCTCCATGCCCCTTAAATGTAAGGGTTGCATTAGAGAATACTTCTATATCTGCACCATATGCTATGTTGGTTCCTGGTCCTAAATTCAATATGCCATTTGATTGAACCAACAGACGAGTTTCCAAACGTGATTTAGGAAAATGCATTTTATTTCCAAAAATAGTTTTTCCATTCTTGTTGATGGTTGCATTCTTTGCTATTCTCATCACGCAATGAGGTGTAGGTATAAGTACATTTCCATCAAGAATTTCTCGAAATGAATTATACTTGAAGAACTGGCAAACAGCCTTAGGATTCAATTGAGTTGTTCTAACTACCTCTAAGCCATATCGCAAAATAGACTTAATCTGAGACTTTTTACTCTTCTTGCCTTTCAAAATATACTTATCAGCTATTTGAAGGAATGACATTTTATCTAAGTCATCAAAAAACTCTTTTCTGTCAACCTTTGCTGGAGCCAATGGTTTATTTAATGAAGGATTTCCTTTCTCTATACTTTCAAATGGGACATGAATACAATGTATACGGCTTTTTACCTTCTCAAAATATGCTTCACCTTTCTTAGAATTTATCATCACCAAAGATGTACCTAAATTCTTTTCTAGCGATTTATCAATATTTTCTATTCCCCAGAAATCTGCAAGAGTAATATCACTCATACGAGGATATCCCTTAAACTTACATTCATAGCATGAAGGTCGACAATAAACTCCAGTCTGAAGGTAACCCTTAGTGAAATTTGATTGATCCTTTGTTTCATACATATGTTTACCATTAGCAAGAATAACTTTTTGGGTAAGATTGCGCCAACCGTATTCTTTAGATTTCGCTTTACAGTAAACAACAGGGGAGCCATATCTCTCCTCGTATGAATCTAAGTATTTACGCCAAACCTTAGGGGAATTTGTACCACGACATATAAAATCTGCAATTATAAGATTGTCATAATCCTTACGTAAGAATGCACGAAGTGCTGCCATTTGACAAGGACTTCCACAAACCAAGACATTCTCGCCATTACGCAATAATTGTCGAACTTCTTTGTAAAAACCAATCAATGAACTTTGCAGATACTTTGAACTTCTTATTCGTGGCAAATCTTCCTTCTTATTGGAAATGAATTGTTTAACAGAAAAGTCATCGTTAAAGACAGCTCCACCAACATAACCTTGTTCTTTGTACATGATGTCTGCAAGAGCAGAAAACAAGCCACCTGAAGTTGAATCAAAAACAACTTCAAGATTTTTATGCTCAGCTGCATAACAAATGGATTGAGGCAAGTCATTCTTTTTTAATTCCTTTATATTCAGAACTGGACAAACCTTCTCACATAGTCCGCAGTCAACACATTTTTCCTTATCAACCTCAGGATACCAGAATCCTTCATTGTCGGTTTTGAATGTGATGGCTTCATGAGCACATGCATCGCCACAAGCGTTGCATCCGCAACAATCTTCTTTTCTTTTTATATCTATCATAAAATGTTATAATATCGTTTGTATTCTCCGATTACATTATAGGTCGGGGAAATAACTTTCATTCTAAATTCTTCTAATACTCATTCAATTTCTATTTTCCAAACTCTTTAATTCTCTGTTCTTCTTTCAAAGAGCAAACAAGCAGTTGTCCGTGCTTCTCGGCTACGATATAGCCATCCAATCCTTGAACTACCACCTTGCTTTCATCGGCTGCATGAACCACGCAGTTCTTGCATTCATACAAGCGGATGTCCTTGCCTACCTTGGCATTGCCAGCCTCATCCTGTGGAAGCAAGGTACGGAGACTACCCCAGCTGCCTAAGTCGCTCCAGCCGAACTCGGCTGGCAAGGTATAGATTTCCTTAGACTTCTCCATCACGGCATAGTCAATGCTTATCTTCTCGCAGGTTGGGAAGAGTTTGCCGACTACCTCTTTCTCCTGTTCGGTATAGAAAGAAGGAGCCATCTCGTCCATGATACTGGCAAGCTGAGGCTGGAAGGTGCGGATTGCCTTGCTGATGGTATCAATGTTCCATACGAAGATTCCAGCATTCCAATAGTATTTGCCAGCGGCAAGGTATTGCTCGGCTGTCTCCAGGTTTGGCTTTTCCTTGAAAGCCTCAACCTTGTAGATTTCATCTACGGATGTTGGCTCAGCTGAGGCTATATAGCCATAGCCTGTTTCTGGGCGGCTTGGCTTGATACCGATGGTAACGATGGCGTTCTTATCGGAAGTATAGCTCAATGCCTTGCTGAGCACTCGCTGATACTCCGAGGTATTGATGACCAGGGCATCGGATGGTGTCACCACGATGTTGGCATCAGGATGCTGCTTCTGGATCTTCCAGCAGGCATAAGCAATACATGGAGCGGTATTGCGAGCCTCCGGCTCTGCTAATATATTATCTACTGGCATGTCAGGGATTTGCTCCTTGACAATGCGAATGTATTTCTCGTTTGTCACTACCCACATGTTCTCGACAGGACAGATTGGCTTCAATCTATCTACTGTCAATTGAATGAGGGAACGGCCGACACCCATCACATCAATGAACTGCTTTGGGTAATCGGGGGTTGACATAGGCCAGAAGCGGCTACCTACGCCGCCAGCCATGATTATGATTTGTATGTTGGTGAAATTATGCATTAATCTTGTTATTTATTTCGAAAACCTACCCGTCCTTCCTTACCCTTAAGGAAGGCTCCACCTTTCTCACCAAGCCTCTCTTTCCTCAGGAACGAGAGGATGTAACCGCCCTCCGGTGCTCGGAACCGCCTACGCTATAAGGTTGGCGGACCATCAAAGGTCTACGCCATAATATGCGGGATGGGACCGCCTGGGACAATTACTTTTTGAAGTTTACTTTAAATCCAAGTAATCTTTGCCATCAACCTCAATCTTATCAATATGGTCTCCTATGACAACCTCAAATCTCTTAAATAGAGAGAAGATTTCATCTAGAGTAATATCTTTCAACGGACAAAACTTTACATATTTATTCTCTACTTTATCCTTGCAAACAAAAGCAATATTACCTTGTGGCTGCATATATTGACCAGAAATAAAAATAGAGCATCCATAACACTCATATCTATCTCCATCATATTGCTCATAAGAATTAATCAAATAATTCTGCAAAGAACACTTGTGAAAATCAGAAATATCTGCAGCTGACGTTCCTTTCAAATCATTATACTGTACTGACGCTTTCATAATTTCTTAATGATTTAATTTGCTATACATCATTTTTATCCCAAAGCCGGTTAAACTCTTTAGTATATGCAGAAGCTTTTTTGACATCGTTTTTATCTACAGAAATTTCTTCATTGTTCTTTGTCTCTGCAGCAGTTGTCCAATTATACGAACCATGTATCGTAATATTGTTGTCTATAACACAAAATTTATGATGCATAATTCCTTTTCGTTCCGCTCTTATTGCCTTATGTTCGAATGGATTTAAATCAACCCCATGCTTTTGGTTTGTATAGTTGGCATCAATTATAATACGAACTTTGCAACCTTCTTTTTTCTTTTCCAATAGCTTTTTCTGAAGAGTATCATTTGTGAACCATGCCACACTGACATCGATTGTTGCGATGGTTTCATCTAAAGCAGCAAGTATCTTTGTCTCTATATTTTTGAATTCGACAGCTGATATTATTTCTGTTTTTACTTCCGTCACTCCAGAGAAATAACTATTCAGGGATTTCTTAACCTCTTTATCCAGAATATCAATATCGACCATTGGTTTGGGATATATAGTTAAAGTATCGCCGGGATGTAATTTACTCTCAGACACAGTTATATTGACTGTCTTTACCACTTTTAATGCCAAGAGTATTTCTTGTGTTTTCTTAGCCTCAGAGTCATCCAAGAAAAATACTTTCAAATATTTTGAATTTGAAACTTCCCTAATCTCTGTTGAAAATCTATTATTTGCCATAAATGTAATCAGTTTATCAAGTCAAAGAAATAACTATTTCCCTCATTTTATCTATAGATGACTTTAACTCTTCAAATGTATATAAGGCATTTCTTTGGTTTTCAGGATGATGAATTTTATTACGAATGTATAATTGAATAGTGGAAGGTTTTTGTGAAATATTACCATTTTTCTCTTTCTCCCAAATCTTATTTTTTGTACATCCGTTCGATACTAACCAATTGTCAAATTTGTCTTCATAACCATTTTGACTATTTTCATCAATCGCTTTTGTCTGAAGATACCCAAAGAGCTCATCATGGTATTCTTCGGAATACTCACCAAAAGCAGAATAATTAATTTCGTTCAACGAAGGAATCGGTAGACAAGATTGTACCACTCCATGTACATTCTTTACTCCATTATTCTCCTCAACTAAGCGAAGATTCTCAAATTTCATCATTTTTACAACATGAGAACTATGTGTTGTCAAAATTATCTGTGCATGAGCATAATTAGATATTTGTTTAAACGATTCTATCAACATCCTTTGATGATGGATATGCTGCGAAGTTTCTGGCTCCTCAATTGCATAAATAATATCTGTATGATTAGTCTCATTCATCATTCTTTCAGCCTTTGCTCTGAAGAAATTTAAGAGTATAAGTCGTTTTACACCACTACCTCGTTTGTTAATTTCAATATCATTATCACTTGTTATAGAGACATTTTTAAAAACATCAGCCCATTTTAAAGTCTCGACTGAAGGAATAGACGGATTCAGTGTTTGTGCGATTTCTGGATTCATTTCTTCTATTTTGGCTAATGTCGCAGAAGTTACGGTTTGTAGTTTATTTCTTACCTCATTCGCTACGTCTGTCAGTTTACCCAATATTTCCTCGTCCGAGAAAATTTCCTTAACTGCCTCTTTCAAAGGGTCTTGAGCTTCTTTATCTTTATCGCTATTACTTCTATCAGATTGAAATAATGAATAAATTGGCATATACAAATCTAACTTTTGCCAAATGTCTTTCAAGCCATCGCCAGTCGTATCTATCTCATCTTCAGCCAATTGGAGATCATTTGCATAATGATTCCAAATGGACTTTCTTAAAAAAGCCTTTTTTGTTCTGTCTTGACATTCTAATCCATTTGCTTTCTTTTTCAAATCTGCTATTTTCAGAAGAAGGAGGTCATTACAATTTGGGTTTGTAGGATGTTTTGCCTTAATGAAAATCTTAGGTTTGCCTGCTGCTTGATATTTCTTCACAACAGTCAAGCAGCCATTACTATCTAATAGCATCTCATCGTGTAATGTCGTTGATACAGTTTCATCTATAATAATGGAGTCTGGGAGATTGTCGAAGACCGCCGTGAAAACAGTTTCTGTATCACCTGACGCTATCGCATCTTTATTTACATCCGCCAATTCCATAGGGCTTATAGCTCCCTTGTCGTTAAAGAATATATCAAGAGCCTCCAATATCGTGGATTTACCAATGTCATTACGCCCGACAAATACTGTCAAGTCGCTCATATTTATATGAACTTCATCCCGGTAACCCCGGAAATTCTTTAGTGAAAATGATTTCAGTCTCATTATTCAAAACTTTTTATCCAATTAAACTTTCAAACATTTCACGAATGTCTGCTTTTTCCTTTTCGTATTTCTTGTAGAATTCACTATGATCATATGGCTCTGGATCTGAGTCATCATCCTCTTGCAATTCTGTAATGCGCTTCTCTGCATAATCATATATATTGGCTGTGTTCCAATGAGGAATGAAGGAGGACAATTCTGATATTTGCCCCTTTAATTCATCAACTTCCCCCTCATAAGTACAATTGTCAATATCCCATTGAATTTGATTTTCCATGTTCTGCAAATATTCATCATCGGTTATGGATACTGTACAACAATCATGTTCATCTCCAAATCTTAGATATGACACATATTCATCTATATTATTTGCGCTTTCACGCATATCATAGTATAGAGCTTGTTTATCTAAATATCCTATATTGTCACCAATAATGCTTAACACTTCTAACCTATCATCCATAGAATAATTCTTATCTGAGAAATCATCTTCTGACAAAGTTAACTGATTAACATCTAAAATACTCTGATCTTTCAAGGCAGGCATATTCTCATACAAGGTCTTCAAACAACCAAACAAATCAAATGCTTTATATACAATTTCGTGCTTATCATTCAGACGCACAATACTTGTTCGCAACTTTCCTGTTGCAGGATTAAACATCTCTGTTAATTTGTCCGCTAAACATTTCAGCAACTCACCCTGAATGTTTATCTTGTTATGTTCGTTTGTAGAGGTAAATTGCTCATACACCTGCTCGATAAAGATAGAGCTACCAATCAGTTTCTCCAACAATTCAGGGCGACCTGTCATGTGGTCAACTAAAAAGTCATGAATAGAAGGATTAAAGAAATCAACGAAATGACTTTCTCTACCTCTCATATCTATTTTAATAAAACTCCCATCCAATGTTTTCAACGACTGCATCCAAAGTTTATCATCCTTGGACAATGCATAAATATCTTTTGCAGAATCACAGAATACTTCGAAGGCATCTCTCCAATCCTTCAATAGGCAAGGACGATGAAGTGTTACTAAGACGATCAGTGCATACTGACTTAACGAATCCAGTTTGTTGAAAGCCATTTCCCAAACTGAATTTGGATGATCAAATACATAGCAAAAAGCACGATAAAAATCATTAGGACTTTTATCTTTCCACTCTTCATGATTGATGAAGGCTTCTATTACACGTGGATTGTAGTTTTGATGATTTATCAGATAAAAGTAATTGTAGTCTCGCTTTACAAGATTGCGCAAACATTCCTCTGGTATATCCGAATATGCCAAATGATTATACAGAATCTCTGCTTTAATCTTCTGGGTATAGGAACCGAGATCAACCACGCATTTAGACAAGTCTAAATTATTTGTTTCGAATTTCTCATAAAACATTTTCGCATCTTGCAAGATGTATTCTCTTGTTGTCAATATCAGTAATTTGTCCTTAGCTTTTCTAATATGCCGGACAAACAACAATAGTTTTGAATCAAATCCTTTCTCTCCATGTTCCAAGAATGTGTTTCCTAAAAAATCATCAAAGAAAAAAATTTGTTTTTTGCCATCTTCAAGCAAATCCATTGCATTATCCAAATCGTTAGTTATGCAGATGAACTCATCGTAACCTGTAGCTAACTTTTGGAAAATCAGTTGTCGTGCCAAGGTTGTCTTACCGATGCCTGGTATACCTGATATAATAACATAATGATATTGAAGAAGCTTGTCCATTGCCTGGTCAAAGCTTTCATTCATTACGTATTTCTTGGACTCATCCAAACATACATTATATTCCAATTTCGACCAATTTATAACACTTTTTTTTATGATTTGCTCCATAATCGTCGTACTACACAACCAAAGTTTATAATATTGCTTCTCTATATCGGGAAATTGCGACAAGAGATTGTTCAAATCGTCTTTCCCAAAAATATCTTCAGTTTTCTTTATGAAAGGCTTGAACATACACAAGATTTCCTCTTTATTAGCTGGTGTTAAACCTACCGAAGTAGATATATAGTACTTCGAAGGAGCCAATGTTTTCACTTTTTCAACCTCTTTTGACAGATTATTTTTAAGAGACTGATAGTCTTTATAACGCTTGCATTGAATAATATTTGCACTATCCTTTACATTAGCGTAGCGCAAATCTATTCCACCATCTCGCCCTGAAGTAAAACTCTCTATATAGCAACCAAGATGCTTTTGTAAGAGATCCCTTGTTAAACGTTCAAATTCTGAAGCTGAAAGAATCAAAAAATCGTAATTGTTCATTTACTTAAAAAATAATAGTGTAACACCATTAAAATCTAATTACTGATATTCAGAAGTTAGCACTTACATTATATAAAAAATTCTAATTCTGTTATTTGTTGATAACATCGACATCCATTAGACTACCCTGACATTTTTTACTCTCCCATAATCCGCTTCATCGCTGCCATCATGCGGAACTGTTTTGCAGTCGGCCCTTTCTGACCTTTCTCTGACAAGTCGAGATAGAATCTGTAATCCTTAGCCAAGACATCACGAAGTTCATCAGGCATGAGCATATGCCATTCCTGATTTGCCTCATCGCAATAGGTTGCAACCAAGTATAGTTTCTGAAGCTTATACTGGGTCTTGCGCATCTTACGAACTACATAGGTGTTGGCACCGTCCTTGACAAACTCATCGATAATTTGCAACTCTTGCTTGTTGAGGTTGCTCAATATCTCAATAGGACTATCGAGTAGTTCCTGCGCTACTCGGCGTGCCGTCTCGTCCTTCTTCAAGTTCGGACTAACATACAGGTCGAGTTTGTCGCACACCTTTAACATATTTACTTTGGTGACACCTCCTACGAGTTGAACCAAACGTATGCTGGAATCAAAACTTTTGGTATCAGGAAAACTATCATGGGTTATCTGTTATTCATGTCCATACAATTCTACATGGATATCGAATGGAGAATCGAAGTCTTTCAGCATTGCATGCTTTGTATCTTTCTCAGAAAGATTGGCATGCTCTGTAGGGATTTTCCAATCGATGCCGAGGGTATCATCGAGAATAGAGATACCACCATCAGCCTCAGGATGATAGAAGTTGCAACCTTCTCTTCAAACTCTCGCTCGCTGAAATTGTCGAATTTGGTATCAGGGATAGCATATGGGGCACTTTTGCCTGATTCCGAAAGCATCTTATAAACATCGGAGCGGAAGCGGATTTCATTAAGATTTTTGTCCTCAACTCTCACAAAGACAAAGGTGGTAAGAAAACAGCCTCACGGACAACACGTTTACCTCGACTGTTTGTCATGATACGTCTTTCCAAAGTGCGTCGGATCTGTTGCTACAAAACCATTTTCAGCTACATATCCTTCACTTTTTGCCATGGCTTCGCCGTCGTCCCCTGCAATAGTGGACGTAACCTGTGAGTGTATATTTGTCTCTTTCATCATGCGAATCAAGTTCGTTTTTTGATGACGTTCATCTGGATCTCGATATAAGAGACACAGAATCTCCTTGCAAAAATACGAAAATTGTTGGAAACTAGCAAATTATGCGTGTTAAAAAATTAATATCATTCTACGTAAATCAACATTATTTTACTATTCTTTTCGTACATAATTTCCTAAGTCGTTGATTGAACGAAAGTTTTCGGTTTTTCTGTATCTCTCATGTAAAGATTCAGGAAAAATGGTTCATTTTGGTTCATTTTACAAAATCCCTCTTTTTATTCTTTTTTGTGGCTTATAGGGCTGCCAGTATTTTGGCGTTGGCATCATCTACTTCTGAGCTTTTGATGGAATTGAGATAGATTTGCGTGGTGCCTTCTCCATCTTTCGTTTGGTTGCAACCTTTGTGATGATGACAGATACACCTGATACATCCTAACCAAGCCTTCCCTTCTCAGAAAGGAAGGATGTAACCGCCCTCCGGTGCTCGGAACCGCTACGCTCTAAGGTTGGCGGCCCATCAAAGGTCTTCGCCATGTTGTGCGGGATGGGACCGCCAGGGGACAACTTGCTATAACTTGCTGGTTGAGACCACCATTTTTGTTCCTCATTGCAGTATCGCTCTGCACTTGTCGTCGCTCGAATGGGGAATATTGTTTTTATACTACTTTTGAGAGGATTACCTCAGGAGAGGTACCCATCAGGGTTATGGCGGAAATCTTATGACCGCCATTGGCATTTAATGAATGACCACAATGATAGAGGCTATCATCTATGATAAGCCAGCGATCATGGGACTCGTTTCGCCATTTTCGGACGTCTATATGATTGTTGGGGAAGGGTTAGCGATGAAACATAGCCATCTATGATGATTACTCGATTATTGGCAGAACGAACCAGGTTCTCTAAAGCAACTCTTGCTGTATAGAAATCACCTTCGAAGAAGACCATTTCTGCTGGAGGAGTGGAGGTTCGAATAAAGAAATCAAGCTGCTGTTGCTGCTTAGCCTGGACATCCTCAATATGGGTCATACGCTTGTCCATATTCTCCTGTAAGGCTATCAAGTGACGGTTCACGGAATAACCTTGGAGAAGATATTGGCGTAAAACAGATGTAGCCCAAATACGGAATTTTGTACCTTGTACGGACTTTACCCTATAACCTACAGATATTATAACATCTAAATTATAATAATCAACTTGATATGTTTTGCCGTCTGAGGCAGTGTAGGCAAATTTTGCCCAAACTGATTCTTTCTGCAATTCTCCTTCATTAAATATAGTTCGCACATGCTTGCCAATAACACTCCTATCACGACCAAATAGTTCTGCCATTTGGTCTAAAGAAAGCCATACCGTATTGAAAGCTTCATCTATTCTTACATGGAGGGAAATACTTTCATCTGGTTGATAAAGAACTATCTGTGAATCATCAGCCATAGGCTGTATATTATTGTCGTTTGCCATAATCATACATTTTTATTGCTAATATAGTGACAAAAGTACGATTTTATTTCATAACTACCAAGGAATTAAGAGAAAAAATGCATTTATTAACCTATACTTGGCTTATGGCTAAACATTACAACACACAAAATGATTCTGCTTCCTTATCTGCTTTTTTCTCTTCTATGGTCATAACGTAAGTTTTTTTCGACTCCCCTGTCCCCCTCTTGCGAAGAGGGGGTCCTTAACCCACTCCCAAGCCCTCGCCCTTTCCAACAAGGGCAAGGGATGTAACCGCCCTCCGGTGCTCAGAACCGCTGCGCTATAAGGTTGGCGGACCAAAGCGGTCTTCGCCAGGTTGTGCGGGATGGGACCGCCTGACTGTTATGGAGATCAGCGCTTACGTCCTTTACCAAATAATTCAGAATGCGAACCTAAACGAACTAATTCTATTGCATTATTGTTCTTATCAAACCAAATCAAAAGTGTATCATTTTCTATATGGCATTCCATATAGTTCTTCCAGTTGCCTTTCAAAGAATGAGGATTATATTCTTCCGGTATCTGATTGCCTTCTGCCAAAAGCTTAACTATCCCCATAAGCGTTTCTACAAATTCTTTATCATTCTTAAAACGCTTATAATCTTTCTTGAACTGCGAGGTCTTTCGAATTTCTTTCATAAACCCTATTCCTCCATTGATGCCATGAAACTTTCTAAGCTATCTACTCGAACTACTCCCGCATCATGACCACTCTCAGCCTCTTTCATTGCTGCCAAAGTTTCTGCGTTTGGAACATCTTCCAAAGCAGCACTCCTTGAAACTGGGGAGTCTGAAACTATTTTAACGCCTCTCATAAGAGAGAGGACATTCTTTAATTGCTCCAACAAAGATGGACTATCTATCTGTAATGTTAACTGTGCCATAACTTCTATATTTAATTCGCAGCAAAGATAAGGGTTTTCTGTGAAACTACCAAATTTTGGGGGAGTTTTTTCAACTCTGACCAATTACTTGTAGAGATCTACGGTGATATCGAATGGTGAAGCGAAATCTTTCAGCATTGCATGGTAAATCACCGTTAGAACGTAACTACTGATTTTCAGCAGTTAGCACATCCAACAATTTTTCAAAAAAAGCATATTATTAATTGGTATTGCCAGAGCTGCCTATTAGGCTGCCTTGACATTCACCTTTTTGTTCGAGTTATAATTACATGGGATTAGGGACATGAAGTCTTGCTCCCCCTCCATCAGTCGGGTGAGTATATCTTCTATATAATCGCCAAAATTAATGTCATTCAACTTGCAGCTCTCAAAAAGTGAGAACATAAAAGCTATGTTTCCCGCACCTAAATGGCTACCGGTATGCATCCTGTTTCGCCTACCCATAGCCAAGTGGCGGAACATTCGTTCGACCGCATTGTTATGCATCTCGACACGGCCATCCTGCAAGAACACCTTGAAGGCCTTCTCGTCATCAAGTACATAGTTGACTGCTCGCTGAACCATTGCACCATAAGAAGAATCAAGCTTGATCTTCTTCAACAATTTCATCAACTTGCCAACGATCGATGCACTGTACTTAAGTCTAAATCGGCGTCGCTGCTTTGCAGTATGCTTGCGTAACTTCGACTCTCGCTCTATCTGGAAGAGGTAGTTCATCATCAAGATGATTACACGCACACGATGGTCAGAGATATAAGCATCCACGAAGCGATGGCGGGCATGGAACCAGCAAGCTGTACGCACCAGTCCCATTTCCTCCAAATCCTTCTCAATTGTCTCATACAAGACTGCTCTGTCTGCAGTAAACACCCTTATACAAGAGTCCTTGAAGATGGCATCTTCCTGCACACTGTGACTACGGCTACCCTCCTTATATTCCATCACACAAAGCTTGGCTTCCATGGAGAGGGCAGCATGGATGTACTCCACATTGTACTTAAACTTATCTTCCTTACTCTCACGACTGCGAACCACGATTCTTGACTCGTCATTCTGGGTATAGACACACTGACGGATACGCTCAAGCATCACAGGTCCAGGCGTTCACGAAGATAAGTCATGATTTGCTGCATCCAACCGTTCAAGGTTGACTGAGCTACCTTCATACCCATCTGTGACAACATATCCAACAAGCGGTTTTCGGAGAGATGATAGGCAAACTTCGACTCCAGATAGAACCTACAGAAGGATGGCATCAAAGGATTACCCTTGATGATACTCTGAGGATACTTGCTGCTCTGAGGATCAGAGCCAGGTACATTAAAGCGCGCTATCTTGTATTCCTTACAATAAACCTCTTGTTTCTGATAGAAGAACAGACGGACTACCCACATGTCCTTCTTACCCTTACGTATGATAACCTTTGCATTCTCAGGAAGATCAGATTTATCTATGCCGAAGGACTTCAAAACTCTAGCTGTTGTAGTATAACGCTTGCGAGGGAGTTGACTATCTGATTTCTGCTTTTCTTTTTCTGTTTTCTTAGGCAGTTTTACAGCTGGTTGCTCTGGGGCTGAAGATGCCTTAGACTCTTCATCCTTATGCTTTTCATCCAACGCCTCGTCAGCAGCATCACTGATTTTCTTTTTCAATCCATCAAGTCCCAACTCATTGACCTCTGCGTCGGATGTATCCAACACACCATTCAAGAGATTGGTCATATCTGAGTTATGAGCAAACTTTCTATGAAGGAGAACCTCGATGATAGTTTTATAATCAACCTGAGCCTTGTCTGCTATATCCAACAAGGCATTTGCCTTTTCATAATCATCTGCCTTGGAATGAAGTCGAGATACCTCTGCTCGTAATTCCGAGTTATCAGATTCCGCTTGGGTCAAAGCCACCTCCAACACATAGATACGAGCATTTGCATCTGATAAATCTTCGCTTAACATAGAGATACGCTCGTTTGCCTTGTCAAGTTCCTCCGACAACTCTGTATTACCTTGCTCAATCTGCTGTTTGAGCAAGCCAACAAGCTGTTTGGACTTGGCTAGGTCATTGCTAGCTTTAGTCAACATTGACTTATACGTAGCAAGCTGCATCTCTATATTACTCTTGTTATTTATCATGTTTACAAAGGTACTAAATTTCTGCGACATATACAACTATTTCTTGTTAAGAAAAGTTATATAACTACTTGCTTTTCAGAAGCTTATAAGATTTCAGAAACAACTTTTCCTCGTATTCCTTGTTTTTCTTTTCCAAAGCTTCTTTTGCTGTCAGAAGAGATTTGCGCTCTCTCAATAGAGCAAGCAGTGCTTCCTGCTTGCCCAAAATATACTCTTGTATCTCTACCATCACATCCATGATTTCAACCTGACGCAGATCCATTCGAGAAATTTCCTCTCGAATCGCCTTTTCATCAGATGAACCTTGCTGTAATGAAACTTGAAGCTCTGCAACACGAGATTGCATACGCTTCAGTTCTGCATGCATGGATGGTATCAAACTCTTAATATCAGTATTCATAATATGATTTCCGTTTGTACAGATGTTGATAGCATCAGTATCAATTTCTCACGGCTTATCTTATGACAGCGAGCTGCCTCCAAGAAGCGAGGCTTGAGAAACTTACCATCATCAAACCACTTCTGGTATAAGACAAAACCATTGATATCATAATGTAATATTTTAACCTTGCGGTAATCCTTGGAATAGAAGATGAAGGCTTCATCATAACTATAAGGATCATGCTGCATTTTTTCACGGATGATTCCTGCCAAGCCCTCACGACCATTGCGCATATCAGTGGGTGTGGAACTCAAATAATAAGTTGTTCGAGAAGTGAAGTTCAGCATGGCTATGACATTTTACGCAGCAGTTCTGCAACTGCAAACAGGTTAGTACACTTGATTTCCATCTCATCACCAGTCGGAGACTTCAAAATCAGTCTCTCAACTTGCCAACCTGCAGGAGTTTGTTGCTCGGGAACAAAATTCTCCTCAACTGTCAAAGCGATAAACTCACCTTCGCCTAGCTTCTTGTTTTCATCTGGTTGAAGCTTATTTGAACGATATGATTTCTTAAACTCAATGAGCCAGTCATAATCCACTGCCTCATCCTTACAATACTTGCGCAAGCTACGACCTTTACGATTTTGGTTGTAATCCTGCATCACTTTTTCGAAATATTCCCTTGCTTCCATTATCAAACTGTTTTGATTACGGATGCAAAGGTAATATATTATATAGGTACCGCCATACGGGCTAACGGTGATTTACTAGTGGTCCGGGCGTTGGCTCAAATCCTTTTTGGGATTGGTCGCCTCTGTGTCGGTAACTTCGTCTGAATCATCAGAATCGGAAGGTTGCTCACATCCATTCTCGATGTATTCCCCCTCTTCCTCATCCTTGGTCTTGCCTGTATTTACCGACTTGTCACCAGTTTGCTTCTCATTGTTCTTGCCATGCATCTTACGCCTACGGGCTTGCAGTTCTCCAGTAAGCTTGTCAACCTGATCCTGCAAACCGGCAATCTTACGATCTGCCTCTGCCTGTAGTTCCTTCTGCTTATTACCCAAGGCAATATTGGCATCCAGAAGTGTCAGGACAGTCTGAACCAATTCCTTTATCTGATCTAGATATTGCTTACGTTCCATATCCGATAATCCATTACTTGCCGAAGAATTGTCTACCTCCAGCAAGTAATTGGAATGCATTATCATGCGCTCTATGTCTATATGAATATCTGCCATAATATGAAACGTTTGCAGATGCAAAGATAATCATATTATGAGACTCCACAAAACGCATAAAACTTATTTAACAATCTAACATTCAGTATTTTACGCTGTTTTAGAGACTTAACATTAGTCGTAATACCACCCTATGTTAGACATGTTTGCAGTATCGCAAAACATCGAAAACAGGGCTTAACAAGCCAACATTAAAGCTTTCTACAACACTCTGAATATCATTTACTTAACTCTATTTTACCCAAAAAAACGAATACATTTTTTCAGAAAATTAACTATCATTTTCGCCATCAAGCTGCTTCTTCATAGCATTTTAGCTCTATTGGACCTATGCTTTTTACAACAGGGCATGAAAGCATAGCCACTAGATACTCCCACTCCAACACATAAATTGGAAGGACACCTTCAAACTCTAGACGGACAAAACTCATGTTCTTGTCAAACTTCTGATAATACATCTGACACTCATTATGTTCATGTCTGATGACCTTTACTATCTTTTGATCCTTGGAAGTAAACACGTAAGCGGTGCCATCCTCTGGATCTTCGCCCAAAGAGCGTATCACTCCACAAAGCTTGTCATAACCTCCACGCATATCCTGATAGTTGGGAATATACTTATATTTTACGGCACCATTTAAGCTAAACATAAGGCTTGAAGTTTAGAGATAAAACTTTGAAGACCAGAATAGCCCAAATTATGATGCTCTATCTTCATACCATTGCTAAGCCCAAGATTGACATACTTGATGACAACGGCATCCTCGGTCGGAGCTGGAGATAAACCGGCTGAAGGATTACCCTGCTTGGATGGTGTTGGAACTGCACTGGTTGAATCTGGCGCACCTGCAACAACACACTCCACAACATTTGGAGCCTGGAACTTCTTCCTGTACCACTTTTCAAATACATGATAAGGAACTCCATTGGATTCGAAAAATTGATTTACCGAAATGCCTGATGGTACCGCCTCCGCTTTATAGCGTTGCCACAGGCTCTCAAGATCTTTACTACTTATTGCCATACTTATAACATTTAATGTTTAACATGGCGCAAAGGTAGCACTTATTGTTCAAACCGCCAAAATAGGGGTTGGATGCTTACTCTAAGGCGGAATTTATTTCGGATGACAAAAATCTCGCTCCATCATTCAGAATTCGCACGATATATATATCACCCGTTTTGCTTGTAAATCTATATTCAAATGCATCCATTACATAGCTATATCACAAACCTCGCATCCTCGTTTTGCCATATCTTGCAGCTGAGCTGCCTTATATGCCTTCATACGCTTCACCCACTCTGCTACCTTTGGGGAATCGCTTTTAATAACTAATGTTTCTTTTATTTCTATCATTGTATGACCTCCTATAATAAAGACTGCTGCAAAGAAACTACTTTCTGACGTAAACACCAAGGAATTAAGAGAAAAAATGCATTTATTAACCTATACTTGGCTTATGGCTAAACATCACAATACACAAAATGATTCTGCTTCCTTACCGGTTCTGCGGCGATAGTCATCACGCATTCGCTTTTCCATTTGTGCTATGTATTCTGCCTTTCGCTCCCTAGAAGCCTTGAAGCGACGCATAAAATCTGCTTTTTTTTCTTCTATGTTCATAACGTAATCTCCTTATTAATTATTGTATTGCTTCGACTCCCCTGTCCCCCTCTTGCGAAGAGGGGGTCCTTACCCTATACCCAAGCCCTAAATCCCTACCATAGGGATTAGGGATGTAACCGCCATCCGGTGCTCGGAACCGCTACGCTCTAAGGTTGGCGGACCATCAAAGGTCTTCGCCATAGTTGTGCGGGATGGGACCGTTTTGCTATAACTTACTATAACATTTTACTCAGATAACTCATATTAGTGGGCTACCAGCCAAAAATGTCACTATGTGTACCTGTATCGGTTAAAGCAAGACTCTTCATTAATTCATCCAAATCATTAGTAGCAAAGAGTTTTTCATTCTTTGCTGCTTCTAATGCCTTGTCTAATCTACAACCCTTAGGGGCTTTTTGCTTTTTGGCAACCCACCCGAATTTCTTAATCAATGATTTGAAAAGAGAAATATCGGTTGCAGGGACATCTAATGTATATGTAGCTGTATTCATAATTGTATCTCCTTTTTTAGGTGCAAATATAAGGGTTTTCCGTAAAACTTTAAGAATGTATACCAACGTTTCCATTTTTATGCAACAAGAGCATTCTACAACTTAATCTTCTTCAACGACTTCGAGTAAATTTCTACTTATCGTAAGCGTTGCACCACTGATATACTTGATTTCACTGCCGATGACGGCTTTCTTGCCATTATAGCTCTGTACGTATGCTTCCACACCTTTCATGCTACCTGCTACCACTCGCACTTTGATACCTTTCTTCAAAGGAACAGGGGCAGCAGTGACAGGTTCTTCATCATTCTCTACAAAATATCGATAGTTGGCAACAACCTGGTCGGGAATTTGATATATTTTCCTTTGACCTGGCATCGTCAGCATCTTATACACATCCGAACGGAAGCGGATTTTGTCAAGTTGTCTCGGAGAAACATTGCAAAAGATAAAGGTGGAAAGAAATAGCTTTTCTTTCACTTTTCGCTTATTGGAACGTTTGTCTATATAAACTACTTTTACCTTGGGAACCCAGTAATCAAACCAAACATGATTGTGATTAAGATTGATTCGTATAGAATCAGCTATTCTCGTTTCACAATTCACTCTCACTACAGCCACATACCATCCTGCATCAGCTGGTTTTTCAAGCCCTTCATTAGGCTTTTCCGGAACCTTTTTCTTAGCGTTTTGTTCACTTTTTGCCACGGCTTCGCCGTCGTCCCCTGCAATAGTGGACGTTACCTGTGAGTGTATATTTGTCTCTTTCATCATGCGAATCAAGTTCGTTTTTTGATGTTGTTCATCTGAATCTCTACATAAGAGACACAGAAACTCTTTGCAAATATAAGATAATTGTTGGAAACTAGCAAATTATGCGTGTTAAAAAATTAATATCATTCTACGAAATTCTACATTATTTCAGCATTCTTTTCGTACACAATCTTCTAAGTCGTTGATTGAAAGAATGTTTTTCGGTTTTCTGTGTCTCTTATGTAAAGATTTTGGAAAAATCTGTGAGCATCTGTGAAAACTGTGGAAAAAACAAAAAAGCCTCAGAAATCTTTCGAAATCTGAGGCTCTTAATAAAAGGAGGCGGCTACCTACTCTCCCGCATTGCAGTACCATCGGCGCAAGTGAGCTTAACTTCTCTGTTCGGAATGGGAAG
>OOAI01000293.1_pt1 | contig 37719 bp, 28 predicted proteins | sample 1671191 | NCBI WGS metagenome assembly OOAI01 (sample SAMN06348131, study PRJEB24527) | human gut metagenome | biome: human gut; feature: ankylosing spondylitis patient; material: feces | host: Homo sapiens | place: China | collected 2015-10 | reverse complement strand
TGACTTGAAAGCGTTTCTTCTTCTCAAATCCGCCATTTTCGCATTTCCTCACGAATGCCACAAAAAGCCAACGACTGCCACAACCACTTGAAACTCAAAACAAAAGCTCAAATCTGCTATTTTTTGCTTTTTTAGTCATTCTTTTTACGTAAAACCGAAGCAACAATGATAGCACTTACAAGCAACAGCGATAGTACTTACAAGGTGCAAAGACGTTACTGAGAGGTCGCCATGATAGTACTGACGATGCGCAAAGCGGCTTGTAGCGCTTATTGCCTCACTATGGCACAACATTGCCCCTTACCAGGGCAATAACCTGCCATTGCCAGGCACAAAACGATACGTCGGGAGTTTTTTTATAAAAGCACCACTCTTCTTTTTACTCTTCACTCTTCACCAAATCGGCTGAAACCCCGATAAACACTGGGGGTGCGAGAGGTGAAGAGTGACGCACCACTCTTCACCACTCTTCACCTTCGGATTGCGCACGGAATTGAATCGGAAGTTCGCCCTGTTCGGTTGGGGGACTGAAAACCTCTTTTTTATGTCCCACAGATTTCACAGATTTTCACAGATTTTTTCTGGGTGAAGAGTGGTGAAGAGTGGCGTAAGCTCTTCACCCGTGCAAGTTTATAAGTTACAGGTATTTATGCACTTCCGGTGAAGAGTGAAGAGTGTTTTTGAAAGTGGCGTACTATTCCGGCGAATTGCAAATCCGCGGAACAATTTACATCCTTTTGTATGCTTTTCCTCTAAGCACTCCTCCAGCGAAAGCGGATGCTCTCGCCAATAAGCCATGGAAGCCATCTTCTGGGCATTGACTTTCTTGTGATAATCGTTCAGTTGTATCTCCATCCATTTATGTATTATGTAGTTAGAATATTACGTTTGCAAACGTTACGACTATTTTCAGAAAATACCAATGATTTAGGGTAAAATATTAAAGAATTGCTCATTTATAGCTTACTTGTGTGCCTAAACATTAATTTTCTTAGAAAAAACTTATTTAAAATGATACGACTTTCAGAAATAATCACTACCTTTGCATTCGAGTTGGAGCGGCATGAAAAGACTTGCCGTGATGAAGACTCAATTTAATATAGAGCGTTTTGATATTATCCAAGGACTGAAATGTGGAAGTTTCAATACTTGTTTGGATAATGGCAATCCAGCTCACGCATAAGGATTATTGTACCCTTTTCTGAAGGGCATAATATATCTCATAGCGTGGGCTATTGTTTCATTGTCAACAAGTAGGTCCTTCCACAACCTCAGTCCTGGCATATAAGCAATAGTTCCCACGCTTTTCCTTTTATTAACCGCTTACTTCTGGGAAACAGTTGGCATATTTGATTGATTAATTCGAAAGTATGAAAAGTGATTATGGCGTAAAACTATTTTCTTTTGCAATTTTAGTTGTTTTTGTTCTTAATTCCTGTGAGTTAAAGCGTAGATTAGAAGATAAGTTTTTCGGAAACGACAAACATAAAGAGTCCTCTTCAATAATAACAATTCAAAATGACAATTGTGACAAAACGGCGGGACTCTGGCATTGTCCTTATTGTGGGATGTACTTAAACCCATTCGATGTAAACATAGTTGATCATAAGCAGAAAAAATGTCCAGATTTAACTTCAACTAAACATGAAAAGGATGCAGATGATATCTATCATGAAGCTTATGAAAAAGGAAAGAAAGATGGTTTTGATGAGGGATATTCTAAAGGCAGGAATGAAAATGATTTTTAAAATATAATAGATATGGATGATAATTATGGATGTTTGGTAGGTGTGGTATTTGGTTTCCTTTTCGGAATACCTATTGGTATAGAACATGGAAGTATTTGGTGGTTTGTTGGATGTATTTTAGCAGGTGGAATTTTCGGAATGCTATTTTGTAACAGCAAATAATATGTTTTAAATGTTTATGTTGTTTGGTGTTGGCTTTATTGTTAATTATGTTGAGTAACAAAATAAAGGGTGAGGCATGAGGCTTCACCCTTTATTTTTTTGAATAGTTCGGAGAGTATTTCTTGTAAGTATCTAATCCATTCATATCCGATTTAAAGATAATGGTATCAATGAAGTAGAAGTTGCAATCATCACCAACCAAAACATTGTTTGGCACGGCATCAAAGATGTCGTGAATGCCATTGGTGAAATATTCTCCATTATCTTCTGCGTGAAAACCGATGCGCTCAAACTCTGCCTTGATTTCTTCGGGAGTAGCTTCCCTCGCATTTACAACAAGCTGTTGGCGAAGGACAGCACAAACTTTTCCATCTCGATTCTGTGAGAAACCGATGAAATTGTAGGCGCAATCAGGAAAGTATTGGTTATGGGCAGGAATGCGTTCAAAGAAAGGAGTAAGGTTGTCGTCTGAATAACGGAAGTCGTTAAGTTTATAGACGTGTATTCCATCATAGGCCATATAAACCTCGTTCTCTGAACCTCGGTCAGAGAACACACCTAATGATTCCGGATCTTCAATCCAGCAATCATTCTCCTTAGCCCAGTCTTTTAGCCTTGCAATTTGGACTCCCTTGCAAGTCGTTGTTCCCGCAAGCGCTTGAATTGAGCTAAGCACTCCTCCAGCGAAAGCGGATGCTCTCGCCAATAAGCCATGGAAGCCATCTTCTGGGCATTGACTTTCTTGTGATAATCGTTCAGTTGTATCTCCATCCATTTATGTATTATATTGTTAGAATATTACGTTTGCAAAGTTACGACTATTTCCCGAATTTTCCAAGGCTTCGCTTGATTTTCTTCATAATTTGCCTTTTTGCTGATAACATTCCCGGGGATAGAACCTCCTGCTCCAGCATATCCAATGCTATTCTTAACTCTTCGAGGAGTTCGGGATAGTATTTCATCTGCTCGTAGGCGAGCTTCATGCAGTAGCAGCGGATGGCGTAGGGTTGGGAACAGGCAGTAATCTTGGCGATGCAGAAATCGATGAAATCAGAACGGAGTGATTCTTCCTCGAAAGGCTGACGGAGAAGGAGATGGAGCATCAGGCGGCGCTTGGTCTCATTCTTCTCTACGAGAACCCTATCAATCAGGTCATCGTGCTTCTGAAAGAGCCAAGGGTTGTTGGCTTCATCGAAATGGGTTAAAGCCCAAAGCGCATTGAACGATACGCGGTCGTTTTCATCGAAGGTGAGTTGGTAAAGCTCTTCCTTCCGGTGGTCGTTCTCCTTACCTTGGGTCATGATGCATATCTTGTTGATATCGTTCATATTGATCTTGTCCTGTAGTATCTTTCTCATGCTCTTTATTTTTTATGAGGGAATAATCGTTGCAAAGATATACTTTTATGAGGGAATAACGAAAAGGAAGATTACTTTTTTGAGAATTCTCGGACTATTTCTTGTTTTTGAGGTATAGAATGGGAGAAAAAGTCAAGTTGAACAATCGATGGATTCATAGTTGTACGTCTAAAGGTTTATAGTTGTACAACTGAAGGGAGTGTAGTTGTACAACTAAAAGGTGTACAGTCGTACAACTAAAGGGGGTATTGTTGTACGATTAAAAGGTGTTGTCACTAGGCTCGGCAGACCTGCTGACTGCAGTGAGCAGACCTGCTGACTAGGCTCAGCAGAGCTGCTGAGCCTAGTGGCAACTTTCCAGAAGCAGTCTCCTTGAACTCCATATTCTATCTCTTTGAACCTGATCAGACGCCTTCTTTCACTTGCGCAGTCATATTCTTCAGCTTACGGAGCCGTATCCTTCAGCTTGCATAGTCATATCCTTCAAAATACTCAGTCGTCTCGTTTCGTTTACTCAGCCGTTTGCTTTAGCTCTTACAGGGCGCCTTGCTGGCTGCTATTATATCCTGGGTATTGCTCGGGACCAGGAACATTGGGTCCTTTTGTCTATTCTTGAACCGCATGCGAAGGTTCTGTATAATATAAACAAAAGAAGTCCGTGGACTTACACATTGTCCACGGACTTCTTGGAATATAATCTCAATGATTGGAATCTCTTACTTTCTAAAGAACTTACCCACCACTGGCAAACTCTTCAATGGGAAATCCTTCTTCACGAGATAAGCGGCGAAGATGAGGATGAGCACCGTATTGATGAGGCAGGCGATTCCACTGGAGAAGTATTTGTTAGCCTCGGTCATTCCGGCGAAGAGGATGAGGGCGAGAACCACATAAATCATAATCTCCTTCACCGGATAGTTGATAGGATACTTCTTCTGACCCACGAAGTAGGAGAGAAGCATCGCCGTTCCATATCCTGCAAATCCAGCCCAAGCACAGGCGATGTAACCATAGACTGGTACGAAGATAACGTTGATGGCTATCAATACCAGACAGCCGATGCCTGAGAAGTAAGCACCCCAGATGGTCTTGTCGATGAGCTTGTACCAGAAACTGAGGTTGAAATATACTCCCATCATGATTTCGGCAGCCATTACGATAGGCACTACCTTCAAACCATCCCAGTAGTCGCGACCTATGATGTGGCGCAATACATCCAGATAGCCTACCACCACCAGGAAAGCCAAGAGGGTGAAGATGACGAAATACTTCATCGCCGAAGCGTAAGTCTGGCGGTTGTCCTTATCCTTCGCCTTGCCGAAAACGAACGGCTCGTAAGCATAGCGGAATGCCTGGGTTATCATCGCCATAATCATCGCTATCTTGCTGGCTGCGCCGTAGATTCCGAGCTGTGCATGCGCATCGCCCTTCTCGTAGATGTAAGGGAAGAGAATCTTGTCGGCTGTCTGGTTCAGAATACCGGCAATACCGAGTACGAGGATTGGCCAGCTGTAGCCCATCATCTTCCTGACGAGCACCTTACATTCGCTCCAGGAGCATTTCTCGCCCATGAATCCTTCCTTCAGTTCCTTGTAGAAACAGAAGGTGATGGAGGCGGTACAAACCAGGTTGATGTAGAAAGCATAACCCACATCGTGACCATCCATGATGACGTAGTAAATCAGGTTGAGCGCAATGTTCAGACCAATGAAGAGCAACTTGAAGGCAGCAAACTTCAATGGGCGCTTCCTGTATCTGAGGTAAGCGAACGGGATGCACTGGAAGGCATCAATAGCCACGGTTACGAACATGGTCCATACATAAGCCGGATGGTCGGCGTAGCCCATCGCATCGCTCAAAGGCGTGATGAAGAGGAATACCAGGGCGATGAAGAGTAGGGAAGTGAAGCCCACCATGCTCAATACCGTGTGATAAACCTTTTCTGAGTTTTCTCCCTCCTTGTTGACAAAACGGAAGAAGGTGGTCTCCATTCCGTAGGTCAGGATAACGAGGAGTAACGCCGTATAGGCGTACATGTTGGTGATGACACCATAACCACCACTTGCGGCGCTGATCTTAGCCGTATAGAGTGGTACAAGCAGATAGTTCAGGAATCTGCCGATGATACTGCTCAAACCATAGATGGCGGTATCCTTTGCTAAACTTTTGAGGTTTGCCATATTAATTTGTTTTTTTATTATCCGAAGAATAAATATGCTATAGCGATTGCTGCGATGACTCCTGCCAAATCGGCGAGCAAGCCGCAAGCCACGGCGTGGCGGGTATTCCTGATGCTAACGCTTCCGAAATATACTGCCAATATATAGAAGGTGGTATCGGTGGAACCCTGGAAGATGCAGCTCAATCTGCCCACAAACGAATCAGGACCATAGTTCTTCATCGCCTCCAGCATCATGCCTCGTGCACCACTTCCCGACAGCGGTTTCATGATGGCGGTAGGCAGGGCGCCTACGAAATCGGCGTTCAAGCCGCATTGTTCTACCGACCACGAAATGCCCTGAATCACCATATCCATCGCTCCCGAAGCACGGAACACACCGATGCCCACAAGGATAGCTACGAGATAAGGGATAATCTTCACCGCAGTAGTAAAACCTTCCTTCGCTCCCTCGATAAATGCATCATAAACATTCACTTTCTTCCAGAAACCCGCCAGGATGAAGCAGAGGATGATGCCCAGGAGAATCATGTTAGAAGCCAAGGTAGTAACAGTATTCATCGTATCCTTGTCCATCTGTCCGAATCCCCAAATGATGATGCCTACGAAGGCGCACATTCCCAACAGAGTAGCGAGCAATACCGGCTGCAGGATGTTGATGCGCTGCCAGAGCGAAGTGATGATGATTCCGGCAAGCGTAGCCACGAGCGTAGCCATCAGGATAGGGATGAAGACATCCGTAGGCTGGGCTGCTCCATAGGAGGCACGGAAGGCGAGGATGGTGGTAGGGATGATGGTGAGTCCTGAGGTGTTCAGAACCAGGAACATAATCATCGGGTTCGTTGCCGTATCCTTCTTCGTGTTGAGCTCCTGCATCTGCTGCATCGCCTTCAATCCTGTTGGTGTTGCTGCATTATCGAGTCCCAGCATATTCGAAGCGATATTCATGAAGATGCTTCCCATCACCGGATGGTTCTTCGGAATATCGGGGAAGAGACGGGTGAAGACCGGGCTGAGTGCTCTTGCCAACACATTCACAACTCCCGCCTTCTCTCCAATCTTCATGATGCCAAGCCAAAGGGCGAGCACGCCCGTCAGTCCGAGAGAAATCTCGAAGGCATTCTTGGATGAGTCGAAGGTGGAATCTACAATCTTCTGGAAGATAGTCGTATCTCCCATTGCCAATCCGATGAGTGCGAAGATGAACGCAATCACGAAAAATGCTATCCAAATGTAATTTAAAACCATAATTGTTTCATCTTGCGGTTTTTTCAACCGCTTTTATTGTGATAATGTTCTTGTCACAGAATAATATAATACCTGATAATCGGGTGCAAAAGTACAACTTTATCACAAAATTCCAAAGGAATTCGGACTGAAAATCACAAAATTCCTATTGTTTTAAGGCGTTTTATCACAAAATTCCATGCTTTTCTCTCTTCGCTATCACATTATTCCCTATTCGTTATACTTTTTTAATCTCTCTTTTTATCCGATTTCAGAAAAAAGATGTACTTTTGCCGCTCAATTCATGAAAGACAGGAATTTGGTTATACAAAAACATTATTAAGGAAGCAAAGGACTTCTGTTATATTTTATAGTATGGACAAGAATGAGAGAATATATAACGAGCAAGAGATGCCCGCAGAAACGAAAAAGAATCATTCCGCTGATGCGGATAGAGTAAAGGAAGTATATAAGGTGACGATAGCGGGAAGCATCATCAATGTGGTGCTGCTCGTACTGAAGTTTGCTGCAGGTATTCTTGGACATTCGGCAGCAATGATAGCGGATGCCATCCACTCGCTCACCGATTTCGCTACCGATGTGGTGGTACTGGTATTCGTTAAACTGGGCAATAAGCCGATGGATAAGGACCATGATTATGGGCATGGCAAATACGAGACGCTTGCCACAGCCATCATCGGCATTTCGCTCTTCGTGGTGGGTGTGATGATCTGTTATTCTGGTGTTACCAAGACCTATCGTGCCATCTGCGGCGAGACATTGCAGCAGCCGGGCGTTGTAGCCTTGATTGCTGCCATCGTAAGTGTCGTGATGAAGGAGTGGGCTTATCAGTTTACGGTAAAAGCCGGAAAGAAATATCATTCCGAGGCTGTAGTGGCGAATGCCTGGCATCATCGCAGCGATGCTTTATCGAGTATCGGAACGATGTTCGGTATTGGTGGCGCCATCATCCTGGGAGAAAAATGGGCGGTGCTCGATCCGCTTGCAGCCATCATCGTGAGTGCCTTCATCATCAAGGCTGCCTGGGGACTGGTGATGCAATCTGTGAAAGAACTGACGGATGCTAGTCTTCCGGAAACTGAGGAAGATGAAATCCTGAAGATTGCGAACGAAGAGCAGGGAGTAGGAGAGATTCATAACCTGCGTACCCGTCGCATCGGAAACAAGATTGCGATAGAGATGCACGTCCGCATGCCGGGTTCTCTCTCGCTCTATGAGGCGCATGAACATGCTACCCGTATCGAACGAAGATTGAAGCAGCACTTCGGCGCAGATACCCATGTGGGAATCCATCTCGAGCCGATAAAAGTGAATGGAAAATATCAGAAACCGGAATAACTGAAATAAAAGGAAATAGCCGGAATAAAAGGAAACGAGCCTTGACGGAAGGAAGAAACCTCCATCAAGGCTCGTTTTTTTATTTGATATCCGAATCGTGTTTCGGATATTTATCATCTTTTGGGATGATTATTATCTGATTATATTATCGGCCGAGATTTACGCTGGCTCCTGCCATAATCCACAAACCTGGCTGCTTAACAGCTGTGAGGTCGTAGTAGCGGTGGCAAGTGATGTTGTCGGCTTTCACGAAGATATTGTATTTCTTCTCGTCCCACATCAGCTTGCAATCCACCTTGGTATATGGATGATAGCCATTCATTCTCTGCTGCCATCTTACGCTCCAGGAAGCTGAAAGCTTGCTCCAAATCTGATGATCCAGACCGAATACAGCCTTGTGCTTGAGATATTCCAATGCATAGAGTGATTTCAGAATGTTTGTCTCGGTCTTATGATCCTGATAGATGTAAGCATAACCCAACTTGATGCGGGTGATGAAACTGTTTGGTACCAATTCTCTCATGTAGATAGTAGCATCTACGTTGTAGCCCATGTTGTTGAGCTTTCCGATGTTCATCACGTGATACTTGCTGTCATTCTGCTCGGTCACGGATGTCTGAACCCAGTCAATCATGTTGGTGCCGTGTGCGTAGAATCCGCTTACGGTTGCGGCAAAACCAGTCTGGCGATATTGAGTTCCCACCTTGAGGGTTGAGTTCTTCTCCGGGTTTAGGTTGATGTCGCCCTGCTGCACCGCATTACTCATGTATAAATCGGTGTAGGTAGGCATTCTCAATGCCTTGTTCCAGGAAGCGTAGAACTTCCAGTTGTCGTTAGGACGATAACTCATATCTACACCAGGATAGAAACGGAAGTCGTTGTCAAGACCTGTATTCTTGTTAGCCAAGACACCAGCCGACAAGGTGAAGCCGCCGAAGATGAAGTTGTGCTCCAGCATGATGTTGGTATTGGTGCGCTCGCCCTTTCGGGTATATTGACGGTCAGAACCCGAGATATCCTTATAGTCTTTCTCTGCGAGTTCCTCGCCCAATGCAGTAGAGTAGATGCACTCCTTGCTGATGTCGAAACCCACTGCGGTCTTACCCAAAGCCCAAGCCACGTTGGCATTCAGTCCACCACCATAAACATCTAGGTCGTGATAGTTCTCGCCTGCTGCAGCTCCAGCCTTTCCACGAATCATCTGATAGTGATCCTTGAATTTGTTATAATAGAATTGAGGCGCAATCTCCCAGGTCTTCTCCTGGTTGTGCAGACTCAGATTGAGCGAAGCCAGACCGTGGTCTGTCTTCTCATATTGATTGTTATATTTGGCGCTGTAGAAAGTATTGGCACCATAGCTCTGGCTAGCAATACCCAACTGGGCGATGATGTCGAAACGCTGGTCGTAAGAGAAAGAGAGATTGCCGTAGCCCTGTCCCTTCTCGAAGTCGCTGTTCTCCGTGCCGCCATCCGAGCGCTTGTAACCTCCGCTTACGGAATAAGCCTGGGTCCACTTGCCCGTTTCAAAAGCTGTTTGAATGCGTCCCTGTGCTCCGAAGCTTCCAAAGCTTCCGCCTTCTACACTTGCAGATACCCCCTCACTCTTAGCCTTCTTGGTTACGATGTTGATGGCACCATTGAAGGCTGAAGTTCCGAATAAGCGCGATGCTGCCCCCTCGAGCACTTCGATGTGGTCGATGTCGGCAAGAGCAACAGGAAAATCAGAAGCATTGTGACCAGTCTGAGGATTGGAAATGTTGACGCCATTCAAGAGAATGGTAATCTGGTCGAAGGTTCCACCATTGATGGAGATATCCGTCTGAACACCAAAGCCACCACGCTGACGGACATCCACGCCGGTAGCTAATTTCAATACATCGTTGATCGTCTGCGCAGCCGCACGATGAATATCGTCGCGGGTAATGACAGACACAATCTTAGGTGACTGCTCTACAGTCATCGGCGCACGAGATCCGGTAACGCTCACCGCATCCAGCTCGTAAGCCTTTCCGCCCTTGTAGAGGGTAGAATCAACCTTGGCTCCCTCTGTGCTTACGCCTGCTGCCTTAGCATGGCTCAGGGTAGCAACGCTGAGTGCACCAACAAGTACCTCTCTTCCCAAAACTGCGAAGAGTGAGTAGTTCTTGTTAGAGAATCGCTTGAACTTCAGGCTGTTGCGCTTGTTGAAAATTGTTTTGTACATTAAATTAAATGTTTATAAATGAATAATAAATCGAAGCCTTCCGCCTTCCCGGCTTTCGGCATTCGGGGGTGCAAAGGTACTGCCTTTTGGGCAACTGACAAAATAAAATGTGAATTATTTTTTCAACTGCTGATGCAAAGTTAATGTAAATCAAGGTCGGTTTCCTACCTTACAAATCGTATTCAATTCAGCCTTCTTGTGGCATAAAAAAGTATTAATTAGGCATAATCCTCAATAGGGTGATGCGATTTTCTTAAAGAAACATTCGCTTTTTCAGATTATTCTTGTATCTTTGCAGTTGATATGGGCAGCATTCAGCAATCAGAATACTGCTGTCGCAATTTTATGGTAATTAGAAATTAAAAAGAAAGGAACAGATAAGATGGAAAAGATCAACGTAAAAGAACTGAATGACAACGTCTTCGAGACTATTGGTAAGGAGTGGATGCTGGTATGTGCCGGCAACAAGGATCATTTCAATATGATGACCGCCTCTTGGGGCTGTTTGGGATGGCTTTGGAACAAGCCGGTGGCTGTGGCCTTTATCCGTCCGGAGCGTTTCACCCACGGCATCATCGAGGAGAATGAATTCATGACTCTCTCTTTCCTCGGCAACAGCGAGGAGGCTCGGAAGATTTATAGCTTCTGCGGCTCTAAGAGCGGACGCGATTTGGATAAGGCGAAGGAAACAGGACTGATTCCTGTAGAAACTGATAACGGCAGCATCGCCTTCGATCAGTCACGACTCACCCTGGAATGCCGCAAACTTTATAAGGACAGTATGACCGCCGAGAAGTTCCTTGACAAGGACCTGCTCCAGTGGTATGGTGCCAAGGGTGGATTCCACGATGTTTATGTTGTGGAGATTACCAATGCTTATAAAAAGTAAGAATTAAAATATGGCTCAAGAACAAACAGCAATTCGTGAACGCCAGAAAACCAGGCTCAAGGAGCCGGGACGTTACGTGGTAATGATGTTCAACGACGACTTCACACCGATGGACTTCGTGGTAGAAATCCTCGAATCCATCTTCTTCAAGTCGCAGGCTGAGGCTGAAGCAATCATGCTCAAGGTTCATCACGAAGAAAAAGCCGTGGTGGGCACCTACAGCTATGACATCGCCAAGAGTAAAGTGGAGAAAGCGATGGAGAAAGCCCGTACGCAGAAGTTTCCGCTTAAACTCACTTATATGCCGGAATAGGTGTTGATTTCGGGGAAATATCCCCAATATATGCTAAGAAAAAGAAAGGAAAGAATAGAATGGATAATATGGGATTAACCCGATATATGAGTGTTCTGATGGACGATGCCATGAAGCAAGCCCGGTTCTTCGATCACGAGTTCGTGATGCCCGAGCACATGCTGCTGGCGTTGCTCAGGCAGTATGCATTCTGTCAGGCGCTGCAGGAAGAAGGCGTAGACAGCCTCAAGATGCACGAAGACTTGGTGGGATGGCTCGCCAAGCAGGAGCGTGTGCCTGAAACCATCAAGTATCTGCCAGAGCCGTCATCGCTCTTCAAAACCATGTTTGGAACGGCGTGCGCCCTGGCTGCTGCTGCCGACAGACAGCTGGTGAATGTACCCCATTTTGTGCAGGCGATGTTTGGCTTGCAGAATTCAGAAGCCGCCTTCCTGCTGTGCAAGAATGTGGGCGACCGGCAGGGCGAGTTTCTGGCGAGCGTTGACAGTTATTATCCTATTGGAGAAGATACTGGAGAGGCTGGCATGGGCATGGGAGCAGACTTTGATGATGACGATTATGCCAACGAGTATGACGACGACGAGGAAGAAGGCAGAAGACAGGTTGTACAGGATTGGCATCAGCTGGTTACCTGTATTTCTGACAAGATAGAAGAGCACAATCCGCTCATCGGAAGAGAACAGGAACTGGACAGAACCATCCAGGTGCTCTGCCGTGCCGAGAAGAACAATCCGCTCCACATCGGAGAAGCCGGAGTCGGCAAGACGGCTCTGGTCTATGGTCTCGCTAAACTCATCAACGAAAACCTGGTTCCAGAACGCCTCAAGGGGGCTCGCATCTACGGCATGGATATGGGACAGATGCTTGCCGGTGCCCAATATCGCGGCGACTTCGAGAAACGCATCAAGATGGTGATGGAGGGAGCCGTGAAGGAAGGCAATACCATTATCTACATCGATGAGATTCATAATATGATAGGTGCCGGTCGTGGCTCAGATGGCGGACCTGATGCATCCAATATGCTGAAGCAATATCTGGAGGCAGGCGATATCCGTTTCATCGGCTCTACCACCTACGAGGAATATAACCGTTACATGGCTCAGAGCAAGGGCATCGTGCGCCGGTTCCAGCAGATAGATATCAAGGAACCTACCGAGGAGGAGGCTATCAAGATATTGGAGGGCTTGCAGTATAAATACAACAAGTTCCACAATGTAACCTATCGCAAGGACGCCCTGGAATATGCCGTCCGTGCCAGCGCCAAATATATCAGCAACCGCTGTCTGCCAGACAAGGCCATCGACCTGATGGATGAGGCGGGTGCTTATCTGGAGGTGCATCCGGTAGAATCTCGCCAGCGCTCTTATGTTACCAAGTCTATCATCCAGCAGATTCTTATTAAAGTCTGCAAGATTGATGCGGCTGCGATGAAAGATGAGAATAACGATGCTTTGGCTACGCTCCGCCAGCGCATACTCGACAAGATTTACGGTCAGGACACGGCTGTAGACAAGGTGGTTGAGGCTGTGATGATGGCAAAGGCGGGATTGACAGATGATGACAAACCATTGGCTTCGCTCCTCTTCGTGGGACCTACCGGAGTAGGAAAAACCGAGGTGGCACGACAGTTGGCCAAGGAACTCGGCATCGAACTGGTACGCTTCGATATGAGTGAATATACCGAGAAGCATACCGTGGCAAAACTCATCGGTTCGCCAGCCGGATACGTGGGTTATGAGGATGGAGGACTTCTGACCGATGCCATCCGCAAGACGCCAAACTGTGTACTCCTGCTCGACGAGATAGAGAAGGCGCATAGCGATATCTACAACATCCTGCTCCAGGTAATGGACTATGCTCGTCTGACTGATAACAAGGGCCAGAAGGCTGATTTCCGTAACGTGATTCTCATCATGACCTCAAATGCTGGAGCGCAATATGCTTCACGGGCTAGCGTAGGTTTCAATGGAAACGTAAGTCGTGGCGAAGCGATGCTGGCACAGGTGAAGAAGACTTTCAAGCCTGAGTTTATCAACCGACTTTCCGACATGGTAGTGTTCAACGATATGGATAAGCACATGGCAGAGCTGATTCTTGCCAAGAAACTTCGTCAACTCGATGCGAAACTGGCAGCAAAGGGAGTTACCGTAACGTTAACCGATGCTGCGCGCGAACAGTTGCTGAAATGGGGCTTTACCAAGGAATATGGTGCCCGCGAGATGGACCGTGTCATCGGTAACCGCCTGAAACCGATCCTGATGAAGGCGCTGCTCTTCGGCAAACTCAAGAAGGGTGGCAAGGCTCATGTCGACTTTGACGGAAAGGAACTGGTGATTAATTATTAGAATGAAAGTCTAGTCAAGAATATTCTTGATAAAAGATAAGCGTATGATATTACAGATAGATGATACTGCGGACGAGATTTACTTTCCCGATCCGCATTATGGCGATGAGGATGGATGCTTTGCGATTGGTGGCGATTTGAGTATCGACCGCCTGTTGCTGGCTTATAGCAATGGCATCTTTCCCTGGTATAGTTTCCGTGACCAGCCTGAAATACTCTGGTTCTGTCCGATGAAGCGTTTCGTCATCTTCCCTGATGAAATCCACATCAGTCATTCTATGCGTACCCTGATGAGAAAGAACCGATACAGCGTAGGAATCAACGAAGATTTCGATGGCGTGATACGGGGATGCAGCAAGACCAACGGACGGTATTGGGAAGATGGCGCATGGCTTGGCGAGAACATCATCCAGGCATTTACTGCCCTCCATAAGCAGGGCTTTGCGGCGAGCGTAGAGGTATGGGATAATGAAACCGATGAACTGGTGGGGGGACTTTATGGTGTCACCATCGGCAAGGTTTTTATCGGAGAAAGCATGTTCTCCAGGGTTCCGTCAGCTTCTAAGATTGCCCTCATCTTCCTTGCCAGATACTTGCAGGAGCACGGTGGAAAGATGATAGATTGTCAGTTGGAGACTCCTCATCTCAAATCGATGGGTGGCAGATATATTTCTTACGAGGAATATATGAAGATTATGAACGAAGAATAAGAGATGTTCTTCTCGGAATAGAAGAACATCTTCTTTTGAATAAAAAATAAAGGCTAGGTTTCCGGAATCGTGAACCTAGCCTTTGTTATTATCTGGCTTTTTGCTTTTTATTAGAATATTGGTGTGCCGATGCAGCCGTTAGGTGCCTGAATATGCAGCATCGCACAAACGGTAGCGGCAATATCTGTCATATAGTGAGGCTGGGCACTCTCGCCGTGCTGGATGCCCCAACCCATAAACAGGCAAGGAATATGGATATCGTATGGATTCCATGCTCCGTGGGTAGTTCCCTTGCTGCTGTAATAATCGTAGTGACCTGGTTTCAGTACAATCTGAACACCTCCGCTGCGCTCGCGGTTATAACCGTTAATGGCGCGGAACTTCAGCTCTTCAGGGATGCTCTCGATAGAGGTCTTCTCCATGTCGAAGGCATAGTGCACGTCCTTGTCTTTCTTCAGTCTGTCTACTACCACCTGCTTGATGGCTGCGTAATCCAGACCGAGTTCTTCGATGATGTCTGTATTGAAGAATACCTGATTGTTCATGATGGTCTTCACTAGGTCCTTGTCGGTGTTGAACTTTGTCTTCAGACTCTTGTTCAATTCATCTACCAGTCCCTTCTTGTTCCAGATGCCGGCAGGGATTCGCTGATCCTGCAGGAAGGTAGCGTTGTTTACACCTCCATGGTCGGCGGTGAGAAAGGTGAGATAATTTCCCTTGCCCACGGTCTGGTCGAGATAAGCAAAGAAATCTGCCAATGCCTTATCTAATCTGAGATAGCAATCTTCTGTTTCGATGGCGTTCACGCCCACCTGATGTCCGATGTAGTCGGTGCTGGAGCAGCTGATGGTCAGCAAATCAGTATCTGTGTTTCTACCCAGATTTTCTCCCTCAATGGCAGCCTTGGCAATATCGAAAGTCAGGTTGCAGCCGAATGGGGTACTGCGGAGAATCTTGTAACCATGCTTTTTATATAAGGTAGGCAGATCGAGTGGCAATACTGCCTTTTCGCCTTCAACAATTCCATTCTCGTAGTTGTTGTCATCGCTGGTGCTCTCCTTGTAGGAATCGATAGGGTAGAGCGTCTCCCATTTCTTGGAAAGATACTTGTTTGGGAGTTTCTGCTTGTTGAACTTGTTCACCCACTCAGGCAACTTATCCATATAGAAAGTACTGGTGATGAACTTGCCCGACTTGTCATCAAACCAGAAAGCGCCATTGGCGTGATGGCCCGCAGGGAGGATGGATGCTCTGTCTTTCAAGGCTACACCAATCACCTTAGAGCGGTTGTTGGTAGCCAGACGGAGTTCATCACCGATGGTGGTTACCCACAGATTGCGAGGCGACATCTTGCCAGCCTTGCTGTCAGAACCTACCGGGTTGACGGTATCGTCGGCAGTACAATACACTACCTTTCCATCTTTCACGAAGTTGTTTCCTGCAATTCCGTGGATGGAAGGAACGGAACCGGTCCAGATAGAAGAGTGGCCGATGGCTGTAACCGAAGGGATGTAAGGAATCTTGCAGTTTTCTACGCTGAATCCTTCTCCGAGCATTCTCTTGAATCCGCCTTCGCCGTAGCGGGCGTAGTAGCGATAGAGATAATCCCATCGCATCTGGTCGATAACGATGCCTACAACGAGCTTAGGGCGTTGAGGCTGAGCCTGTGCAATGCCGCAGAAGCAGCAGAGTACGAAGATGAGTTTGATAATCTTATTCATAGTCAAAATGTCTTTTTTATACATAACCATTCAGTATTGTATATTACAATTCGGTTGCAAAGATACAACTTATTTTGGTATTTAACGATAAAAAAGACGATTTTTACCCAAACTTCTCATGGCGTTCAATACAGCCAGTACCGTAACACCTACATCGGCAAAGACTGCCATCCACATGGTGCCGAGACCGATGGTGGCGAGAATCAGTACGGCAACCTTCACTCCGATGGCAAATACCACGTTCTCGTGAGCGATATGAATGGTTCTCCTGGCTATCTTTACGGCAAGGGCAATCTTTCTAGGGTCATCATCCATCAGTACTACATCGGCAGCTTCGATGGCTGCATCGCTTCCAAGTCCACCCATGGCAATGCCCACATCGGCACGTTTCAATACAGGGGCATCGTTGATGCCGTCGCCTACGTAAGCGAGCGTCTTGCCTGCCGGTTTTGTCTTCAGCAGTTGTTCTACATGCGAAACCTTGTCGGTTGGCAGCAGTTCTGCGCGGCACTCGTCCAGGCCCAGTTTGTGGGCAACATCTTCTCCCACTTCTCTGCGGTCGCCCGTCAGCATTACCGTTTTCTCTACTCCAAGTTCTTTCAGCTCTCTGATGGCATGGGCGCTTCCTCCCTTAAGGGTGTCGTTGATCACAATATGTCCCGCATACTTGCCATCAATGGCGACGTGGATGATGGTTCCCACCTGGTTGCAGTCGTGCCATTGGGCGCCGATGTTTTCCATCATCTTCTTGTTGCCCACGCAAACCACCTTGCCGTTCACTTGGGCACGGATACCCTGTCCTGCAATTTCCTCTACATCGGTCACCTCGCAGCCATCTGTTGCTTCTTGCGGGAAGGCAGTACGCAGGGCTGCTCCGATAGGATGAGTGGTGAAATGCTCGGTATGAGCCGCCAAATGCAGCAGAATCTTCTCCTTGTCAGAATATTCGCCAATATGCACATTATCTGCATCGTGGGATGAATGGTCTGGGCAGGAACTGTCTGCATGAACGGCTGCCACGGCAAACTCTCCGTGGGTTAGAGTTCCGGTCTTGTCGAACACAACGGTTCCCACCTTGGCTAAAGCATCCATATAGTTGCTGCCCTTGATGAGAATACCGTTCCGGGAAGCTCCACCGATGCCGCCAAAGAAGGTGAGGGGCACGCTGATGACCAGGGCGCATGGGCAGGAAACCACCAGGAATATCAGGGCGCGGTTGAGCCATAACGGGAAGTTCTCGCCAAAGGTTCCTTCACCAACGATTCCCGTAGTTGCCAGGAATGGAGGAATAACCGCCAGGGCAATGGCTGCGAAAACAACGATAGGAGTATAGACTCGGGCGAAACGGGTGATGAAAGCCTCGCTCTTCGACTTGTTCTTGTCTGCACTCTCTACCAGCGCAATAATCTTGGATACGGTACTTTCGCCAAAACTCTTGGTGGTGCGTACACGAACTACTCCTGAAAGGTTGATGCAACCGGACATGATAGTATCGCCTTCATTCAAATCCCGTGGCATACTCTCACCTGTCAGGGCAATGGTATTCAAGGCTGAGCTTCCCTCAACAACAATACCATCCAATGGAACTTTCTCTCCCGGACGGATTACGATAGTTTCTCCTATCTTGACGTCTTCCGGCGAAACGGCCTCTACTTTTCCGTTTCTTTCAACATTCGCTACATCCGGTCGGATATTCATCAGATGCGAAATACTGTCGCGGCTCTTTCCTTCCGCATATCCTTCGAAGAGTTCGCCCACCTGAAAGAAGAGCATCACAAAGACTGCCTCCGGGAATTCTGTATCTGATCCTGGGAAGAATCCGATGCAAAGTGCTCCGATGGTTGCAATAGCCATCAGAAAGTTTTCGTTAAACATATCGCCCTTGGCAATACCTTCTGCAGCTTCGCCCAGCGTCTCATGTCCTATCAATAAATAAGGAATGAGATAGACGAGGAGTAACTGCCAGGTTGCCAGATTGTATTCCTTTTCGATGAAAACGGCTGTTATCAGGAGAATAACAGTTACACCGATAAGAATGAGTTTGGATTTCAAACCGCCTTCTTCATGATGATGGTGGTGGCAACCGCACCCCTGGTGCTCATGTTCTTCCGTGCCGCATGAGCAGTCATGATGATGTTCGTGAGAATTTTCACAATGGCATTCATGATGATGTTTGTGAGAATGTTTCATTTCTTCCATAATTTTGCAATACTTTTAGTTCTATATAACCCGGAACATTCAGTTCCTTTTTCTATTTCGGTTGCAAAATTACGAAAAGGTTTCTGCAACTTGGTTGCAAAAGCTCCAAATCGCCCTCTTAATGTATTTCTTACGCATAAAGTTTTTTTTGAGAAAAAGTATCAAAGTCTCATTATTTGGTGAAAATATTCTTGTAATGAGTTGATATATAGTGATATGTAAAAATGAGACTTCCTAATATTTTTACAAAAAAGTATCATAGAAGTATCATAAAATCGGGAGAAGTATCATGAAAACGGCGTTGGGTTGATGTAAAAGACTAAAAAAAGCGTCTATTATTTCAGTTTTTAGTATCAGTAGTAGTGTCTACTTTTCTAGTTTATAAAGTAAAAAAGTGTCTGTATGGAATATGAGAAGGGCAACTCTAGATATGGCCATCTATTAAGGTAGTCAACTAAAAATATGACTAAGTTTCAGGAAAGTCAACGTGAATTATAAATAAGTTTTAACTGAGTCAACTCGTCTTACAAATAAAACTAAAAGTGGTCAACTAAAATCGTTAAACCACATAGGAAAAGTCATATATGCTTTTGCCCAGGTTTGCCCAAGGCTTTGGGCATCTTTGCCCAGCTATGTAGGGCATGGTTACCCAAGGCTTTGGGCATGGATACCCATCGTTTTGGTCACGCATACCCGTGTACGTGGTCATCCGTACCCGTGTACGTGGGTATGAGTGACCATGTTCGTGGGCATAGTTGATGCATTTCGTTCGATGATTGGTGCATTTTCGTTCGATATTTCGCCTGTTTTGTATGATGCTTGCCTGTTTTTTATGATACTTCTCCCGATTTTATGATACTTCGATGATACTTCTCTGGCTTTTTGACGAAAAGTATCATTCTTATAAATAGTTATATATCAGATATATAAACTGATATTTACATGTAAAAATGAGACTTTGAGACTTTTTTCGAGAAAAACATTCTTACGTGTACGCGTGGTTACTACGGTAAATCAAAGAAGTGATGACTCTGGCTCCACCCGAAAGTCCTTTATGTTTGGGACTCAATAGCCATTCGTATCTTGCGGATGCCAGGTGATAGTTCTGTTCCTTGAAGAGGATTTTCTTGCAAGCTCTTTTTGAATTTATCCAAGTCATGTTTGAAACTTGGATATTTCTTACTCAGTCGTTTGGCTTCTTTGGCAAAGTAAGAAGAAACGTGAAGATTATAGCTCATCGAGAAGACTATCTAAGGATTGAAGTTGTTTCTTTCCTTCCATGTGGTCTTTTACTTCCTGCAAAGCACCACGAAGTTCAGCTGCAAGGTCTCTCTTATTACTCACAATATCATCTGAGCTGATAGGTACAATCTTGAAGCTACCTGTACGTGACTTTAAAATCACGTGTTCACCAGCGTTTGCCTTATTAAGGTATTTGGTCTGGTTTGTTCTGAAATCTCTTGTACTGACTACTAACATAATCTTAAATGTTTTAATGTTTACGGTGCAAAGATAATGTTTTTATTTGGTTTGGCAACCATTTTGGCAACCAAATTTATGTTTTTATGGATAATTAGCTAAAAAATAAAGCCAAGTAATCTTATGATTGTAAGATTCTGTATAGACTGTTTCCATAAAGTTTGTCTGATAATTGCTTGAGTAATTGAAGTCTTTTTAGACTTTATTATCTACATCTTTCGAAAATATGTATATTATTGTATATCAAAATTCTGTCTGATAGTATTTGCATATTTTTTTAGACCTATAGTCTTTCCTTATTTGAAAATAAAGTTGTACTTTTGCACTCGGTAAAATACAAATAATATGAGGAAGGAAGCATTATATATATTGTTAGCTTTTATGTTGGTGGTAATCTTTGGAGCTTGTCATCAAAGTCACAAGAAGGAGTTAGATTTGGCTTATGCGTTAGTCGAATCTAATCCTGATAGTGCATTGGTTTTCTTGAGCCATATCAACCAAGATAAACTTTCAGAAGAGGAGATGGCGAAGTATGCCCTTGTCTATTATATGGCGCAGGACAAAACTGGCAAGGATGTTGATAACGATTCCTTGATTCGCATAGCATATGATTGGTATGAAAAGTGTCAAGATGATTCCCTTTATGCTCGAAGTATGTATTATATGGGTAAATACTTCATGCTTAATGATAGTGTAGAACAAGCAAAAGTTTGTTTGGAAAAATCATATCATTTGGCGAATGAAACTGGAGATGTTTATTTGGTTTCACTTTCATTGGATAAGTTGGTAAGAATCGAGGGAGATTTAAATCCACAGAAAGCTTTGGTGCTTGCAAGGGAGTTAGTAGAACTCTATGATAAGCAGTTTCTATTACCTCTAAGAAACAAGGTGTATGCTAGGCTTCGTTTAAGTACAAGCCTTATGTGTGTCGATAGTTTTGCCTCTGCATTGAATGAAAATTTTAAAGCTCTAAATGATGCAAAAATGCTGAATGACAAAGAAATTATGTCTGATGTTTATCAAGATCTAGCTTTTGTTTATGGGGAACTCGGTAAAAAAGATAGTAGTTTGTATTATGCAAAAATCGCAAATACACAAAACAATCCTAAAGATATTACTTGCCAATTAGAGTTGGCATTTGCTTTTTATGATGTCGATTCCCTAAAGGAAATGTTTACCGTATTAAGTGGGCTTAGTCCTAAGCAAATGGAAGACAAAAATGCTGTTCTTTACCTAAAAACTTTGGGAGCGATAAAAAGTAAGAATACAGCTTTTGCCATAAATTGTGTTGACTCAGCAAGCAACTATTTTGAAGAAACATATCGTAAGGCAGTGAAAGGAAAATATGACTATTATACCTCCTATATAAAAAAGGTGAAAGAAAAAGCAGAACTGAAGGGTAGAGCAAAAATGCAAAGTTGGGTGTTTCTGCTGTCTCTTTTGCTGCTAATTTCATTGCTTATATTTATATGGTATGCTTATCTTGCAAATAAGAAGCGAACTTTCCTTAAATTCCAGCAAGAAAAAGAACTAGCAGCAACAAAGTTGGTTCATGAACAAGAGATGCATAAACAAGAAATAATGATGGCAGACAAATTACATAAAGAAGAACTTGCTCATAAGGAAGTTCAATTATCGGCAATGCGTAATTATTTGCTAAAGAAAATTGAGATTGTGGAGAAGTTGAACTCAATCAGAGAAAAAGATATTAAACATTTTGTCCTATCCGAGGAAGATTGGGCAGAACTAGAGGTATTTTTGGAAGGTGTAGAAGACTGCTTCGTTACCAGGTTGAAAAAGCTACATCCCAACTTGACACAAAGTGACATAAGGCTTATGATGTTGCTGCGGTTGAAGTTGTCTCAGAAGGCTTTGGCTTTAATTTACTGCATTAGCGAGAAGGCAATCAAGCAAAAACTGTTTTTGTACAAAGAGCGTGTTGGCATCCAAAATAGACCTATTTCATTGCGGAAATACATAGAAAGGTTTTAAAAACTTCTCGAAAAAGTCATTTTTAGACCTTGTGAAACAAGAGATCGGCTCTAATATTTTGTCTTTAAGGTAGTTATGCTAGTTTTGCTGTGCTTAATAAATAGACCTAATTTGCTTGCTTTATTGTCTAAAGATAACTAATTTTGCAGTCGAAATCTTTAATTCAATAAGTTTATGAAAAAGAAATTAATATTAATTGGATTGTCACTACTTTTGGCTGTTCCGACTCAGTTGGATGCCAAAGAAGTTAACTTCCGTCATGGAAGTAAGGATAGTGGAATGGCGCGCACAGTATTCCCACAAGTAAGGTGACTTAGAAGCAAATGTGCTAACTTTAAGCATCTGTAGATATACAGGTGTTGCTCAAATCTGTGTATCAGATAATAGCGGTAATATGATACAAACATATTCCGAAGTAATACAAGGTAAGAGTGTAATAGACTTAGACCTTGGTGATTTAGCAGAAGGTGAGTACACCGTTACTGTGACTTTGGGGGACAATGGCTATTTTGGAATTGTCAGTCTAAATTAGTTTGTCTTTCCTTGAAGGGGTCATTAATTCTAACAAAAAACTATTAGGCGATGAAAAAGATATTCTTGCTTATGCTTCTGTTTGTTTCTGTATATACTAAAATACAGGGGCAGACCGTTATCTATACGTACAATGCACAAGGAAGTTGTACTTCTCGTGTTTATGCGAATGGTGTTCAAAAAGCTAAGAGCACCAAAAAGTTAGCTACAGGAAACAATCCTATAAAAGTGTCAGTTTCGCCATCCGCAATGTTTTGTGACAATATCACAATCTCTACAGTGGGGGCAAGCAACAGTTTGGCGTATGTATTGGCAAACGCATCTGGACAAGTTGTCTTGAAAGGCTCTTTCGTAAGTGAAGGGGTTACTTTGGCTACATCGAGCTTACCTTGTGGAATCTACTTACTAAAAGTAAGTGGTGAAAATTATGAACAATCTTATAAATTGACAAAGAAATAGAGTCATGAGAAAATATTTACTCCTCTTTATATGCTTCTTGTTTGCCATGAGTACTTTGGCACAGGAACGCCTTTTTACGGACAAAGAACACGGTGGAGCAGAGAATGGCATATTTGGAAAAATCAACGATGAGATAAATGTGTCTCCGACGGGTCAATTGTCTTATGAGATACCGATACCTGCCCTTCCAGGAACAGGTGGAATGAAACCAACTTTGTCGGTAGCTTACAATAGTTCCACCAAAAATGGTTTGGCTGGATATGGATTTGACTTGTCAGGTCTTTCCATTATCAACCGAGTACCTTCCGATAGATTCCATGACATGCGATCTACGGCAATAGATTTTACCAGCAATGACCATTTCGCCTTGGATGGTCAGAGATTGATAAACTATGATTATGCTTTTGATACCGAAACAGAATATAGGACAGAGAATAATTCTTTTGCCAGGATTTTGGCAAAGGGAAAGAGTACGAATCCTACTTCTTTCAAGGTATATACCAAGTCTGGCTTGATATATGATTATGTGTCTGTTGCAAAAGCCTTGGGAAAATCAGAGTCAGATTCCACTTTGTTTTGGTTGGTTTCAAAAATCTCGGATACAAAAGGCAATTATATGACTGTTACCTATGGTGGTGATGCTAGCACAAATGACTTTTATCCTTCACGAATTGATTATACGGGGAACGATGCCATGGGCGTAGTTCCTTATGCTTCTATTCGTTTTAGCTACAATAGCAATTTTTATACTCCTGTCACCTATGTCAATGGAGTCAGGGTTAAGAGGAGTAAGGTCATTTCTTCCATTTCTCTATACATGGGCAATCAGTCCGTGCGAACTTTCCAGTTCTCTTATCAGGAAGTAAACCGTAAATATCAGTTGGTGAAAATTACAGAAAGCACTTCCGATGGAGAACAAAAGAATCCAACACGGCTTGTGTGGAGCAATCTCACGGATTTCAATGTCAAAAACTACAACTATAGCCAAACCCAGCTCATTCACAAGGCAACACTGACTGTTGGTGATTTCAATGGTGATGGCATGGCTGATTTCATTGCGACTCCTGAGAATGACAAAGCTGGATGGAAAGGTTGGAAACTTTTCATTAGCCATGGTACTAATTTTGAGCAGGTGGCAAGTGGTACTTGGAACTGGAATGATGACAAGTTGGAGCAGGTTGTATGTGGCGACTTTAACGGTGATGGCTATGCCGATGTTGTCGTAAAAAGATGTCATTCTGGGAAATGGCACAATTGTGATTTATACACAACATCGGTGGATAGCAACGGAAAGGTTAGCTTAGGCTTTTCCAAATGTTTCTTGTCTCTTTCAACAAATTACACCATCCAAACCGTTGAGTTGAATGGTGATGGAGCCACTGATTTGTTAGCTTGGCTTGAAAACTCCAAAGAGTGTAAGTTGATTCGTTCGGAGCAGAGCGGAAATACTCTTACTCCATTAGGTTATACAGCTACACGTTATTGCTCGGAGAAATGGGACCGTGTGGAGTTCGGTGACTTCAACGGTGATGGTTTGACCGATGTCATGAACCTGAACGACAATGGGCATTATATCATGTATAGTGATGGCGCTGGTACCATGACGAAAGAGACAAAATTGTCATGGCCAGACAAGAACCATTATATTGAATTCGGCGATTTCAACGGTGACGGCAAGACAGACATGTTGCTCACTGGATGGTCGAAAGATCCTAACAAGGGGGGATGGAGTAACTGGTGCATCAATTACTCAAAGGGAGATGGCACTTTCACTAGAGAATATTATTCCAAACCTTTCGACGCACGTACAAAGCAATTGTTTATTGCCGACCTGAATGGAGATGGGTTCGATGATTTCCAAGCCATCGATAAGACGTCATCAGGAAGTAACATGACGCAGCCACAAGCCTATCTTAGTGATGGTAGAGGTAATTTTTATAAGCAAGTAAAGGGTGGAAATGTATATGCCACGGACAAATGGCATTTCTATGTGGGTGATTTCAATGGCGATGGCAAGGCAGACTTCGTTTGTACGTCAGATTGGAATAAAAGCAACTGGGATGGCTACCAAATTTATTTGATGCCATCAGACAAGAACAGTCTCTTAACGGAAATTACGGATGGTTTGGGAAATCAGACCAAGATAGACTATAAGTATTTGACAGATAACACTGTATTTACTAGAGGAAAGACAAAGTCATACCCGCTTATTTCCATAGGCTCTTCATGGCCAGTCGTTTCTTCCGTTTCTACCCCTGATGGAATTGGCGGAACCAATGTTGTTTCTTATCAGTATGAGGATGCCTTGTTCCATAACAAAGGCAGGGGATTGCTGGGATTTGCCAAGTGCTCTATAAAGGACGAGACTACCAATGCGTTGAGTACAACGGAATACGCTGTAAACACTGATAAATATGTGATAGCCCCAGTACATAGTCAGATGACTATTGATGGTAGAAAAATAGAAGAGAGTGATTATACTTATACACTCAAGACTAACTATGCGTCATCGTCTTATAACTCCAACATTTATACTTATGTACCAACAACTACTCGCCAGCGTAGTTACGAGTTTAACACAGGTAGCGTGGTCAAGGATGTGACAACCATCAATGAGTATGACAATTTAGGAAATGCGACCAAGACCGTGGTCAAGGATGGAAACTTTGAGACGACGACAACCAACACTTTTGTAAATGACACGGAAAAATGGATTTTGGGCAGACTTGCGGAAAGCACTGTCTCTAAGTCTAACGAAAATGGTACTATTACCAAGAAATCCTCCTTTGAGTATGATAATACATCGGGGTTGTTGACAGTCGAAACGTTTGCGCCAGAGAACTCAATGTTGGGGTATCGGAAAGCGTATGTCCATGATGGTTTTGGAAATATTATCAAGAGCACAGAAACCCCTTTGGACAATTCTTCTGAGAGGGTTACGTTATCAACCTACGACGCACAAGGTCGTTTCATGGTGTCTTCCACCAATAGGCTTGGCTTTACAGAAAAAACAACTACAGATAATGCAATAGGGTTGGTTACGGCTGCTACGGACAAGAATGGCATCGTTACCCATTATACTTACGATAAGTTTGGAAGCCTTGTAGAGGCTACTACGCCTATCTCAAAAGCATTGAAGACAACAGGTTGGAGTAGTGGTATGACTGATGCCCCTACAAATGCCTTGTATTTCACATGGAACAAGGCAACTGGAGAAGCCTACACTATCGAATTCTTCGATTGTCTGGGTCGTTCGCTTAGAAAAATAACGGAATCCGTAGGTGGAAAGAAAGTCTATGTAGATCAAGTTTATAACAAAAAGGGCGAGCTTGTCAAGACTTCCGAGCCATATTTCGCAGATGCCCAACAGTATTGGACTTCGAACGAGTATGATGCTGCAAGTAGAATCATCGCTCAGACAAATCCTGATGGAAGCAGATATGAGTTCCAATATGCGGGTCTTAAAACAATCACGACAGACCCATTAGGTCATACAGACACCAAGGTAAACAACCTTAATGGCTTGCTGGAGTCAAGTATAGACAATGCAGGAACCAGTATTACCTATAAATATAATGCAGATGGTAAATGTATAGAAACCAAAGGTCCAAGGACTACGATTCGCTGCACCTATGACATTGCTGGAAACAGAACCAGTTTGGATGACCCAGACTTAGGTATCTCACAAGACACATACAATGCTTTTGGTGAGCTTTTAAGTCATCATGATGGACATGGAGATACTCAATATAAATATGATGCAGGTGGGCGTGTCATCTTGGAGTCACGACCAGACGTTACGATTTCTACCACTTATGATAATGGTTGGAAGGGAGCGATTGATGAGGTGACGTCCGTTGGCAGTGTCAAGACCTCCTATTCATATACTTATGACCGTTATGGAAGAACAGTTAAGAAACATACCCTCATTGATGACAGAGAGTATGAGACAGCCTATACTTACAACTCTGCTAATCATATCGAGTCGATAACATATCCAAATGGACTAAAGGTCAAGAATGAATATGATGATTGTGGAATACAAACATCCGTTTTAAACGCTGATGACCAAAAGGTATATTGAAAGCTTTCCAATCTGAATGCAAGGGGACAAGTGGAAAAAGAGGAATATGGGAATGGACTTGTCACCTCTACGGGCTATGATGCAGCAAAAGGTACTGTTACCAGTATATTCACGGAAGGAATCCAAAATTGGAACTATGTTTTTGATGCTGTAGGGAATCTTGTCTCACGCAGTGATTTATACAAGAATCTTGTAGAATCGTTCTCTTACGATGGCTTAAACCGTCTTGTTACCGTTCGTAAGAATGGGCAAATAACTCAGTCTGTAACATACGATGCAGCAGGTAATATAACCAGCAAATCCGACGTAGGCACATACAATTATGAAGTTGGTTCGAACAAACTGGCTTCTATTACAAATTGTAAGCGTACCATAGCGACATGGGATGACATTGCTTATAGTTCTTTTGACAAAATCACCAAACTGGTGTCTGATGGAAAAATCATGTTGTTGGAGTATGGTCCTGATAAGTCAAGAGTGCTGTCAGACATTCAAGGTGTCCGCAAGTACTATGTCGATAATCTGTTTGAGCAAAAAATAGACAATGACAAGATAAGCAACATCAACTATATTTTTGCTTTTGGCAAAGCTGTTGCTATCGTAACAGAGGGTGTAAACACCGATATCAAGTATCTGCACCACGACCATTTAGGTTCTATTCAAGACTATACCGATGAGGCAGGTTTGTTGTATCAAGACCTAAGTTATGATGCGTGGGGATTGAGACGTAGCCCAGACAATTGGGTTGTGTTTGATGTACTCACATCAAGTCACGCTTTTGACGAGCATGGCTTTGGTGGGCATGAGCATCTTGACTTGTTTGATTTGGTTAACATGGATGGTAGAATGTACGACCCTGTGGTAGGTCGTTTCATCTCTGCTGACCCTTTCATTCAAAGTCCAGACTTCACCCAGAGTCTGAATCGCTATGCCTATTGTATCAACAATCCTCTCTCGCTAATAGACCCTTCTGGCTACAGCTGGTTCAGTAAGAATTGGAAGTCCTTGGTTGCTTCTGTTGTTGGTGTGGCTGTCAGTGTGGCAACAGCTGGTTCTGGGTCGGGAATAGGTGTCGCCATTATTGCAGGTGCTGCTGGAGGAGCCGCTGGCGCATTGACAGGAGCTTTGCTGAATGGAGCCAATATAGGACAAATTGCCAAATCAACATTTACTGGTGCTTTTTGGGGAGGTCTAGCTGGTGCTGCAAATAATTTGGCAGGTGATATCAATGAGTTTTGGTTACGAATAGGTGCACATACCCTCTCTGAAGGCACAATGGAAGGATTGCAAGGTGGAAATATGCTGCATGGTTTCATGATGGGGGCAACTTCATCTTTAGGCGGTAGTTTCATTGATAACAATCTTGAATCTTTAGGAAAAGTTGGGGAAGTAACAGCAAATTCTATTCTTAGTGGTACTGTTGACGAAATCGGTGGTGGTAAATTTGCCAATGGAGCAATTACTGGTGCTTTTACTGTCATGTTTAATGACTTGATGCATGGCAGTAATAACGAAGGAAAAGGAAAAAAAAGAATAAGTGTTGACGAAAATAATCAAAATGCAGGTCAATTAGCAGGAGCTTTAGTACTTGCTGGTACTGCTCTCGTTGCTGATGATGTAACTGGATTCGGAATTGTGGATGACCCTATAGCTGCTTTCTTTTACATTGCCGCTGGTACAGTATATACTTATGATGTAGTACAATCTATTATAAGTAATTATAACACGAAAAAGATTTATGTAATGCCGATGGCGGCGGAGCATACAAAGAATAAAAGTAAAAGAAATTGGGACAAACATACTAATCCTAGGGCTGGCAAACAAACAGGACAACAACGAAATGCCAAACGAGGAAGTAGAAACCAAAAACACGAACATCCAATAAATCCAAATAAACGTAAATAACATGGATACATTAATTGAATTGATAAAACGAAAAAAATATAAGACAGCCGAACGAGTTTTGCGTAGTGCTTTGGATAAAACACCTAAAGACACTTATGTTCTTACTCAACTTGCAAATGTTCTATGGAACAGATGCAAAGATAAGGAAGCTTTGTCTTATGCCGATAAAGCAAAAGAGGTATGCCCTGTCATGCCTCTCTTGAATTATACTCGTGGCAGAATCCTTTGGTCATTAGAAAAATACGAACAATCCATAGAAGAGTGGGATGTTGTTTTAAATATGACTATTGAGGAGGTTGCGGAAAATGGCTATGGTATCAGATGGGCAAAGTCTGTCATCAATGATTCTAGATATTATAAGGCAGATTGTCTCTATCACCTTTTTAAAGATAAGGAGGCCTTGGCTCTAATGGAAGAGCATTTGTCACACCGAGGAAAAGGTATTGAAAGCGATTTCTCAAAAAAGGAAGCTGTTCTTTTCTATAAAGTATTAAAGTATAGTCATCCAAGGACTGTTGCAAAAGCCTCAGATATAGGATATGCTTCTGAATCTCAGCGGAATCAAATCTTGAAAAAGATTGATGCTTTGGAAGAGAGTAACAATAAGGAGAAACTGGTGCGTTATCTTCGTGTCATTTGCAAGCGTTATTCCAAAGAGTATTATTTGAAGACGATTCTTTCCGAGACCTATAAGACTATTGGGGATAAGGCAGGTTGCTTAACTTATGCAAAAGCTGCTTTTGAGCAAGAACCCAATGACCCTCTTGTTAAGTATGACTATGCTGTTGCGTTGATGTTTAACGGTTTATCTGAAGATGCTCTTTTGCAGTTTGAAGAATTAGTTGCGTTAGGGCTAGATTATATCGCATTCTCCGAACATGGTGAAGGAGTAAGATGGGCAAAGAAACTTTTGCGGAATACGCAAAAACAAATAGACCAAATTCAAGCAAACTTGCAATGAAAAAAGCAAATGTTTTTACTCCATTTTTACAAAACATCAAGTAAAGACATTCTTGAAAATGAGGGGGCATGCCGTATCAAGTAACGACATGCCCCTGTTTCTTTATTCTTCATTTACCATTTCCCAATCCAAAACGCCTTTACCTTCTTCGTCTAGTTCTATGCCTAAGCCTACTACCTCTCGCTTGTCGGCCTTGAAAGGCTCCAGGTATTGGCGGTTTTGAATTTGCTTGATGGCAGCTTCCTTGCCTCCGTTGTTTCTCAACTTTAATTCTATTACGTAGATGTGATGAGTTGTTTTGATAATGAGGTCGATTCTGCCAGTAGAAAGCATGTGCTCTACTTCCACCTTCAAACCGATGGCATTCAAGATGGTACTGATGATCAGACGGTAACGCTCTTCCATATCCATGGATGCCAACTTCTTGTTGCTGTAAGGCACATCGGCAACCAATGCTTTGAGCGCTTTCATCGCCTTGTCTAACTCTTTATATTCCAGATATTGGTACAACTGCGCTTGCAGAGATTGTGTATCAGCCTCTTGTCGCATGGTCAATGCAGGCAGTACGCATTCGTATAGTGCCTGTTTTACCTCTTCATTTGGGAAGCCTAAGTGATAGACATTTCCTACGCACGATTTGATGGTGAGATAACCTGATTGATATAAGAAGAGTTCTGGTCCTCCACCAGTGACATCGGAAGTCTCCAATGTGTTGCGGAAAATCATGCAATCCTCAAAATCAGGTAGGCGCAACTCAGCATCTTTAATGAACTTCGGCAGCATGGAAGTGGCTCCCGATGATGCCCAATAACTGTTCAGATCCTGGGTGTCAAGCGCATTGATGAGGCTGAAAGGATTGTAGATGTCAACCATGTTTCTGCGACTGAAATGGTAACCGTCGTAGTAGTCCTTCAGCTTGTCGTGGGTTTCCTGCAAAGTCCATCCGTTTACCTCTGCCATTTTTTCAAGTTCAGGCTTGAAGTTCTCTTTTATCTCCTCCTCAGTGATGCCGCAGATGGCTGCATATTCTGGGAGGAAACTGATGTTGGTTAAATTGTTGAGCACGGAGAAAAGGGAAATCTGCGTAAACTTGGTGATGCCTGTGATAAAGACCAGACGCTCGTATTCATCATCGGCCTTTAAAATGGCAAAGACTTCACGATATACCTCGGTGCATGCTTCGTGTTCCGGGGTCTTCCAGGAGTGCTGGAGTGGAGAGTCATATTCGTCGATGAGGATGGCAACCTTCAAGCCCGTCTGTTTGTATGCTGTTGTAATGATGGCATCAAAGCGGTCGGCAAGCTGGGCGGTAGAATCGGGAGTGATGGCATACTTCTCTTCGTAGAATCCAAATCGCAGATTCAGGTACGAACGCAAGGTTTCTGCATTGGCGCCTCCACGGCTCATGTCGAGTCGAATCACGGGATATGCCTTCCAATCCTTCTCCAAATTCATGATTTTGAGTCCTTCGAAGAGTTCCTTTCTTCCTTCGAAGTAACATTGGAGCGTATCAACGAGCACAGACTTTCCGAATCGGCGAGGACGGCTCAAGTAATTATACTGTTTGCCTTTGTTCGCCAAATTCCAAATGATGTCAGTCTTATCAACATAGAGATAGTTTTCTTCTCTTATCTTGTTGAAAGATTGTATGCCTGTAGGTAGCTTTCTGTATTCATTGTTTGCCATAATCCTTTCTCCTTTTTTAATATGGCACAAAGATACGGCAAATAATTGAAACCACCAAATTTTGAAAGAGGAATTACGATGTTGCTCTTTGAAGATGCATTCTTTCTGCATGCTTGAATTTGTAGTTTCAGGCATGTTTCCTAAAACGAAAAAAGCAGTTAAGCGATTTCTGCTTAACTGCTTGATTTTCAACGTGGACCAGCTAGGGCTTGAACCTAGGACCTCCAGATTATGAGTCTGTTGCTCTAACCAACTGAGCTACAAGTCCATTGAATTTTTATCAAATTCGAGTGCAAAGATACTAGATTTTAGGCAAATAACCAAATAAAATCTTAAAAATTTTCTTAGAATCAGAAAAATAGCGTATCTTTGCACCAAATTATGTGCGCACACGTGCGTATGTACTTATTAATCGACAAAAAAGAAAAAGAATTTCTATTCAGAAATGGACATAGACAAAAATAAAAGAATCGGTCTTACCGATGAACAAGTTAAACAGAGTAGGGAACAGCATGGCAAGAACGTGCTTACCCCTCCTCAACGTACTTCATTATGGAAATTGTATTTGGATAAATATCGCGACCCGATTATCCAGATACTTCTTGTGGCGGCTTTTGTATCCCTTATCCTTGCTTTTATCGAAAAGAATTTCATGGAGACCATCGGTATCTTCGTGGCAGTTTTTCTTGCTACTACCGTGGGCTTCTACTTTGAGCGCGATGCGGCAAAGAAGTTTAATCTGCTCACGGCGCTCAGCGAAGAGCAGCCGGTTAAGGTGCGCCGCAATGGTAAGGTGATGGAGATTCCGCGCCACGATGTGGTGGTGGGAGATGTAGTGCTTGTGGAAGTGGGCGACGAGGTGCCTGCCGATGGCGAACTCATCGTCTGCAACGACCTGCAGATTAATGAATCTGCCCTTACGGGCGAACCGGTTGCCGAGAAATCTCTGGAAGGCGGTGGCGATGGAGCCTATCCTCGCAACGTCATCCTCCGTTCTACCATGGTGATGAATGGCAGGGGCGAGTTCGTGGTTACTGCCGTGGGCGATGCTACCGAGATTGGTAAGGTGGCGAAGAAATCTACTGAGCAGACTTCGGTGGAGACGCCGCTTCACATGCAGCTCGATAAGTTGGCGAAGATGATTTCCAAGGTGGGCTCCGTAGTATCTGTGGCAGCCTTCTTCATCTTCCTGATTCACGATATCCTCACCAACCCGGCATGGGGCGGCAAGGATTATTTCTATATGGCAGAAATCGTGCTGAAATACTTCATGATGGCTGTTACCCTGATTGTGATGGCGGTGCCGGAGGGATTGCCGATGGCGATTACCCTTTCTCTGGCACTCAACATGCGAAGAATGCTGAAGTCGAACAATCTGGTGCGCAAGCTTCATGCCTGCGAAACCATGGGTGCCGTTACCGTGATCTGTACCGATAAAACCGGTACGCTTACCCAGAACAAGATGCAGGTGAGTGCCCTGGAACTCAAGCAGGGCGATGAGGCGCTGCTTGATACTGCCATTGCTCTCAACTCTACAGCTGAGTTGAATGATGGCAAACCTATCGGAAACCCTACCGAGTCGGCTCTCCTGCTCTGGCTCGATGCCCAGGGCAAGGATTATGAAGAACTCCGCAAGCAGGTGAATGTGCTCAAGCAGTTGCCTTTCTCTACCGAGAGAAAGATGATGGCAACCTTGGCAGAAGTTGATGGCGAGACCTATCTCTTCGTGAAGGGTGCGCCTGAAATCGTGATGAAGAAATGCATCATCGAAGATAGAATGCAGAGACAGTCAGCCGAAGAACTCGATGAGTGGCAGCATAAGGCTATGAGAACCCTGGCGTTCGCCTATAAGAAGATAGAAGCTTCTATCATGAGAACTTCCAGAACCTCTACTGCCGAAGTGGTAGCGTTTCTCGATGCCAACGACCTTCAGTTGCAGGCCATTGCAGCCATTGCCGATCCTATCCGTCCGGATGTTCCTGCTGCCGTGCAGGAGTGCCGCCATGCGGGTATCGAGGTGAAGGTGGTTACGGGTGATACGGCTGCCACCGCCTTGGAGATAGGCAAGCAGATAGGTGTCTTCGAAGATGAACCTGAGAATATCGGAGCAGATGGCTCTCTGACTTCGCTCGACCAGCAGATGATTACGGGCGAACAGTGGGAGGCTCTTTCTGACGAAGAGGCTTACGAACGGGCGAAGGATATCCGTGTGATGAGCCGTGCCCGTCCTACAGATAAGCAGCGACTGGTGGCGATGCTCCAGAAGCGTGGCGAGGTGGTTGCCGTTACAGGTGACGGTACCAACGATGCCCCGGCACTTCACTATGCCCACGTAGGTTTGTCGCTGGGTTCGGGAACTTCCGTGGCTAAGGAGGCTTCGGATATGACCCTGCTCGATGATTCCTTCAAGTCTATCGCCAACGCCGTGATGTGGGGACGCTCGCTCTATCGCAACCTGCAGCGCTTCCTCTTCTTCCAGTTGGTAGTAAACGTGGCAGCCCTCCTGCTGGTGCTTGCCGGATCAGTCATCGGAACCGAGATGCCTCTGACGGTTACTCAGATTCTTTGGGTGAACCTTATCATGGATACCTTCGCAGCCCTGGCACTTGCCTCATTGCCTCCATCTCATGAGGTGATGAAGGATAAACCACGCAAGGCATCCGATTTCATCATCAACAAGAGCATCGGTTTCGGCATTCTGTTCTGCGGCATCGTCTTCTTCCTCGTGATGTTTGCCCTGCTGGTTTACTGCGAGCGCAGAGGTAAGGGTGGAGTAGATGTGCATGAACTGACCATGTTCTTCACCACCTTCGTGATGATACAGTTCTGGAACCTCTTCAATGCCAAGGCGCTGATGAGTCATCACACCGCCTTCCGCCATTTCCTGAAGGATAAGGGAATGATTCTGGTGCTTGTACTGGTATTGGTGGGCCAGTGGATCATCGTAACCTTTGGTGGCGAAATGTTCCGCACCACACCATTGTCGCTCCACGAGTGGCTGCTCATCATCGGCTCAACCTCCGTTGTACTTTGGGCGGGCGAGCTGTGGAGAACTTTTAAGAGAATGATAGCAAAGAGAAGATAACCCACAGGGGATTCTTCTGATATGAACGATTAAGATAGAATGAATACAATACATTATAACGATACCGTGCAGTTGCAGCCTTGTGTGGCAACGATTGGTTTCTTCGATGGAGTGCATCGGGGACATCAGTTCCTGATTCATCATCTCGTAGAGACGGCACGAAAGGAAGGTTTGCAATCCACCGTCATCACCTTCGATGCGCATCCCCGCAAGGTGTTGCAGGCGGATTACCAGCCAGAGATGCTGAGTACGCTTGATTCCAAGCTGCTGCTGCTTTCGAAGACGGAAGTGGATAATGCCGTGGTGCTGCATTTCGACAAGGCGATGGCTGCGATGTCGGCAAGAGAGTTTATGCAGCAGGTGCTCCACGACCATCTCAACGTAAGGAAACTCTTCATCGGCTACGACCATCGCTTTGGTCACAACCGCGAGGAGACTTTCGAAGATTACGTGCGCTACGGCAAGGAGATGGGCATCGAGGTAATCAGGAACGAAGCCTTCCAGATAGACGGCATCAACATCTCTTCTTCCGTAATCCGCTCTTTCCTGAAAGAGGGAGAAGTGGAGATGGCTGCCCAGTGCCTCGGTTTCCCTTACACCCTCATCGGAAAGGTGGTGAATGGATTCCATGAAGGCAGAAAGCTCGGTTTCCCTACTGCCAATCTCGACATCTCTCACTTCGGACAGCTGATTCCTGCCCCTGGTGTCTATGCCGTAAGGGTAAGACTGGAGAATACGGTGGTATGGAAACGGGGAATGATGAATGTGGGCAATCGCCCAACCTTCAATGGCAGACAACTGACGCTAGAGACGCACATCTTCAATTTCGACGGGGATATTTATGACCAGCTCTTGCTCGTAAGCTTCGTGAAGCGAATAAGGGGCGAACAGAAGTTTGACAGTCCCGAGGAGTTGGCGGCGCAACTGAAAGAGGATGAGCAGACCGTGCTGGATCTCTTTGAAAAGGAAGCGGAATGATAGCGAGAATGCTATTAAACTATAAACGATTAATTATAAACAGTAAAAGCAATGGCAAAGATTAATTTAAAGAGAGGTTTGACGGATATCGTCCTCTACCTGATTATATTTATAGTAGTACAGATTATCGTGATGTATGCTGGCGCAGGAATCTGGGCGGGCATTAAGGGCGAAGGTTACCAGGCAACGCTCCTGGCTGTCAGTTCGGGCAGCAATCCTATCCTGATGGCGCTTACCTCAGCGTTCAGCAACGTTATCACCCTCGTCATCTTCCTGAAGACGAAGTGGACACCGCTGACCCGCGATTATCTGCTTTCCAAGCCTTGGGCAACGCTTCTCTGGGTGGCATTGTTCACCCTGGGAACCATCATTCCTCTGGAGTTCATATATGAGCAGATAGGCATCGAGATGGACGAGAATACCGAGCAGAAATTCGCATCGCTCATGAAGGAACCTTGGGGCTATGTGGCTATCGGCGTTTTGGCGCCTTTTGCTGAGGAGGTTGTGTTCCGTGGAGCCGTTCTCCGCACCCTGCTGGGTCTTATGAGCAAGAAGAACCATTGGGTAGCCATTATGATTTCGGCTGCCATCTTCGGTCTGGCTCACGCCAACGTAGCGCAGTTTGTCAATGCCCTCCTGCTGGGCTTACTCCTGGGTTGGATGTATTATCGCACCAAGAGTCTTGTTCCGGGCATCCTGCTCCACTGGGTGAATAATACGATGGCGTATGTCCTATCCAATATCATGCCTCAGAGCGATGGCAAGCTCATCGACCTCTTCCATGGCGATGAGAAAATCATGTATTATGCCGTAGGCTTCTCTCTCTGCATCATGATTCCAAGTTTCATACAGCTGATTATCAGATTAAAGAAGGTGAAGGCTTAAGAGATAAATAAACGAGTAAAAAGGTTACCTGGATGGGTAACCTTTTTTCAGATATATAACCTGATAGATAAGTAGATTTTATGAAGATTATAGAAAGCAGCATTATAGGAAAGAAGAGCCAGGAGGCTTGTGAGGATGGAATGGTAGTTACCGATGATTTCATCGCTGTGATTGATGGCAGTACGAGCAAGACGCCGAAGCATCTCAATCCTGATATGAAGAACGGAAGATATGCCATGATGCTTATCTCGGAGTATATCCGGGAGGAACTGAAGGCGGATGCCTCGGTAGATGATTTCTGTCAGGGCGTAACGACGTATATATATAATAAGGTGTATGAAAAGCTTGGGGTGGAAGAGCGGTTGAAGGAGCATCCGGAAGAGCGGCTTACCGCCTCGGCTATCCTTTATAGCCGAACAAGGGATGAAGTATGGATGGTGGGCGATTGCCAGGCAATCATCGATGGCAAGCTTTATGAGAACGGCAAGCCTTATGAGCAGGAGATTGCCAGAAAGAGGGTAGAACTGATAGAGCAGGGCCTTTCGCCTGCTGAGGCTAGAAAGCAGATAGAGCCATTGCTTATCAAGGCGATGCTTTCGGGGCAGAACCAGACCTATACGGTTATCGATGGATTTCCTATCTATCGGGAGGGAGTGAAGGTTGTCTCTGTTTCAGATTCTTGTTCTGTTCAGGATTCTGTTCCAGCATCAGATTCAGTCCCTTGCTCTGACTCCGCTTCTGCATCAGATACAATTCCATCTTCTTCCTCCGAGATTGTATTGGCGAGTGATGGCTATCCGTTCCTGAAGCCAACCTTGGCAGCGAGCGAGGCGACATTGGCAGAGCAGATTGCCAACGACCCTCAGAACATCCATTCCTTTATCGCCACCAAGGGCATCGTAGAGGGCAATAAGAGCTTTGATGATAGAACTTATATTCGATTTGTTTATTGCCAGTAAATAAAAAACCGCAGATTTATTTATTGGCAATAAACAAAAATGGCTGATTTCGCCAGAAAAAAATAACAAGTAATGGCAAGGATTTCTATCCGGCAAGCGATGTATTCCCAAAAAGAAAACGATGACTTCTGCACCGAGAAACGGTGAGTTCTGGAGGAGAAAACTATGAGTTAGGATTATTAACATAAAGCTCTAAAGCAGCCAAAGGAGAATAAGAGAGGTTGGAACGTAAACAGTTGGGAATGAGTAGATTTGCACAAAGTTGCCAAATCGGCATAAAGCAAGCGAGTGAGGAATATTGAA